>JAABUJ010004823.1_pt1 | contig 13924 bp, 10 predicted proteins | sample 5559131 | NCBI WGS metagenome assembly JAABUJ01 (sample SAMN10711875, study PRJNA513366) | rock metagenome | isolation source: Antarctica rocks | place: Antarctica: Victoria Land, Mt New Zealand nord | collected 2016-01-07
AGAGACGGAATGCGAGGGGGCGGAAAGCGGGGCGGGCGGCGAGGACGGGTAAGGGTGGTGGGGCGGTGGAGATGGAGGTGGAGGTGGGGGTGGAGACGAGGAGGTGGAGCGTGCAGGCTTTGGGGTATCGGCGGGAGAGGGGGCGGAAGCGGGCGGGGACGGGGACGGGGGGGAGGGGGTAGGGTGTAAGGTGGAGGACGTGCGATAAAGGGCATGGGGATGGGGTAGGGTGGGGTGCGTTGTGCGGGCGTGGTTGGTTGGTTAGTTTGGTTGGATGGTGATTGAAATGGCGTTGAGAGGGGCGTTGGGTTGTGTTGGATTGGTTAGGATAGGTGGGACATGATTGATAGACTGCTTGATACCATACCAAGGACTGCTGCTTTCCACGGGGAACATATGTGTCGCCACCCCTCAAACCGATCCTGCACTATCCACCTCTATGTCTTCAATAGTGTCTATGCTGCCTACTCGTCCCTATGCAGGTCTGCACTCGGGACGCTGGCCGATGCGTGCGTTGCTTGTCTAGCAGAACAGAGGTCCGAGGATCGACGAGGCCAGTGAAGGGGCCGCTGGGATTGATGGATGGCGTTGACGGGACTGGCATTTTTAGCCACGTCAGCTTCAAGGAGGAGAGAGATGGATGGGGGAGGGGATGTTGGGATGAGGTGTTGAAGTGAAATTGCATTAGAGCGGATGATGTCAAGAGGCTCAGAATCCAGGGCAAGCCGTTGGCTCGGTATTCAGGAGTAGGTAGACTTTCATTTCGTTGCGAACTTTTCCACTGGAGTGCTGGTATCTTGGCACGCCCGATCCACGGACTATACTAGCTCAGTATGTGAGTTATGGAGATATTGGTAGCTATCGGCCCTCACCGCGCAGAGGCTTGCTCAATGCTGCGTGCTGAGCCCCTTGCGACGAGTTCCTCTCGGAGGAAGAGCTATAGAGACTGTTACGTTACCTTTGAGGTTCTGCAAAGCTATGTAAATCCGCGAGAGAGTAGGTATCATGCTTGGTCTACCTTTGTAAAACGATCATTATCTTCGGCAGTGAAAATAGAAGTGATCGTGATGCTCTAGAAACGTCTTGCCGCAAGAACTCGATGTTACTACGAGATGATGGGCCATGGCGGCCTTCGTGTCACATCATAGAGCAGTGCTCTGCTCCGTGACCCACAAGTGGGTTCTCATGGCGTTCATCGTGTCTTCAGCAGCTTCGTTGTGTCCTTCCAGCGTCACTTCACCACAAGCGTAACCCCCGTCTCATTGCAGATGTTAACGACCACCCACCGAGGCGGTACACGGATATCCGCTTTTCTTCCTGTCCTTGACAGAGCTAGATACAGACAGAAAGAGCAGAAAGAAAGTAACATCATCCGAGAGCTCTCAGAAGAAACAAGAAACACAGCCCTAAGATGCAGCGCGTCAGGTACGGTAGTAGAGTTCAGGGACCGTTGTGGGCAAGCTCCCAAGTTGGAAAGAACGGAGTAAGGCACACAGTGAAGGATGACCAGCAGAGTGGACGGTATTCTTCTGAGCAGACAGCAGCTACATCAGCGTGATAGCTGTGTTCTTCGCGGTCTTTGGAGGTATGTCCTCCGTGTCTTCGGAACCTGGGGCTCGAGAAGTTTGGGATGGTACGAAAGACGAAAGACGATGGGCAGGATTATTCGCCACCCCAAGACTTGATTCAGCTACCAGGGAGCCTCCAGTACCAGCAACCCTGACAACATGGCAGCTCTGACATCTTGACTGAGCTGTGTGCTGCTCTATAACCGAAGAGAAATATGTAGCTCCGCTGAGCTCAGTGCCCTTCTGTCAAGCTGTCGTCATCTTCAACATGAATAACATTGTCGTGGATGGCGCCCATTCTTGCTCATCACCTCTGTACATCTCAACTAAAGGTTGACCTTAATTTGCCGCTGAATTGGGGGCATGTTGCTCTTTGTGTATAAAATGCTCAACACCATCACAGCCCATATATCTCCAGCATGTTATGCAGGGCTTGTTACAGTCACAGATAGCGACAGACATGGTGCCCTTCCGAGAAGCGATCCGGCCGGAGATAGACCCACGGTGGCATGGCTAGACAATGGTTCCTGTACGATCCAGGTCGAATGGCTGAGACACACCATCCGACCCTCCACCCATCTACTTATATATAGTCAAAGACGAGCAGACGTCCGCAAAGATCAATAGAGGACCTCGTGAGGCATACCATCAACCCAACGATAGGGATGGTCCTATCGAAGTCCAGGATGCCAGCTCCTTTGTTGCGGACAACCCAGAGCGGGAAGCTTTCGTACACGCCACCACAATCAATGAAGCAGCTAATCTCGTCTTGATGAGGACCTGCTTTCGATCTACCCGAGATCTGAAGCAGCAGACGGTCTAGTTCCCCTGAATTCGAAACGCGCTGGCGCACGCATTGCGTCGACGGACTCTGGCCGTTGTCTCAGAACCTGCGCCGGCGCCGACAGACGTTTTGATCCGCGACTACGGCCCGAGCTTAGTCATCCACAGAAAGCCTCCATTCGGCGATAGCTCCAGGCTTTCTGAGCGATTGCGCATCCAGGAGATGCCATGTGGTATCCCACTCCACCGCAAGGACGACCGATCATCAGAATGTGTTGCGTGTGAACTTTAGAAAATGGATTGGATTTTGGTGATATGCTTTGCTTGGAATCAGGGAGGTCAGAGACTCCTTAGACCGACATGATCCGTTCCTTCATACGAGAACACCACGGCACCGTATGACGCACGGCAACGTACATTCCCGGAATATGATGATCGCAGCGGGTGGAGCTGCATCTATGATGATTATTCAACGCATGGGGGAATAACGCCAATATTGGATTGGGAGATGAGTGGCTGGTATCTGTACTACTCGGAATTCGCCAAGTTATTGAAGACATCTAGTCTGGGTGGGGCGCTGGGAGACTGGCGGGTCCTCTCAACAGAACAGAAGCTATTGGGGCGCAGCCGGCGGAGTACGCCATCGATACGCTGAATAGTCGCCGACTGGATTAAGGGTTTCCGGATACACACTCTCTGCTATCGCTAGCAGATCTTCTTCTCATCCACTACGTCAACCTCTGCTCGTGCTTCAATGGCTTGAAAGAACGCTGCTATATTATCCAGCTCCTCTGGCTCTCTGATCAGTGGGCTTCTTCTTCGGCGTCAGCCTACTCCTTTCTCTGTACCGTCATGCGATATGAAACACAGGAGTGGATGGGGACGCGTGAGAACCACCGTGTTCGAGTACCGATTGCTTCGTAGCTGTATTCATGCTCTCGACGAAGTCTCTGAAACAGAGCTCCACTCCAACTTCTTGGATTTATGGCCCCCTCCCAAAAACCCTAAGTCAACAGCTACACCAACAAAGTTCCCTGTCCTGCTTGTCGCTCATGTTTGGCAAAGCAGGGGCCAGAGGCCCATAGCAGTCCCCTGGTTGACCCCGCCGAGTACGACGTTCATCGAGACCTTTGAGCAGCTATGACTCTCAATGCTGACAATGCTTCAACGGTCCCGAGAAAGGGCGATCTTGTTGGTATCAGCGACAGAGGACCTGGACTACCTTAGGCGGAGTAAGGTGTTCGTATTTCTCTAAGGCACAAGTTCTCCGCTACCCTCCGCCGTAACCGGGTCTGGGGGTTTCTGGAGATTATCGTCGAACGTCGCTGGATAGGGAGTGCTCCCCTTTCTGAAAGTGGTTTGAGTGCTAATTTATCATCATGCGCTGATGATGAGGCAGCGCATGATGATGAGGCAGGCCTTTTTCTCGCCTCTAACCAAATCTGGGGGGTTTGGAAGAGTATCATTTGTCAAAACATCATGCCTCATTCCATTACCTTAGTGGTTCAGAGCCCTACAGAGGTTTCAGAAACATGTGAAGTTTGCTAGAGCAAACAGTTTGCTACAGATAAAAGTTTTTTCTTTTGTCAATTGAAGGCCTTCTTATAGAGTCACATTTCCATAGAGTAGCTAGACACTTATGATTATACATTCATTTCATTAGTTACTTCTTCTATGTTTAACAGATTATGAGCTCAGATATATATTGATATTCTTTAAAATTCATTCATTAAATCATTTGTTTCTATTTAAAATGATAAAAGAAAAACATCTCATTGTTGTCATTATTTCATGAATGCTAGAAAGAGCCTTAAGAAATAAAGTGAATTTGATGTATAATGAGAAGTTATTCACATTAAATTGTTATAAATTCACAGATAAAACAGTCAAAAACAACTTTTATAATCATTTCAAAGTTAAATCTTTACATTGAAAACAACTTCATCATTAATTTAGATGTTTTCATCATACAAAATGACTACAATATTATATGATCTCACATTTTCAAAAGTTACAAAACTCAAGAAGTCAGCAAACTATTTATCATGAAGAACATTGATTAAATACAGTCTGATGAGTGCTGAATTATGAGATTTAATAGTAAAAGATAATGTTAAATTCTCATTAAAGTCAGATGTTTCAAGTTAGTCAGTAATAACTGAAGAATCTATATCTAAAACAATGACAACTACATTGACAGTCTTAATCAACATTACTTGAGCTGACTAAATTATACAGAACAACAAGATTATAGTTATTATTGTTTTTGTTGTTAGCTTGAAGATCACTGTTGTTATAGACAACATAAAAACAGCAAAAAAGATGTAAAATTATCTTATATATCTCTATTTATCTTATAAATTTAATCTTAAATATATTCTATTCAACAATCTATATGTCTGTCAACTTAATCAATACTTCTCTGTTGATGCTTATGCTCTGAAGTATAAGACACTCTTATGAGAAATTGCAGTCTTCAATCTCATCATTAATAAAATTCTGAAAATCATTACTTTTCTATTAAATCTAGAATTCTTTTACTCTCAATAAGTAATGATAAAATGCTCTGAAGCTTATAATGTAATCTCATTTCTTAATAACTTGATTGCTGAACTAATCAATGAAGAGTGTCTCAAAGAAAGAAATGAGAAGCTTGTTTTAATGAGTAAAAAGAGAAATCATAAAGATAAGAAGAGAAAGAATAAGAAGAGAAACACTGATAAAAGTAAAAATGAAAATGAAATGTACATTTGCTGTAAGAAAGCAGTTTACTTTAAGAACAATTACTGAAAGTTACACTCAGAAAAGATGTCTAAAGAGCTAAAGAAGAAATAAGAGACTAAAAAGAAAAAAGAGAAAAAGAAGAAAAATAAGAAATTTTTAAGTTTAAAAGACAAGCAGTATAATGAGAACTCAGTGATCTTAACTGTGATAGAGAGCTATAGTCTTGTGATTAATAAGATGTCATAAATAACTGACTTTGACACAACATAACATATGTGCTGTAATCTCTCTACATTTAACTTAATCAAAACATTTAACAATAAACTCTCTATAAGAGAAGTGTCTGAAGTGATGCATGCTTAAGAAATAGAAACAATCAACTTATAGCTAAAGAACAGCAATGAAAAGTCTTAAAATATTATTTTAATAAATATTTATCTTATGTCTGATATAGAGCTCAATCTCTTCTTAATTGAAATAATTAAAAAGAAAGAGATATCAATTAAAATTAAGAATGAATTATTATATCTAAAAGACAAAGTAGAGAATACACTTAATTATACAGTACATAAAGACAAGTTATATTATCTTTAAACTTTAACAACAAGAAATTCTGTAAACAAGAATAAGATCATGTCAGCTATTAAAGATAACAAGATCTTAAGAACTACTTGACACTGATGTTTTAATTATATAAAGAATTTAAGTCTTGACAACATGTCAAAAAATTCTGAAATAATGAGACTTAACTTACAAGAACTTATGAAAACACTGTTATACTTATGTGATGTCTGCATAAGAGCAAATTAAAAGAAGAAGATCTTAAGAAAATTACAAAACTAAGTTATAAAGATAGTCAAATTAATTTACATCAACATTGTCAGCTTCATCACATCAAAAGCATATGATGAATTCTTGTAATATATAGTCTTCACAGATGATCTTACTTGCTGATGATACATTTGTAATATGAAAATAAAAGGTCAGATAAAAGACAAAATTAAATAATTTCTTAATATATTTTTTACTCAAATGAATCTATGAATTGTATAAGTACAACTTGATAATGAAAAGAAATTTGAAGATGAGCTCATCATTAAATGATTATGAAGTCTCAGAATTATTTATGAAACAACAGTTTCTTATGAATTAGAGCAGAACAAAGTGACAAAAAAAAGTAATAAATTTCTGACAGCAAAAGCTAAAGCTATGATTCTGAATAATGAAGTCTCTAAAATTCTATAATTAAAGACTGTCAAAACAGCATGCTATCTTCTTAATTAACTTTCAATATCAGTTCTTAAGAACAATAAGATCTCAATTTAGCTACTGTTTAAATCTTTTAATAAGAATAGATCAGCAAATCTCATCAATTTTAGACATCTTCAGTGTTTTGAATGCACAGTATATGTGTATATTTCAAAGAAGATTCAAATGATGAGAACTAAATTTGAATCTCAGAGCAATAAGAAAATTCTTATTAAATATAAAGAAAGAAATCAATATAGAGTATGACTTTCTGAAAAGAAGAAGGCAGACTGAGTAATTAAAGCAAGAAATGTATAGTTTAATGAAGATTCATTAATTTATAATGTTAAAGTTGCAGTCTCAATTTCTAGAGTCACTTAACTTTACACTGTTAATGCAGAACAAGAAAGTGTACAGTTATCTTTTTTGTCTTCATTTTAACTTTTATCATTGTTATCATCTTTAAAGTACATATCATCATACTCTTTCATACTGATATTGCCAAATCAGTTAGAAGAAATGAAGAAAGAAAAAAAAGATATTATGAATATTTCTTTTATAATTAACAAATCAGTATTAGCTGAGTCTCAATGCTCTAAAAGAGAAAGACAACTCTTTATAAAGTTAAAGCTTAAAGCAATCATAATCTACTTAACTGTGTTCAATGTAATTATTGATGTCATAAAAAAGAAAGAAGACTTTAAAGATAAATCTTAAACATTTAAACAGATAATTGCAAGTTACAAGTTAAAAGACTGAAAGAAAGCAATGAATAGTAAGTATAATTTGTTAATGATTAACTTTACATGAACTTTAGAGACATTGTTATCTAATTGATGAGCTTTAAAGAATAAATAAATCTATTGTTACAAAAAAGAATCTGATGATTCAATTTTACAGCATAAGGCTCAATGAGTAGTCAAAGAATTTGAACAACAATTTAAAATTAATTACAAAGAGATTTTTACAATGATTGTCAAATCAATGACTTATAAAGTTATCTTTGTCATAGCTGCATTTTACAACTATAAACTGAAACAAATAAACATTAAAATGACTTTCTTACACAGTGATTTGAAAAAAGAAGTCTATGTGATTTAACTTACTGAATATGAAAAAGAGAAAAACAAGATATATAAATTGAAGAAAGCTCTATATGAATTAAAATAGTTATTTTATTTGTAATATAAGATAATACATTGCTTTCTTGTTGACCTCAAATACACATGAATTTACACAGACAATAATGTGTTTAAAAAGAAAACTTTAATTGTTGCTGTTTATGTTGATGATATTCTTTTATGTAAACTCAATAAGAATGAAATTCTAGATCTTAAGATTAAATTAAGCAATCATTTTAAAATGACTAACTGTGAAGTCTGTTAGCATTACTTAGAAATGCTAATTACACAAAACAGAACTCTACAAATTCTTATTTTATTATAGAAGATCTATCTTATAAAGATACTCAAAGACTTCAGTCTACAGAATATTAAGACAGTCATAACTTCAATGAAATTCAAGATCTATCTTATAAAGACTATCAGAACAGCTAAATCAGAGCTAATAACTCAATATTAGAAGATTATAAAATCTTTTATGTACATTATGACACAAACTCAACTCAACATCACATATATGATGTCAACTCTTAGTCAGTTTGCACATAACTTTAACAATATACATTGAAAGACTTTAAAGTGAGTGTTTTAATATATATAAAGAACTTTAGATGTCATTTTTGAGTATAAATTAAGTGATTAACTCAAATTGCTGAGATATTTGAATTCAGACTGAGAGAAAGATCTTGAATTGAGAAGATTCACATCAGAGTATATATTTAAGATAGTTAATGAATCAGTATTCTGAAGTTTAAAATGTTAAAAAACTGTTATTTTATTCTTTTATAAAGCAGAATACATAATCTTAACAGAGACTACAAAGAAAGCAGTCTGAATAAAGAAATTATTTAAAGAGCTAAAGTTAAAGAAGTTTAAGACAGTCATGATTTAAATGAACAATCAGGAAATTATTGCTTTAATTAAGAATTTTGAGTTTTATGTTAAAACAAAACACATTGATATATATCATCACTTTATAAGAGAAGTCAAATTCTGCAGACTTATTTATCTTAATTACATTTTCACAAGCAACATAGTCATTAACAGACTTATAAAGTCATTTTTAATACTAAAATTCATTTATTTTATCAATCTTATCAATTTAATCAATCACTAACAAAGGCTCTGTGATCTAATGATAGAACAATTGAGATTTCAATATTTTAAAGATATTCATTTAAATTGAGTTAAAGACATTTCAATATTGTTTTATTGACTTTTAGAGTTAATGAGACACTATAAGATTTTGTTTTTTATCTTATCTCACTGTCATCAAAATGATCTAAGAAAGTGTGTTAAAATGTCATGTCTCATTTTGTTATCTTAGTGGTTCAGAGTTCTACAGAGGTTTCAGAAACATGTGAAGTTTGTTAGAATAAATAGTTTGTTATGAATAAAAGTTTTTTTTTTGTCAATTGAAGGCCTTCTTATAGGGCCACATTTTCATAGAGTAGCTAGACACTTATGATTACACGTTCATTTCACTAGCCACTCCTTCTATGTTTGACATCATTGAACATCACTTGAGGAGGAGTGCTCCCTTCAGTTCATATATCTGAAAGTTAAGTCATTCATCATCAGACCATGCTGACGATTCCTCAAAGAGACGTTCGACGAAAATCTCTCGAAACCCCCTATCCAACTCACCATGAGACCGCGTGGTGCTACGTACTCACCACAAGTCCCACACAACATACAAGGACTCTAGCTGATGAGGTTGGCGTGGCTTGCCTAAGGACTAACGGAAATGATATGTAGCAGCTCTGATCTTTTTGACGTAGGTAGGCTCTGTCCGAGATCTAGTCAACTCCTCTCCGTGCTTAGGGCTACTGCTGAAAGCACACAGCTTCCACAACTGAAACTAGTCCATATACCTTAAAAACAACTCGGGTGCCCAGAGATAAACACCAATCTCGAGCTTCCCACATTGCACAGAGGCAAGGTGCTAGCGGGATGGACCCTCTGGCAAAGACTAGTCATGTCATCTCCGATGACGCCTCCCACAAACTTCAACGGCGATCACGATGAAGCCACGAATGAACTGAACGTGGTGTGCGCGCTATACAGCCAAAGAACACGTCTACCCAGAAACGAGGCCGAGTCTCATTGATGCCACACTTGGTCGTTGTGTCCCAGAACCCCATACTGCTGTGATGTAGGAGCAGGAGCAGGACTCGCAAGCAGATTTCCAATCTCAAATGGGCGGAAACCTGACCAAGCAACTAGCAGGACCCATGGACTGCAAATAGCCAGCAGCGGCTATCCGTAAGGGAGATACACGTACCTACACGTCTTACTCTTTGCCTGGTAGGAGATGGCTAGCAAGCATGAACTTTTAAGACCCCATGTCGACTGACTCTCACCCGCATCTTGAGGGTACTTGGTCTTCATGGATTTGGCGGAAGTTGGCCGGAACGAGTCCTTAAGCCTTACTCAGGAAGAAAGACCATGAGCTTCGAGCCCCACGAACCTCCGGTTTTCTGGATGACCTGCTACCAGGCCAGACTGTCAAAGGCCTTTCACGATATGGTCTGGTGCCCTCAAACTAGCATGTACTGTTTATTTCGTGTCCTGGAGCAGGCAGAGGGGATGGCAAAGTCATGCCAGGCGCTATGTGGAGGCCGAATAGCTAGGTCATTGTTCGGACTTCCGCACAAGCCTGCAAAAGGAAGCGATCAAGTGTTACGTCCGCTTCATTTCGAATCGACAAAGCGACGATACTACTCAATTAGGATCCAACCACACAGGCGGAGTATCGCCAGCTTGTAAGAAGTGACTGAACATGGTAACCCTGTGCGGGAGGTAATCATGTAGCTCTGTAATGATCAATGAGAAGTATGATTACGCAAGCTCTAGGCATCTCTCTTTGTCTTGTTCTGGTTTATAAGTGAGAGTTGTTCGTACTTGGAGCATCATCCCCCGGGGTCAGCCGAGCGTGCCGCTTGCAGACACCACGAACCCATCTCAGCCCCCACCCGCTCGATATGTTTCATCACCCTCACGACGAGCTCCTAATCAATAACTACCCCGTTTCCAGGATAAAGAGACTTGTTGAATTGCACGTTGCTTGCCCCAACGTGTCAGCTCCGGATCGCCCTTGAGTGATGCCTCCCGCAAATACCCCATCGGTACAAGTATGCCTCCAAGGGTCTTGGACCAGCGCTAAGACAAAGCCATTTACGGTGGATCTAGCTGACGATGGACACAGGAGGCTTCCATAGGGACAGCCGCGCTGACACCTTTCGCCGAGCAACTCGAACAGCTGGCCAGTCCTGTACCGGACTTCGCAGCTACCCTCACGACGCAAGCGGAGAACGACGCCGACGACGATAACGTCAGTTTCCTTCGAGGCCACACATCTAGGCGGAGGCCAGCATTCCTGACCTCCCAGGAGTTTGAAAGGATAAATACCGACGCGCAGCGAAGGATCCGCAGGGCGATCGCTGGGCTGCGGCGCTTCAATCCAGAACAGCGCCCTGACCCGGGTGAAGGTACTGATGCCACATATGGGAATCGAGCACCGCACCAGCAGTCGCTGTACGACTGGGCACCGGCCAGCTCGGATGATGAAGAGGAGGAGACTTATATAGGCCACCCTCCACGACCGCGGTTGGATGTAGACCGTGACGAACGTCCTAGAAGACGGTATCATAGGTCACCGGAGGATACGACTCGTTCCGGCTATAGCAACCAAGGGGCGGCGCCTGCCTACCGGTCAACAGGAGGTTCTGATGCAGCCACGGCTCCGGCTATACCACAAGCGGAATCCTACCTCAGAACCACCGCGCTCATACAGTCGGCACGAAGACACCCACGCTTCTCCTCGCGGTCGAGGAATCAGCTGCAAAACTACATCCTGGACAGGGAGCGGGCAGGAGAAGACAGGGAAGAGCGCGAGCGATCAGCATCGTCGAGGCTCTACCGACCTCCAGACGCCATCGCCGCAAGCAATCACCGACAGCAGCAACAACAGAGGGAGCTACGCGCAAGAGTCGATGCGTACCGCCAACGCTATCTCGAGAACCCGTCGGGAAATCCTCCCGCGGTGTCACGATGGCTCGAGGAAGCGATCAAATACCTCGAACGAGTCCGGTTCTCTCGCTCCTACGAGGAAAGTCTCACCTCGGCCGCAGCGGGCGGCTTCGTCCGCGAGGAATTCTTCTCCAACAACCACGAGGACTTCATCCTCGACACCGCCAGTATCGACCCACCGCCTGAGAGCTCCTGGCTTAAAGTCGGCGGCGTCTTCTCCGGCTCCCAGCACGCCGCGAACGGCTCCCACAGCGTCCTCTACCGACTCTCCGACCGCTCCAATACCATCGGCGCTCCGTCACCTCCCGCCAACCCTGATCAACACCAAATCCGTACCTCCCGCCAACACTGGCTTCCCTCCACCGACGTCACCACCGCCAACGGCACCACCACCAACACGACCACGACAAACAACAACCGCACCCCCCACGGCGACGAACGCTGGCCGGTCAAAGTGACAATCCACAGCATCGACTACTCCAGCATGACGCTCTCCGGGACGATGGAAGCCTTCAACGTGCCGGACAAGTCGTCGCCGACGCAGGAATCGAGCATCACCACCTTCCTCGAAGGCGAGATCATCGACTTCAACACCTACACGCTCGAGACCAAGAGCTTCAAGGCCGACGCCCGCATCGACGGCACCTACTGGCGCAAACTCGAGCCCTTCAAACGCCTGACGGACGACGAGATCGTGCGCAACCTGGTGAGCCGGCGCTGGTTGACCGAGGTCTTGAGTCGGAATTGGATCTTGATGCGCTGGAAGGGTATGTTACATCCCCAATATTCAACTTCCCGCCGTGTGGTTTTTCTTTCTCTCTACGTCGTTTGCTTCGTCTGTCCTGGGCTTCTGTAGACGAGTATATCGAACATACTGATGACGAGCGGGCGGACGGTTTAGAGAAGTGCTTCATCACACCCTCGGAGCATAGGTCCGGCCTCACGATCTCGGGCTTCTATTACGTCTCGCTGAGGCGCGACAACGGGCAGATCGAGGGGCTCTACTACGATCCATCGAGCTCGCCGTATCAGCATCTGACCCTCACGCCTGAGAAGAGAGGGTTCCCGGTCTACGAGTTTCGATAGAATTCTGTTCTGCTGGGCTGGCGTAGAAGCGTGGTAGGAAGGGGCGAGTTGGTGCACGGGGCCGGTGGGCTGGGAGAATCTAGAAAGGGGCTAGATTGGGAGGAGAACCATGGACGGTGCGCGGGAAAGGTCGGTCTAGCATTGTTAGGCGCTCTCGATAACAGCAAGGCATGGCTGGTTCGGAATGGCAATATTACATGCCAGTGTGGTGGCGTTATGAGTGGTTGTATAGTATTGCATATCAGGGCACAGGCAGGGCTTGATATCGTTCCGATAGATTTGGTTGGCATCGGGCTTTGCGTCGTGTAGCTAGCTGGACATGTACTTGACCATTCCCAGTTGGGTGTCTAGAATCTTTCCCGTTCGGAATATGTCCTGTGTAAGTCTTTGGAGTCCACAAAAATAGGCAGCAGCACAACCGTGTCACTTCCTGATTCAAATTTCACACACCACGCCAGAGCGAAACCAATAGACCGCGAGGGACTTCATGTGCAAGCGTCTAATTTGCGGCGAACTGTGACTACACAAATGTAGCCACGACCTAAGCTAGCATGAGTCCGAGCAGGAGATAGGTGCTAGATCCTCCCCACGAGAGTCTCGCGATCGCAGTCCACATCTCGAGACGACCCGGCACGTGCCATGCATATCCAAGCACTACTGCTCCGTCTGGAAGTAGTTGAGCAAGATCGAGCGCTCCTGGCTCTCTTCACCCCAATCCCTAACGACAACGCACGAGCAGTTAACCACCTTGCGCGCATTCCCCTCGCGATCGAGCTGACCTATCGCACCGAACGAACCCAACCAAGTCAGCCAGCCATCCTAACTCGACGCACCAAAACAAAACCCATCCAGCCTCGTTCCCCTCCCCAACCACCACCCAACCCAACCCAACCCAACCCCACCACCATCACCTCCCCCCTCCCCAAAACACCAGAAACAAGAGAAAGAAAAAAACTCACACAACCCCGCCCACTCCCCCAACTGCTTCCCATCGGGAACCTTGATGAGCGGAATCTTATGCTCGCTGCACAGCGCCACGACGAGCTTCTTGTACGCCTCCTCCTCGCACGCCTCGTTGAGCACGCACATGTGCGCCTGCCGCCGGTCCAGCGCCTTGCTGGCCTCGCGCAATCCCCGCGCCAGCCCGTCGTGCATCAGCGCCAGCTTCAGCACCCCCTTCAGCGCCTCCAGCACCGACATCTGGCCTTTGCCCGCCGACGCGTCGGCCGCCACTTCGACTTCGTCCGCGGCCGGGACGTCGCCGTCTGCGTTTGCGTCGCCGTCGGCGGCGGGGGGGGGGGAGGTGGGCTCTTCTCTGTCCGACTAGGGGGGGGGGGAGGGGGGGTTAGTGGGGGTGGGGTT
>JAABUJ010004824.1_pt1 | contig 13921 bp, 11 predicted proteins | sample 5559131 | NCBI WGS metagenome assembly JAABUJ01 (sample SAMN10711875, study PRJNA513366) | rock metagenome | isolation source: Antarctica rocks | place: Antarctica: Victoria Land, Mt New Zealand nord | collected 2016-01-07
CGACCCGGAGCTACGCCCCTCCTTCGATCACGTCGAGGAGTCCATCGACCGCTGGATTGACCGGGCTAAACTCGTCGCGTAAACTTGACTCATTCGCACCACGTTTGCCTGTATTAGGAGTCTAGGGTAGCATAGCGGCGTTAGCCTTCGCTATCCGCTGTACCGTGGTGACAGGGTCTGTGAAAAGTCCTGGGAGCGCGGGCATCTCGCCCGCCCCCGTCGGCTCTGGGAGCGCGGGCGTCTCGCCCGCCCCCGTCGGCTCTGGGAGCGCGGGCGTCTCGTCCGCCCCCGAGTCCGGTGAGATGAGCGCCCGCGGTCCCAGTCGCTCATCCCAGGACTTCTGCGCGCTAACGAAAATTCTGCTCGCCGGGCTCTCCGAGGAGCGGCGCGCGGCCATCCTCGACGCCAGGCTGCCGGCGGTCGCGCCGCGTACGGCGACCGACCGCGACCAACTGCTACATGAGTTGGAGCGCGCGCGTTGCCGGCTACGCCCTCAGCCTGGAGGAGTTGGCCGAGGGCTTGACGTCGGCGGCCGCGCCGGTACGGGATCACACGGGGACGGTGGTGGCGGCGATCAGCGCGCCCGGCCCCAGCTTCCGGTTCACAGGCCGCCACCTGGACGACTGTATCGCCCGCGTCAAAGAGGCGGCCATGGCGGCCTCACGCGAACTCGGCTATCGCGTGTCGGCGGCGTCATGAAGGCTCTCCTCACCCACCGCTCCCCTCTCCCGCGGGCAGGGCGAGGGGAGCGGCGGGTGAGGGCGATGACGTCGTGCGCCCTCATCGCGCGGACGATCCCCTGTGCTCATCCGAGCCACTGCTCCAGCGTCGTGCCCGTCGTCGCGGGTTGGCCCTGTAGTATCTGGGAGCGCAACTCGTCCAGCGTGCCTTCGCCCTCGGCGTAGGCGTTGTGCTTGTGGATGCTCTCGTAGCTCACCACCCGCGCCACGAGGAAGTCGTCGCCGGGAAGGTCGGCGTAGGTATTGACGGCGGCCTCGAGCATCTCGCGCGCGACATCCTCCACGAAGCGCGGCTGGCGATGGGCCTTGTGCACGACGAAGAACTCGTCGGGCCGCTTCAGCAACCCGTAATTCTCGGAACTCATCGAGGACTCGGCTATCTCGACCAGGTCCTGCGCCCTGATGCTGGCGTCCGTTCCGACCATCACGGTGGCGCGGCTGCGCTGGTTGTGCGCCGCAGTCGGGACCGCCCGCAGGATCCTCTCGATCTCCTCGCCCCCGAAGCCTGCGGCCTGGAGTTGCTCGCGGGAATGCTGCAGGATCATGTCCTGGGCGCAGGGACAGGCCGTCATGCCCTCCGCCTCGATACCCACCATCCGGCGCCCCCCGTCGGGCCGCCACACGGCCAGGCCGAGCAGCGTGTACATCTCTTGCGTGGGCAGGCCGGAGACAGGGGCGTAGCGGCGGAGGGGGAAATGCGCGCGGACGCGGACCTCGCTGCGGCGCGCCTTATGCCGCTGGATCACCCGCTCGGCGATACGCGCGGCGAGCGATTCCACGTCCGGGACGTGCTCGCCCACGGACTCATCGATCACATCGTCCAGCGCATGGCTGAATCGGGACATGTGCAATCCCTTTTGCTCGGCGCCTATGTCCGCGAACAGGCTCAGCTCCGCCGGCAGGGAGTGCGTCTTGCCGCCTTGCAGGAGCCGGATGGTCTTGCGGACGTCCGTCACCCCCACCCTGCTCAGCCTGACGGCCACCTCGGGCGGTTCCCCCTGCACGTCGCGGGCGAGGCGTAGCCCGAGGCCGCGACGCGCCAGCCGGACGCCCGATTGGTCGACCCGGGAGAGCAACTCCGCCACGGTCTGCTGTGCGTCGGGCAGCCGGAGCACGGGGGCGATCTCCGCGAGGGGCACGAGCACGAACGCGCGCTCGGAGAGGCGCTGGTGCGGAATGCGCAGCCCCGGGGCATCCACTATCTCGTCCCCATAAGCGAGGATGTCCATGTCGATCGGGCGGGGGGCATTGCGGAACGAGGGCTGGCGACCCAGGCGGCGCTCGATGCCCTTGAGGAACCCGAGGAGGTCCCGCGGCGAGAGGTCGGTCTCGCCCTCCACGGCGGTGTTCAGGAAGCGGGGCTGGTCCAGATAGCCGGCAGGCTCCGTCTCGTACAGGGAGGCGACGGTGCGTATGCGCACCTGCGCGCGCAGGTGCTGGAGCGCTTCGGTGATGTTGGCCTGCCGGTCGCCCAGATTGGAGCCCACGCCTATATAGACAGTGTGGCTGGCGTTCATACAAACCTCCCAGGAAACTCCGCCTTGACCGCCGCGGCGACGTGTGATATATGTTCCAGTATATGAAACAGTTTCTCCAAGCGCAACAGGAGGCGGCGGCGCGAAGGCTCCCCGATCCCTCGCTGGATGTGGCGCATGTCCCGCCGGCGACAGGAACAAGAGGGTGAGATAGGGGACTGGCATGCCACCCACAGCGAGGGATCGGGGGTACTGGAGCAGAGGAGCGGGGGTACTGGAGCCGTGGATACAGTGGATAGCAGCATCGTGATCATCGGGGCCGGCATCGTCGGCTGTAGCCTCGCCGACCACCTGACGCAGTTGGGCTGCCGGGATGTCGTGGTCCTGGAGCAGGGGCCGCTCTTCGCGACGGGTGGGTCGACCTCCCACGCCCCCGGCCTCGTCTTCCAGACGAACGCCTCACAGACGATGACCGAGTTCGCCATGCACGCGGTGGGAGGATCTCAAGCGCAAGGCCGGGTGGGCCGCGTCGTGGGGCGGCGCGGCCGAGCTCATCACACCCGATGAGTGCGCGGAGAAGGTTCCCCTCCTCGATCGAGACAGGGTCTACGGGGGGCTCTTCGTCGCGTCGGATGGCATCGCCAAGCCGGTGCGCGTGGCCGAGGCGCTGGCCCGCGCGGCGACCGCGCGCGGCGCGACCTTCCACGGGGAGACCGAGGTCACGGGAATCGAGGTGTCCGGCGGGCGGGTCCGGGCGGTCGTGACCACGCAGGGCCGGTTCGAGGCGGACATCGTGGTGAGTTGCGCGGGCATCTGGGGTCCGCGCATCGGGCGGATGGTGGGCGTGTCTATCCCGCTCACGCCGATGCAGCACCAGTACGCGTGGACGCCGGCGCTGCCGCAACTGGCGGGCGAGACGCGGGAGGTGGCCCATCCCATCCTGCGCCACCAGGATAGGGACCTGTGCTTCCGGCAGCAGCGCGACCGCTACGGCATCGGGTCGTATCAGCACCGGCCGATGCCCCTGTCCACCGACGCTATCCCGCGCCACGAGGAGGCCGCTGTGCTGCCGTCGGTGCTGGCCTTTACTGAGGAGGACTTCGCCCCGGCTTGGGCGGACGCCGTCCATCTGCTGCCCGCCCTGGCTGACAGCGGGATCGCCGAGGGGATAAACGGGATCTTCTCGTTCACGCCCGATGGCTTCCCCCTGCTGGGCGAGTCGCGCGCGGTGCGCGGGTTCTGGATGGCCGAGGCGGTGTGGATCACCCACGGTTTCGGCGTCGGCAAGGCCGTGGCCGAGTGGATCGTGAAGGGCGCTCCGGGTGTCGACCTGCGCCAGTGCGACGTCCAGTGCGTCGAGCCCTACGCGCACAGCCCCGCCTACGTGCTGGCGCGCAGCGCGCAGGCGTTCCGCGAGGTCTACGACATCATCCACCCGCTACAGCCGATGGAGGAGCCCCGGCCGCTGCGCGTCAGCCCGTTCTACCGCCGCCAGCGCGACCTCGGCGCCTATTTCCTCGAGGCGTCGGGGTGGGAGCGCCCCCAGTGGTACGAGGCCAACGCCTCGCTCGTCGCCGGCGGGCCGATCCCTGGGCGCGACGGATGGTCCGCGCGCTACTGGTCGCCCACCGCTGGCGCGGAGCACCGCGCCACGCGCGAGCGGGTCGCTCTGTTCGACATGACCCCGCTCAAGCGGGTCGAGGTCACGGGCCCGGGCGCGCTGGCGTTCCTCCAGTGGCTCACCACCTCGCGCATGGATAGGCCGGTCGGCGCCATCACGTACACGCTGCTTCTTGACCACCGCGGCGGCATCAAGAGCGACGTCACCGTCGCCCGCCTCGGCGCCGAACGTTTCCAGGTCGGCTGCAATGGCCCGCGCGACCTCGACTGGTTCGCGCGCCACCTCCCGGCCGACGGCTCGGCGCAGGTGCGCGACGTCACCTCCGCGACGTGCTGCGTCGGGGTGTGGGGCCCGCGGGCGCGCGACCTCGTGCAGGGGCTGTCGGACGCGGACTTCTCGGAGACCGGCCATAGGTTCTTCCGCGCCAAGGAGGTGTTCCTGCGGGAGGCGCCCGTCACCGCGATGCGGCTCTCCTACGTCGGGGAGTTGGGCTGGGAGCTGTACGCGCCCGCCGAGTTCGGCCCGCGGCTGTGGGACCTGCTGTGGGAGGCCGGACAGCCCTTCGGCGTGATCGCGGGCGGGCGCGGCGCCTTCGACAGCCTCCGCTTGGAGAAGGGCTACCGCTCGTACGACAAGGACATGTGGAGCGAGCACGATCCTTTCGAGGCTGGTCTCGGCTTCGCCGTGAACCTGGACAAGGGCGGCTTCATCGGCAGGGAGGCGCTGCCGCGCCGCAAGGACGCGGGGCCGCGCCGCTGCCTGACCTGCCTCACCCTCGACGACGCGTCCCGGGTGGTCATGGGCGGCGAGCCGGTCTACGCCTGCGACGCGCCCGTCGGCTTCGTGACGAGCGCCGCCTACGGCTACTCGATCGGCCGGGGTATCGCCTACGCGTGGCTGCCGCCCGAGTGTGCGGCGGTGGGCGCCGCGCTACACGTCGCATACTTCGGTGAGCGCCTGGCGGCCACCGTCGCCCGGGAGCCGCTCTTCGATCCCGCGATGGAGCGCATGCGCGGCGCGTCCACCGGCGCGTCCACCGGCGCGCCGCACCGAAAGATCGGGGCGACGACGCCCGACGCTGCGGCGGTAGCGCCCTAGACGAAGCGAGGTGGGCAGCAGCATGATCACATCTCTGCCGATGCGGCCTCACCGTACGGTAATCAGGCCCGAGAGGGGGTGGTGCGAGATACCGTTCGCGCATAGCGATGCCGCCTAGACACCGAATAACGATGCCGCCTAGACACCGATTAGCACAATCAACCAGGAGGGAGAGCATCACATGGCTCAGACGAGCACGGATTCCATGGCCAACATAGATTCCATGGCCAGCATAAAGGCCGCCCCGGGCATCCTGTTGTATACCAGGATCCACAAGTCCCCGTTCTTCTACGCCTCGCGCCACCCCAAGCCTCTGCTGTACAGCGTCTACAACCACGTCTACCATCCCAGGCTCTACGCGGACCCGGTCGAGGAGTACTGGCAGCTGCTCAACGGCGTCACCCTCTGGGATGTGGGCGTCGAGAAGCAGGTCGAGATCACGGGCCCCGACGCCTTCAAATTCACCAACATGCTTGTCCCACGCGACCTGAACAAGTGCAAGGTCGAGCAGTGCAAGTACGTGTTCATCACCTCCCAGGAGGGCGGCATCCTCAACGACCCGGTCCTGCTGCGCCTGGGCGAGAACCACTTCTGGCTGTCCCTGGCCGACAGCGACAGCCTGCTGTGGGCCAAAGGCCTGGCGTACAACTCGGGCCTGAACGTGACTGTCCAGGAGGTCGACGTCGCCCCGGTGCAGATCCAGGGCTCGAAGTCCAAGGATGTCATGGTCGACTTGTTCGGCGAGAGCATCCTGGACGTGCCCTACTACTACATAGCGCACAAGGAGCTGAACGGCGTGCCGGTCGTCGTCTCGCGCACCGGCTACACCTCTGAGCTGGGCTACGAGGTCTACGTCAGGGACGCTACCAAGAACGCCCCGAAGATATGGGACGCGATCTTCGAGGCCGGGCAGCCGCACGGCCTGACGCCCATTGGCCCCTGCCACATCCGGCGCATCGAGGGCAGCATCCTCGCCCACGGCTGCGACATGTGGTTCGACACCAACCCCTTCGAGGTCGAGATGGGCTACGAGTGGATGGTCGACCTCAAACAGGAGGCCGACTTCGTCGGCAAGGAGGCGCTCAAGCGCATCAAGGCCGAGGGCGTCAAGCGCAAGCTGGTCGGCGTCGAGATCGGCGGCGGGCAACTCGGCTCCTACATCGACGGCTCGATGGTCGACGTCTTCCCGGTCTACGCCACCGGGGACAGCGCGCGGATCGGGAGCGTGACGTCGGCGTGCTACTCGCCGCGGCTCAAGAAGAACATCGGCTTCGCCATGCTGCCGATCGAGCAAGCCGAGCTGGGGACGGAGGTCGTGGTCGAGACGCCAGCGGGCCGGAACTCGGCCGTGGTCGTGCGCAAGCCCTTCATGGACCCCGAGAAGGAGATCCCCAAGGGGTAATGCTGGTGAGCTTGTGAATCAGTGGCGTCGTTAGGCCTGCGACTGCCTTCCCGCAAGCGGGACCCCAGATGGCAGCAAACGCCGACTGCGGTCGGGCTGGAGGCGCGGGCGCGGTGTCCCCGCTCCCCGCGTCCTGGCGCCGCAGTGCCCGTGCGCTGCCATCGGGGTTCCCTCTGGGGAGGCAGTCGCAGGCCCACAAGGCGATTCGGTAGTCGGGTAGTCGGGTAGTCGGGTAGTCGGGGGCGTTGCCAGCGGGTTCGCGAGATCCTGTGGCGCTTCGAGGAGTATCGACGATGATACAGGAAAAGGAAAGCACAGAGTCTCTCGTCGGGGCGCTGGCGCACCCCCGCTTCAAGGTCATCCCCGTCAAGGGGGTGGAAGATCAGGTTCGCCACCTCCCGCCGGGGGCGACGGTGACCGTGACCTGCTCGCCGGTGCGGGGCATCGAGCACACCCTCCAGTGCGCCGAGCGCCTGGCGGAGCGCGGCCTGCGGGTCGTCCCTCACATCTCCGCGCGGCTGGTCGTCGATGAGGCCCATCTCCGGGGCATCGTGCGGCGGCTGGCCGCGCTCGGCCTGCGCGAGATCTTCGTCGTCGGGGGCGACGTGAAGGAGCCGACCGGCTCCTTCACGGGCGCCGTCGAGTTGCTCCAGGCCCTGGCGGATCTGGACCATAACCTCGCGGAGATCGGTGTCACCGCCTACCCCGAGCGCCATCCGTTCATCGACCACCCGACGCTCCGTCGAGCCCTCGCCGACAAGCAGCGGTTCGCCACCTACATGGTTACCCAGATCTGCTTCGACCCGGACGTCATCGCGCAGTGGCTGGCCGATGTCCGGCGAGAGGGCATAGGGTCGCCCGTCTACATCGGGCTTCCCGGCGTGATCGACCGGACGAAGCTGCTGGGCATCTCCATGAAGATCGGGGTGGGCGACTCGGCGCGCTTCGTCTTCAAGCACATGACGTGGCGGCGCGGCTCCTCCTGCCCGGCAGCTATCGCCCAACCGAGTTGGTGGAGAAGTTAGCCCCCTACCTCGGTGATCCGCACTACAATATACGGGGACTGCACCTCAATACGTTCAATCAGGTCGAGGGCACGGAGAAGTGGAGGCAAGAGATGCTGACCGCGGCCCGGAGCGGGCGAAGGCTCTGCGGATGATCGTTATCGCTCCGTTGTCCCGGCGAGGGGACGTAGCTCCAGGGAGCGCCCGCGCCGCGCGTTCGCGGCGGCCGTGGCAGTGTCGGTGGGAGAGGACTTATGAAGAGCGACATTGAGATCGCGCAGGCGGCGCGGCCGCGGCCGATCACGGAGATCGCCGGCCGGGCGGGGCTGATTGAGGACGAGTTGGAACTGTATGGCCGCTACAAGGCCAAGGTGCTGCCCGCCGCGTTCGACCGCCTGCGCGCGACGCCCGACGGCAAGCTGGTCCTCGTCACCGCGATGACGCCGACGGTGGCCGGTGAGGGCAAGACCACTACCACGGTGGGCCTGGGCCAGGCGCTGTGCGCGATTGGCGAGCGCGCCGTCGTCACCATCCGCGAGGCCGCCATGGGGCCGGTCTTCGGCGTCAAGGGTGGCGCCGCCGGCGGCGGCTACTCCCAGGTCATCCCCATGGAAGACATCAACCTCCACTTCACGGGCGACTTCCACGCCATCACCGCCGCGAACAACCTGCTGGCCGCCATGATCGATAACCATCTACAGCAGGGCAACGCGTTGAGCATAGACGCGCGGCGCGTCACCTGGCGGCGCTGCCTCGATGTCAACGACCGTTCGCTGCGCGGCGTCATCACCGGCCTCGGCGGTCCCACCGAGGGCGTGCCGCGCGAGAGCGGCTTCGACATCACCCCCGCCTCCGAGATCATGGCCATCCTGTGCCTAGCCGAGGACCTGCCCGACCTCACGGCGCGCCTCGGCCGCATCGTGGTCGGGTACACGCGCGCCAACGAACCAATTCGCGCGTCCGACCTGAAGGCGCAGGGGGCGCTGACGGCGCTGCTCAAGGATGCGCTCAACCCCAATCTGGTCCAGACGCTGGAGGGCGGTCCGGCGCTCGTGCATGGCGGTCCTTTCGGCAATATCGCCCACGGGACCAACTCGATCCGCGCCACGCGCCTGGCCCTCAAGTTGGGCGGCTACGCGCTGGTGGAAACGGGCTTCGGCGCCGACCTGGGCTTCGAGAAGTTCTGCGACATCGTGGCGCGCCAGACGGGCCTCAACCCCGACGCGACGGTGGTGATCGCCTCGGCGCGCGCGCTCAAGCTGCACGGCGGCGCGCACAAGAAAGATCTCGCCACGGAGGACGTCGATGCCGTGCGCGTGGGGATGCCCAACCTGCTGCGCCACGTCGACAACGTGCGCCTGTTCGGCCTGCCCGCCCTGGTGGCCATCAACATCTTCCCGACGGACACGGAGGCCGAGTTGGCCGCTATCGAGGACGGGCTCGCGCGCGTGGCCGCGGCGCGCTCCGACATCCACGCGCGCGGCGGCGAGGGCGGCCGCCAGATGGCCGCGGCGCTGGTCGATCTCCTGGGGCGTGAGCGCGCCGAGTTCCGCCTGCTCTACCCCGACGACCTGCCGCTGCGCCAGAAGATCGAGACCGTCGCCACGCGCGTCTACCGCGCCGCGGGCGTCGACTTCGTGGGGACGGCGCCGCGCGACCTGGAGCGTTACGAACGGCTCGGCTACGGCGCGCTCCCGGTCTGCCTGGCCAAGACGCAGTACTCGTTCTCCGACGACCCCGCCAAGCTCAATGCGCCCGACGGCTTCCGCCTCTCCGTGCGCTCGGTACGCCTGTCCGCCGGCGCGGGCTTCGTCGTCGCGCTCACCGGCGACATCATGACCATGCCCGGCCTCGGCAAGGTCCCTGCGGCCGAGCGCATCGGCGTGGGGCCCGACGGGCGCATCACGGGGCTGGATTAGGGGGCAAATGACCGATGACAGAGCGACGAAGTCCACTGTACGATTTTCACAGCCGCTCGGCGCGGGAGATCATCCGCGGCGGCGGCGATTTCATGGTCCCGCTGGCCTACACGTCGACCGTCGACGAGCACCTCAACGTGCGCAAGAACGTGGGCATGCAGGACCTCTCGTCGATGGGCGAGATCGACGTGAAGGGACCGGGCGCCGAGCGCCTGCTGCGGCGCCTGATCGTCAACGAGATCGCCGACATGGAGCCGGGCCAGCTGCGCTACTCAACCATGTGCAACGACGCGGGCGGCATCGTCGACGACATCACCGTCTATAAATTCAACGACGAGCACTTCATGGTCGTGACCAGTTCGGGTCCGCGCCCCAAGACGGCGCGCTGGATCGCGGAACGCGCCGCGGGTACGAGCGCCTACGCCACCGACATCACCGGTGGGATCGCTCTGCTGGTCGTGCAAGGGCCACGCTCGCGGAGCTACCTCAAGACCGTGGTGGAGAACGCCGACCTGGATCGGCTCAAGTTCTTCCGCTTTACACCGGCGCGCGTCGCCGGCATCGACCTGCTCATCTCGCGCTCAGGCTATACGGGCGAGTTGGGCTACGAGCTGTACACGCCGGCCGAGCAGGCCCTTGTGCTGTGGGAGCAGATCCTGCGCACGAGCCGTGAGTTCAACCTGCAGCCCTACGGCATCGGCGCGATGCAGAGCCTGCGCATCGAGAAGGCCTACCCGCTCTACGGGGCCGACCTCAACGAGGACTACACGCCGTTCCACGCCGGGCTGGACCGCTTCATCGCCTTCGAGAAGCGCGATTTCGTCGGGCGCGAGGCGCTGCTGCGCATGCGCGAACGCGGCCTGGACCAACGCTGGGCCGGGTTGATCGTCGAGGGCGAGGTTTCCGCCGCGGTCGGCGACAAAATCTACAGCGTGAGCGACGTGGCGACCTTCCGCGGCAAGATGTTCAGCGGCAGCGAGGCTGGCTCCTACCGGGACACGCTGCTGCCCGGTGAGCAGCAGGTCGGCCACGTCACCTGTAGCGCCAAGGGGCACACGGTGGGGAAGATGCTGGCCATGGCCTACCTCAACACGGCGCACTCCTGGCCGGGCAATAACCTGATCGTCGAGATCAACGGCCGGCCCGTCGTAGCTAGGGTATCCGCGACGCCCTTCTTCGACCCGCAAAACGCCCGCATCCGCGCCAAGCCGCAAGAGGACGACGCGCGCGTCGCTCCATCAACGAGAGACGGGGCGCCGGATGGCTCCGCCAGTGGGACCGGCGCGCCGACCAAGCGGCTGGCGAGCCGGGATAAGGCGCCGGCGGCCGGCGCGGGCGAGCGATAAGCAACGCCATGTATTCGACCTCCACCTCTTTCGATACCATCGTGATTGGCGCGGGCGGCATGGGCAGCGCCGCCTGCTACCACCTGGCGCGCTGCGGCAAGCGCGTGCTCGGCCTGGAGCGCTTCGGCATCCCGCACCGCATGGGCTCGTCGCACGGCTACACGCGCATCATCCGCCTGGCCTACTACGAGCATCCCTCGTACGTGCTCTTGCTGCGCCGCGCCTACGAGTTGTGGCGTGAGATCCAGCAGACGGCCGGGGAGCAGTTGCTGCACATCACCGGCTCGATCGACGCCGGGCCGCCCGACAGTTGGGTATTCAAGGGCTCCTGGGAGTCGTGCAAGCGGCATGACCTGCCGCACGAGGTGCTGACCGGCGCCGAGTTGCGCCGCCGTTACCCCGGCTACCATTTCCCGTCCGACCTGGCCGCGGTGGTGCAGCCAGAGGGCGGCTTCCTGCTGCCGGAGCGCTGCATCGTCTCCTATGTGACGGCGGCGCAAGCGCTGGGAGCCGAGATCCACGGTTTCGAGACCGTGCTGGAGTGGCAGCCGCGCGGCGACGGCGTCGTCGTGCGCACCGATCGCGCCGAGTACCACGCCGACAAGCTGGTGGTCACGGCGGGCTCCTGGAACCCCGACCTGCTCGACGTGCTGCGGGGGCTGGCCGTGCCGGAGCGGCAGGTGCTGGCCTGGCTACAGCCGGCGCGGCCGGAGTTGTTCCGGCCCGACGTATTCCCCGTGTTCAACGTGTTGGCCGACGAGGGGTGTTTCTACGGCTTCCCTGTCTTCGGCGTGCCGGGCTTCAAGTTCGGCAAATACCACCACTTCGAGGAGGCGACCGCCGCCGACGCGGTCGACCGCGAGGCGCACGGCTACGACGAGGCGATGCTGCGCGCGTTCGCGGAGCGCTATTTCCCCGACGGCGCGGGCCCGACGATGAACCTCGAGACCTGCCTGTTCACCAACACCGCCGACAACAACTTCATCATCGACCTGCACCCCACCTACCCGCAGGTGTCCTTCGCCTCGGCCTGCTCGGGGCACGGCTTCAAGTTCGCTAGCGTCATCGGTGAGATCATGGCCGACCTCGCCGACACCGGCATAACGCGCCACGACATCAGCCTGTTCCGGCTGGAGCGCCTGACGCGCCCAACCAACCGCGCGGGCTACGCCACGGCCTCGTTGAACGGGCACGCGTCTCATCCCGCCCTTCCGTCGAACGGGCATAGCCCCTATGCGGCCGGTCCCATGGCGTCGTCAAATGGGCGCGTCGGCCACGCCTCGACGCCCTCGGATGGACGGCGACGCTCGTTCCCGCGCGCGGCGGACGTGAAACCATTCTGGTGGTAGCAAACCTATCCATGCCGAGGGAGGGCTCGTGCATTATTGGTCACAGCGCCTCCGAGCGCGAGACGTCGCCGGCCGATAATTCACAGACCCTGGCCCGGAGGAGGAGGAGATGTACGCCGATGCGGACTCGATAGGGCTTGCCGCGGCCAAATCCGCTGTGAGAGAGGCGGTCCGCGGCCGGCGCGACGCCGTGGACGCCGGCGCGCGCGCCGCCTTGAGCCGGGCGATTATTCAGGATATCATCGCCCTCGACGCGTACCGCCGGTCCCGCGTCGTCATGGCCTACGTCACGTTTGGCAGCGAGCTCCAGACCGGCGCTTTCATCCGCCACGCCTTGGGCGCGGGCAAAACGCTGATCCTCCCCAGGGTCAACCGCGCCAAGAGAGCGCTGGAGCTGTACGAGGTGAGAGAGCCGGCGCGGGACCTGGAACAGGGGGTGTGGGGATCCTCGAGCCCAAGCCGGATCGCTGCGCGCGCGTGGAGCCGGATATCGTCGAGTTCATCCTGGTCCCCGGCCTCGCTTTCGACGCGCAAGGCCGGCGCCTGGGGTATGGGGGTGGCTTCTACGATCGGCTACTGGGGGACTTGGCCGCGCCGCGGCCGCCGCGGCCGCAGCAGCCGCCGCTGGTCGCCGGGGCTTTCGAGGCGCAGATGATCGGGGCTGTCCCCGCCGGCGCGCATGACGTGCCGATGGACATCGTGGTAACCGAGGGCGGGCGTTATCCCACCGACCCCGAGCCGGCGCGCGGCCACTAGGCCAGACCCCGAGCCGGCGCGCGGCCACTAGGCCACTAGAAGGTGTAGAGTAGAATGGATGTTGTGGGTACCGTGAACGGCATGAACGAGAGGAGAGGCGGGGTCCAGTCGGTCGACCGGGCGGTGTCCGTATTGGAGTTCTTGTGCCGCGAGGGATGGTCCGGTGTGACCGAGGTGGCCAACCGGCTCGGCATCCACAAATCCACCGCGCACCGGTTGCTCGCGACCCTCAAGGACCGCGGTCTCGTCGAGCAGGATGTCGAGACGGAGCGATACCGCCTAGGCGTGGGGCTCGTGTTCCTCGCGAGCGCGGTGACGGCCGATCTCGACGTCGTGCGATCGGCACGGCCGGTCTGCCAGCGATTGAGCGAGCAGACGCGGGAGACGGTCACCCTCACCGTCCTCGTGGGCGACGAAGCCGTCATCATCCATCAGGCCACGTCGCCCTCGTCCGTGCTCGGCGTGGACTGGACGGGCAAGCACACGCCGCCGCACTGTATGTCCGATGGCAAGGTCTTGCTGGCGCACCTCTCCGAGGGCCGGCGGAGCCGCATCCTGGCGCGCCCGTTGGAGCGCTTCACCGCGCACACGATCGTGGACCCGGCGCGCCTGGAAGATCAACTGAGCGCGATCCGGGCCGACGGCTATGGGTACACCGTCGAAGAGTTCGAGGTCGGGCTCAACGGCGTCGCGGTGCCGATCCGCTCCGCTGGCGGCGCCGTCGTCGCGGCCGTCAGCGTATCGGGCCCCGCCTTCCGGCTCCCGGTCGCGTCCATCCCCGCGCTCGGGGAGCTCACGGCGAGCGCGGCTGCCGACATATCTCGACGCCTCGGGTTCCATGACCGCGGCGAGGTCGATGGGGACGGGCGGCTGCGGGGCCTGAGGGCCGAGCGCGCCCCCGTCGTGAACGGTCGGTGAGGCGCCATGTCCCGTCCGCCGACCGGCGCGATACACGGCCGCCTACCTGGTGGGCGAGCTCCGGCCCTGGCTCACCGTCGGCTGGCCGGCGGGTAGGGGCGGGGACATGCTGATCGAACCGTTGGCCGCCGCGCCCCTCCCGGCCGCTGTGTGCGACGCCTTCCTCTGTTCAGCGACAATTAGAATGGCTCTGGCACACATTCCGTGCTCCGCCCCTACTACCAGACCTCCTATTATCTACCTCCGTTCCTCTCAGCTCACGAGTAGCACGCGTCGGCGGAGTAAGTCAAACT
>JAABUJ010004825.1_pt1 | contig 13918 bp, 14 predicted proteins | sample 5559131 | NCBI WGS metagenome assembly JAABUJ01 (sample SAMN10711875, study PRJNA513366) | rock metagenome | isolation source: Antarctica rocks | place: Antarctica: Victoria Land, Mt New Zealand nord | collected 2016-01-07
CGACCCTCGGCCGCGCCCTCGCCGAGCGCCAAGGCGTGCGGATGGTCGAGCTGGACCGCGAGGTCCAGCAGGAGGCCCGCATGGAACTGCGCGAGATCTTCGAGCTGCGCGGCCAGGCGCAGTTCCGCCGGTTCGAACTCGCCGCGCTGAAGCGGCTGGTGGCGGAGGGCGTCCCCATGGTGATCGCGACCGGCGGCAGCCTGGTGACGGAACCGGCGACGTTCGAGTTCCTGCTGGCCCACTGCCGCGTCGTCTGGGTCCGCACCTCCCCGGCCGAGCACATGCAGCGCGTCATCCGCCAAGGCGACCTGCGCCCGATGAGCGAGAACCGCCGGGCGATGGACGACCTGCACGCGATCCTGGAAAGCCGGCAGGCGCTGTACGCAAAGGCCGACGGCGCGGTCGACACGGCGGGCCGCAGCGTGGAGCAGAGCCTGGAGGATCTGGCGGGGCTGCTGGCGGGGTTGTAATCAGATCCCGAGGCTCGACGCGACCTGGCGCCACCCCTCCCAGATCAGCTTCAGCGCAACATACAGCACGATCGCCAGCCCGACCCAGGCGATCCAGCGCCGCCGTTCCAGCAGGTTGGCGATCAGCGAGGCCGCAGCGCCCATCAGCAGCACCGAGATAGCCAGACCCGCCGCCAGCACCCACGGGTGGCCGTGCGCGGCCCCGGCCACCGCCAGCACGTTGTCCAGGCTCATCGACAAGTCCGCCAGCACGATCTGCAGCATCGCCTGCCGCAGGGTGCGCGCTGGCGGAGCGGCATGCTCCCCCCGCTCCCGCGGTCGCAATTCGCGGTACATGCGCCAGCACACCCACAGCAGCAGCAGCCCGCCCGCGAGCGTCAGGCCGACGATCTCGAGCAGTTGCAGCGTCACCGTCGCGAGGGCGATGCGGATGATGGTCGCCGCGCCGATGCCGAACAGGATCGCCCGGCGCTTCTGGGCCGCCGGCAGCCCGGCCACCGCCATGCCGACGACGACCGCGTTGTCCCCCGCCAGGACGAGGTCGATGAACAGCACCTGCGCCAAGGCGGTCAGCTGCGGGATCAGCGTATTCAAGTCCAAATTGCTCTGCCTTCGTCTTAGCTTGCCGTGGAGCGCGCGCCTTCCGTATGAGTGTGCCGTCCTGCAAGGGGAGTGACTGATGGTCCCACGCTACACGCGACCGGAGATGGCGGCGATCTGGGCGCCGGAGAACCGGTTCCGCATCTGGTTCGAGATCGAGGCGCTGGCCGCGGAGGCGATGGCGGATTTCGGCGCCATCCCCGCCGACTCCGCCCGGACGATCCGTATGCGCGGGGAGATCAAGGTTGCCCGCATCACCCAGGCCGACCTCAACCGCATCGACGCGATCGAGGCCGAGACGCGCCACGACGTCATCGCCTTCCTGACCTGGCTCGCGGAGAGCATCGGGCCGGACAGCCGGTTCGTACACCAGGGCATGACCAGCAGCGACGTGCTCGACACCTGCCTGTCGGTGCAGCTGACCCAGGCCGCCGACCTGCTGCTGCGCGACATCGACGCCGTGATGGCCGCCCTGGAGCGCCGGGCATTCGAGCATAAGCGCACGCTCACCATCGGCCGCAGCCACGGCATCCACGCCGAGCCGACCAGCTTCGGCCTCAAGCTCGCCGGGCACTACGCGGAGTTCGCCCGCAACCGGACCCGGCTGATCGCCGCCCGGGAGGAGGTCGCCGTCTGCGCGATCAGCGGCGCCGTCGGCACCTACGCCCATCTCGACCCGCGCGTGGAAGCGGCGGTCGCCGCCCGGCTCGGCCTGGCGGTGGAGCCCGTCTCCACCCAGGTCATCGCCCGCGACCGGCACGCGGCGTTCTTCTGCACGCTGGCGGTGATCGCGAGCGGGATCGAGCGGCTGGCGATCGAGATCCGGCATTTGCAGCGCAGCGAGGTACGGGAAGCGGAGGAGTTCTTCCACGCCGGGCAGAAAGGCAGCAGCGCGATGCCGCACAAGCGCAACCCGGTGCTGAGCGAGAACCTGACCGGCCTCGCCCGCATCGTGCGCGCGGCGGCGGTTCCGGCGCTGGAGAACGTGGCGCTGTGGCACGAGCGCGACATCAGCCATTCCAGCGTCGAACGGGTAATCGGCCCCGACGCCACCCTGGCGCTGGACTTCGCCCTCGAGCGGCTAGCGGGCATGATGGAGCGGCTGGTGATCCATCCCGAGCGGATGGCGGCCAACCTCGACAGCCTCGGCGGCGTGGTGCACAGCGGCGAGGTGCTGCTGGCGTTGACGCGGGCCGGCGTTCTGCGGGAGGACGCCTACCGGATCGTGCAGCGCAACGCGATGGAGACTTGGACGCGGCTGGGCGCCGGGGGCCGCAGCTTCCGCGCCAACCTGGACGCCGACCCCGAGGTGGCGGGCCGCATCTCACCGGAAGCGCTCGACGCCGCCCTAGACCCGGCGGTGCACCTCCGTGCGGTGGACCACGTGTTCGCCCGGGTGTTTGGCCGCACGGAGATGGCCCAAGCGGTAGCCTAGGCTGGGGTTCCGCCCGATCCCAGTGAGGTCGGCGATGCCCGGCCCAGAGCCGATCGAAGTTGCTCCATCACTTCCGTTCGGAGCGGCTCATGGCCAGGTTCATAGCGGAACCATTCCAGGCCATGGATGGCCTGTTCGCGGAAAGCATCCATTTCACGCACGCTCCCGCTGCGGCGGCGAGCACGATGGCTGCAACCAACACAGAGGCATTTGGCCCACTCAAAACGAATTTCTCAGGGATCACTTTGGCATTCGTGGCGAGGAAGGCGCCGTAGAACAGGAGTAGGAACAAGGCGACGAAGGTGAAGATGAACTCCTGCGAGGCAGACTGTTGCGGCCTGCTCGCCGACAGGCCCGTTAGGCGCTTCCTGAGGGATAGCGTCGGCTTTTCGATAAATCTCCAGGAGCCCATCGCGAGCAGGATGGCGATGGGTAGGGAGATGAGTATGTTCCAGTAGAACTCCCTCGCTTCCGGAAGCAGGTACGAGACCGCTTGCTGAATGGCGAAGGCATATAGGTATATTCCGTAGGAGTAGTCCCCACGCGATAACACCGGGATCTTCTTGATCGGAGTGAGACCCAAGAAGACGGTGCAGTAGGTTAACGAAACAATCCCGATGTCTTCCCAGTGAACGAGATGGATCGTACCGATTCCGATAATCAAGTTTAAGGTAAATAGCATCCAGCTGTAAGGCAATTTCTCGCGCCAGAGATACGCCATATTCCCTAAAATAAAACTGACTAGCAAAGAGCGTGGCAGGAGCGGCTCGCCGATGATATGGTGGTAGCTCCCGATTTGGTCGCGAACAAAGTCGAGCACCACGAAGGTGCAACCAACGATTGTCGTGAGGGCGCGATGGCGGGCTATGCCCGCAGTTATCAGCGCCGCAAGATAGACGTAGCAGAGCAGTTCCGGTCCAATTGTCCACAATGATTGGTTCACCAGATCCGGCAAAGGATTATGTTCGAATACCCCGGGAAGCGTCACACGAATGCGTCCAATCAGACTACCGAAGTAGGCGTAGAACTGGCCGGAGCTGAGGTATTGCGGCAACGGCAACGTGGTCAGCGTGGCGCCGATGATCAGTGCGGACAACGTTATCTCGGTCGCCAACGCCGGCACGATCCGTAGGGCTCGCAACGTCAGGAACGCTCGAAGCGACTGGGCTCGACTTGCACTTCCCATAACCAGGAAGCCGCTCAGGACGAAGAATACCGGCAAGACGGTAGAGACAACGGTGCCGTACGGTGAACTCCAGAGGTTTAATTCAACCTGCTTACCATAACTGATGCTGACGCTGTGCCAGCACAAAATCGAAATAGATAGAAGAAGTCGCATGGTATCAAAGCCAAGCCCGATGCCTGCGGTCCTTTCTAGGATCGAACCGAATGTGACTTTCAAACTTAGCCCCTCGTATATTGTCCGGATTTCGATCTGATCGTCAAACAACGAGCAAAGTCGCCGGATGCACTGCGTAATCGATAAAAGATTCCGCTGAAAGCCGAAATCTGACGACGTTCAAAGAAAAACCGCGCTGATGCTTTCACAAAGCCTCATGGTTTGTCGAAAACTAACGCTGCTGTGTTAGATAAATAAATTTCCATATTATTGTTGCATTTGTAAAGTATAAGTAAGCGACACTAGACCTCCGCGCTACCCACACCGGGCCACCCACGCCGGAGAAGGTTCGCCCAGCAAGGATCACGATCAACCCCCGTTTCCGCCACGATCGCGGACCAAAGTCTGAGTGGATCAAAAAGACATCCACACCATGCGCAAATCCCTCCTAAGCTTGCTCGCCGCCTCCGCCATCGGCCTTGCCGGCCTCGGCGCCCACCCGGCGAACGCCACCCCACGCGGCTTTGAACCTTCGCCGCTGGCGCAATCCGTGCAGTACCGCGGAGGCGAAGGCGGGGCAGGCGACAATTGGCGCGGCAGAGAATGGCGTCGCCACGAGCGCTACGGGCATGCTTACCGGCACGAACATCAGGAGCGCTGGCGCCGTCGCGGGCGTGACGACCGCGGCTGGTAAGTCGGTCCCGCCCGTGCCATCTGGCGCCTGTGTGCACCGTCATCGTTCTCCAGCGGCCAGGCCACTCCTGGCCGCTGCTGCTCGCCGCCAACCGGGATGAGCGGACCGACCGTCCCTGGGACCCGCCTTCCGATCACTGGCCCGGCCGGCCCGGCGTCGTCGCGGGGCGTGACCGGCTCGGTGGCGGAACCTGGATGGGCATCAACGCGGCCGGCGTGGCTGCCGCCGTGCTGAACCGATCCGGCAGCCTGGGGCCAGCGCCGGGCAAGCGCAGCCGCGGCGAGCTGCCGTTGCTGGCGTTGGAGCACCTGACGGCCGCGAAGGCGGCAGCCGCGATCGCGGCCCTGGACGGCGGCGGCTGGCGCAGCTTCAACATGGTCATCGCCGACCGCAACGAGGCTTGGTTCGTCCGGAGCCATGGCGACGACAGCCCCGAGGCGATGGTGCTGCCTCCCGGACTGCACATGATCACCGCGCACGACCCCGATGATTTGGACAGCCCCCGCGTGGCGCGTCACTTGCCCCGGTTCCGGGCGGCTCCCCCGCCGGAGCCGCCGGATTGGTCGGCGTGGCAAGCGCTGCTGTCCGACACGTCCGGCGGGACCGCGGCGCTGAACGTGCCCGCGCAGGACGGCTTCGGCACGGTCTGCGCATCCCTCACGGGCCTGCCAGACGCCGGGCGGCCGGTATGGCTGTTTGCCGGCGGCCCTCCCGACCGGGCCGTTTTCCGCCAGGTCTGACCCCCCGGTGGCGACCGCGCGGGGGGGCTGCTATACCCCGCGGCGTCAGTCGAGGATGATAGGAAAATGGCTCGCCGCCGCCAGCTTTACGAGGGAAAAGCCAAGATTCTGTTCGAGGGGCCGGAGCCGGGCACCCTCGTGCAATATTTCAAGGACGACGCCACCGCCGGGAACGGCGCCAAGAAGGGCATCATCACCGGCAAGGGCGTGCTGAACAACCGCATCAGCGAGTACCTGATGCTCCGCCTCGGCGAGATCGGCGTGCCCACCCACTTCGTCCGCCGCCTCAACATGCGCGAGCAACTGATCCGCGAGGTCGAGATCATCCCGCTGGAGGTCGTCGTCCGCAACGTCGCCGCCGGCAGCCTGTCGGAGCGGCTGGGCATCCCCGAAGGCACCCGCCTGCCCCGCAGCATCATCGAGTACTACTACAAGAACGACGCCCTGAAGGACCCGATGGTCGCGGAGGAGCACATCACCGCGTTCGGCTGGGCGCACACCTCCGACCTCGACGACATCGTGGCGCTGACCCTGCGCGTGAACGACTTCCTCAGCGGCCTGTTCCTGGGCGTCGGCATCACCCTGGTGGACTTCAAGCTGGAATTCGGCCGGCTGTGGGAGGAGGACGACATGCGGATCGTGCTCGCCGACGAGATCAGCCCGGACAATTGCCGGTTGTGGGACACCAAGACGAACGAGAAGATGGACAAGGACCGCTTCCGCCGCGACCTCGGCCGGGTCGAGGAGGCCTACCAGGAGGTCGCGAAACGGCTGGGAATTCTGCCCGAGGCGGGGACGCGCGACATGAAGGGCCCGGAGACGATGCAGTGAAGGCCGTGGTCACGGTCATGCTGAAGGCGGGCGTGCTGGACCCGCAGGGCCGCGCGATCGGTCACGCGCTCGGCAACCTGGGGTTCGCCGGCGTCGGCGAGGTGCGGGCGGGCAAGGTGATCGAACTCGAACTGGCCGAGACCGACCCGGCGCTGGCGCGGCAGGCCGCCGAGGACATGGCCCGGCGGCTGCTGGCTAACACCGTGATCGAGAGCTACCGGGTCGAGGTCACGGCTTAGCGGCAGGAGCCTTGTCGCCGATCCGGTCGTCCTGGTCGCCGCTGACGACGGTTTGGTCGCGGCGCACCTCCTCCGGCTTGGACGGGCCGGATTTATCCGGGTTGCCGGGCTTGGTGCTGTGGGTGCCACCGGGGTCCAGCCCCTCCACGGGATCGTTGCCGGTGGTCTTGGTCGATGGATTGGACATGTGCGTCTCCTTCATCGGTGGCAACGCCCAAGCGGTGGCCGGGTTCGCCGGGGCCGTGCTAAGCCATGCGCCATGAAAGCCGCCATCGTCGTCTTCCCCGGCACCAACCGCGAGCGCGACGTCGGCATCGCGCTGCACCGCGCTACCGGGCATCGGCCGCCGCTGCTGTGGCACCGGGAGACGATGCTGCCGGACCTCGACCTGCTCGTGCTGCCCGGCGGGTTCAGCCACGGCGACTATCTCCGCTGCGGCGCGATGGCCGCGCATTCGCCCATCATGCCCGCGATCCACGCTTTCGCGGCGCGCGGCGGGCACGTGTTGGGCATCTGCAACGGCTTCCAGATCCTTACCGAGGCCAGGCTGCTACCGGGTGCGCTGCTCCGCAACGCCGGGCTGCGCTTCCTGTCGCGCGACTGCCACCTCCGGGTCGAGCGCGCCGACACCGCCTACACGGGGCACTACCGACGCGGCCAGGTGTTCCGCGCGCCGATGGCCCACGGCGACGGCAACTACTTCGCCGACGACGCCACGCTGGACCGGCTGGAGGGCGACGGCCGGGTGGTGTTCCGCTACGTGACTCCAAACGGGGACACGGCCGCCGCCGCCAACCCGAACGGCTCCGCCCGGTCCATCGCCGGCGTCTGCAGCGCGAACGGCCGCGTGCTGGGCCTGATGCCGCACCCCGAGGACCTCGTGGACCCGCTGATGGGCGGCGCCGACGGCGCGCCGCTGTTCGCCGGGCTGGCCGAGGCGCTGGCGGCGTGATCGTCGACCAAGCCCTCGCCGGCAGCTTCGGCCTCAGCGCCGAGGAATACGGCCGCGTGCTGGCGATCATGGGCCGCACGCCGAGCCTGACGGAACTCGGCATCTTCTCGGTGATGTGGTCGGAGCACTGCTCCTACAAATCGTCCCGCGTGTGGCTGCGGCAGCTGCCGATGACGGCGTCCTGGGTCATCCACGGACCCGGCGAGAACGCCGGCGTGGTCGACATCGGCGACGGGCTGGCGGCGGTGTTCAAGATGGAGTCGCACAACCACCCGAGCTTCATCGAGCCGTACCAGGGTGCTGCCACCGGCGTCGGCGGCATCCTGCGCGACGTGTTCACCATGGGCGCCCGCCCGGTCGCCAACCTGAACGCGCTCCGCTTCGGCAGCCCCGATCACCCCGCCACACGGCGCATCGTCGACGGCGTGGTGCGCGGCATCGGCGGCTACGGCAACTGCGTCGGCGTGCCGACGGTCGGCGGCGAGGTCAACTTCCACCCCTCGTTCGACGGCAACCCGCTGGTCAACGCCATGACGGTCGGCATCGCCCCGCGCGACCGCATCTTCCTGTCCGCAGCGGCCGGGGTGGGCAACCCGGTAGTGTATGTCGGCAGCAGAACCGGCCGCGACGGCATCCACGGCGCCACCATGGCCAGCACCGAGTTCGACGCCGACAGCGAGGCCAAGCGTCCCACCGTGCAAGTCGGCGACCCCTTCACCGAGAAGCTGCTGATCGAAGCCTGCCTGGAGCTGATGGCGACCGACGCCATCGTGGCAATCCAGGACATGGGGGCGGCCGGGCTGACCAGCTCGGCGGTCGAGATGGCGGGCAAGGGCCGCGTCGGCATCGCGCTCGACCTAGACGCGGTGCCGCAGCGCGAGACCGGGATGTCGGCCTACGAGATGATGCTGTCCGAGAGCCAGGAGCGCATGCTGATGGTGCTGCGCCCCGACCGGCAGGATCTGGCGCAGGCGATCTTCGAGAAGTGGGAGCTGGACTTCGCCGTCGTCGGCCGCCTGACGGACACCGGGCGGATCACGGTGATGCATCGCGGCGTGGTGGAGGCGGACATCCCGCTCGACCCGCTGGCCGAGCAGGCGCCGCTGTACCACCGGCCCACCGTCGAGACGCCGCCCCGCGCCCCGCTCGGCGACGTGGCCGACCCGGTGGGCATCGTAGACGCCCTGCTGACCCTGGTCGGCTGCCCCGATCTGTGCTCCCGCGCGTGGGTATGGGACCAGTACGACAGCACCATCGGCGGCCAGACGGTGCGGCGGCCCGGCGGCGCGGACGCGGCCGTGGTGCGCATCGAGGGCACCGCCCGGGCGCTGGCGCTGACCACCGACTGCACGCCGCGGTACTGCTTCGCCGACCCCGAGGAAGGCGGCAAGCAGGCCGTCGCGGAGGCTTGGCGCAACCTCACCGCGGTCGGCGCGACGCCGCTCGCCATCACCGACAACATGAACTTCGGCAACCCCGAGAAGCCCGAAATCATGGGCCAGTTCGCCGCCTGCGTGCGCGGCATCTCGGCCGCCTGCCGCGCGCTGGACTTCCCCGTCGTGAGCGGCAACGTCAGCCTTTATAATGAGACCCAAGGCAGCGGCATCCTGCCGACCCCGGCCATCGGCGGCCTGGGCGTGATCGAGGACGCCGCCGCCAGCGTGGGCATCGCGCTGCGTCCGGGGCTGGAACTGGTGCTGGTCGGGCGAACCCAGGGCTGGCTCGGCCAATCGCTGTGGCTGCGCGAGATCGTCGGGCGGGAGGACGGCCCGCCACCCCCCGTCGACCTGGCCGAGGAGCGCCGGGCCGGCGACTTCGTGAGGGCGCAGGTCGGCGCCGGGCATGTGGCGGCGTGCCACGACGTGTCGGATGGCGGGCTGCTGGTCGCGGTCGCCGAGATGGCGCTGGCTGGCGGCGTGGGCGTGCATCTGGCGCCGCTTCCGGCCGGGCCGCAGCACGCGCTGTGGTTCGGCGAGGACCAGGGGCGCTACCTGGTCGCGGTGGCCGACGCGGCCGCGTTCATGCTCGCCGCCGACGTCGCGGCCCTGCCGGTGCAGCGGGTCGGGGCTGCGATGGGCGACGGTTTGACTTTGGCCGATGGCGCCGCCATATCGCTGGTTCGGCTGCGGGAGGCGCATGAGCGCTTCTTTCCGGCCTGGATGGGGGGCTGAAGCATGGCCATGGCCGCCGGTGAAATCCAGTCGATGATCCAGGCCGCCCTGCCGGACGCGATCGTTACGGTCGAGGACTTGGCCGGCGACGGCGATCACTACGCCGCCACGGTCGTCAGCGAGACGTTCCGCGGCCGGTCTCGGGTCCAGCAGCACCAGATGGTTTACGCCGCCCTTCGCGGACGCATGGGCGGCGAGCTTCACGCCCTTGCCCTGCAGACATCCGCACCCTGAACAGGAGACATCCATGAGCCAAACCGCCCTCGACCGCATTCAATCCGACATCGACAGCAACAAGGTGATGCTGTTCATGAAGGGCAACGCGCTGTTCCCGCAATGCGGCTTCTCCGCCCGGGTCGTGCAGATCCTCACCCATCTCGGCGTGCCGTTCCAGACCGCGAACGTGCTGGAGGACGCGGGGCTGCGCGACGGCGTGAAGCAGTTCTCCAACTGGCCGACCATCCCGCAACTATACGTCGGCGGCGAGTTCGTCGGCGGTTGCGACATCGTGACCGAGATGTATCAGTCGGGCGAGCTGGAGACGCTGCTGACGGAGAAGGGCGTGCCGCACCAGGCTGCCGCCTGAGCCGCTTCACCGGATTCCGCCCAGCCGCCTTTGCCTTCTTGCGCGATCTGGCGTCGAACCAGGCCAAAGTCTGGTTCGACGCCAACAAGCATGTCTATGACCGCGAACTGAAGCAGCCCGCCGGCGCGCTGGCGGTGGCCGTGTCGCGGGCATTGGAGCAACGCGGCATCCCGTTGGTGGGCGATGCCAAGCGCTCGCTGTTCCGCATCCATCGCGACGTTCGGTTCAGCAAGGACAAGACCCCCTACAAGACCCATACGGCGCTGGTGTGGTTCCGCCCCGGCAGCGCCGGCAACGGCAAGCCCGGCGCCGGCGTGCTGTACTTCCAGGTGGGCGCCGAAAGCATGATGGGCGCCGCGTTCTATATGCCGAGCAAGGACGTGCTGGAGTCCGTGCGCGAAGGCATCCGCGTGCGCCCCGGCGCTTTTCTCTCGGCGGTCGCGGAACTGGCCGAGTCGGGGTTGGCCCTCGACCGTGCCGACTGTCTGACTCGTATGCCGCGCGGGTTCGAGGACATGGCGGACACGCCGGTCGCCGAATACTTGCGGATGCGGAACTACGCGCTGGAACGTCGCCTGACGCCCCGGGACGTTGGTTCGGACAAGTTGATCGGGATGCTCGCCGACTTCGCCGAAAGCGCGATGCCCCTGCTGAGGTTTGGCTGGCGGGCGGTGGATGAGGTCATGCCGGAGAGTGGCAAGTTGGGCTGACTCATTGCGCCAGCCGACTGGAGTGTCGAAATCCATAACCATCTCGTTGCGTGCAGTCCTGGTTGCCAGGTGGCGCGAATGACTAGGTCGCGTGGGATGCACGATCGTTGGAGATGGTCCAACCGCCCTGCACGAAGGTGGCGACAACGGCCGCTGCGAGTGCAGGCAATCAAGCCACGCTGGTTTTGTAAACCACAACGAAACAATTGCGATATCAAGATAAGAGTGGATCACGTTTTCATCAGGTGGTAATCTTTTTTCCGCAATCTTCCTGTATGAGCACCTACCGCGCCTGTACCGTCGTCGATCGAGTTGTCCTGATCCACGACATGTTGGACCAGACGATCATCTCGGAACTAGACGCCGAACAAGCCGACGTTCTGCTGCACCAGATGCAAATAGCCGTGGGCCAGGCGATTGCGGCGCTGCGGTTGAGAGCGGGTGAGCCATCGAAAGCTTGACGCTGCAGCGGCGATCTTCGTTTCAAGCCTGAGCGTCAAGCCTACGACGCAAATCGGGATCGAACGAAGCGGCGGAGCGGTCCACGCCCACCCGGCTCGGACGACCGCCTTCGAGCAGGCGATCGCCGGCCTGGTCAGGCGGTTGCTGCCGTTCGAAGCGGCCTAGTGGGCGTGGCCGCCCTCGTCGTGCAGGAACTCGCCAAACAGCGCCGCGCACTCGGCTGGCTGCTCCAGCGTCGGCAAGTGTCCGCATTCCTTAAGCACGTGGAAGTGCGCGTGCGGCAGGTCGTCGGCCAGGGTGCGGCCAATGGGCACTGGAACGAGCGCGTCCTCGGCGCCCCATAGCACCAGCGCCGGCATCGTCAGCGCGCCGAGCCGCGAGGCCATTTCCTTGCGTGATCCGAGCGCGCGCGCCTGGGCTGCCCCAGCCGCCCCGCCGACGCGCTGGGCCATCGCCTTGAAAGTCGCCGCCGCCTCCGTCGCCTCCTTGCGCACCACGAGCCCGGCGAGCATGTCGATCACGCCGTCCGGTGTCACCTCCAGTCCCCCGGCGAGGTCGGGGCCACCGGGTTGCGGCAGCGCCGGGTCGCAGCCCATCAGCCAGAGGGCAATGACGCGTTCGGGGGCGGCGAGCGCCACTTCGAGGGCCAGGTTGCCGCCGTAGGACGTGCCGACCAGCGCGAATGTCGCCGGCGCACGGGCGAGAATATCAGCCACGCTGTCGTCCAGCTGCGGTTTCGGCGAACTCAGCACGTGCGCTTCGATGGCGTCGCCGAGCCTGGCAATCACGTCGCGGTACAGGGCGTCGTCGCAGAGCAGGGCCGGGATGAAGATGACGGGCATCAAGGTGGCGCTCATTGGAATTCCTTCTGGATTGAGGGGAAAAGTGGTTTGCCTGGACGAGCAGGCTGGCGGTGTGCGCCGCCGGCGACCCAGCCTTTCGCAGCATCGTGACGCCCAAGGCAATAGCCAGCATCGCTCCTGCCCGCTCTGCGGCAACCACTTTGGAACAGCCGAGGCGCGCCAGCGTCGCGGTCATCAGCCCAGCGACCCGCGCGATGTGCGCCATCATGCGGAGCCAACTCCGTAACGTAATTGACGAAGAAGCAGCCCTGGCGACCGATGTGAAGGCCACGAAGCGCTCGTCAGCGTAGGAGCGGACGGATGTCTGGGGTATGGACACTTGGGCCACGGACACTTGGGACGGAAGGCGCAGGCTCGATATGATGACTATTCTGGGCTAATTGGTTCAGGAATCAACCAACGCCTGGCGAGGGAACACTGCAATGACCGATCGACCGCGTTTCGAGCTATTCGCCTTCTGGCGCACTTCCGCCACCTACCGCGTCCGCGTCGCGCTCAACCTCAAGGGGCTGAGCGCGCAAGAACGCATCGTCAACCTCGAAGCGGGCGAGCAGCGCGGCGACGCGTTCCTCCAAGTCAATCCGCTCGGCGCCATCCCGGCAATGATCGACCTTAAGGAGGGCCAATCACGCACGCCGCTGACTCAGTCGCTCGCGATCCTGGAGTTCCTGGAGGAGATTGAACCGTCTCCCGCGCTGTTGCCGGCCGACCCGCATGGCCGCGCGCGGGTGCGCTCCTTGGCCGCGATGCTCGCCGCCGACACCCATCCGCTGATCACGCCGCGCGTGAAGAAGTATTTGACCACGGCTGGCGGGTTCGATGACGCCGCCTGGCGCGCTTGGCAGATCCATTGGTTCACCACCGGTTTGCAAGCCTACGAGCAGCGTCTCGCGACCGAGGCCGAAACCGGCGCCTTCTGCCATGGCGATACCGTCACCATGGCCGACATCTGCCTCGCCAGCATCATCGTGGTTATGCGCATCTTCAAGGTCGAGGTCGCCGGCATCCCGACCATTGGTCGCATCATGGCCGCCTGCGAGCGACAGGAAGCGTTCGCGAAGGCCGAGCCGAGCCGCCAGGAGGGCGCGCCCCAAACGTAGCGGTGTATTATACCAACCGCCCTATGTGATGACCGCCCGAGGCAAAATGGAAGGCCATGGCTCTGCCCTGGACCCGCTGGGACCTGAGGCCCCAGACCCGCATTCATTTGGGTTTCCAAAGGCATCATGCCTTTGGCGGAGTTTGAGGCAGAGCCTCAACCTTCCACTTGCCTTCTTGCCTGCCGCGGTCCCACCAAAGGGCCGCTGGTATTAGGTCGTTTCGACGCGCGGGCTTTGCGGGTCGACAGCGCCGATGAAAGCGGTTTGCGCCACGCTGTTCGCATCGCTTTCTCGATAGGCTCCGAGGCGTCGGTCTTGTCGTGGGACGGTCCCTGGTCAGGCGCCGCCTAACGAATACAGGCGGGTCTCGCCGAAACCGTGCGTGGCGAACGTGGCGTCGTCGATGCCCGCCTCTCGCCGCGCCGCGGCCAAGGCTTCCAGCGGCGCGTCGATCGCTTCATCGGTCAGCTGGAAGGTGCCGAAATGCATGCCCACCGATCGACGTGCGCCGAGGGCCGAGTGGGCTTGCACGGCCTCGGCCGGGTTCATGTGAACGGGCGCCATGAACCAGCGCGGCTCATAGGCGCCGATCGGCAGCAACGCCACATCCGGGGGACCCAGCCGCCCGCCGATCTCATCCCAGTGCGGCCCGGCGCCGGAATCGCCCGCGAACAGCACCTGGCCCGCTTCGGCGCCGATCATGAAGCCACCCCATAGGCTGCGGTT
>JAABUJ010004827.1_pt1 | contig 13915 bp, 14 predicted proteins | sample 5559131 | NCBI WGS metagenome assembly JAABUJ01 (sample SAMN10711875, study PRJNA513366) | rock metagenome | isolation source: Antarctica rocks | place: Antarctica: Victoria Land, Mt New Zealand nord | collected 2016-01-07
GCCGCGGTGGCTACCGGCGACGTGACCGCCGCCCCCGGTGCCACCGCGCTCCGCGCCGACGACGGCCGGCGCGCCGCTGCCCGACGGCCGGTCGGCCTGCTCCTGCCGTTCGCGGCCGCGGGGCCCGTCGCGTACGTCGCCGCCCGTCTCGTCCTGGCCGGCACGTGACGCCCGCCAACGGGGGCCACGCCGCCCGAGCCGACCGGAGGACCCCGTGAAGAAGCTGCTGGTCCTTGTCGTCGTGCTGCTCGCCCTGCTGGTCGCCGCAGACCGCGTCGCGGCGTACGTCGCCGCCCAGCAGGTCGCCGGCAAGGTGCGCACCAGCGCGATGCTTGCTGCCGACCCGAAGGTGAAGATCGCCGGCTTCCCGTTCCTCACGCAGGCGTTCGCCGGCCGATACGACCGGATCGACGTCACCGCCGACAATGTGGACCGCGGCGGCGTACGGCTGACGCACTTCACGACCTCCCTGTACGGCGTTCAGCTGCCCCTGTCCGACGCGATCGGCGGCCGGGTGCAGTCGATCCCGGTCGACCGGCTCACCGCCGAGGCGGTGGTGGGCTACGTCGACCTGAAGTCCGGTAGCCGGATGCTGGTGTTCACCCCCGCCGGCGACCGGGTGAAGGTCACCGGCAGCATCACCGTGCTGGGGCAGAACCTCAGCGCTAGCGCTGTCTCGAAGGTGTCGCTCGACGGCAATGACCTGGTCCTCACCCCGCAGTCGGTGAGCGCTGCGGGGCAGTCCAGCAACCTCGTCGGGGATGCGATCAGGGGTGCCTTCGGTGTTCGCGTGCCGATCGGGCGGCTGCCGTACGGGCTGAAGCTGACGGATGTGCGCGCGACCCCGGGCGGCGTCGTGGTCAGCGCCCGCAGCGGTCCGACGGTGCTCACCTCGCGCTGAGTCCGCGCGGTCGCGGGGCATTGACCGCTCGGGTGGTGACCTGCAGAGTCGTGGCCGCCCTGACCCTCGGCACGCGCTGGAGCGACATGACCCAGATCCATCCGGCCGGACCGCGCCGGGGGCTGCCCCCGGCGACCGGGATCCTGCGGCGCAAGCCGATCGAGGACGACGGGCAGGTCAGCGGTCTGCAGCGCACGATCGGGCTGTGGCAGCTGACTGCCATCGGGCTCGGCGCGATTATCGGCGCTGGCATCTTCGCGCTGGCGGGCCCTGTCGCCAAGGGTGGCACGTCACCTGCGGTCGGACCCGCGGTGTCGATCTCCTTTGTCATCGCGGGCGTCGCCAGTGCCTGCGCGGCGCTGTCCTACGCCGAGTTCGGCGGGCTGATCCCCAAGGCCGGCTCCGCATACACCTACGGCTACGCGGTGCTGGGCGAGTCCGTCGGCTGGTTCATCGGCTGGGACCTGCTGCTGGAGTACACCGCGATCGTCGCCGTCGTCGCGATCGGCGTCTCGCAGTACGTCGGCTATCTCGTCCAGAGCTTCGGCGTCGACCTGCCGGCCTGGATGCTGGGGGCCCCGGGCACCGGCAGCGGGCACAAGGTCGACCTGTTCGCGGTCCTGCTGTGCCTCGGGGTCGCGGCGCTGTTGAACCGCGGCATCAAGACCAGCGCCCGGATCGAGACGTACCTGGTCTTCATCAAAATATCCATCGTGCTGGCGGTGATTGTCGTCGGGGCCTTCTACATCAAGGCCGACAACCTTTCGCCGTACTTCCCCAACGGGTTCGGCAGCGCGGCCACCGGCGCGGCCACGGTGTTCTTCGCGGTCTTCGGCTACGACGCCATGAGCACCGCGGCGGAGGAGAGCAAGGACGCAGAGCGCAACCTGCCGAAGGCGATCGTGCTGTCACTGAGCATCGCGATGGTGTTGTACCTGCTCGCCGCGACTGTCCTGACCGGGATGCAGAACTACACGAAGCTGTCGGACAAGGCAGCGTTCGCGTTCGCCTTCCAGTCCGTCGGGCAGGGCGGCTTCGCCAAGATCGTCTCGATCGGGGCCATCATCGGGATCATCACGGTGTTGTTCTCTTTCACCCTGGCCGCCTCCCGAGTGTGGTTCGCGATCGCCCGCGACGGGCTGCTGCCGAGCTGGTTCGCCCACCTCAACGCTCGGCGCTCGCCCTCGCGGCCGGTGTGGATCATAGGAGTTCTGGCGGCCTGCATCGCCGGCGTCGTTCCGATCGGAGACGCCGCCGAGCTCACCAACATCGGCATTCTGCTGGCCTTCGTGGTGGTATCCATCGCCGTCATCGTGCTGCGCTACCGCTCCCCGGACCTGCCCAGGACCTTCCGCACCCCGCTCATGCCCGTCACGCCCCTGGTCGGTATCGCCTTCTCCCTCTGGCTGGTCAGCAAGCTGCAGACCGTCACCTGGATCCGCTTCCTGGTCTGGTTCGTGCTCGGCGCCCTGGTGTACGGCCTGTACGGCTACCGACACAGCAAGCTCGGCCGCGACCAGGTCGTCTCGACGCCCGACGTCTGAGACCTGCACCTGTTCCGGTCGGGCGCGACCGCGGGGAAGGGCTGCGGGCCGGCGCGTGTTGCCGCGAGCGTGACCCGAGCAGCTCGACCGGCCCGATCGTGGCTGGACGGTGGCGGTAGCCTCGGGACCATGGTGCTGGTCAAGCGACGCGCGGTGGACTTCTGCCGCACCGCCGGCTGCCTGTGTCCGCGCTCCTGAGGTCTGCGCCCGGAGTTCGCGAAAGACGGGGCCCGACCGTGTCCGGTCGCGCCGCTCGCCAGCCAGGCCAGGTCGTGGCCCGCACTCCCTCGCGTGACTGAACCGCACTCGAACCTCCTGAGCACCTGAACCGCCAAAGCACCCGAACGTCCTGAGCACCCAACACCGAGAACACCGAGTAGAGGAGTTGCACCATGAGCCGCGCTGACGTGCTCGTCGATGCCGATTGGGCCGAGGCCCACCTGAACGACCCGAAGATCGTGTTTGTCGAGGTGGACGAGGACGTGTCCGCCTACGACGGCGGCCACCTCGCCGGTGCCGTCCGACTGGACTGGACCACGGAGCTGCAGGACCCGGTCGCCCGCAACCTGATCGACCAGGCCGGCTTCGACAAGCTCCTGTCGGCCAAGGGGATCAGCAACGACGACACCGTCGTGCTGTACGGCGGGAACAACAACTGGTTCGCGGCGTACGCCTACTGGTACTTCAAGCTCTACGGGCACGGTGACGTACGGCTGCTCGACGGTGGCCGCAAGAAGTGGGAGCTCGACGGCCGCGAGCTCGTCAAGGACGTACAGGATCGCCCCGCGACCACGTACACCGCGAAGGAGCAGGACAACTCCATCCGCGCGTACCGCGACGAGGTCGTCGCGGCGGTCGGTGCCAAGAACCTGATCGACGTCCGCAGCCCGGACGAGTTCAGCGGCAAGATCATGGCGCCGGCGCACCTGCCGCAGGAGCAGGCCCAGCGTCCCGGGCACATCCCGACGGCGGCCAACGTGCCGTGGAGCAAGGCCGCGAACGACGACGGCACGTTCAAGAGCGACGAAGAGCTGCGCTCGCTGTACTCCTCGCTCGACACCGCGAAGGACACCATCGCGTACTGCCGGATCGGTGAGCGCTCCTCGCACACCTGGTTCGCGCTGCACGAGCTGCTCGGTGAGAAGAGCGTCAAGAACTACGACGGCAGCTGGACCGAGTACGGCTCCCTGGTCGGCGTTCCCGTCGCGATGGGGGCCTGAGATGTGCGGCGCTCCCGCCCAGGTCACCGACCTCGAGGGCCTGGACGTGGGCAACGAGTCGGTCGTGCAGGGGACCGTGGTCAAGGCCGGCGCTCCGATCGCGGGTGCCTACGTGCGGTTGCTCGACGCGACCGGTGAGTTCACCGCCGAGGTGCAGTCCTCGGCGACCGGCATGTTCCGCTTCTACGCCGCACCGGGCGAGTGGACCGTCCGCGCGCTGACCCGCGGCCAGTCGACCGACGCGCGCGTGGACGCCGTACAGGGCAAGGCCGTCGGCGTGACGATCGAGGTCGCAGCCTGACCTGCCAACGCGTAGACGGCCTACCGTTCAGCTTCTGCCTGAGCCACGCTGAGGTGCCGCCGAGACGCTTCGGCGCCCGAGTTCTGCCTGGGCATGACCGGCGTCTTGGTCAGCCACTGGTCCAGTACGTGCGCCGGAACGGGTCGACTGATGAGGTAGCCCTGCGCGACGTCGCAGTGCAAGGACGTGAGGACCTCCTGGCTCCGCAGGTCCTCCACCCCTTCCGCGACGATGCGCAGCCCGAGCGTGTGTCCGAGTTCTATGATGGCGCGCACCATGTCGGTGTTGCGGGGGCTGGTCGCAAGGGTTAGCACGAAGGACTTGTCGATCTTCACCTCGTCGACGGGCAGGTGGAGCAGGTAGGCGAGCGAGGAGTACCCGGTCCCGAAGTCGTCGATCGACAGGGCGACGCCGAGCTCGTGCAGCTCCTGCAGCACCAGCAGCGCCCGGTCCGGGTCGGACATGACGCCGCCCTCGGTGATCTCCAGGGTGAGCAGCCCGGGCGGGACGCCGGCGGCGGTCAGCGCGGCGCGCACCTCGGCCGCGAAGCCCGCGGCAAGCAGCCCGCGAGGGGAGACGTTGACGGCCACCCCGAGTCGGCGGCCCTGCTGCAGCCAGCGGGTGCACTGGGTCAGCGCGAGGGTCAACACATGGGAGGTCAGGGCGACGATCTGTCCGGTGTGCTCCGCGATGGGGATGAAGTCGTCCGGCGGCACCAGGCCCAGCCGCGGGTGGTGCCATCGGGCCAGAGCCTCGACGCCGACGATCGTCTGGTCGGCGAGGAGAACCTTTGGCTGGTAGTAGCAGAGGATGTCGCCTCCTTCGATTGCCTGCCGCAACTCGCTGACAAGGGCGAGACGGCGGGGATTGGAGCGGTCCAGCTCGGCGTTATAGATCTGGACGGGTTCCTGCGATGACTTGCTGGCGTACATCGCACCGTCGGCGTGCTGCAGGAGCAGGTCAGCGTCGGCCGCGTGGTCGGGATAGACGGCGACCCCGACCGAAGCGCGAACCCCTACGGTGACGCCGGCCAGTTCGAACGGCTCGCGCACTGCGTTCTGCAGCGAGGAGGCGATGCTCATGACCTCGTCCGGATCGGAACCGGTCAGGGGCGCCAGGGCGGCGAACTCGTCGCCGCCCAGCCGCGCCACAGTGATCGGCTCCGGCATCGCCGCGCGCAGCCGCCGACCGACCTCTCGCAGCAGCCCATCACCGGTGTCATGGCCCAGCGTGTCGTTGATGTCCTTGAACTCATCCAGGTCCATCAGCAGTACTGCTACGCGCCTGCCGGCGCTGCCCAGCAGACTCTGGTGCAGGCGGGTGCGGAACAGCGTCCGGTTGGGCAGGCCGGTCAGCGCGTCGTGCCCGGCGTCGTACCGAAGACGGTCGACCAGCTCCCCGTTGCGCAAGGCGACGCTGAGATGGGCCGCGACCAGCTCGAGCAGCTGAACGTCGACGCGCTGGAAGCTGTCGGTCTCGCCGAGCCGGTCGCCCACCAGCAGGTAGCCCAGCGAACCCTCGTCGCTGGGCAGCGCGACAGCTGCGGCGTCATGTAGCTCGCGCCGTGCAAGCCAGCTCCTCAATCCCGGGTCGCGCGTGCTCCTGGGGACCAGCAGGTGGGCGTTCGTGGCCAGCACGGAGGAGATCAGCTCGTCCGGGGGCGGGGCGGCGGAGACCTGCCTGCTCCCGGAGGAGGCACGCATGACGGGTGCAGCCGTGCACGTGCTGGGGGCTCCTGGGGAGGATGCGGGCGCGACCAGGGCCAGCTCGGCGTAGTCGGCGGTCAGCACCGCCCGCACGTGGGTCAGCACTTCAGCGGTAAGAGCCGACGTGCCCTCGACGGCGCTCACCGCGCCAGTGAACTGGCGCATGAGCCCCAACGTCTTGTGGCGTTGCAGCAGCCGGCTGTACGCGCGGTAGCCGATGGCGAGAGCCACACCGAGGACGACCAGGATAAGCAGTGCCCGCGGGTCCTGGACACTGACCTGCCGGGCCAGGAGCGCCACGCTGCAGTTGAAGCCGGTACTGACCAGCACCAGCCAGCACGACGAGGTGATGTCGGCGCGGTTCATTCGTCCCTGCACACGCACGATAGCTATCAGGACCGTCGCGCTGGTGAGGAGGGCGGCCACCAGGACCGCCACGTAGCTGGCCAACCACACCTGCGGGCCGGTGCTGGGGTGGCGGCCGGCCAGAGCATGGAACAGCAGGACCACCATCGCGACATCGCCGGTGAACTTGAGGACGTTGAAGCAGACCTTGTACAGCGCCGTCCGTCGTCGACGCGCGATCAGCAGGGTGCCGGCGAGCAGGCACAGCAGCAGCGGGAGGGGGCCGACCAGGAACAGGCCGAGCACCAACGGGATCTCTGACAGGGACAGGGACAGCGTCTGCCGGCGGAACTCAACGTGGAGCTGCGCGCTCTCCGTGGCCGTAAAACTTAAGACCAGCGCCAGCGCCCAGGTCCATCGGCCGCCCCACAGCGGCAGCGTGTTCGCTACCCGCCACCACAACGCCGCCGCCACGAGGGCCACGACCGTGGTGACGGGTGCGACGCGCCGGGCGGAGCGGTTCGACACAACCGGGCTCGGCGCAGGAGGTGCGGAGGCGATAGGCAAAGCGACCTCCCACCGATCGGGGTTTCAGGCCTAGTGTGCCCCGATCCGGTGCGTGAAGACCCAGTATTCTTAGTTCCAGCTGGTAATCGCCGGGGCGGCCTTCCAGCTGGCGGTTGCCGGAGTAGCGTTCCAGCTCGCGGTTGCCAGGGAGACCTGGCTCCTGCTTGCTAGGCCGAGGTTGTGGACGTGCGACTGCGCGCCGTTCTGCGCGCTCAACGCGGCCACGGCAAGTCCGGCCGCCAGCGCCGCCAGCGCCACCGCTCGGCGTCCACGGCTGGCCAGGTTCAGGTTCATCATCAGTTCTCCTCGTGTCAGTTGGGGACCCCCCTTGCTTCGACGCCGTTGGCGAGCCGACGCATAGGCCAGTCGGGTGGCGCGGCGCCGGGGAGGATGAGCGCAGTGCTGGCTCGAGTCGGTTCCCGCGCCCAAGCATGGCACGCCGATCATGAGGAGGCGGGTAGGCGCGAGTACGGAGATCGCCGTGCCGGCTCGGGCCGCTTCCCACGCTTACTCGTGGCACGCCGCTCAGGCCGTGGCACGCCGATCAGGCCGTGGCGTGCCGTGGCAGGCGCCAGCCGCGCGCTGGCCTCAGTACACGAGGGCTTGTGCGTCGTCCTCGAGCGCCTCGGCCACGAACACGGCCGCACCCGCCAACCGTACGCCGGGCAGCAGGTCCGACTGCTTCAGCTCTCGCCGGGCCGCGCACTGGGTGCAGACCGTGAGGGTCCCGTCGGCCAGTACCGCGTCGCGCAACTCGTACAGCGGCGCCGAGTGCGCCAACTCGAACGCCTCGGCCCGCCCCGGCACCGCCAGCCAGCTCGCCTCTCCGGTCAGCCACAGCGACACGCTGACCCCGCTGGCCACGGCGACGGCGGCCACGGTGAAGGCCTGCGCGCACCGCTCGGGCGCGTCCGTACCGGCCGTCACCTTGACCACCAGCCGCGAGCGCATGACCCCAGTCTGCACGGCGCTCGCCGACGGCACTGGTTAGCATGAGCAGACCCACCCAGGAGGAAGGCCCCCCGTGCTCGAGATCGTCTACACCGCGATCCTGGTGGTGGCGTTCCTGTTCATCGCCTGGTTCTCGTTCTACGTCGTGTACAAGCTCTACCAGGGCCAGCGCTAGCCGCCGCCAGCGTGGACTTCTCCCTCAGCGTCGACCAGATCGCCCTGTACGACGCGATGCTCCGGCTCGGCCGTGAGGTCATCGCGCCGGGCGCGAGCGAGCGGGACAAGCTCGGCACCTGGGACCCCACCGTGTGGAAGGCGCTCGCTGCCGCGGGGGTCGCCGGCATGCCGGTGCCGGAGCAGTACGGCGGGTCGGGCGGCTCGATCCTGGACTGCTGCCTGGTCAACGAGGCGCTCGCCGAGGGCGGCCGGGACGGTGGGCTCGGGCTGAGCCTGGGCGCGCACTGGGTGATCGGGACGGTGCCGATCTGGCTGCACGGCACCGAGCAGCAGCGCCGGCGGTGGCTGCCGGGGCTGTGCAGCGGCGACCTGATCGGTTCGTGGGCCTCCACCGAGCCCGAGGCCGGCTCGGACGCCGGGGCGATCCGCACCACCGCCCGGCGCGAGGGCCAGGACTGGGTGCTCGACGGCACGAAAATCTTCATCACCAACGGGCCGATCGCCGACGTGTGCACGGTGTTGGCGCGCGCCCCCGAGGGCCCGACGGCGTTCGTGGTGGACACGACCAACCCCGGCTTCCGCGTCGGCCGGGAGCTGGACAAGCTCGGCTGCCGCTCCTCGCCGACAGCCGAGATCGTCCTGCAGGACTGCAGAGTCGGCCCGGAGGCGGTGCTCGGCGAGCTCGGCAGCGCCCTGTGGAAGATCGCCTTCGAGTGCTTCGACTGGGAGCGCACGGTGATGCTCGCCGGGATCGTCGGCGGCATGCGGGCCACGTTGGCCGACACGATCCGCTACGCCAAGGACCGCCAGCAGTTCGGCAAGCCGATCGCGCACTTCCAGGCGATCGCGCACAAGCTCGCCGAGATGGAGATCAACTGCCAGGTCGTCCGCAATGCCGTGTACAAGGCGGCGTGGCTCAAGCAGCACGGTGAGCCGCACACGGTCGAGGCCTCGGTCGCCAAAGCGCTGGCCGGCAAGCTCGCCGTCGAGAACGCGCTGGAGTCGATCCAGATCCACGGCGGGTACGGCTATCTGCGCGACTTCCCGGCCGAGCGGGCCCTGCGTGACGCCAAGCTCGCCTCCATCGGCGGCGGCACCACCGAGATCCAGAAGATGATCATCAGCCGGACGATCCTCGCATGAGCGACATCACCGCCGACGTTCCCGAGGCCCAGGACCCCGAGCTGCACGAGCGGCTCGAGCACCTGGCATTCCTGGTGGGCCGGTGGCAGGGCGTCGGCGTCGTGGGCTACCCGACGATCGAGAGCGCCAACTACGAGCAGGAGCTGAGCTTCACCCACGACGGGCGGCCCTTCCTGTCGTACAGCTCGCGGACCTGGCTGATCGACAGTGACGGAGCCCGGAGCCGCCCGGCGGCGACCGAGACCGGTTTCTGGCGTCCGGGCAAGGAGCCGCGGGACGTGGAGGTCCTGCTCGCGCACCCCACCGGCATCGTCGAGGTCTACGTCGGCGAGGTCGCGTTCACCCGGATCGACCTGGCGACGGACGTGGTCGCGCGTACCGAGACCGCCAAGCAGGTCAGCGGTCTCAAGCGCCTGTACGGGCTGGTGGAGGGCGATCTGGCGTACGCGATCGACATGGCCGCGGTGGACCAGCCGCTGCAGTCGCACCTGTCGGCGAGGCTCCAGCGCACCAGCTGATCGCGTGTTGAGGGTCGGGATCGGCCCCACCTCGGGCTTACGGAACGGGCGGTTCCCGACCCTCAACGGGGTGGGTGAGTGGGCTGGCGGTGGAGGGTCGGGATCGGCCCCATCGCGGCGCACGCAGTGGGGCGGTTCCCGACCCGCGACGGGGTGGGTGAGTGCGCAATGGCGGCCCGGACCCGACGCGCGACGACGACCCGACGCCCAACGCGGCAGCTCCCGACTGCCCGCGCGGCAGCTCCCGACTGCCCGCGCGGCAGCTCCCGACTGTCCGCGAGGCACCCGGGCAGACGCAATGAGGCCACTAGCCTTTGCGCATGCGCACAGTCGTCACCGGCGGGGCCGGCTTCCTGGGTTCCCACCTGTGCGAGCGACTGCTCGACGACGGGCACGAGGTCGTCGCGCTGGACAACTTCCTCACCGGTACGCCGAACAACGTCGCGCACCTCATGGAGCGCGACGGCTTCCGGCTGATCAAGGTCGACGTCACCGAGTACGTCCATGTGCCCGGCCCGGTGGACCAGGTGCTGCACTTCGCCAGCCCCGCCAGCCCGATCGACTACCTGCTGCTGCCGATCGAGACGCTGAAGGTCGGCAGCATCGGCACCCTGCACGCGTTGGGGCTGGCGAAGGAGAAGGGCGCGCGGTTCCTGTTGGCCAGTACGAGCGAGACCTACGGCGACCCGCAGGTGCACCCGCAGCCCGAGACTTACTGGGGGCATGTGAATCCGGTCGGTCCGCGCGGGGTCTACGACGAGGCCAAGCGCTACGCCGAGGCCCTCACCATGGCCTACCGCCGCTTCCACGAGGTCGACGCCGGCATCGTACGGATCTTCAACAGCGTGCTCGCTGACGAGCAGGTGCTGTACGACGACGGGGTCCAGCTGTGCCGTACGACGGCCGGCGAGCTGGCGGCACGGCTCGGGGGCCCGACGACGGCGCTCCAGGGCTGGTCGGTACCGGCGTTCGACGAGCGCGGCGGCATCGGACCGAGCGAGGCCAGCTGGTTCGTGGGCCACCCCACCGAACGGCGATGCTATGAGATCGCGACCCAGCATGGACGAAGCATCCGGGTCACGGGGGACCACAGCCTGTTCGTTCGGGGGGCCGATGGGCAGCCGGTCGCTCGCACCGTGAACGAGCTGCAGGTGGGCGACGCGGTCGCGATCGCCGGCCAGCTCGACGTGGTGGAGCGGGACAAGCAGGTCGTCGACCTCCTCGAGGTGCTCCAGAACCAGGACCCGTGGTCCGTCGTGGTCGTCGCACCGGAAGACAGCGCTGCGCTGCACGAGCGGCGCCAGGACCTGCTGGGCGCGTTGCTCGCGCACCGCGGCAAGGGCTCGACCGGCCCCGCCCGGCAGAGCGCCTGGGGCACCGTCTTGCGCTGGACGACGACGGGCGCCGTACCGCTGGGGGCGCTGCAGGCCTGCGGGATCGCGGTGTCGGCGAGTGCCCGGGTGCGGCCGAGCGCGGTGGGACGATCGACGAGCCTGCCGAGGCTCGTGCCGGTCACCGACGAGTTGCTGTGGTTCCTGGGGCTCTACGTCGCCGAAGGCTGCCGGGTCCAGACGCCGGGCAAGAGCGCATACATGGACGTGTCGTGCGACGACGACACCTTGGATCTCGCGCAGAAGATCCTCGAGCGGGACCTGGGTGTGCATGTAGCCAGGGGTGCTGGCTCGACGGCGCGCGCCCCGCACCTGGTTGTGCACAGCACGTTCCTGCTGCACCTGATGGACCACCTGGGGTTCCGGGCCGGTCCGAAGCGATTTCCCGGCTGGGTGCTCGGCCTCCCCCTTGCCCGACTCGGGCGGGTGATCGAGGGCTACCGCGAGGGCGCCGGCGTGCACTCTGGGGCGATCTTCGACGAGGGCAACCGGCACGAGTGGTCCACGACGAGCACCGAGCTGAAGGACGACCTGGTGGTCGCACTGGCTCGCTTCGGTCTGGTGCCCAGTGTGGGGCGCTACGAGACCACGAACAAAGCCCAGGCCGGGGACGGGCGTTGGCGCATCACCGTGTGCCACGTCAGCCCGTGGAGCCCCTTGCAGTGGCACCGCGGCACACAGCAGAACCTGCAGGCGAAGCGGACCGGCGACATCGTCTGGGCCCCGGTGCACCGGATCACGCAGGTCGAGGCCACCGAGTTGGTCTACGACTTCTGCGTTCCGGGGCGAGAGAACTTCTGGGCGGGCGGGGGCGTGCTGGCGCACAACACGCACGGGCCGCGGATGCGGCCGAAGGACGGGCGGGCGATCCCGGCGTTCGCGAGTCAGGCCCTGCGCGGGGAGCCAATCACGGTGGCCGGCGACGGCTCGCAGACCCGGTCCATCATCTACGTCGACGACCTCGTCGAGGGGATTATGCGACTCGTCCGCTCCGACCTCAGCGGCCCGGTCAACATCGGCAATCCGTACGAGGTCTCGATCCTGGAGCTCGCCGAGACCATCAAGCGCCTGCTGGGCAGCAGCAGCGAGATCGTGTTTATCCCGCGGCCCGAGGACGACCCGACCGTCCGGCAGCCGGACATCACGCTGGCCAGGAGCGCCCTGGGCTGGGAGCCGACGATCGGCCACGAGGAAGGGCTCGAGCGCACGCTGGCCTGGTTCCGCTCCCACCCGGACCTGATCCGGCCGATCTGAACCGGCTCGTCGTACGGCGCTGCCTTGGCGTCGTTCGGATCGCAGAAGGCCGAGAGATGCACACCTGGGCGAGCCTGAGAACGAGGGCGGCCCGACCCACCACCTGACGTGGGGGCAGGTCCCAGGGAGCATCACCGCCGCGGCTCTCGCAGGTGCCCGCCAACACAGCCCTCAAGGCCGTGCCCGCGAGGGGCCAGCCCGAGAGTACGGCGCGCCCAGCCGACGCTAAAGCTTGCCGTGGTGAACGACCGGTGCATCATGACAGCGTGAGCCTGGAAAACCTGGACGACGACGAGGTCTTGGCGCTGCGCTACGACGAACCGGCCACCGGCGACGAGCTCGCCCTGTGGTGCGGTGGCGGGCTGCTCGGGCAGACGATCACCGTGCCGACGACGTCGGGCCCTGCCTCGGCAGAGGTCGGGGATTGGATCGTGCGGGACGCCCAAGACGCCTTCACTGTCCACCCGCACGAGGAGTTCGTCCTGCCCTACGGCGCGCCGTAGGTCCTGTCCTCACTGTCTGCTGGTGGGTTTAGCCGGTCGCCGCCTTCTGTAGACGTGTCGACAGCCACGCCATACTCACCCACCGTTGACTGCTGGGCCGAGTTCGGTGTGCCGAAGCGGGTGAGCTGAGCCGGCGCGTCCGTGGTGCGGCGATCAGGTGGTGCTGCTGGCACTGGCCGGGCGCTCGGACGGATTCACCTGACGCGGCTCTGGCAGGCTGACGCTGGGGGCCACCACTCGGTAGGTTCCTCGGCTGACCCGCTCCAGCAGGCCCCGGTCCACGAGTCGCTTCAGGTGGTTGTCCGCGGCCTTCGGCGAGCATCCGAGGCGCGAAACAGCATCACTGTAGGTGAGATGGTCCACCCCGTCTTGCAGCAGAGCGACGTACAGCTGCAACCCCTTGTGCATCGGACAGCCTCTCTCTGCCTTGGGCGGCACCCCGGGAACGTACGGTCGACTGTCGATGCAGGGTCAGTTCGCGATCGTCACGGGCGTCGCTGTGCTGGTGCTGACGGTGCCCGCGTTGTCCAGGGCGACGGCGACAACGCGGTACAGGCCGTTGACGGGCTGGGACTTCCACGCCGTCGTGTAGGTACCGGTGCTGCTCGTCACTGGAGACGCGATCTGGGTACGACCCGGTGTGCTGGCGGTGCAGGTGCCGGTCAGACCGCTGCAGTAGTAGTAGGTCACGGTCGCGACCCCGGACGGGCTGGTGCCCGGATCAGCGGCTGTGTCGCTGAGGGCGTTGGCCGCGTTGGTGACCTTCACGGTGATGTTGATGGCGGCGGACGCCGGGGTGGTCGTATAGCCGGTGGCAGAGGCACTCAGCCTGGATGCACCGATGATTGTCTTTGAACGGCGGCGTGTGGAGACGGCAAATGCCCTCTGACCTGGGACGGTAGGCCTTGCGAGGGGCTGTATCGGACCAAGCCAAGGGGCATCTGCTCGGTGAAAGCATCTCATGCGTTCTCGGTTGTGTCGCAGAGCTTCGATGAGCCGAACCTGGTGTCGCACGGGGGGTTGTTGACCGCTGCGGTGCTCACCGAACGGATCGGGCTGTGGGCGCTGGTCGCTGGGGCGTTGACGGTGCCTGGCCCGACCGGGGTCAACAGCGCGGCCAAGACCGCCACGGTGCTGGCCGGGATGCTGTCCGGCGCCGACAGCATCGATGACCTGGACGTGCTGCGAGCCGGTGGCACCCCGGCGCTGTTCGATGATCTGCGGGCCCCGTCCACGATCGGGTCGTGGCTGCGGGCGTTCACCCACGGCAACGTCGGTCAGCTCGACGCGGTCAGCCGGCAGGTTCGCTGCCGGTTGTGGGCGGCTGGCGCCGGCCCGCACCGACTAGATGAGCGGTTGTTCATCGACGCTGACTCCACGATCGCCCAGGCCTA
>JAABUJ010004828.1_pt1 | contig 13909 bp, 11 predicted proteins | sample 5559131 | NCBI WGS metagenome assembly JAABUJ01 (sample SAMN10711875, study PRJNA513366) | rock metagenome | isolation source: Antarctica rocks | place: Antarctica: Victoria Land, Mt New Zealand nord | collected 2016-01-07
AGCCGCAGCGGGTGGGGATCCCCTTGGTGGCGATGAGGTCCTTGACCGCGAGGGGGATGCCGGACAGCGGGCCCACATCATCACCGTGGACGATCGCGTCAGCGATGCTGCGGGCCTGGGAGCGGGCGCGGTCGGCGGTCAGCTCGCAGAACGCGTGCAGCGTGTTGTCGAGCTCGTCGATCCGCTGCAGCGCGGCCTCGGTGACCTCCACGGGCGAGACTTCCTTGGCCCGGATGGCGCGGATCAGCTCGGTGGCCGACAGGGTGGTGAGGTCAGCTGTGGTCGTCGGCCTCACGTTACGGGCTCCGTCGCGGGCGGGGCCGCGAGCCGTGTTGCGGGTCGTGGGGTGAACGCTTCGATGGCGCTGTAGGCCAGCGCGCCTACGAGTATGCCTGCGACAGCTTCGCTGAGTTGCGACGCCCACACGTGCACCGCGTACGCCGCGAGGGAGCCGAGGGCCCAGGCCAGGAAGGGTTGGACGCGCCATTGGCTGACCGCCCGTGGCGCCGTGCGGCGCCGGACGAGCTGGTCGATGATGAGGACAGCTCCGATTGGTGGGACGAAGATGCCGAGCAGGTTCAGCCAGGTCGCGAAGTGGCTCCACACGCCGGCCAGGGCCACCGCGAGACCAAGGACGCCGAGCACGATCGTCAGCAGGCGCATGCGGCTGTTGGTGATGGTGCTCCAGCCGACAGCACCGTTGTAGAGGCAGTGGGTGCAGACCGACCCGAGGTTGACGAAGACGAAGATGACCGCGATCGCTGACAGGACCGGTCCGTGCGTGGTCAGGATCGGGAGGAAGTCACCGCCGCTGGCCGCGGGTGTGGCCGCGGCGCCGGCGGCGACGACGACACCGCCGACGAGCAGCGAGATGAAGTTGGCGATGGGAAATGCCGAGAATGCGGCGAGGACGGCTTCCCGGCCGGTGCGCGACCAGCGGGTGAAGTCGGCGGTCATCGTGCCGGAGTCGGCGAATCCGGCGATGACGATGGTGACGGCGGCGCCGATGCTGAGCACCGCGGCGCCGGCACCGCCACCGGTGTAGGAGGTGATGCCGGCCAATCCGCCCCCGTGGGCAGCGAATACGAGCGCCACGATAGCCAGGACGACGAACAGCGGGGCGGCGATGACCCCGATGACGGTGAGCGCGCGGATGCCGATGAAGGTGATCGCGATGTAGAGGACACCGGCGAGGAAGATCATCGCGGACTCGTTCCACCCCAGCGCGGCGTGCAGGGTGGCCCCGGTGAGGCCGGTCTGGAAGGCGAACCAGCCGATGACGACGGTGGAAAGGAAACCAGCGGCGATGGTGGCGCCGCGGCGGCCGAACGTCTCGGCGGCGGTGAGGGCGAAGTTCTTGCCGGTCGTTCCGGCGACGTAGCTCAGGGCACCGACGTAGGTGAGGAGCACCAGGTTGCCGAGCAGGATCGCGGCGAGGCCACGCCAGAAGCCGAGACCGTAGACGATGGTGCCACCGAAGATGGCGTTGGTGAGGATCATCGGGAACCCGAACCACACGGCCGAGACCGATGCCAGGGAACGGCGGTGCCCGGCCGGTACAGGCTCGTGCTCGAACTCCGACTCGAGGCCCCGGTGCTCGACCGGTGCGGTGACGGTGTTGGACATGGCGGTCCTTTCAGAAGGCAGAGAAGGCAGGAATCAAGGAGTTGTGCGCAGAAAGGCAGCCCACCCCCCGTAGGCCGTGATGTCCGTGCCGGTCTCGGCGGCGGCTGCGGAGCAGAGGAAGCCGGTGACGAAGTCGCCGTCGGACAGTTGGACGGGCCCGAGGGCCAGCGGTGGTGCCAGTGACCCGAGGAAGGTGCCCAGCCCGGCCGGGGGCAGCAACCACTTCTCACCGCGGATCGCTGCTCCGCGCCCTGGCGTATGGACGAGGCCGGGTTTGGGTGGGGTCGCCGGCAGGGCGTAGAGACGGTACTCGGCTGCGGTGCTCACCCACCCGACCCGCCGGGCGCCGTGCTCGGTCAGCTGATCATTCAGCGGCTGCTCGGACATGTGCGCACCGACCACGACGAGCGGCAACGCGGGCTGGGCTCCGACGACGACTTCAGCCGGAGGCTGTTGCGGGTCGGGCGCGCTCAGCAGCCGGGCGACGTCGGCGGCGACCCGGTCGTGGAAGGCCGGGACCAGCACGGTGACACCGAAATGGGTGCCCTCGACCTGCCCGGCCGGGACCGCCACGCCCGCAAGGTCGAGCAGGTTGGCGAAGTTGGTGTAGGTCCCGAGCCGGTCGTTGACCCCGACCGGGTCAGCAAGGACCTGCTCGATCGTGGGGTGCTCAGTTGTCGTCGGCAGCAGCAGGGCATCAACGTGGGCGAACATGGCGCGGGCTGACAGCCGGAACTCATCCAGGCGCTGCAGGTCGGTGACCATCGCCGCCGCCCGAATGTCGCGGGCCCCGCCGATGATTGCCGCGACTATGGGATCAGCATCATCGGGTTCGGTGTCCAGGAACGCGCCCACCGCCGCGTACCGCTCGGCCACCAGCGCGCCGCCGTAGAGCAACTCGGCCGCCGCCAGAAAGGGGGAGACGTCGACCACTACAAGCTCCGCGCCGCCCTCGACGAGCAGCTGCGTCGTCTGTGCAAAGCGGCCGATGCGCGCGGCGCAGAGGTTCACCAGCTGATCGGAGGAGGGAACGCCCACCCGCGGGCGGCGTCGGGCGGCGAGGGGGGCATCAGTGGGCCAGGACCGCGACCTCGGGTCGTTCGGGTGCGGACCGCACAGCACGGCGGTGACCGACTCGGCCAGGCTCAAGGTGGGAGCGAGGACGCTCACCGTGTCATAGGAGCGGGCCGCGGGCACGACCCCGAGACCGGGCACGAGACCGAGCGTCGGCTTGATCCCGACGATGCCCTGCAGGGCGGCCGGGACACGCCCGGAACCCGCGGTGTCGGTACCCAGCGCAAAGTCCACGGTCCCGAGGGCCACCGCGACCGCGGAGCCGGAGCTCGACCCGCCGGAGATTCTTCGTGGATCCCGCGCGTCGCGTACCGCGCCGTAGGGGCTGCGGGTCCCGACCAGGCCGGTGGCGAACTGGTCCATATTGGTCTTGCCGATGACAATTGCGCCCGCAGCGGTCAGTCGGGTGACCGCCGGGGCCGACTCCTGCGGCCGGTAGCCGAAGCTCGGGCAGCCGGCGGTCGTGGGCAGGCCGGCCACATCGATGTTGTCCTTGACCGCGAAGACCGTGCCGGCCAACGGCAGTGCCGCACCGGTGCGCACGCGGGCATCGATCGCGGTGGCCTCCGCCAACACTTCGGCGCGCGCCCGGACGGCGATCCACGCCTCCGGCCGCTCACCCCGCGCCAAGTCGGCGTAGGCCACCTCGACCCGAGCGGCTGCCGACGCACCCGACGACAGCGCCGCAGGCAGTGTGCTCACGGTGCTCACAACGCTGCCAGCAGCTGCTCCGACGTGGCGACCGCGCCGAACACCCCGCCCTGCATGGTGATCATGTGCAAGGCAGCCGCGTAGTTGTCCTTATCGGTGGCACCGGTGCAGTCCGACAGCAGCAGGCACTCATAGCCACGGTCGTTTGCCTCGCGCATGGTGGTGTGCACGCAGACGTCGGTGGTGATCCCCGTCAAGATCAGGTGCGTGATGCCGCGGGTCTTCAACACGAGGTCGAGGTCGGTGGCGTAGAACGCACCCTTGCCCGGCTTGTCGATGACGATCTCGCCGGCGATCGGGGCCAACTCAGGCACAATCTCCCAGCCCACCTCGCCGCGGATCAGGATCCGGCCGCAAGGACCTTCCCCGCCGATCGGAGCACCGATCTGCTGGGAACGCCACAGCTTGTTCGCCGGCAAGTCCGCGAGGTCGGGTCGGTGCCCCTCGCGGGTGTGCAGCACCAGCATGCCGGCGCGGCGGGCCGCCCGCAGCACCCGCTGAGTGGGTTCCACCCCGGCGCGGGTAAGGGAAAGGTCGTAGCCCATCGCATCGACGTAGCCACCCGGCCCGCAGAAGTCCACCTGCCAGTCGATGTTGAGCAGCGCCGTCCGCTCCATCGGCACGGCACCGTCATACGGCCAGGCATACGGCTTCGCGTCGACGCTCGTCACGGCCGACACCGCACTACAAACCGCTTTACATTCTGCGCATACCGCTGTGCCTTCATGCAACCAAATGCTAGGAGGCGATTGTTACCGCGTAACCTCGCTGTTGTAACGCCATAAAGTCCCTAACAGCCTGGCCGGCGAATTAGCCGTCACCTGCGCGTAATACCCCGTCGATATTCTGTGGTCCCGGGACGAAATTCGGAGGCCGTGTTCGCCTGTCACTCCACGAGCAAGACCGGTTGTTGGTCTCCTACTCCAGCCGAGCTGGCCCGCCACCAAGCCCGAGGGCTCACCCTCAACTATCCAGAGTCGGTCGCGTTGACGTGAAGGTCGGCCCGGATTCCCGAACCTGCTGTGGTTCAAACAGAAGTGGGTGTGCCGCAATACTTCCTGCGAGCGTGGGGTTTCGGCTTGTGGGACAGATGCGACCGAACTATGAAACACGGGGCCTGGCGCGCCTCATTCTTCCTCGTGTCCGAGAACAGGAGCGGCCACGAACGCTGCTTGAGTCTCTGTCATGGCCTGCAGTTCGAAAATGATCAATTCGTTCTTGCCGCGTCGGATTTGTCCTGCCGGTACGAACAGGGTGCGCTGCGGGCCGCGACTCCAGTAGCGGCCGAGGTTGAAGTCGTTGATCCAGGCGACGCCTTTGCCCCAGTGGCCGGTGTCCAGGAAGAGATCCGTTGGACTGGCGACCTCAAACCGCGCCCGTATCAGCGCGGGACCGACGAGCGGCCCGTTGACGGCTGTGGCGTCGTTGAACAGCCGGCCGTCAATGCTGTCGAGGTTCAGGAGCAGGACATCCCAGTTCAGCAGGGGCTGTTCATCGAGCTGCACCGGTCCGATGAGCCCTTTCGGCTCTCCGAGTCGCGGTCCGTAGTTGACCCGTCCGCGATCCTCGACCAGTAGTTCGAGTACTTGTCCAGCCGGGATGGCGACTGCACGGTCATTGCGGTCCCGTTCCAGGGTGGCGACCGGTCGGCCGTCCACGCTGACCTGGGCGCGGTCGCGTACCTCACCGATGGTGAGTACGCCGTCTCGCCCGTCGAGTCCGGTTCGGTAGAGGCAGAACCCGTGGTACTGGCCGAGGGCGTCCATCGTTGGTGCGGTCGCGTGTTGCTGCCAGGTGCCGAGCCGATCCTGCACATCGGTGAGGTGTGCGTAGTCGGTGAACCGGACCGAGAATGTGGGCGCGGGTAGCGGTGGTGCGGGGTTCTCGGAGGGGACGTCACTGTGACGAGCCAGGACGGCTTTGAACGCATGGTATTTCGCGGTGGGTCGTCCCGCTTCGTCCAGTGGCGCGTCGTAGTCGTAGGAGGTGACGTGTGATTTGTAGATGCCTTTGTGGTTGGCGCCGTTGGTGAAGCCGAAGTTGGTGCCACCATGGAACATGTAGATGTTCACCGAGGCTCCGGCGCTCAGCAGGGCGTCTAGTTCGGTGGCGGCGGTGTTGACGTCGGTGGTGTGGTGGTGTTCACCCCAGTGGTCGAACCAGCCGTCCCAGAACTCCGAGCACATCAGCGGCCCGGTGCTTTGGTGCCGGCGCAGTGTCTGCAGCCGTTCCAGGCTGCGCGTCCCGAAGGAGCCGGTGGTGTGCAACTCGGGTAGGGTGCCGCGGCGCAGCATGGTGTCTGTCGGTTGGTCGACGCTGGTCAACGGGACGGTGATACCGTGTTCTCGGGTGATACGCACCAACTCTTGGAGGTAGCTCGTGTCGCTGCCGTAGGCGCCGTATTCGTTCTCGATCTGCATGAGGATGATGGGGCCGCCGGTATCGATCTGCAGCGGCGCCAGTAGCGGTAGCAGGTGGTCCAGGTATCCGTGGACGGCGTTCATGTACAGCGGCTCGTTGCGCCGCAGTTGGATGTCCGGGTTTTCGAACAGCCACCCGGGTAGCCCGCCGTTGGTCCACTCTGCGCAGATGTAGGGGCCCGGCCGGACGATGGCGTGCAGACCAGCTTCGCCGATCAGCCGGAGGAAGCGCACGATGTCGTGCTGTCCGTCGGTGCGGAACACTCCAGGGTCGGGTGCGTGCTGATTCCATGCCACGTAGGTTTCGATGGTGTTCAAACCCATCAGCCGGGCCTTGTCGATCCGGTCGGCCCATTGGTCCGGGTGTACACGGAAGTAGTGCAGCGCCCCGGCCAGAATCCGGAATGGTTGCCCGGTGAGCAGGAAATCTGTCTCCCCGATGGTGAAGCTGTTTTGCCCGGTCACCGTGCTGCCCCGCCGCCCGGGCAGGACCGGCGACCCGTTGTCCTGCCGGGCGGTGATGGGACGAGCGCGGACTGGCGCATTTGGCCTCTCTCAGGTCTTCCGGTTTTCTGGTCGCCGCGAGCAGGGGAAGGGCGATGAACCCCGCCCCTGCTCGTGTTGGCCTATTTGGTGGTGACGTTGAAGCCCTGGGCGGTGCCGTATTTGGCCAGAGCGCTCTGCCATGCCTGCAGCCCGGCGTTGAGGTCGCCGTTCTTCTGGTAAGCCTGGCCGACGGTGTCGGCGAAGATGCTGTTGGCGTACACCTGGAAGGGCAGGTACTGCCATCCGGTGGCGACCTGCTTGGAGGCGTCGGCCAGCACGGTGTTGATCGGCTGACCCCCGAAGTACGCGGGTTTGGCGGCCAGGAACGCCGCCGAGCTCAGGTTGGCGGTGGTGGATGGGAAGTTACCGAGATCCTGGAACAGATCGGTGCTGGTGCTGGAGGAGTTGAGCCAGCGCACGAACCCGGCGGCCAGATCTTTGTTGCTGCTCTGGCTCAGGACCGCCTGGGCGCTCCCACCGTTCTGGGCTGTCGTTGCCGGTCCGCCGTCGTAGGTTGGCATCGGGGCGACCCTCCAGTCGCCGCTGGCGGGCTGGGCGTTGGTCTCCAGGTTGCCGGGCATCCAGGCGCCGGTCAAAAGCGTGGCGATCTCGCCGTTGCCCAGCTGTTTGAACCAGTCCTGCGTCCAGCCCTGGGTGGTGGACAGCAGCTTGTTCTCGACCAGCTTGTTCCAGGTGTCGGTCCACTTCTTGGTCCCCGGGTCCTGGAAATTGATGGTGATGTTCTTACCGTCGGATTGGAAGGGGCGGCCACCGGCCTGCCAGATCATGCTCGTGGTGAAGCCGGCATCTCCGTTGTCGGAGGTGATGTACATCTTCGGGTTTGCCGCATGCAACTTCTGCGCCGCCGCTACGTACTGGTCCCAGGTCTTGGGCAACGTGATCTGATATTTGTCGAAGACTGCCTTGTTGTAGAACATCGCCATCGGTCCGGAATCCTGCGGCAGCGCGTAGAGCTTGCCGTTGGAGGTGACCGCGGACCACGCGCCTGCACTGAACTTGCTCTGCAAGCTCGTCAGGCCGTAGCCGGATAGATCGGCCAGGGCGTTGGTCAGCTCGAACTGCGGCAGCGCGTAGTACTCGATCTGGGCGACGTCCGGGGCGCCGGATCCTGCCTTGATGGCGTTTTGAAGTTTGGTGTACTGGGTGTCGCCGGTACCTGCGTTCACGAGCGTGACCTTGACTTTCGGGTACTGCTTCTCAAACGCAGCTACCTGCTTGTCCGACCCGGTCGCCCAGGCCCAGTAGGTGAGCGTGCCGCCTTTTTGCAGTGCTGCGTCGATGCTGCTCGCCTGTCCGCCGGAATTCCCGCCGGATGTCGGGGCGGAGTTGTTGGTGCCGCTGGAGCTGCTGGAGCAGCCGGCCACGGCCACCCCGAAGGTGGCGGCGACCGCAGCGACGGCGACGATGCGGCGGAAACGTGCGTTCATGTCGGTCCTAACTTTGCTGGTGGTGGGTGGTGGCCGTTCCGGTGGGGGCCTGGCGTGATCATTGTTTGACGCTGCCGGTGCTGAGCCCGGATTGCCAGTAACGCTGGAGGAGAAGAAACGCAACGACGATCGGGATGATGGTGACCAACGAACCGGTGATCACGAGGTTGTAGATGGGTTGGGCGCCGGCGCCGGTGGCCTGCTGGTTCCACTGCTGTAGGCCGACGGTGAGCGGATACCACTTGGGGTCGCTGAGCATGATCAAAGGCAGGAAGTAGTTGTTCCAGGTCGCCACGATGGAGAACAGCAGAACGGTGACCATGCCGGGCGTCAGCAGCCGCAGGCCGATGGCGAAGAATGTTCTGAATTCGCTTGCGCCATCGATCCGGGCGGCCTCCAGCAGTTCGTTGGGCACCGCGTCGACTGCGTAGGTCCACACCAGGTACAACCCGAAGGGGCTGATCAGCGAAGGCAGAATGACCGACCAGGGGGTGTTGGTCAGCCCGACCTTGCTGAACAGCAGGAAGGTCGGCACCGCCAGGGCTGTCCCGGGGATGGCCACAGCCCCGAGGATGACGGCGAAGACGAGCCTCTTACCGGGGAAGTCGTACTTGGCCAGACCGTATCCGGCGATCGTGGCCAAGATGGTCGCGCCGCCGGCGCCGGCCACCACATACAGCACAGTGTTCCCGAACCACCGCAGGAAAATACCGTGGTTGTAGGTGAACAACTCGGACAGATTCGCGCCGAGGTGGAAGCCACCACCAAACCACAGGCCGAAGGTGGACAGCAGTGAGCCCTGCGTCTTGGTCGCATTCACCAGCAGATAGACCAGTGGGACGAACGAGTAGAGGACGAACAACACCATCACGGCGGTCAACGTGACCGACCGGGTGGCCCCCGGCCGGCCCGGCAACTTAGATCGGCGGCGCCGCCCCACTCGGGAACGGTCCGCGCGGTCGGCGGCGGACACGGTCCGCTGATCGGCGGTCATCGCAGCTCCGCCCGACTGCCGCGTATCTGCACCAAGTAGGCGATCACGGCGGTGATGAGGCCCATCACGATCGCGATGGTGGCGGAATAGTTGTACTCCTGGCCGGCAAAGGACAGGTTGTAGGCATATAGATTCGGGGTGAAATCGGTGCCGATCACGTTCGGAGCAAAGGATCGGAGCAGATTCGGTTCGTTGAACAGTTGGAAGCTGCCGATGATGGAAAAGATCGTGGCGATGACGATCGCACCGCGCAGGGCCGGCAATTTGATGGAGGTGATGATCCGGAACTGGCCGGCGCCATCGAGTTCCGCTGCCTCATACAGGTCCGGTGAAACAACCCGCAAGGCCGAGTAGAAGATCAACATGTTGTAACCCAGATACTCCCAGGTGGCGATATTGGCGATGGAGGGCAGCACCCAACGGGGGCTGAACGGCTGGAGCAGGTCGAAGCCCACGGCGGTGTTGAGCGAGCCCGTCAAACCAAATCGGGGCCCATACATGAAACCCCAGATCAACGCGGCTACCACGCCGGGCACCGCATAGGGCAGGAAAACAGCGATCCGAAAGAACGAGAGAAAATGCAGACGAGCGCTGTCGATGGCTAGTGCGGCAATCAGCGCCAAAACGAGCATGATCGGCACCTGCACGACCAGAAAAATCACCACCCGCAGGAGCCCGCCCCGGAAACTGGGATCTGTGAACGCCTGCTTGTAATTGGCAAAACCGACGAAGATGTTGCCGCCGATCAACTGATTACGGAACAGGCTCAAATAGATCGCGTAGCCGACCGGCACGACCAGGACGGCGATGAACACGACCAGAAAGGGCGCCACGAAGCCCCATCCGATCCAAGACCGACGCCGTTGGGGCCGACCCACTGTGACCAGCGGAATCGCTACTGCCACCGCCCGACCTCCTCGTCCGACCCACGCCTATGTTGACGTCAACATAGGCGTTGGACCATAGCATGGTGACCTCACCACTACGGATCGGATCGGAACACGTGCCCACCACGCCTCGCCGGAATCCTTCACTGACCGATGTCGCGGAAGCGGCAGGCGTGTCCATGCAGACCGTTTCGCGGGTGTCCAACGGGTTGGACAACGTGCAACCGAGCACCCGGTTGCACGTCGAGGCAGCGATGAAACGGCTGGGGTACCGGCCGAACCGCGCGGCACGAGCGCTGCGGACCGGCCGGTTCAAATCGATCGGGGTGGTCGTGTTCACCCTGGAGTCGTTCGGCAACATGCGCACCGTCGAGGCGATCGCGGCGGCGGCGGCGGCGGCGGGCTACACGATCACGCTCATCTCCGCCGCGGCCCGCACACGGGAGGACGTGGTTGAAGCAATCGGACGGCTCGAGGAGCAGGCCGTCGACGGCGTCATCTTGTTGATCGAGTCGCACCTGGTCGACGAGACCCGCATCGCCTTACCGGAAAACCTTCCGGTAGTCATCGTGGACTCCGCGCTCCGGCCCGACCACTGTCTCGTCGACACCGATCAGGCCCAGGGCGCACGCCTGGCCACCGAACACCTCCTGGAACTCGGACACCAAACCGTCCACCACATCGCCGGCCCGGCCGCATCCATCTCAGCCGGCCACCGGGAGAGCTCATGGCGAGAAACTCTGCAGCAGCACAGGCGAGTCGTCCCGGCCGTGTTCCGCGGCGACTGGACCACCCACACCGGATACGAGATAGGACAAGTGATCGCCCTCGACGCTGCCATCACAGCCGTGTTCGTCTCCAACGACCAGATGGCGCTCGGCCTGCTGCGCGCATGCCACGAGGCCGGACGGCCGGTGCCCTCGACGTTGAGCATCGTCGGCTTCGACGACATGCCCGAGTCGGACTCGTTCTGGCCACCACTGACGACCATCCACCAGTACTTCGAACACATCGGCCGCGGAAGCATCCAGGCACTGCTGTCCGCCCTCGACGGTGACAGCGAACCCTCACAACTGGTCGTCCCCACCCGGCTGGTGGTCCGAAGCAGCACCACGGTGCCGCCCGCCCGCCCCCGTTGATGGTGTGCCCGATTCCCAGCAACCCGACGAGCGCATGCGTTCCCCTGCGCACGCGACCGTGTGGGTGACAGCTGTTGACAGCACCATTACACGGTGCAACGCTGCTCAATGTTTACGTCATCATCGAGTGCCGCTCTTCCGCGTCGACCCTGCCGGCGGACCCCGCCCTCCTTCTCGCACCGCTGCGACCGAGATCGGTCACCGCTGATGCGCGCAGGCGCAGGTGCGCTCGCGGCGGCGGCCCCCGGTGCCTCGAGGGAAGGAAGCAACGAAACGATGGCCAACCTCAATGAACGGCGATCCAATCAGCCCAGGCGGCGCGCCGGACAGGTCTTCTGCGCTGCGGTAGCTGCAGCCTGCACCGCCGGACTCCTCGGATTCGGTGCTGCTCCCGCCAGTGCGGACCCGGTCACTCCGGCACACCCAGGCGGTTCCCACTCACTGGATGCCTCCCAGTTCAAGGGGGTGAACTGGGCCGATCCGCGGGACAACTACGTCAACGGGCCGGTGGTGCCGACCGGCCTATCCACGACCGACAGCTACCGCACCGTCTACATCAAGGCCACCCGGATCCTGCACGATTTCCGATCAGACACCGGCGCCAACACCGTCCGGCTCCCGGTCAATCCCTACTCCGTCGGCACCGCCTGGTGGAAGTCCTACAAGGGCGCAGTCGATGCGGCGACCCAATCCGGATTCAAGGTCATCCTGAGCTACTGGGAAGGCAGCGACGCCTCTAAAGACGGCAAGGTCGATGACCCCGCGGCGTGGACCGCAATGTGGAACACCTTGACCAGCACGTACAAGCAGAATTCCCGGGTCTACTTCGAGCCGATGAACGAGCCCTTCGGGTATTCGGAAGCACAGTGGGAGTCGTTGGTCACCACCTGGGTCACCACCTACGCCCACAAGGGCATCCCCCGTGACCGGATGTTCGTCAGCGGAACCGGATACAACGACCACGTCAACACCGTCTGCGGTGTCGCTGCCCTCCAGGGAACCTACGTTTCGCAGCACTTCTATGGCTACTGGGCCACAGACACCTACAACGGATGGGTCAATAACTTCACCGACCGGCTCGGCGACCAGTCGTGCTCTGACCGTACGGTGCTCGACGAGTTCGGCTCACCGATGACTAACGGCTTCGACTACCGCGCGTCCGCGACGGCCAGCGACGCCGACACCAATAACTACGTGGCCTACCTACAAGCCACCACCGACATCGTCCGGGCCCACCACATGGGCGCGGTCTACTGGCCTGGACTTCGCGCCGGAGACTCCTACAGCCTGGAAACCCTACAGGGCTGGGGCACTCATCTGCATCTCACCGTCAACGACCCCACCGGAGTGACGTTGCTGAGGTGGGCATGGGGGTACGGCCACAGGCTCCCGCACCCGAAGTACTGACCTTTCACCAAAAAAGGGTCCTATAGAAGACATCAAAACTTGACGACTTGACGCATGGTCCGGTACGGCCTCGCTTGGCGCGGGTGGCAAAAGACTCGCGATCTTCACAAACCACCGTTCGCGAGCCGGATATATCACCGCTCGGTGGCCTGGATTGGCTGAGCGGGGCCAAACTGGACCGACAGAACTATTAAGAAATCAGGTCCGAACCCAGCGGGAGATTCTGATCGAAGCACTCAATCACATCCGTACGCGACATCAACGACTTCCACAACATCACTATCGACCTGATCACCGCAGCCCGCCAGAGCCTCGTCAACGGCACCCAATAGCGCCAAATAGCGTATGGAAACTAAGCCAAGTAAATCGTGGATTCGCCCACCGGGGCGGAGAAACGCGGCGCCTGCTTGGAACGTGGCGGCCTGGTCACGCCTATGCATTCGGACAACACTATCGGACACCTTTCAGACAACTGTCTATGGTCAGGCATCTTTTCAACGACTTCAATGAAACGGTGCAATTGACGACATCGGCGGTATCAGGGAAGTCGCCCCGCGCGGGCGGCAGCCGGTTCAGACTCGCTTCTGAGCTGTATGCCTCCATCAGGACCGGTTCGCCCGCCAGTGCCAGATGTAATCAGAGAGATGCTCTTTCAGATCGGCATTCAACACGCCAACGTCCGGCTCGGCGAACCCGGCGCGCTCGAGCTCCAACGGCAGATCACCGGCAGCCTCGCCGATCCCGAACCGGCGTCCCTGCTCTCTCGTTACCTGGATCACCTGCTCGACGGCATCGCCCGCCGGAAAACGTCGAAACTTCTGGCCCATCGCGACCCAGTCGACGAACGGCATCTGTTCATCTGGATCACTGAGTCGAGCCCGATGGACATCGCCGCAATGCTGCGCGACGTTCCCGAGGATCTTCAAAGCCACGTTGCGCCGAATCTGCCGGAGGGCATCACTAACCTTTGGATGCCGGGCAGGATCTGCAGATGCACACCCTTGAATGGTCGCAGGATCGAGGGTGGTTCGATTGGGGCTGGCCACCGCGCAACGAGAAGGAAGCAGTGGAGTGGGCGAACCCACCCACCTGGTTAGGCCCCTAAATCTCAGGCGTCGGCAACCTTGGAACGACGTGAAGGGTGGGGCTCAACTCAGCCTGGTGGAACTCGCGCGCCGGCCGCTTCGGCGGGCGAAGTCGTCAAGGGACGCCAACACATCGTCGGCCTTCCAATGGATGCCCCGCCGGTAGGCGGTGAAGCTGGAGACGATTCCGGCGTCCTTCAGTACCGTCATGTGCCGGTCCGCGTGCTTGGACTCGATGCCGAGTTCGTGCTGCAGGACCTTGGTGTTGATGATCGGCTGGCGCAGCAGCAATTCCATGACACGCCAGACGGCGGAATCGCTGCGGGCTCTTACTGCGGTCTTCCAATTGGCGCGGAGGTCGCGGAGGTCGTGAACCAGCTGCTGTCCGTTGTTGATCGCTCTGAACGCGGCGTCCGCGGTCAAGGTTGTGAACTTGCACGGTAAATGGTTCTGGCTCAGGTTTCGGAGCGCCGGGGTAAACCGGTATGGAGGAGGAGATGGAAGAGCTCTACGTCGAAGGGCTAGCGACCCGCGGCGGCCCCGAGTCATGCGTCGTCGCTCGTGAGGGTGGC
>JAABUJ010004829.1_pt1 | contig 13908 bp, 5 predicted proteins | sample 5559131 | NCBI WGS metagenome assembly JAABUJ01 (sample SAMN10711875, study PRJNA513366) | rock metagenome | isolation source: Antarctica rocks | place: Antarctica: Victoria Land, Mt New Zealand nord | collected 2016-01-07
TATACTCAACTGTTAACAAGACATAAAGTACATGTAAACAGGCCCTTATTAGTAAGCGTTCACATGAAGCCCCATTCCAACTCTTACTCACTGACGGTGCTTCGAGACAAGACCGTCATGTCTTGGCTCCCTTCACTGAACATTTTAGATCAGTATGCATTTGAAAATTGGTGTCAAACCATGAGGATGAAATAAAGATGATCGATTTTCGGATTAGGGTACCTATCAACCAGCAAACGGAACTTCTGACAGTGGAAGTTGTCGAACCCAACCATAATAATATGAACAACCACAGGCATTGCAACCAATTAATGTATGTAGAAAGGAGTACAAGCACGACAGCGCCATCGATGCTCAATGTTCCAACAACCTCAGACTACCCTGTACGACAACGTTCTCCAAAATCGATCCCGGCGGCACGTCAATAGTGCTACCCTCCGTCGCCACAATGATGACCGTCCCCTTCAGAACCACTCCACGGCCCAAGTTCACAGCTCCAGTAATGGTTAGGTGATCTAACTCGAGTATCTTAGGTATGCTGGGGATCCGTTTCTGGAAGTCGCTGACCTTCTTGAAGTCGGTGCCCAACTTGATCAAGGGCGCAGGTCCAAACCGATCTGTGTGCATCACCAGCGAACCGTGCTTCAGGCTGTAAAGATCCGATTTCACGAGCATCAGATCCGAGCACGTCTTGACCGGTAGGAAACGGCTCCGCGGCACGCTTACCCCGTGTGCGTTGCCGAAGTGACGGATGGCGGCTCCGACGGCGGTCTCGAGCTGAACAATGGAGACGTCAGACTCTCCTTTCTTGTCGGCCGGGATCGACTTATTGTTGGGAATGATCTCCATCTCGAGTTCACTGTTCTCGACCACGCGTTTGATAGCTTTCAAATTCAGCCAGATGTTGTTCGTGTTGAAGTACTTAAACTTCTTGATCGACTTGAACTCATTGGTGTGCTCTTTCGGAACTTGAGCGATTTCGAGAAGGCGGACGGAGTTGTCGTAGTTGATGATGGTACCACCCTTGACATCGGCCTTGGTCTTGGGTGTCAATTCCATGATGTACTCGGCTTTCGATTCAACCATGTGCTGCAATATACGTAGGTCCACAACAGCACCAAGATTGTCAGCGTTGGACAGGAAGACAATCTCGACCCCACGTCCAATGAGCTTATCAAGTATGCCAGAGTTGTAGAGTGACTCGAAGACGTCACCGTGTCCGGGAGGGTACCAATCCGAGATCTGGGAGTCGTAGGATTTAGGAGCAGGGAGAAGAGAATCCTTGAGAATACGGGGGTAGCGAGATTGGTTGAAGGTCATGATGTCGATATTGTGGCCCTCGTATTTCTTGATGATGTTGCTAGTATCTTCGTCGGTATTGAAGGAGTTCATCAGTACGAAAGGAACATTGACATTGTAGGTACGGTTTAGGTACTCGATCTGACGGACGGAAAGGTCGAGAAAGGACATCCCATCGCGGACTTCGATGACTGACTTAGGACCAACACAACCCATAGAGGTACCAAGACCGCCGTTCAGCTTGATAACTGCCAGCTTGTTGAGGAACTCGACAGCATCCGAGTTGGGAAGGTCATTATAATCGACAACTTGTTCTGGTTCGGGCGGTGCGATGCGGTCCCATGAAACAGCGTTGCCTTTAGCTTTGTCATTGAGATACCGACGGAAGAGGGCGAAAAAGTTGTCCATCTCCGTCTCGAACCGAGCCTTCTCGTCCGCATCCTTGCAAGTATCCGCTAGCGCATTGAGCGCATTCCGCATCTGTCCAGCTGCTACTGAGGTCGAGGTGTTTTCGAATGCCTTTGAATCCGCGCGCTCGCGAGTTAGCTTCATTTCTTTACTGTCGGTAGGTATGGACATGACGAGGGCCTCCTTTGGTGATGTACAGGTCTGATGGTCATAACGTATATAAAACGGGCTATTGGCTTGGGCAGGGAGAGAGTCCAAATTCTGAGTCGTAGCTTTTGATGTGAATGTGACAAATAATGGAAGGTACTCGATCGGGAGGCTCGGGTGTAACTTTGGAAAGTACATCCTCCAAGACCGAACGGAGCGTTCCTTCACTTGACGCGCAAAATGTGAATGTCGAGGGACTGTGGTGACACACTCATTCTCTCCAACCAGAGATGGTACTCACCATGTGCGATTGACTCTTCCCGTGGTGCTTCGGTTCGAAAGCTCCGATCCCATCACCATTGCTCAAAGCACCCTTGAGGTGTGACGGTAGGGCCTTGGATGCCATTGTGGCTGACGTGGTGGAGAGGCGGCTCGCTCACTATAGATAAACACCGGTCATTAGTCTCGGCTTCCACGAGCGGGCGTCGAACGGTAGAAATGCCAGAGAAAGAGAAGCTCGAAGAATCAGACAATCGTTGCTGACTGATTGGTACCCCAAGTCAGTGCGAACGAATTGAGGCAATGGGGACTGGAACACTGCCGGGCCACTGCCCACGGAGAGAAGCTTTAGGCCAAAGCTTTGAAGAAACCCATGCCAGGTATTGGAGCCGGAAAGCTACGGATAAAGGGGAAAGGGCGACTAACAGTATTGATGTTATCAATCCGAGGCGAGTTCTTCGCAGGTCTTCTTAACACTTTGTAGCTCTGGAAGTTCATACACAGTAGGTGTAAAAGCAAGGAGTGTTTGTGAGATGGAGCAGTAGTCGAGAGGAAGGAGACCGACAGATTTTATCTTTCCAGATGTTTCGGCCGATGTTGAGGTCGCACCCAGGGAAATGTAGCCACTAGATGCGATTGGGAAAGGGCTGGGAAATTTCCGCAAATCCACTCCTGAAGTCGAGAAACCCAACCGTTCCATGTCAACCTCATGTGCACTGTCGATTGGATGTCACCTTCACTACGAGCCGTAATCACCACCGATTCTCTTTTCGGTGACGAATCCTCGTATGGTCTTGATATCGTGCGCAGGATGCCGTTGCCGTGGCATGGCCAAGGTTACGGATTGAGACGTTGATCCACTCTAATCTTCCCAATCGAGATGTCTATCTATCTCCCCTTCTAATTTCGGCAGCCCCTTTCTTGGGAAGCTTCTATAATGCAGGCGTTTTCTAAAATATAATACTGCGCGATGATCACCCCTCCCTACCAAATTAGGTGACACTGCCACCTTAATTTCCGAAGAACGAGGGCTGACCTTACCGTCGCAATTTGCACCTCACCGTCGCCACCTTACCGTCGCCAAATGCAAACCTCATCGTTATCGCGACTGCCCCCAAGGGATGCCTCTCTGCTCTTACTGGATTTTGATGGCAATGCCACCAAATAGTTTGGGGAGCAGAGGGGCACCTTATCGTCGCCATTATATGTAGTAGTATAGAGTAGTATAGTCAATAAATTTATATTTAGCCCTCCTCCTTATTGTCCTCAAATCTACGCCTTCGCTTGCGAGGAAGCCTCTCGACGACGTTATCTATCTCGTCGGCGAGTTCCTGCAGAGCTGTATTTATCCTCCTCTTTCTAATGAAGTCGATAAGGTGTGTTAGCTGTTCTATCTATCTAGTAATGGCCGACGTACGCTCTTTCTCTGCCCAATTTGTCGTCTGCCTTCAAAAACGACAGTATCAATAGATTGTTTGCGTGTTCTTCTTCGTTCGAGAACGCGTTTAATTGAGGACCCAGATATTAGAAACAAAAGGTCATAGGCGATTGTAATTCTTTCCTTCTAGTATTTGGAAATTGCTATTGAAGACGCGTCGACGAGCCTTTTCTAGGCTAGGAGAGACGCGAAGGAGGATAAAGTCGATAGAGGAGAAGAGAGAAACATTAGAATTAGACTGACCGCCGGGCCGGGAATCGGTACCAACTTTCTGACCCGGCCCGAATACTCGGTACCAACATCGTGACCCGACTCGAATACTCGATACCAACATCGTGACTCGACTCGATATCGACTCGATTTCTAACTCGATTTGGGTCATCGACCCGAATCGCCAAGCAATCGAAAATGTCGTCATAATGCCAAGAATTTCTATTTTTGAATCTATTACTCCACGACTTTCGAGAGATCTATGCGCCAAGAACGAAACAATTTTCTTCTTCATCATTTTCTCGTCATCTTCATTACCTTATTGCATTACCTTATTGCATTACCTAATTGCATTACTATGCAACATTTTAAGAAAAAAATCATAAGATTCAACACACAATTCATGTTTACAAATTCTACTACTAAATCGCTTCATGTCTTGGCGAGTCGAGTTGGGAATTCGAGTTGATACTCGATATTAACATCGTGACTCGACTCAAATACTTGGTATCAACATCGTGACTCGAATCGACTTTTCGATATCAAAATCTTGACCCGACTCGAGTCTTGGCGAGTCGAGAACCTGACTCGAACTCGATGACCCGACCCGACGCGATCAATCTAATTAGAATCGCGAGCAATGCTCAATTGATTGTCGACGTCGAGGTTCGAGGCGTCGATAACTTGACTATCTGATTGACTATTCAATTGAGCGACGATGAGGGTAGCAGAAGGGGGGGGGAGGAAGGACTCATGGCGACAGTATCATAGGTAGGGGGGGTAATTCTAATAATGTTTAATGGCGACGACGAGATCAAAATGCGAATAGAAAATCGCGACGACGAGATCAAAATGTGAACAGAAAATGGCGACGAGGATGTTGTTTACTTCTTACGAAATTACTGTGACAATATCACCAAATTTGATGAGAAGATGACTACATTAGACAGGTTGCGCAACTTTATTTAATATAATTATTCAATTGATTTGCGAGAGCTAGTAAGATCTAGAATCGCTAGCTCGTTCGCGCTATACTAGATCGAATAATATGAATCGCAATCTAATAATTATCGTATTTGATCGATTTTCGTCTTCTCTTATCAATAATGTGCATTTTTAATATCTTTTATCCTATCTAGCATGTCTTAATTGACTCAATTAACTTAATTGATCGACGACGATCAAGACATACATATAGTTATCGCTTTTGCTCTTGTCATTGTCGTTATTTTAAGTTAATATCTCGTCGACAATTCTTGACATTCATACATTAAATTAGTAAAGTATAAAAGATCTAAATTCGATTTAAATCGAATTTTCTTTAAACGTCTTTGTCATATAATGCGATTTAATAAGAAGAAAATTCGATTGCTTGTTAATTACTTTGTCATTAATGTTATCGAATAAAACAATCGTATTAGATTATTCTTCGAACTTGTTCTTTGTTGTCTTTTATACAAATTATTCTATTCTTGTCAATTATTTGAATTGATTAAACGATTTGATCGTTTTCTCTTTTATCTCTCTCGCGTTCTTAACAATCTTCTTAAATATCTCGAAATTCGATACAACAATATGCTTTGATAACATTCAACGCTTATCTATATACGCATCAAAAGATACGTCAAAGCAATAAAAAGAATAGAAAAGATTAAAGACAAGAGCACTATATAAAAATTTATTGATAAGACTTTCTAGAAGTTTTGTAGATCAAATATAAGACAGAAATTCTATTACTTTGATTACAAAAAATTACACGAAATAATTTGACTAATTATTATTTGTTTAAACAATTTAATAGAATCTATTTACAATTTTTGTAAAGATAAGGTAAACGATATTACAATGTTACAAAGGTTTGAATTGCAAAATCGATTGAAAACTCTTTTTAAAAATTGAAGAAAACTTCAATTGTACGACAATAAAGTCTATATTTATCAATTGTATATTATGTCTTTCTATTTAGATTATACAAATAAAAGATAAATCTTTTTTAATAAGCGAATGTTTAAGACTTGCATTGTTGTCAAAAACTTCTTTGATTTAACTTAAATTTTGTAAATATTTAATGCTTTTAAGACGCAAATAAAAGTCGAATTACAATTGATTAAAAATCTCTATTTAGCGATAGTTCTTTTAACTAACTACTATATATATTTATAAGATAATCAAATAGAATCTTGCTTTGCAATGTGATCTTTTAGTCTTTTAAAATATTTGCAAGTTAATAAAGTTTTTAACGATTTCAAAAGCTCTACATTATAAGAGTACTAAATTTTTTCTTTTGTGTTTATATATGTATCTAGCTTTGATAAAGTTTTCTAGTGCTAATTTTTAATGTTTGTTGCTCTAAATCTTGTTGTTGTTATTTAATTGTTAAAACATAAAGAAGAATCTTAAATTAAACTCTCGAAAACGACTTTTGTTCTTTTTCTTTTCTTTCGTTATTTTTTATTATTATCGCATTAAATCGTCGCGATAACATAATTATCTATATATCTTTAATAATTAGAAATTCTTTGTTAATTTAACAAAGAATTGTAATTGTAAATAATGTTGTTAATATAAGCACTTTTCGATCTAAATTTTATTTGTTTGTCTTAAGAATTTTTTAAAGACATTATTAACGCAAATGCGATTAAATGTTAAATTATCGTTTTCTTTGTTCGAAGATAAAATTTCAAGTTGTCGACAAAATAAGTACAATTTACATTCGTTTGTATTGCAACTCGTGCATTATATTTCTTTAATATATATCTAATATTCTTGAAAGAGACGATATTGTACACAAAAGTCTAATAACTAGATATCTCGTTGTTTCTTTTCTTTTCAAATAAAGTTTGCGAAACTTCGAAAAAGAAAATGCGATAATAGTAATTTTCGCTTCAAATTATAGATAGTTTCGCAAAAACATCTTCTTTTCGCATTTAATGTTACGATTTACTTTCTTAAATTTAAAATATTTGTTGTTCTTCTCTTTTTGTTTCTTTTATTGCTTGTCACAATCTTCTTGTCGCTCGCATTACTTATTTTGATCTTCTTGTCGTTTGCATTATTTGTCGCGAATCTCTTCTTCTTGTATTACTTGTTACGAATCTTTTTCTATTACTTCTATATAATTGTTTTAGTTGCTCTATATTCTCGCTAAGTTTAATCAAATCTTCAAACAAATTAATTTATTAAGAATAAACATGTTTTTTATAATATTTATGCAACGATTTCTTAAAATAACGTTTAAGTTTCAAGACTTTCGCAATATGCTTTATCAAATATCTTTCAAACGTATTCTTTATCTTCTTTAGTAAAGATTTTTGTCTTAATAAATCTCTCGTTAATAACGTTCAATCTTTGAAGTAGTCAATTTGTTACGATCTTAGCAGGCAATTGCTTATTGGAATAAAATTGCTAGGTTATCTAGATGAAAGATGCAAATTACTTTGTATTTAGGCAGGCTTCTTTTTATAGAAATTGATCATCTTTTATTCACTTTATTAATTTGGTAGCTTCAATCATCTAGTTTGTAGTACAATATTTTATTGTCTACTTATTTATTACTTATCTTGAGTTCTTCTAGATACATTAGTCAATATCTTTTGACAATCGTCAATAGAGTCACGAAAATCGTGTTAGCTCTATAGTTATTTCGATAATCTTATATCTTTCTATGTAATCACGATTATCAAGACTCTTGTTACAATATTCTTGCTATATCAAGAAATATCTTATCGATATAGTATTTCTTATTGCGATTCTTTTACGAAAGCATCGAAATATTTATCTTTTTATTTACGATAGCAAGATGACTATCTTAACAACATTTCTCTCACATTTGCTTATTTGTGCTTTTCAAATCGACAACTACTTAAAGGCAACAAATTTATTCTATTCTTCTATCGAAGCAGAATTTATTGTTATTAGCATCGTCGACAAACGTCTACGTTCTATCGTAGTAAAAAAATCTACTAGTTGAATCACACAACGAACACCATTTTTCGAATCGTAGTCGTACTTTACTAAGTAAGCTATCGATCGAAATTAACTTATCGCGAACATCAAGAGCTTCGTTGCGAAATACAAAACCTAAAAAATTAAAATTGACGCTAACAACAAAAAATCAAATACGATAATATTATTTAGAAAGAATTATTCTATAGATATTACGTCTATTTATACGCCTTTTGCTTTACAAAGAGAGTTCTACGAGCACAAGTACTTGAAAGATTTTTAGCTTATCAATAAATTTGTGCTATCTTTTATAGAAAAATCTATCGCGAAAAAAAAATTCTCTATTAACAATTCTTTTACAAGTCGAAATTCTCGAAGCAAATCTACGTCGACATTATTGTTTATTATTATTATGTCTAACATCTTTTGACAAAATATCGATTTTTCTAAGTAACTATTACGATGATCGAATGTTACGATGATCGTACTTTTCTTGCTTGGCAAGGTATTTCTTGGCAATTAAGTTTATATTTAGATTTGAAGAACTTTTCTTCTTCTAGCTAGCAATTCAATTCTTTTTATCACTAGTGTTCTCCTTGCAATGCGAGAATCGCATCATTTGATAACTTCAAAGAGTTCAATAATTAATTTCTACATTGATTGCAATCAAAGAAGAATATCTCATTAAAAAGAAATTATCTTATTAGAGGGAAACTATCTTATTATCATTTTTGCTTCTTAGAAGTCTACTTTATCACATAGTGAAGTCTACCTTTCCATTGTAGAAATTACCTATTAGAAAGAGAATATCTCATTAGTATTTCGTATTAATAGAAATCTACTTTATAAACAAACATTACGACTTCTTTCGCTAACAATCTTGACGTCGTCGACAAAATTGTCAAATGAGATCATCGAACTTGCGTAGAAGCTAAACGATTTTTTAGTAAATATTAGCGAATTATCGTCGAAACGATTTAAGGAGTTTTTGTCTATTTTGCAAAATGTACTAAACAATATTTTTAAGTCAACGATTGCCTATATAGCGATTAAAAATAGTGAACGTTTAAGATCTACTAAGTTGTTCTACTATTTATCAAATTGAATCGTGAATCGATTAACTTTTACAAGAGCTATAAAGACTTTCGTAATAAACACAAAAACGTATTGACAAACGCCAATTTACGTCGACTTCTTTTTCTTTTCGCAAACAAGAAAGTTAAAGAATTTAACAAAGAAAGAAAGCATTTTGCAAAGCTCGAAGCCTTTAGCTTCACGCATCGCTATACGATTTCAAAAAGTTAACGATACTTCGATATTAAAAAGAAATCGACGTTCGTTCGATTTTTCTATATTGATCTTATCGATTTTTCTTATTTCATTTGTTTAAGAGACTTTTTTTAACTTTTAAAACGAGTCTATATCTCTCGTTACTTAAACGTCTTTTAAATCAAGCTTTTTCGAAGCTCACATTATCGACGTCTCTAAGAAGAAAAGACGAGAAACAAGTAAAACGTCTTAAAACGATCAAGAAAAAGATATTTCGCTCATTCGAGTAAACATATCGCGAGCAATAACGTTAGTTATAACAAGAATCGAAGATTTAGTGAACAATCTCGCAATGTAGAAGCTAATTAATCAAGCGATAACTAAAACATTAATAAGCTACATTGCTCAATTAAGCAAATTGTCTTCGTTTGTGACTCTTTTAAGTTCAATAAATTTTATTAATTAGCAAAGTTCTTTAAAACAATAAAGTTCTTCAAGATTAATCGAATCAATTAATAATGATATTTTAAAAAATAACGTCATGTTTTAGGTCTTTAATTTAAATTATTTTCATTTAGATCTTAAGAAATTTTATGACAAGAACAACATTGTCATTATCGAAAAGAAAATTATTTATCAAGAGATATACATTTTTGTCGCAAAGTTGACGACTATGTTATTATCGTTAAGAAAAAGAAAATTAGAAATTATATGTCTACATACTTTCGAAAAAACGCATTGTACTAATGATTAAATAATTTTACTTAAAATAAAAAAAATGCAATGATTATTTTATTTAATGAGCTAAATCGTATTTTTTGTCGTTTAAAGAAGCGATTTAAAATCTTTATGTTAGCAACTTAAGATAAGCTAAATTAAGAAATCTTTTTCGTAAAGAATTCGCAAAACAAAAAGAAATTGTACGTATATATGCAAAATGTAAAGTTGTACGCTACACAAATAGATTTAAGTGAAAATCTAGTTAAGACAATCTAAGTTTAAAATCACTTGTTGTTAGAGTTTCAAGTAATTATATTGTCGCTTATAGCGAATATTTCAATTCGAAAATTCGACGAATTAATAATAAATCGAAAGAAAATGTAACAATGTATCGCTTTATTTTAAGAGAAAAATAAGAAACAAAATAAGAAAAAAAGTTGATCTTTCGAAAAATCGAAAAACAAGTTTAAAGTTAACGAAAAATCTTCTTGTAATCGTTCGCAAACACGAGCAAATAAAAGAACTTTTACAAATTGTTCTTTTTTTAATCGTTATTTTGACAAGAACAAAATGACTTTCGTTTAAATTATTAGCGACCTTACTTTCTTTCGTATTAGCAAAATTTCTTATTTTATTAATCGAGCTTTTCTTCTTTGCAATAGAGTTTTTTTTATTAAGAAAAAGACTCAAATTTTTTCTACGTTAATGATAGAACAAAAGCTTATACGAATTAGCAAAACGCAAATATGCTTAAATTGAATTTGATTTAAACTTATTCGAATTAATTAAACGCTCAAAACATTTAAGATTAAAAGGTCGTCTTATTTTTGACAAAACAATCGTTAATAATTATCGTCAATAATGTTAATCTTTATCGAAATAGATTTTACGATCAAGATAAAGTTTTTATCGTAAAAAAAAAACGCGAGAGATTCTCGTATTTTTACGAAACGAATAGCGCAAATTTCTTTTCTTGAATCTTAGATTCGCAAATGACACATTAATAGATTTAGTTATACTTCGATAATTAAAACGAAAATTAAGATCAAAAAAATGAAGAAAATATAAAAATATATTACGATTACGCGTTAGCGAATATCGAAACGACGCATTTTTGAAATCGCGAGATTGATTTTCGTAAAAAGAAATTCAATAAAAAAAATAATAACAAAAATAATAACAAGAATGTTAATAATTTCTTTGTTAACGTAATATATTATATCTTTTCATAGAAGAACATTGTCGAAAAATCTATTTGTTAACAATATTAAAATACTTTTAAATCTAGAAACAAGCTTTATGCTTACGTGCGATCGTACAAAAAGAAAAATTAACAAAAGTTCTTAAAGTTTATCGTTAAGAATTTTTGGCAATATCTATTTTTAAAACTAATTTTTCCAAATATAATTAAACGAAAGATAATAACTTTTTCGACAACATCTTTCAAAGAAAACGAAATAGCATTTAGAACGTAACATTACGTTATAGCAATAATTAAATATAGCGTTAGCAATTCATTTAGTCTCTTTTGCGTAAATTTTGATTGCGACATGTTTATAATAAATCGCGCTTTCGTTAAGACGAAAATATTTGACATAAAGATTAAAAAATGTTTTCTATTTCTATTGAGAGACATCGATGCGATAAAATATGTTTTAGACGAATAATTCTTTGTAAACGTCTATTTGAAAAGCGAGAACAAAGTTGGCAACAAAGTGATTGCTTACATTCGTTACGAAATTCATTTAATAAATAATCTTAAAATGAAATTTCTTATAAGTATAAATATTTTAAAATCGAAACAAGTAATCATAGATATATTAAGTCGAAAATTAAGATTTAAATCTTGTGAAAAAATTTCAATACTTTGCGAAATAAAAACTTAAAATAACGTTCAAATTTGTCGAACTATTTGTACGACGAAGAAGAAGATAATTTTCGCAAAATTAACAACAAAGATTGCTATAACTTTAAAAAAAAAAACTTTTTAAATATAATTTTTTTTGAGTTTACAATGCTAAGAACGTATGCTTATTTCGTAAATGCGAACTTTTAATTTATTAACTTTCGCAACGATAAAATTTTTTCGCAAAAACTCGATAATCGTCATAATATTAAACGTATTGTAAAATAGAAAAATAAAAATTGTTATATTGTGAAGAAAAAGAATTACTTTTTTGCGACAATTTTTTTCTTCGAAGATTATTCAATTTTATCGAAATTAAACTTTGCTAAAATACGTTTCTTTCAAAAAATTATTTTAAAGAAAATAAAAATTTGATTGAAAAACGATATCATTATCTATGAGTTATTTAACAAGATTGCGAAATATGTTAAAATGATTAATCGTTATTTAAGAATTTAAGAAAATATCGACGATACAATAGATCTTTCTCTCGAGAAACACATGAAAATTCTTATAGTAATTGATTGACAAATCATTGCTAACGCGAAATTAACGCACAAAGTTTATTCATTAAGTTAGAAGTCAAAGATCTTAATTAATAAGAAGTTCGACAAAATGTATACACAAAACAAGTTAAAATAATTCGAAAATTCTACATTTTTCGAATTTTCTATTTTCGTAATGTGAAAAATCGTATATGTTAATTTAGACAAAAGATTTACTTAAAAAGATAAGACGATAGTTAATATTTAAGATCTAAACGCTATTAGCGTTATGAATTCGTATTCTTTGTCATTGCAAGAAAATATAATAATTAAATTACAAAATTGCTCTTATATTATCATCGTAAACGACAACGAACAATTTTATTAATTTCTAGTTAAGAAAGAACATTAAGATCGTTTTATAATTATCTTTTACAAAGAAAAAGAGCAATCGAATGTGACTCTTATAAATTTCAAAAAATCAATATTGTACGTTTAGAATAAAATGAACAAATTTCTTAGATTTTATCGCGAGTTTTGCAAATGTTATATCGACAATATTGTAATCTTTTCGCGCAATATTGTCAAACATTTGGTGCATCTTAAAATTATCTTCGCTTTATTTTCTTAAATTAGAATTTCTTTAAAGTCGAAGAAATCGTATATTAAATATTTATTCGTAATATTATTGAAACAACGTATCGATAATTTAAATCTTTGAATTTTCGAAAAAAAGTTTGCTACGTTAAAAGAACTTAGTTTTTCTAAAACGTTAAAAAACTTAAAAATTTATCTAGAAATAACGAATCAATTTTGATTAAAGATCGTTTATTATGCTTAGATAGCAAAAGTTCTTTAAAATCTTAAGACAAATTTGTTAAAAAAGTCTTCGATTAAAAGTAAAAAGATTCGCGCACAATATTGTTAAAATATTAATATTATTTTTAACGACGTAAAGCAACAAAGTTTTGAAATGCTTCAACAACAATTAACGAAAAAGAATATTTTTCATTATTATAATTTCTATAGATAAATGTATATTAACATAGATAATTTTAAGAAATATAAATTCGAAATTTATATCTATGACGTAAAAGATAATTTTGACACGAATTTCTTTCAAGTAATTGATATTTAAACTATAATGTATCTTTTCAAGTTGTTAAATAACGTCGAAAAGAAATATTGATTAATAGAGTTTAAAGTGACAACGTTTGTCTAAACATTTAAGAAAATTCGACACATATTAAATTATATTTCAAAAAAGTTTATCGTAAATTTTATTAATTATTTTGCGACAATCGACATTGCCAAGCAAACTAAAATTTTTTTTTGTTAATCGAATGAATCTACGACTTATTTGCGTTTCACAATATATTTTATAATTTTTTCTTAACATTAAATGAAAAGTCAAGAAACACAATATTATTCTCGACGCTCTTTTACGACTATTGCGAAAGAATTATTCTTAAAATGATTTTACGAATGACGAGATTTTAAATAAAGTGTCAACGTATTACGTCACTTTAATTAAGATAATTTCACTCTTTAAAAAAAATTGACGAAGATTTACAAGATCGACAAAAAGTGATTTAAAATCTACGAAATGCTTCTTAATTAACGCAAAAAAAAACAATAATAATTGGCGATAAAGTCAAAACTATTTAGTTAATCTAGAACAAATATCGACGAAACAAAATTTTGTTATCATTATTTCGACAAAAGTTTTAGCTTTAATAACAAAAATTTAGATTGTAATTTCGATGCTCAATACAATAAATACGACATCGAAAAAGTCGATT
>JAABUJ010004830.1_pt1 | contig 13905 bp, 14 predicted proteins | sample 5559131 | NCBI WGS metagenome assembly JAABUJ01 (sample SAMN10711875, study PRJNA513366) | rock metagenome | isolation source: Antarctica rocks | place: Antarctica: Victoria Land, Mt New Zealand nord | collected 2016-01-07
AATCCGGCGGCAATCCGGCGGGAGATCGAGGCGGGACAGGACGCGCTCTGGCGGCTAGCCAGAGTAAGAAACATTGGTGAGGCAACGACCCTGCAGGAGTAAGATTTATCCATGAGGCAATACGCGGAAAAGAAGGTGCGGAGCGCAGAGAACGCAAAGAGGGAAAGAAAGAAAAAGAATGGTGGATACAGGACAAAGGAGATATTGCCGCTGCGAAAGATCATTCAATCTTTCCTTCTCTTCTCTGCGTTCTCTGCGCCTCTGCGGTTCAATCGCTTTCAGTCCGAGACGCGCTGGCGACGGGGGTGAGGACAGAGGTGGCAGGGAAGTCGGCGGGGTGGTTGAGCGCTGTGGGAGTGAGAAGGGGGAACTGGACCGTGAAGGCGGTGCCGCGCCCGACGGTGCTTTCGACGGCGATCGTGCCGCCATAACTCTGGGCGATCTCCCGCGCGATGGCGAGGCCGAGGCCCGCGCCGCCGTCATCGCGGCCACGCGCAAGAGTACCGCCCCGGTAGAAGCGCTCGAAAAGGTGCGGTAGCCGTTCGGCAGGGATACCGGGGCCGTCATCCATCACCCGCAGCTCGACCGCCGCGCGATCCTGCTGGACAATCACCCAGATGTGTCCCTCCGGTGGCGTGTATTTGATCGCATTATCGAGCAGAATGAGCGCTAATTGCTTCAGGCGGTCGGAATCACCCATCACGAGAAATTGCCCGCCCGCCGGGGAATAGATAATGTCATGACCGCGCGCCAGCCCGCGCGCCGCGCGCACCGCACCGTCCACCGCTTCATCGAAGCGGATGGGCGCTGGTTGCGATTGCTCGCCGGCCTGCGCGCGGGCGAGAGCGAGAAGATCGCTAATCAGGCGGCTCATCCGTTCCGCCTCGGTCGCCATATCGTCCAACACCTCGGCGCGCTCCCCATCCTCCATCCGCTCGCCGTGCTGCCGCAGGAGGTCGGCGTTACCTCGGATGGCGGTCAGCGGCGTGCGCAATTCGTGCGAGGCGTCCGCGATGAAGCGGCGTTGCGCGTCAAAGACTACTTCCAGCCGCCCGAGCATGCCATTGAAGGTCTGACCGAGGTCTGCAACCTCGTCGCCTGTCCGTGGCACCATGACGCGACGCGAGAGGTCCTGAGCCTCCTGAATACCCGCCGCATCCCGCGCCATCCGCCCGATCGGCCGTAGCGACGTCTTCGCCACCGCGTAGACGATCACAGCGAGCATCAGTGTCGCGAGCAACACACCTCCTGCAAGGAGGATTTGTGCCTTGCGGAGTGTCGCCGCGAGTGGGGCCGTCGGTTTCGCGGCAATGACCGCACCAATTGGCTGTGCGTTGAGCGGGATCGCGACAGGATAAAGGAATGCTCGCACCTTTGTTCCGTCCGTCGTATACAGGATCGGGAATGTGTAGTGCCGGTCCTTGATCGCTTGAACATCAGCGGGTGAAAGCGTAATCGGTGATTTCAGGTTGCTTGAGCGGCTTACCTCCTTCCCCTCATTGTCAACGTATTGGATAAAGACACCATCGAGCGCTAAAGGATCGAGCACAGACGGTGGTGGTACAAGAGCAACCTGATTCGCCCGGTCAATGAGGATTCGCCCGTATGCTTCCCGGGCGCGGGTGCTGATTGTGTTATCAAGATCGTTGCGCCACGAGCGGTCAAGGCCCATGTAGATCACGACCGCGAATGCGCTCAACGTGACGAAGAGAATCGCGGTATACCAGAGGGTGAGACGGAGGCGGATAGACATCGGGACGCGTTCCCCTCGCGCTAGGCGATTTCTCGCTCGCGCAGGGTGTAGCCGACGCCGCGCACCGTGTGAATGAGTCGGGTTTCACCCTGCTCCTCCAACTTCGTGCGCAGGGCGCGGACATAGACTTCGAGGACATTCGACTCGCCGTAGAAGTCGTCGCCCCAGACACGATCCATAATCAGATCGCGCGGGAGCACCTGCCGAGGGTTGCGCAAAAAGAGAACGAGCAGATCGAACTCGCGCGCCGTCAGTTCAATCGCGTGGCCACCACGCCGAACATCCCGCGTGCCAAGGTCCACGGCAAGATCGGCGAACTTCAGCATCTCGATGTGGTTCGCACCCTCGGTTGGCGCGGCGGCGCGGCGGAGTAAGGCGCGCACGCGGGCGAGCAGTTCCTCAAAGGCGAAGGGCTTCGCGAGGTAATCGTCCGCGCCGGCATCGAGGCCGCGCACGCGGTCCGCGACGCCATCCCGCGCGGTGAGCATCAGCACGGGAGCGCGCTCGCCTGCCTCGCGCATGCGCCGCGCCACTTCCAACCCATCTATATCCGGCAGCATCACGTCGAGGACGACGAGTTCCGGAGGGCGGTCGCGCACGGCGTCGAGCGCGGCGCGGCCATTGTCGGCCACTTCCACGGTATAGCCTTCCAACGCCAGCCCGCGCCGCAGGACATTGGCGATGGCGCGTTCATCTTCCACAACGAGGATGCGTTCCCCGGTCATCCCCATTGCCTCCCGACCTTTCGCAGCATGCGCCGCACCACGACCCAGGGAGAGATTGTACCGCACGCGGCACGAGCGCGCACATCGCGGGAAACAGGAAACAGGCAGGATGCATGCACTCCTTCCGCGCCCTGCCGTCGCAAAACTTGTAGAATGACATTCGGGATGAACGCAGAGACCGCAGAGGACACAGAGGAATAGAAAGACTTTTCTCTCGTTTTCACTCTGTGTTCTCTGCGCTTCATGATTTCGTTACGAGGAGGGAAGTGTGGCTGAGGGGTTTGTGGCGCGGGTTGATGCGGAGAATCTGCACGTCTGCATCAAGGTGAAAGATTTCGATACGGCGCTCGGTTTCTATCGCGATCTGATCGGGTTGCCAGTCCTCCGGCGGAGCGGCACGGACGATGCGCCTGTCTTTTACTGGCTGCCGGGCGTGCAACTGGCGAAGCGGACGGAGGACCCCGGCGCGCACCCATACAGCGTCTTCGATCATATCGGCCTTGCCGTCGAGAATATCGCGGAAATCTGCGCGCGGCTCGATGCCGCCGGATACACCGCCGAAACGCCCCTCGATACACGCACGATTCCCGGCGTCGCGCGCAAGGTGATGAACGCCTTCTATCGCGATCCCGACGGCAACAAGGTCGAGTTCGTCCACTGGGTATGAGGGAGAGTCGGCAGTCGGCAGTCGGCAGTCGGCAGTCGGAAGCAGTGAGTCCGCTCCCCTCTCCTTTGCTGCCAGGCAAAGGCTCCGTACGAGAGGGGCCGGGGGTGAGGTTTCATAAGGAGGCACAATTGGCAGCGCAACTGACGGACAAAGCGCGGGAGTTCCTGGGCGAGAAGCGGTTTGCCGTGCTGGCGACGATCAACAAGGATGGATCGCCGCAACAGACGGTAATGTGGTACGAACTCCAGGGCGACGAGATCATGATGAACACCGCGCAGGGTCGCCTGAAAGATCGCAACCTCACCCGTGACCCGCGCATCTCGATCTGCATCGAGGACGGACAGCGGTTCGTCACGTTGCGTGGCCCGGTGACGCTGAATGATGCGGTCGAGACCGCGCAGGCGGATGTCGCCCGCCTCGTCGTGCGCTATACCGGCCCGGAACGCGCGAAGGAATCAACGCCGAACTTCCGTAAGGAGCACCGCATCACGCTGCGGATGAAAATCGAGGGCGTGTTGGAGCGCGGGTTCTAGGTAAGAAAGGGTAGGAATCATGGGCTTCATCGGCTACTCGGCATCACTGGAACAGTTTCATCCGAACGATCTCGTGCGTTGGTGTCAGGAAGCGGAGGATGTCGGCTTCGGGGGCGTCTTCGCCTCCGAACATTTCCACCCGTGGACACCGGAGCAGGGGCAGGCGGCGTTTGTTTGGACCTTCTTCGGCGCGCTCGGTCACGCGACAAAGACGATGCGCTTCGGCACGGGCATCACCTGCCCGACCTTCCGCTTCCATCCGGCGGTCGTCGCGCATGCCGCCGCGACGACCGAGGCGATGTTCCCCGGCCGCTTCTATCTCGGCCTCGGCAGCGGTGAGGCGCTCAACGAGCACATTATCGGCGGCGTCTGGCCCGAAGCGCCGACGCGCCTGGCGATGATGACCGAAGCGGTCGAGATTATTCAGAAACTCTTCACCGGCAAAGTCGTCAAGCACAAGGGTGAGTACTTCACCCTCGAATCCGCCAAACTCTACACGATGCCGGACACCCCGCCGCCAATCTACATCGCCACGGGTGGCCCCGTTACCGCGCAGCGCACCGGCAAGACGGTGGACGGCCTGATCACCGTCGGCGCGGCGGACGAGAAGATCAAGGGCTTGTTCGAGCGGTTCGAAAAGGGCGCCAGAGAGGCAGGGAAAGACCCCACGACGATGCCGAAATTGATCCAGATCCACACGTCGTGGGCGGAGACGGATCAAGCGGCGATTGACCAGGCAGTCAAAGAATGGCCGAACGGCGGTATGCCCTGGCCAAAGGCGGATGTCCGCAATCCCGAGGACTTCGCGGCAATGGCGAAATACATCCACCCTGAGAACTTCAAGAACCGCGTCCTGATGTCCGCCGACTGGGAGCAGCACCGCGTCCATGTCCAGAAATACGTCGATCTCGGCTTCGACGAGGTCTACGTTCACAACGTCGGCAAGAATCAGGCGGAATGGATCGAGGGGATGGGTAAGCATGTCATTCCCCATCTGAAGTGGCCGGAAAAGGCAGCAATGCAGGCGGCAGCAGCAACAGGTGGCACGGCGTGAAGATCGTCGCGCTCGCGGGGGGGGTCGGCGGGGCCAAACTTGCCGACGGCCTCTACCGGGTCCTGCCACCAGATACACTGACGATCATCGGCAATACCGCCGATGATCTGGAACTGTTCGGCGTTCACATCAGCCCGGACCTCGATACGGTGATGTACACGCTTACCGGCCTCGCAAACCCGGCGATGGGCTGGGGCGTCGTGAACGATACCTTCACGACGCTCAGTATGCTGGAACGATACGGCGAGGATGTCTGGTTTCGTCTCGGTGATGCGGATTTCGCAACCCACCTGCAGCGCACGGCAGGCCTGCGCGCCGGGCAACGGCTGACGGACGTGACGGCTTCTCTTACCGCACCTCTCGGCCTTCGCGCCCGCTTGCTGCCGATGTGCGATGAGCGGGTTGGGACGGAAGTCGAGACGCCAGAAGGATGGCGCGACTTCCAGGACTATTTCGTGCGCCGCCGCCATGAGGATCGCGTCACGCAGGTCCGGTTCGCGGGTATCGAACAGGCACAGATGACGCCGGAGGTCGCGGACGCACTGGCAACGGCCGACGCGATCATCATCTGCCCCTCGAATCCCATCGTCAGCATCGGGCCGATCCTCGCCGTGCCGGGATTGCGGGATGCGCTGGTCGCCAGCCATGCGGTCACAATTGCCGTCTCACCAATCGTCGGCGGCAAGGCGCTCAAAGGCCCGGCGGATCGGATGCTCGCCGAGCAGGGAATGGAAGTTTCGGCATTTGGCGTAGCAACGGGATATGTTGGTCTTCTTGATGCGCTGACAATTGACCTACTCGACGCAGCGGACGCCCCGCGCATCGAGCGCCTTGGTATGGCCGTGCAGGTGGCGCAGACCGTCATGCACAACGACATAGACCGGCAGCAACTGGCGCGTGCTGTCCTCGCCTTCGCGGAAACTCTCGCCACACGGCAGCCGGTGGCCTGAACGTGCGTATTCACGCCCTGATCCCGGTGAAGGAACTTGCCAACGCGAAAAGCCGCCTCATGCCGCCATTCAGTGACGATGAGCGCGCAATGCTGACGCTCGAAATGCTCCGGCATGTCGTCGCAGCGGCGCAGGCATCCGACGAATTCGACAGAATCACGGTTGTCGGCCCGGACACGGCGGTCCTCGATGTCGCGGAAGCGCTCGGCGTGTCGGTACTACGCCAGCAAACAACTGGCTTGAACCCGGCGCTCGATGAAGCGCGGGCGGATGCTCGTCTCCACGGTGCGGAAGCGGCACTCGTCCTCCATGCCGACCTGCCGCGTCTCACAGCCGCTGAAATCACCGCGATGGTCGGCTTGCTCCCAGGATCACCCGCCGTTGTCATTGCGCCGGATTACACAGGAAGCGGCACAAATGCCCTGCTCATTGCCCCGCCCGATGCCATTTCCTTCCATTTCGGCCCGGGGAGTTTCCGGCGACACATCGCCGCAGCCGAGCAGCGCGGCCTCCCGTACCGCATTGCCCACGCGCCAGGCATTGCAGGAGACGTGGATACCCCCGATGATGTACGGGAACGAGTCGTCAGTAACCAGTAATCGGTAGTCAGAACGAAGAACCGATTACCGACGACTGACGACCGACGACTGGCTACCGGAGGAAGCAAAAATGAGCGTTGAGATCACGGGCGTCGCGGGGATTGGTGAGATTACGCCGGGGGCCGATCTCGCCACGCTGATTGTGGATGCGACACAGGCGCGGCCGCTCGCCGATGGCGATGTCGTCGTCGTCACGCATAAGATCGTCTCCAAGGCGGAAGGGCAACTGGTAGACCTCCGCACGGTCACGCCCTCGGCGCTCGCCGTGCGGATCGCGGAGCAGTTCGGCAAGGATGCGCGGCAGGTCGAAGTCGTCCTGCGGGAGAGCGTGCGCATCGTGCGGATGGAGCGCGGCATCATCATCAGCGAGACGCGCCACGGCCTGATCTGCGCGAATGCCGCCGTGGACGCCTCGAATGTCGCGGGGGAAACGGTCTGCCTCCTCCCGCGCGACCCGGACGCCTCCGCCGCCCGCATCCGCGCCGGGCTGCGGGAGCGCACCGGCGCGGATGTCGCGGTCATCATCTCGGACTCGTTCGGGCGGCCGTGGCGCAACGGCATCATCAATATCGCCATCGGCGTCGCGGGGATGCAGCCCCTCACCGATTACCGGGGGCAGACCGATCCCTTCGGCAACGATCTGCGGATCACCGTCATCGCCGTCGCGGACGAACTGGCATGCGCGTCGGAACTCGTAATGGGCAAGGTAGAGAATGTGCCCGTCGCCGTCATCCGTGGCTATCCGTACGACCGCGCCAACGGCACCGGCCACGATCTCATCATGGACCCGGCAAAAGACCTCTTCCGCTGAATCGGCGTGCGCGATAATGCCGGAGTATCTTTAGAAGTGCAGTCGTGTTTGGAGTACCATTATGCTGACGATACCAACCATCGAACAGATCGTTGTACGAGATGATGACATTCTCGGCGGGATGCCGGTGTTCATCGGCACCCGCGTGCCCGTGCAAACGCTACTCGACTATCTCGAAGCGGGCCAACCTCTCGATGAATTCCTCGATGACTTCCCGACCGTCCGCCGCGAGCAAGCGACGCAACTGCTCACATTGATGAAACGCGCGCTGCTTTCGATGCCCCATTAGTAGTCCCGCCGCCGCTGCTCGATGTCGCGGCGGGCGTCGCGCTCGGCGAGGGTGGCGCGCTTGTCGTAGAGCTTCTTGCCGCGCCCGACGGCGATCTCGACCTTCGCCCGCCGCCCCTTGAGATAGAGACGGAGCGGCACGATCGTCAACCCCTTCGTCTGCGTCTGCACGCGGAGGGTGACGATCTCGTCGTTGTGCAGGAGCAATTTGCGCGTGCGGTCCGGTTCCTGCGGCGTGTACCCGGCCTGCTCGTAGGGCGAGATATGCGCCCCGACAAGCCACGCCTCGCCATGCTCGACGCGCACGTAGGCCTCGCGCAGGTTCACGCGCCCGGCCCGAATGGACTTGATCTCCGATCCGGTCAGGACGATCCCCGCCTCGAACCGATCCATCAGTTCATACTCGTACCGTGCCTGTCGGTTCGAGGAAATCGTCTTCTCTTCGAGTGGTTTCGCGGTCGTTAACACGGGCCGCGCCGCCTGCTTCGCCATCATCCGCCGATCATACGCCCCGTACGCTTTCGGGTCAAACAAAATCGAACCGGGAGACCCGCAAAGCACGCAAAGGAAAAGCAGATAAAGAAATGACGAGATGGATGTCGGCGTCTTTGATGTTTCTATTCCTTTGTTTCACATTGTGTCTGTGCGCTACTCCCCGGTTTCGACGTACTCGCTTAACTGATGCGCGGGTCGAGGGCATCGCGGAGGCCATCGGCGATCAGGAAGACGCTGAGGACGGTCAGGAAGATCATGATGCCGGGGCTAACGACGAGCCAGGGCGCTTTGAGGGCGTACTGGAACGACTTGGAGAGCATGTTGCCCCAACTGGCGGTCGGCGGCTGCACGCCGAAACCAAGCGCGCTCAGGCCCGATTCGGCAAGGATCGCGCCCGCGATGTCGAACCCGGCGACGACGAGCACCGTCGAGATGACATTCGGGAAGATATGCCGGAACATCAGCCGCCCGTTTGAGGAGCCGAGCACGCGGGCGGCATCAATATAATCGTGTTGGCTGACAGAAAGGACGACCGCGCGCACTTGCCGGGCCGTTCCCTGCCAACTGAAGAGACCGAGGATGAGCGCGAGGCCGACGACACCCGGTGAGAAGATCACCGAGAGCAGGATGAGCAAAAAGAGGAGCGGGATATTGACCGTCATCTGGATCAGCCCGTTGATCGCATCGTCCACCCAGCGGCGATAGAAGCCGCCGAGAACGCCGAGGCTGACGCCGATAACGAGCGACGTGAGCGTCGCGAGGACGCCGATCAAGAGCGAAATCCGCCCCGCATAGAGCAGGCGGATGAGGATGTCTCGCCCCAGTTCGTCGGTGCCGAGCCAGTGCGCATGCGAGGGTTTCTCTAATCGTGACAGTAAATCCTGCATCGCTGGGTCTTTATCGAGCAGATGGCCGACGACCGGCGCAGCGAGGCTGAGGAGTGTGACGAGCAGGAGCAGGACGCCAGCGAAGAGCGTCACGCGGTCGCGGCGCAGATGCCGGTAGGCGCGCTGCCAGTAACTGAGACTCGGCGTGCCTGCTGCCTGCGCCCGGTCAACCGACGAGAACGTCCCCTCGCCCGCGAGTTCGCTCATTGCTCACTCATAGCGCACGCGCGGATCGGCGAACCCGTAAGCGATGTCCGCGAGCAGATTGCCGAGGATGACGAGCGAGGCGAAGATGACGGTCAGCGCCATCACGGTCGGGTAATCACGGCGGAAGGCGGCCTGCACGGCGAGCCGCCCCATCCCCGGCCACGAAAAGACCGTCTCGAAGAGCACCGCGCCGGAGAAAAACCCTGCCAGCGACCCGCCGAGGATCGTAATGATCGGCAGCAGGGCATTACGCACCGTATGACGGAGGGTGACGGTGCGCTCCCGCAGTCCTTTCGCGCGCGCCGTCCGTACGTAATCCTGCTGCAAGACGTCGAGCATCCCGGACCGTGTGAAGCGGGCGAAGAGAATCCAGAAACTCATCGCGGCGATGATCGCGGGGAGCAGGAGATGATGCAACCGCCCGAGGAGGTCGCCGGATTGCCCCGGCTCCGCCATGCCGCCGAGCGGGAAGATGCCGAACGGCGCGGCGAAGACGAGAATCATCAGCCCCAGCCACCAGTGCGGGATCGCCTGCCCGACAACCGTGAAGATGCGGATCGCCGTGTCAATCGGGCCACCACGATGTAGCGCAGCCTGGATACCGAGCGGGATACCAATCAGCCCGATCAAAAAAGCGGCGAATGAGAGTTCGAGCGTCGCGGGTACCCGCTCCAGCACCTTGTCGAGCACCGGCCGGTTATCCTCGAATGACCGCCCGAAGTTCAGGCGCGCAATGTTGCCGACCCACTTCACGTACTGCACCGGGATCGGTTGATCGAGGCCGAAGCTGTGCGCGAGTTGCGCCTTATACTCCGGCGTGATGTCCGGGCTTTCCAATAGCGTCGCTGGGCCACCAGGTGCAAGATGGATAATCACGAACGTGATCAGCGTGACACCGAGCAGCAGCAAGACCGACTGGATCAATCGCCGCGCGAGAAAGCGTGCCATAGCCCCTCCGGGGAAGTAGACAGTAGATAGTAGACAAAACGGGATCGGGATTCACTGTCTACTGTCTACTATTTACTGTCTACTGCCCTTGAATCCACCACTCCCAGACATCGTTGAGGCCGAGCGCCTTGCTCGCCCTGACGCCCTTCACCCGTTTGTTAATCACTTGATGGCCGAGTTCGTAGTAGAGCCAGATCCATGGTGCTTCGTCGGTGAGCGTCCGGCTGATCTCCTGATAGATGACCGTGCGCTTCCCTCGGTCGAGTTCCTTCAGCCCCTGCTCGTACAAATCCTGTACATGCGGGTTCTGGTAATCCACGCGGTTATACGCCGGGCCGGCGTCCTTTTTGAACCAGATCGTGTCGGGGTCCACACCGGCAATGTAGGCATTGACGAACGCCGCCCAGTCGTACGGTCCTTCCTTAGTCTGTTTGAGGAGCGCGCCGAACTCCAGCCCACGCACCTCAACATCCGCACCAATCGCCTTCCACTGCTGCTGCGCGATCGTCGCCAGTTGCTCGCGCACGGGCGTCGTGTTCGGCCCAAAAAGGACGAGCATCTTCAGCGGCTGACCATTCTTCTCGCGCACGCCATTCGTGCCCGGCTTCCAGCCCGCCGCGTCGAGCAACTGCTTCGCCTTCGCGAGGTCGTATGTGTACGGATTCGCGGTCGGATCGGCCGCCCAACTCGTCGGCAGATACATCTGCGTCGCCCGCTTGCCGATCTCGTAGGTCAGTTTGCTGACGATGGCATCCTTGTCAATCGCGTAGTTGAGCGCCTGCCGGACATTCTTGTCCTTCAGCGCTTCCATTCGGGTATTGAGGCCGATGTAGGTGACAGCCAGATTCGCGGCGTCCGTCGGATAGGCAGCGAGTTTCGCGTTCTTCGTCAGGTCCGGCCAGTTCTCCGGTTCGGGACCATACTGATCCACCTCGCCGTTGACAATCGCCTGTGTCGCGACATTCGCGTTGCCGTAGATGCGGTAGGTGATCCGGTCAATGTGCGGGCGACCGAGGAAGAACTTGTCGTTTGCGGCGAACGTCGCGTTCTGATCCTTCTTCCACTCGACGAGCGTATACGCACCCGGCACAACGCTCGGCTTGAGGATTTCCGGGTTCTTATTCGGATCGCTCCAATCGAGATTTTCCCAGATATGCTTGGGCAGGACGTATTGGAGCGCGTTCGCCACTTTCTCCTGGCTGATCGCCAGCACAGTGACCAGTTTCACTTCGAGCGTCTTCGCGTCAACGTCCTTGACACTGGCGATATATGGTGTGTATGAACCGAGGCTCGGCCAACCATTCGCCTTGTCGCTCGCTTTCGACCACGTCCACGCGTAATCCGTCGCGGTGATCGGCTTCCCGTCGCTGAATTGGAGGTTGTCGCGTAGCGTAAACGTCAGCGTTGTGTTGTCGGCGCTCTTCTGAACCGATGCGGCGGCATACGGCTTCAGTTCGAGCGTATCCTTGTCGTAGCGCAGGGGCGGCAGGAGAAACATCAAGTCAATGTATACGCCGGAAGGCGTATCCGTGTACTTGAAGGGATGGAGCGTCGTGCCTTCGGTCGTCGTCGCGATCTTCAGTTCGCCACCGTTGACGGGCGTGCCTGCGTTCGCCGCAGTGGTCGGCGCCGCGCCCGCCGCGGCACTCCCCACGCGCGTCGGCACGATAGTGGTCGCGCCGCCCGCTGTCGTCGCATCCGTGGTCGGTGCACTGGAATTGCCGCAGGCAGCGAGGAAGGCCGCAATCGCCGACGTGGAGCAACCGAGCGCCGCCGCCCGAACGATGAACTGGCGGCGGCTCAACCGCCCCGTCGTCAATGACCTGAGCAGGCGTTGGAGTTCCCCTTCGGTGGACATGATTCCCCTCCGTACCGTCTATCGAAGCGTCGCACACAACAACGCGCGGATTCCCGTGTCAGTCGCACAGTAATCCGCGCGTGGAATGCCGTCAAGCGCACCACGATTGGCGGCGTAGGCTTCAGGATGAAACGCGGTAGTTCGGCGCTTCTTTGGTGATCGCAATGCTGTGCGGATGGCTTTCGCGCAGCCCGGCGCTGGTGATGCGGTTGAAATGCGTGTCACGCTGCATGGCGCGAATATCCGCCGCACCGGCATAGCCCATCGCGGAGCGAAGGCCACCGATCAACTGATAGACGAGTGGGCCGAGCGCGCCCTTGTACGCGACACGCCCCTCGATCCCCTCCGGCACGTACTTATTGACGTTGCCGGAGACGTCCTCCTGGAAATACCGATCCGAGGAGAAGCGGGCCTTCATCGCGCCGAGCGATCCCATGCCCCGGTACTCCTTAAACCGCTCGCCCTGATAGAGGACGACTTCCCCCGGTGATTCATCCAGCCCCGCGAAGAGCGAGCCGAGCATGACGCTGTCCGCTCCGGTGGCAATCGCTTTGGCGATATCGCCGCTGAACTGGATGCCGCCATCGGCGATCACGGGAATGTCGTACGCCGCCGCCGCGCGGACGCAGTTCCAGATCGCGGTAATCTGCGGCACGCCGGTGCCCGCGACGATGCGCGTCGTGCAGATGCTTCCTGGCCCGATACCCACCTTGATGCCATCCGCGCCCGCCTCGATCAGCGCCTCCGCCGCGCCCGCCGTGGCGATATTTCCGGCGATCACCGGCACATCCCATGTCTGCTTGATGCGCTGAACAATGCGCAGAATGTCTCGGTTGTGCCCATGCGCGGTATCCACGAAGAGGGCGTCAACCTCCTTCGCAACGAGCGCTTCGGCACGTTCCATCGCACCCTCGCCCGTGCCGACGGCCGCCGCGACGCGCAGCCGCCCCTTGCTGTCCTTCGAGGCGTTCGGAAACTGAATGCGCTTCTGAATGTCTTTGACGGTGATCAGGCCCTTGAGGCGGAAATGCTCGTCCACAACGGGCAGCTTCTCGATCTTATTGTGATAGAGGATTGCCTTCGCCTCTTCCAGCGTCGTGCCGACCGGGACGGTGACGAGGTTTTCCTTCGTCATCCGCTCGCGGATCGGCTGATCCACATTCTCCTCGAAGCGCAGATCACGATTCGTCAGGATACCGACGAGTGTGCCCCGCTCGTCCGTGATCGGCACGCCGGAGATGTGGTACCGCTCCATCATCGCCTGCGCGTCCCGCACAAGGTCGTCCGGGCCGAGGGTGACAGGCTCGACAATCATGCCGGACTCACTCCGTTTGACTTTGTCTACCTCATCCACCTGCGCGTCAATCGACAAATTCCGGTGGACGACGCCGATACCGCCCTCCCGCGCGAGGGCAATCGCGAGGCGCGCTTCAGTGACCGTATCCATCGCGGCGGAGATGAGCGGGATGGAGAGGGTGATATCGCGCGTCAGGCGTGTAACCAGGCTAACGTCCTTCGGCAAGACCTCCGAGGCGGCAGGCTCGATCAGGACATCATCAAATGTGAGCGCGACGGGGCCGAATTTGGCGGCGAATACCGCATCGGATGGGGACGAATCGGGGCTACTGAGGTATTTCTCGACCGTCTGCATCGGGCGCTCACCTCCTCTATGCTATGGGGGAACGGACAGAAACGCACGCGCACTGTCCGTACGATGGTTGAGTATCGCATGGGAAGGGGGCGCGGTCAACGCCGGGCGGCGACGCGCGTGGTGGGCGATGCAGGGTTCGAACCTGCGACATCCACGGTGTAAACGTGGCGCTCTGACCAGCTGAGCTAATCGCCCAAAGGGACACAAAAAGAGAGGTGGTGCGCGAGAAGGGACTTGAACCCTTACCCCGTTAACCGGGACCAGGCCCTCAACCTGGCGCGTCTGCCAATTCCGCCACCCGCGCACGAGGGTGCGCAGAGAGTATGCACCGGCCCTCTTTTGCTGTCAAGAGCGCGCATTGCCTCATCAGGAATCTTACTATTGAGGAGTCGTTGCCTCATGAAAGAATCTTACCCGTGCCCCTTCGCTGGGAGCACGGGAGGAAGACGAGGCAATGATGAGCATGACCAGCAAACGCG
>JAABUJ010004834.1_pt1 | contig 13896 bp, 7 predicted proteins | sample 5559131 | NCBI WGS metagenome assembly JAABUJ01 (sample SAMN10711875, study PRJNA513366) | rock metagenome | isolation source: Antarctica rocks | place: Antarctica: Victoria Land, Mt New Zealand nord | collected 2016-01-07
GGGAGGAAGGGGGGGGAGAAGTGGAGAGGAGGTGGAGCATGGGGGGGAGATGGGGGAGGAGGTACTTGTGAGGGCGCCGGCGACGAGGATTTTGCGGCGGTGGACGTTGTAGGCTTTGCTGAGATTTGTCATGAATGACATGTTGTTGTGGGGGGCGGGGGGCGTGTCGGGGTTTGTCAGTGGTGAGGGTGGTGGTTGTGGTTTTGATATTCGACGTTGAGGGTTTCTGTACTTGAAGTGGATAGTGGTGTGAATTGGGGGTGTGGGAGTTTTCTTTTTAGAAGAATATTGGGAGAAATGTACGCGGAGAGCTTTCCGTTTTGATGCGGTCAAGAGTACGGTACTGTCGTCATTACATACGACGCAGGGATCATGTTATATAAGGTTCTACGAAATTATCCCACCTTTTTCGAGACAGAGCCGTGTACCTTACATACGCTAAAATAGTCTGGCGTAAATCACTGAGGCTTGTTGTGGTCTCGAAATCATCATATAAGTTACATAAAACTATATATGTTTATATATGCAAAGATTGTCTGCGACTGTCAGCTGGCAAGGAATAAGGTAGAGGGAGAGTAGTATTCAGAGAGGAGCGATGACGGGTAGGATGGCAATGGTTTCTATGCAGATATGGCAGTAAGTGGCGGCCGTATAAGGATTCAAATTACCGCCATATACAATGAGAGAGACACAAACCAGGAACGTAACATGCATTTTCAAAGCTATCCCATCCCAGCAATTCATATCATACAATCAACCACAACCGCCGCCGTAGCTAATCAACAAAAGCAGCCTCACAACCCAAGCAAACAAGCAAGATCTGCAACAAGACCGAGCCAAGCACAACTCCAGCGACCATCTCCTCAGCCAGGGTAAGAACAGAACGGCAACCGCCTCGCTCAACCACAACCCAGACTGATGGGTTGCGTAGGTAAGTCATAAGAATCAAGGTTTCAGCGTCGGTTTCTCCGCCTGCTTGCTCCCCGCATTCGGATTCGCAGCCGCGCCGCCTCGAGTGAAACTATCATTGGAGTCATGATCAGCAATCCAAGTCTCTGACACCACCCATGAAACCCGAATCCAGAAACCACAGACAGCATCTATTGAAAGACTTATGGCTGTCTGTTGGGAAGGCTCACCTGTTCCACATGGAGCCCAAAAACCCGACTGGTGCCTTCTGCTCGGCGAAGCTGGCTTTGCGCGCCGTGGCCGCTTCGTCGACGGAGTTGCGCTTTTGGCCCATCAGGCCGGCGAATCTGCCGGAGCCGGAGGACTGTGTTGTGGGGTGCTTCGGTTAGTGGGGGGTTGATTGGGTAGGCAGGGTTGGGATGGCGGTTGGTGAGGTGGAGAGAGGAGTAAGGGAGGGGAAGAGGAGGGAGTGGTGAGGAGGGGATGGGAATGGGAATGGGATATGGAAGCTTGAAGGGTTGAGGACGTGGTGTTGGGTTGGAGATGGGAGGAAGGGAAAGGGACTTACACGTCTGCGTCCGCTGGTGTCCGTGTTGGCGGGAGTGGGAGTGGTGCCGGTGCCGCCTTTGATGGCGCTGGCTTGACGGTTGTCGCTGCTTGAGGACATTGTTTTTGGAGAATATGATTGAGGGTGTTGTTGTGAAGGGCAATTGAAGGTTGTGGTGGAGAAGGCAGGCTTAGATGGGTGTAAGGCGGTTGAGTAAGATAGGTACGGGACTGATGGATGGGTTAGTCAGAGAAGTTGATGTGAATACCTAAGGTAGTATTAATATATCAAACAAAGAGAAGGAGTGGACAATCGTACGACTGGACAAGCTGCGGAGCATTACCTTAGCTTGATACCTAGACTTTCATGATCTCATGACAGTCTTGATGATTGATAATGGTACCTAAAGAATGATAACGGTGACGGTGACGGTGATGGTGATGGTGATGAGCTCGATCCCCCTCCTTGCCCCCACCATCAGATAACCGTGACAAGCTTGGAGCTTGGAGCTTGGAGCTTCCCTTGGTTACCACATGCAAAAGCCCGGTCGATCGGAAAGCTCCGTTGACCGATGACTTCTCATCTCGATCGACTGGAAGGTTGGATGAGTCAACAATCAAGAAGGAAACAATTGGCGGTATCGGTTCCAGCAGCTCGGTACAGCTTGCCGGAGCACGCGACAGCTGGCCATCCTGATTTGAACAGAGAAAGGTACCGCAAAGTCGTCCGGTTCGGTATATTTCTACGCTAGAGCCCTATGTAGATACCCTCATAAGCAACAAAAGAAACCTCTCCTTCCCACCCTCAATGGTAAGTCAGGCCCTTCCATCTCCGCCCTACTTGACAATCTTGCACACCAAGTCCTGCCCATCGACCGAATCGCCCTCCTTGACCTGGAGTGACCCAACTTTGCCGGAGTGGGGCGCGCTGATGACCATTTCCTGTAGAAAACCAGCCGTGAGCAGGGTCGAAGTCAATACGAAAAATCAGTAGCAAACTCACCATCTTCATCGCGCTCAAGACCGCAATCGGATCTCCCTTCTTCACCTCCCCGCCCTCGTGCACCCTCACCTCCACCACCACCCCAGACATGGGCGCGCCGACCTGGCTGCTATCGCCACTGTCGGCCTTGGGCCTGCTCGTGTTCTCAATAGCCGCCTTATTGTCCTCAACGCCAACCTGTCGGACTTCCCCATTCATCTCGTAAAAGACCTCGCGCTGCCCGGTCTGCTCCGACAACGGTCCGATAGCGAGAAGCTTCAGAATCAAAACCTTCCCCTTCTCGAGCTCGACGCTAAACTCCTCGCCAATCTCCGGCCGCGCGAGGAAATACTTGGTCGGCAGCACGGACAGGTCGCCGTACTTGGCCACGAATTTGCGGTAGTCGTCGAAGACCTTGGGGTACATGGCGTAGCTGGCCACGTCGCACTCGCTCGCGCTGCCGAATTTGTCGCGGATGTCCGTCCTGATCTTCTGCAGGTCCATCGGCTCGAGGGTGAGGCCGGGCCGCTTGTCGAGCTTGCGCCGGTCGCGGAGAGCCTTCGTCCGCAGCGGCTCGGGGAAGCCGCCGTATGGCTGGCCCATCAGACCTTCGAAGAACTCGAGCACCGATCCGGGAAAATCGAGCTCGCCCGCTTTGTTGTTGACGTCGTCGTAGCTGAGCTTGTTCGATACCATGAATTGGGCCAGGTCACCGACGACTTTGGAGGTGGGCGTGACCTTGACAATGTCGCCGAGCAGATCGTTGGCTTGCTCGTAAGCTTTCTTGGTCGCAGCCCACTGGGTTCCGAGTCCCAGCTGCGATGCCTGGAATAACAGATTCGTCAACTGACCCCCGGGAATCTCGTGTTCGTAGACCTCTGGATCCGGTCCGGTGAGTCCAGCTTCGAACGGTGAGTAAAGGAGTCGCAGCTGTGCCCAGTATGTATCCAGGGTTCGCACGTTGTGGCCATCCAGACCGGGATCGTATTCGGTGCCTTCGAGAGAAGCCAGGACGGCCCCGACGCTAGGTTGAGAGGTCATCCCCGACATACTGTCGGTGGCCGTGTCGACCGCATCGGCTCCGGCGTACGCACAAGCAACCATCGACGCCACGCCGGTGCCAGCCGAGTCATGGGTATGCACGTGGATGGGCAGATCGGGGTACTTCTTTCTGATAGAACCAACGAGCATTGTAGCGGCCCTTGGCTTGAGCACACCCGCCATGTCTTTGATACCTAGGACATGGGTCCCCAGATTCACAATCTTTTCCACCAGGTTCATGTAGTACTCTAAGTTGTATTTCTTGTGTGGATTGAGCATGTCTCCAGAGTAGCAGATGGTGGCTTCGACCACTCCACCGGCTTTCTGAACGGCTTTGATGCCGACCTCGAGCTGATCGATGTCATTGAGCGCGTCGAAGATCCGGAAGATATCGACACCGTACTTCTTTGCATTCTCGCAGAAGTGGTAAATGGCATTGTCAGGTAGTCTGTTCATATTAGCGTGTTGATACGCTACCCAGGCAGGGTACAAAACTTACGAAGAGTATGCGACACCGTTGGCGCCACGCAATAGCATCTGGAATGGGATATTGGGAACAGCTCTCCTCATCTTCCGTAGTCTGTCCCATGGATCCTCATACAGGAAGCGCATGGCGACATCGAAAGTAGCTCCACCCCAACACTCTAAACTGTAAGCATTGCTGTATGCATAGCTCGTTTCTCTGGCAACGTTTAGGAGATCAACAGTTCTGACTCTTGTGGCGAGCAGAGACTGGTGAGCGTCACGCCATGTCGTATCCATGATCAAGCAGCCCTTGTTTGCACGGACGGCTTTTGCGAATGCTGCGGGACCCTCCTTGTCCAAGATGTTCTTCCAGCCTTTCGTACAAGGCTTGGAGATATCAAGAGGCTTGCCGTCAGTATCCGTAAGCTGGGGCATGATGATATCACCCTTGAATTTAGGCTCGCCAATCTGTCCTTTGATACTGCTCCCATTGACAGCAACATCTCCCAAGTATGCCAGCAACTTTTGAGCGCGATTCTGACTGCCCACCAAAGCGAATAGCTCTGGCGTGTCGTCAATAAAAGTGGTCCAACATGTACCCTCGATGAAGGTCGGATGAGTGAGGAGCGAGGCCAGGAAGGGTATATTGGTCTTCACACCGCGGATACGGAACTCGACCAGCGCACGGAGCATCTTTCTCCGCGCGATCTCGTATGTTGATCCGTGACAGGTACACTTGACAAGCATAGAGTCATAGTGAGGGGTGATGATGGCGCCCGCAAAGCCGTTACCGCCGTCAAGACGCACTCCATTGCCGCCAGCAGAACGATACACTTCGATCTTGCCAGTATCGGGTGAGAAGCCCTTTGCAGGATCCTCGGTAGTGATTCGGCACTGGATGGCAAACCCACGGGTAGATATCCTATCCTGTGTGAGACCAAGCTGCTCGAGCGAGGCTCCCGCCGCGATCTGGATCTGGGCCGCAACGACATCGATCCCGGTAATCTCTTCAGTAATTGTGTGCTCGACCTGAATTCTGGGGTTTATCTCGATGAAGTAATATCGATTCTGCTGGTCAACCAAGAATTCCGCGGTACCAGCATTGCGGTAATTGACCGATCTAGCCAGCTTTACGGCATCGTTCAATATACTCTCCCGAACCTCCTTCGGAAGATCCTTGGCGGGCGCCAACTCCACGACTTTCTGATGCCGGCGCTGGACACTGCAGTCTCGCTCGTATAGATGAACCACGTTTCCGTGATTGTCTCCTAGAAGCTGAACTTCGATGTGCTTTGGCCGATCTAAGAACCGTTCCACAAACACGGTGCCGTTGCCAAAGGCCGACTTCGCTTCCGATGTTGCCCGCTCAAAGGCGTCCTTGAGATCTTCTTGCTTGCGTACCACTCTCATTCCACGTCCTCCTCCACCAAAGGCAGCCTTGATGATGATAGGAAAGCCAAACTCGTCGGTGAACGACTTCACATCCTCGAATTTCTCGACAGGTCCCTCGGTCCCCGGTACGACCGGGACATTGGACTTGATCGCGATCTTCCGCGCAGAGACCTTGTCACCGAGTGACTCGATGGTCTCGGGCGTCGGCCCGACCCAGATAAGCCCCGCACTCTCGACATTCTTCGCAAACTCGGCGTTTTCAGACAGAAAGCCGTAACCCGGGTGTATCATGTTAACCCCATGTTGGAGAGCTATCTTAATAATCTCCTCGCCCGCCAGATACGCCGCGACAGGTGTGAATTGACCCCGCTTCCCGATAACATACGCTTCGTCGGCTTCTGTTCAGAGCAAGTCAATGCTCAGCAAGTTATCTTCACACTCAAGCAACAGCTCCATGGACTGGAGACCCACTCTGCCGGTGCATGCTAAGACGATCTTCATAACTGACCAATGTCAGCCCATAGTAAACAAAGCGTCATAGTAACCCTACCTATAGACTGCGACCGTTTGTAGCGAAAGCTCGTGGGCCTGGGAGCAGGGATCGGTCAGCAAACCAGGTCCTCCAAGAGCAGGATTACGGGCGTGGGCCAAAGCAGTTGCCGCTATCGCGGTTTCCCATGGTCTTCATAAGGGACTCGTGTCTTGTGGGATTAGGACTCACAGTTCGAAAGATCTAAATAGCCCTCTCAGTTAGCTGCATTGGTTGTTGATCCACTCGCGTGCTGGCACTCACTCGAATAGCTGTGCCGTTTAGTCTCAACAATCAGCTCAAACATGAGACTTCACGGGATACTCACGAATTTCACCACGATTCGCCACTATATCCCTCCAATGACACTACCCATCAGCCATGTCTAGGAGAGGGCAACGTCGCTGCGATTGAACTCCGTAAAGCCCTGCTAGCACAAGCCCCCTCATGGATGGCTTACGTACCGAGGATCTTCTTCAATTGCATGATAGTTGAATTTGCGCGCAGTCTCTGATGAACCGAATGCTCAGTGCCCGAGTGGCCCTCCTCGAACACCTCGGAATACTGATCTGTCTCCTGGTTGGCCATATTGCGCGGAGTTCACGGACGTTCGGAGACGGGGTAAGCAGCTATGAGGAAGTCGATTGAGTAGGCCAGAGGCCACACCCAGCTTATTTTGGGTGGTTTCTGAAGCTGTACAAGTTCGATAAGCTGCCAACTGCAAACACGGAAGAGGAAAGACGAAGGTGTTGAGAAGTGGTTGAGCTTCACTGCAGAAATGCTTGGCTGTGGTGGGATGGCCGTTGGAATTCAACACAAGTGGGCATGTCAGGTAAGATGCTCCCCACGCTAACGGAGGGGTTTCTCTTCAGATTTGATTGATTCTAAGTCGACTTCACTTATCATATCAGATCGTATCGAATTGCAACGTAAGATTCCTTGAGTAAGGTAAGGTACCTTACTTATGCAGACAGGGAGAGAGGAAGTGCAAGATGTTAATAAGTTACAAATACGTTTCGAGGAACAGTGGATATGATACCCCCACGGACAGGCGCGAAAGGTAAGGTACCCTGAGTGAGGTTTGGAAAAGAAATATTTGTACAATGATGCTGTCTCTTATTATTTCCATGATACTAGAATCTGACATCTACCGGAGATTCCCATGTGTCGAGGCTCCAGCATCCTACTGGAGCAGATCACTTGTGCCAGCTGTCGATTATCCTTCCTGTAATATTAATTGCAGTTCTCTTCCACCTTTCGTTCATCGCAGAGCTGTCTGTCCCCTTGAAGCTACCGTTAGGGCTCCTACTTTCCTATTGACTGATAAGGTTGAGGTATTCAAAGTGACAGTCTTTTCTTTTCCCACAGATTTCACGTTGAGTACCTATTTTAGTTCCATGCTTCTGCTTCCCTTCACCCACGCTCCACTCTGTGATTTACTTTCACAGCTGTTAATATGAGTACTCAGGGATTGCTTTCTCTTCTATGTGACTGTAGCATTATGTTACGAATTATTGAATATGGGTGTCCATGGCTTAACTCACACTATCATACGGAAAACCGAGCACTCACACCGTGCAATGGGCAATGGGCCGGAGGGGGAGCGTGATCGAGCCGGGAGCATGCAGGAGCGTCTTAAAAGCAACGGTTATTCAATATGGAGACAGTCACTCCGATCGCTAGGTTAATCGGTCGTAAGGGTCGCTTCGAAGCTGTTATATTCCCGCCGTCCGGGGTGTTCGCATTAAATTCGCAACTCACCCTCTAAATGACAAAAGAACGTGGCATGGGCACCATGCATCTACTTTAGAAGCGCTTAGTTGCATCCGCAGTGCTCTTCTTACGCAGGACTTTGAACAGTATTGCACACCCACGTGGGCCAGTTCCGCATCGTTTACGAGCCTCGAACTCGACAGCAAATCCTTCGAGCATCATTTTCTGCGATGTCATTCCGAACGACCGATTGGCCGGTTGAGCCGGACCGGACTGCTCTTGCTGATGGTACTATCAAAGGGAAAGCCGCTGGACTCGTTCATGGCTGCTGCGGATCAGGAGAGGATACTGGTCTGGGGGAAACGCAATGCAGGTCTGACTTGACGAAGAACACCCGCTCCGCCGAACGAAACTGTAGCGTCAGAGTACAAGAACAAGGCTTAGGTCTACAGCCTCTAAATCTGGAACGGTCTCCGAAGTCTAGCTTGGACGATGTTGAGAAGGGACGTTCTGTGCGGGAGCACATTGTACTCAGCGTCGAAGGCCTGACATGCGTCGGTTGCGAGACCAAGCTGTACAGAAGTCTCGAGTCTTTCCCTTCAATTTCCAACCTACAAACCAGCCTGCTACTGTCCAGGGCCGAATTCGACGTCGACTTGAGCGCTTCTTCTGTCAATGATATTATAGGCACTGTTAAGAAGTCGACGGGTTTTATCTGTGAACGAATCAAGAGCAGCGAAGAGGGTCTAGATCTTCTTGTGGCCGGTGATGGTAAACGGTTTGTTGATCAACCTCTTCCGCCAGGTGTCACGGACTTGACTTTAGTCGAGAGTGGCATTGTACGCGTTAATTACAATCCAAGAACCATAGGCGCAAGAGATCTTATTGAGACAGGATTCGGGGTACCGTTATCACTCGCACCCCCTCGACCGCACCCAGCGCTGGCTGCTGGTAGAAATGATGTTCGGAGGAAATTGTACATGACGCTACTCTCAGCACTCCTTACTATGCCTGTACTTATCCTAGCTTGGGCGCCACTTCCTAAGAACGATATCGCATATGGTGCGATATCCTTGGTGTTGGCGACGATCGTGCAGTGTGTCGTTGCAGGACCCTTCTATCCCACTGCGCTTCGGAGCCTGCTCTTCACACATGTGGTCGAGATGGACTTGCTGATAGTTCTCAGCACAACGACAGCTTACATTTTCTCCGTGGTGTCCTTCGCCTACCAGATCATCGGCCAGCCACTATCAACAGGGGAATTTTTCGAAACAAGTACCCTGCTCGTTACTCTGATCATGCTGGGGCGACTGGTGAGTGCGTTTGCGCGGCACAAGGCCATTGAATCCATTTCAATCACGTCTTTACAAGTCGACACAGCTTTACTTGTAGAGGCGGGTGGGAGCGGTGAAAAGGAAATTGACGCACGTTTACTACAATACGGCGATACCTTCAAGGTAATGCCCGAGTCTCGTGTTCCAACAGACGGCATTATCGTCACCGGCACGACCGAAGTTGACGAGTCGATGGTGACGGGCGAGTCAGAGCTAGTAAAGAAAGACATTGAATCGACAGTCATCGCAGGATCACTGAATGGGTCAGGCACCATCACTGTGCGGTTAACACAACTGCCTAGTGAAAATACCATCAGTGAGATTGCCGGCATGATCGACGAGGCGAAGTTCTCAAAACCAAGGATTCAAGCACTAGCAGATCGTGTGGCAGGATATTTTGTACCAGTTGTAGTGACACTGGCCACTCTCACCTTCATCACTTGGAGTTTAGTGGGCAGGCTCATCAGACATCAGACAGCATCTTCTGCAGTGGTCCAGGCAATCACCTATGCTATCTCAGTCATTATTGTTTCTTGCCCCTGTGCTATCGGATTAGCCGTGCCAATGGTGGTGGTCATTGCTGGTGGCGTTGCAGCCAAGCATGGCGTGATATTCAAGTCCGCCGAAACGATCGAGGCCGCACGCAACGTCAATCACGTCGTCTTCGACAAGACCGGTACTCTCACTCAAGGTTTACTCTCAGTCTGCACCGAGGAGTACATGTCTCAGTCGAGAGATTTCACCATGTCTCTAGCGCTGGGACTGACATCCAACATCAACCACCCCGTTTCTTCCGCCATAGCGGCCCACCTGAAGTCGCTGGACGTACAAGCAACTCCCCTCGCGGAAGTCAAGTCCATCCCCGGTAACGGAGTCGAAGGCACATGTAACGGAACGACCGTACGCGCTGGCAACTGTAGATGGCTATCCGTGCAAGACTCGCAACAAGTCCAGTCCGCCCTGTCGAAAGGCCTCACCGTATTCTGCCTCACCAGCGGCCCAACGCTCCTCGCCGTCTACGGCCTCTCCGACACCCTTCGCCCCGAGGCACACACCGTCATCACCTCCCTCCGAAGTCGCAACATCGACATCTCCATCGTCAGCGGCGACGACCACGGCCCCGTGCACTCCATCGCCACACAGCTCGGCATCCCCGCCTCCAACGTCCGCTCTAGGTGCAGTCCCCGCGACAAACAGGAGTACATTCAAGCCCTCATCGACACTCCCCTCCCCTCCCCCAAGAGCCACTCCAACCTCAACCCCAAGTCCAACTCGAAACCCAAACCCCAAACAGTCCTCTTCGTCGGCGACGGCACCAACGACGGCCCCGCCCTCGCTACCGCAACTATAGGCCTCCACATCCCCTCTCTGCCCCGCAACACCTCTCCCACCACGACCTTCACTCCCGACAAATCCCTCGCCCAAACCGCCTCGTCCGCAACCCTCACGCGCCCCTCCCTCCTGCCCCTCCTCGCCCTCCTCGACCTCTCCCGCGCCGTGCATAGACGCATCGTCTTCAACTTCGTCTGGGCCTTTGCCTACAACGTCTTCGCCGTCATGCTCGCCGCGGGCGTCTTTGAGGCGGTTGGGAAGAGGGGAGTGCGGGTCGAGCCGAAGTGGGCGGCGTTGGGGGAGGTGGTTAGTTTGGTGCCGGTTGTGTTGGTTGGGGTTGGGTTGCGGTGGGTGAGGGTTTGAGGTGAGGGGTGGGATGGTCTTGATGGGTAATGGTGGAGGGGAGGGGGGGGGAAGAAGGGGAGAGGGAGAGAGGGGGAAGGCGTGCGGGGGGGCTGGACTTTGTGTGTCTGTTCATCCATCTATCTAACCTAATCTATCACGGAGTCCTTTGAAGTTCTTAGCTGAATATCTAGATTATCTGATTTCCATCAAGTACATTTCTCAATTATAGAGATCCTCTGTCTTGCTCTCTTCACTCCTCTCCCCGCCTTCCCTCCTCACACCCACACCCAATAACCCTTCACGCCACCGGCACATATGAACTTATGAATTACACTCACCCTTGAATCCCCTATTGCTCGATCCGAGCCAAAAAGGCACAACACCGCCAGTTCAGCCGGGTCAGATGCATGCATGCTGTCATAGTCATTGTTTTTATAAAACGGTACAACTCTCAATTCGCAGTCTCTCTTTCCCCAATCTCTTCCAAACAACACTCGCCCTGGTCCACGCTACAGCCCTCCAATCTACCCGATCTCGAGCTCGCAGAAACCACCGTCTGACTACCGTGAGGAGCTCAAAGGCAGCCCTTCCCATTTCGGAACACGCTTCCCTTGCTTTCTGCGGTCATTTCAAGATACGGCGAGAACGTTATCGATTCGCAAAGACCCCGCTGTGCTAGCAGGAACGTGTGTGTATTGCAAATCTCCGAGACATGTATCCGCCAATTAACAAGGCACGAACGCAAAGAGCGGGATGAGATTAGATGAGAATGCGGCGTGAGCGTACAAGGGACGAGAGGCTAGCTAAATCAATAGAGATGAGGTGTAAACACCACACCACACCACGCCACGCCACGTGAAGTGTATGGCACCGTCGAGTAGGAAAGAGATCCATCCATCCAGCCAGCCCCACCCAGACCCTCCCGCCGCCGTCGTGACACTTCCTAGCCTTCCCCCCACCTCATATCCCTACCCACCATCTTCCTCAAAACCCTCTAAACCCCGTCTGCTGCGGCGTAAAGCCATTCGTCTGGCCGTAAGGGACGGGACTAGGCGAAGTGCCGCCGCCCGGCCCCTGCGTGAGCATGAGACGGGAGCCACCGAGGATAGGGGTATTGTCCTCGTCCTTCTGCTCCCTAGCCTCGCGGGCCTTGCGCTCCTCATTATCCTTCGTCAGCGTCTGGACGACGGCAACCTGTTGGCTCATGAAGTTGATGAGGAAGGGCATGGTGAAGTCGGTGAGGCCGTGGCGCCAGGAGATTTCCATCACCACGTCGAGCCGGATGAGCTCGTAGCAGGCGTAGAGCATGCCGACGTAGCATTCGCGGCTGCCGATGTCGACGAACTGGGGAGGGGGGGGTTTGTCAGTTCAGGAGACTGCGACTAGGATAGATGAGGTGAAGGAAGGGTGGGACTCACGTAACGAAGCAGTTCCTCGACGACGTCGGACTTTCCTGAAATTGCCGCCGTCTCGATGGCGTCCTTAAAGAGCTTGTCTTGCTTGGATAATGCGATTGATTTTTCCCATCGCTTGTTCTTCCGGTATATGCTCGCTGCTATCTGCCTGAAGAATACCAGCTCGTGACGCTCTAATCGCTGTGCCAATTCCACCGGATCGTAATTGTCATAATTCTCCACAGAATCTCGTAGGGTCTTGTAGTCTTCTTCCTCGATGAGTAGATCATTGATGGCGTTGTTGACAGCCTTCTTGTTCTGGTTTTGGACATTAAGCAGGAATGGCTTGATGAGAGGGATATTGTCTGACTTCTCAAACATTCGGACGACACGGTTGACATCGACCCTGGGGGTGAGTGCTTGGAGAAGGTCGGTGAGAAGCGATGGTTGTTCCTGTAGGTAGAAATTAAGAGCCCGGTAGTAAATTTCCAGGTTAGCAACCTTGACCATGATATCCTTGAACGAATGATGCTCCCAAGCATCGGCTGCACGCTCCATCATTGCCAACGCAGCGTTATCCCATTCGTCATAATGGCAGTAAAGAAAAACCAGCTCGGGCCACAGATGAGCTTCCTCGCAGGCACGAATCATCTTGGGGATGTTGATGCGTGACCAGAAAAGCTTCAGGTGCTCCATTACTCGATCCGGATGGTACTTGGACAGTGCAATACCGAGCTCGGTGAACATGCCCATATGTGCACGTTCAAGACCAAGACCTGCCTCGAGAAGGGTGATCAGCTCATCAAAGTATCCATTCCTCTCGTACTGTCGTACAAGATCCTGCAGCTCTTCGGCATGTACGATAAGGTTAAGGCCACAGATCTGTGCGAGACGAAATTCTTTCTTAGCCACGCAAGCTTCGTTGACTTGCTTCCACACTTTGACGCTGTTGGCTTTTCGAGCACACTCAACACCAGCTTGGTACTCTTCAAGGTGGACCAGAGTCGTGGCAAGCTTGGCCCAGTTAGAAATGCTTGTGAAAAATATCTTGGCAGCCTGGTGATAGCCCTCTTCATACGCTTTATCTCCGGACTCCTCGACGTCTGCCACGTTCGTAGAATGCAAAAAGTCCTCGAGCTCGCTCAACTGATCCGTCCGAGCAAAGCAAAACGCCAAGGCAGTATCAATGACCGGCTCCCGTAATGTTTTCCGGGCCATTCTGAGGTACTTGATGAGATCTTCGTCCTTCCCCGCGTGTGTCGCAATCTCAATGACTTCATGACAATTACTGGGATCCTGCGCGCGGATGTAGGAGTTGATGGAATCGCTGACACGCAGACCGTCAAGCTGTGCCTTCGCAACCTTGCTCCATACCTCTGAGCGCTCCACTCGTTCGGCGTACTCTTGTGCACGATCAACGCTGACGATATGGTCTACGAGCACATCGGTCGCCGCGCCATGGTTATCCACCTTCTTGTATATTTCAAACGCCTCTTCGAAAAGACCAACGGACACACACATGTTGGCAATCTCGTCGGCATTGAAAGCTGAAAGCTGGTGGATGTAATCCATTAGGCGCCCCTTGTCAGCCTTCGCGGCCGTGAGCATAAGAAGATTCTGTAGACTTCCATTGTCGCTGAAAGGCGAGGGCTCCAAGATGATCTTCTCCAACAATTCTATCAACTCTGCCGGTAAGTCAGCATCCAGGAATGCTTTGACCGCCACCGAGACTTTATCAGGTTCTGTTGACTCGGGCACAGCTGTGGAGATAACCTGGTCTATCAAAGCCCGTCGGTGGACGTTGTTGCCATTCAGAACGAATGCCCAGATTTCCAGGTCTGCCCGATCTAACAGATAACGAGCTTGTGCCTTATACATTGAGTTCTCGTTTGTGATGTTGATGAGCTCAAGATC
>JAABUJ010004836.1_pt1 | contig 13890 bp, 14 predicted proteins | sample 5559131 | NCBI WGS metagenome assembly JAABUJ01 (sample SAMN10711875, study PRJNA513366) | rock metagenome | isolation source: Antarctica rocks | place: Antarctica: Victoria Land, Mt New Zealand nord | collected 2016-01-07
ACTGTGGTTGTGAAGTAATTACAGTATTTATGTGTTTTAAGGATTTTGAGCTTTCAAAAAAAAGTGGTCTTTTTCTTTTTTCGTGAGCGTTCTGCGTGGCCCAGAATTACCACCGGCACTGTATGTCCGAGAAACCACCAAGCATTGGCACGAGGCCCGGTGCCCTAGCTTGTTCAGCCATATCTCACAATTACTCAGCTATTGCTGTCGATGCGGTGTCTGCTGAAAAGAGGAAAAATTGCGGAGGATGAACTCAAGTGCATGCCACATCATCAAGGACTCGGCATCTTGAGTGGCAAGAATAGTGGTATAGCACCCGTTAGTGATTATGGCGTAGAGCCTTGTTGTGTTCCTGGCTTTTCTGTTGACAACCAAAGAATTGTACCGCAATATAGCGTCTAGGTAATACGTCCATAGCCCTAGTCACTACTAAGAATTACGAATGCATTTAATAACACTGCTCCGGCGCAGCTCATCCATGTTCGTCCATTGTCATTGTCCTTTGATGGTTATCATGAAGACCGTGGGATTTCAAAAACAACGGTTTAGCAAAGGATCTCAATATCACAACATTGAGAAAGGTGGCACCATAGTCATGTGTCTGAATGAGCGTCGAAGCGAAGATATCTCGATATGTGGACAGATGTGACACCCAGATACTGGAGCGGCAGTGAGATTTACCATGAAAGCCCAGTAGCGCATGTCGCACTCCGCAGCATCATAAACGTGAGACACCTTGCTATATCTAGAGATGTACAGACAGAACTGGATCCCGACAGCATCGTAGCGTTGCATTACAATCACCTGACGCCACCATCTCAAGTCAAGTATATAGCATTCTAAGATTGCTCTAGTTCATAGCTTTCTCTGCTGCGGTCCGTGGGTCCTCCGCAATGGCCTTCGCTGTGGCAGATGCATCCTTCATGTCTCGTTTTGCCTCCTCTGCGACTGTTGTGTCCTTGAGACTCTTCTGATACAATAGGATTCGTGTAACTTGAGTTATGCCTACACATCCGAGGAAGAAGTTGACGGCCGCCAATCTGAGTAAGGAACCCTGTTAGCAATGGCCTTTATCGACCCGAGCGGAAGATCAGACTCACAGGAGGTTCTGAGGTTTGATGATGAAGCACCAACGGGTCCAAATCGCGCCGGTGCATGTAAGGGCAATGTTCTGTGTGAGGGAGAGGTTCTCGGCGGGGCGAGAGAAGTCACTGACACCCGCCAGGACGATTGACCACTGGGATATGCGTTAGCCTAGGTAGCTGTAAAGCCCGTTCTCGACAGGTGAGGTACCTTCATCACCGGTGCCCTGTTGAGGATATTAGCGGTTATCGGAAGAATTGCAGTGAAGAGTGTAGGTACCAGAAGTGAACGGTCTTGACGCCTACGGGACTGTTCCACAGCCTTTGCAACGTACTCTGGGTCGGGGGTGCAGGGGCTGCATCGGTTGCCTGGTATCTCCGGCCGAGGGCTTTCCTGAATGGGGCCCTTGCAGCCCTGGAGAACTGAAAGAGGCGCAGACCTGCTCGTGAAGACATCTCATAGAATGCTATCCCAAGTCGATGATCGTGATAAACACAGCAAGCTCCGACTGGGCACAAGGTAATATGGTCCGGGTGAGCGCAATGAGCATAACTTACGGCGTCGTAGACTCGGCACCTAAACGGAGTGATATAGGTGACTAAGCACTCCCCGGTTTAAAAAGGGTACCTTAAGGTACCAATAATACGGTAATAATAGACTTGGTACTCCGTACGAAGAGGTGAGGTACCTTACGACGTAACTTACGGAGAAGTAGCTCTCCTATCGTAACGTAAGGTATGTACAACCTTCTTGTCCAAGAGATTCCAGGTTGTTAATTGTTATGAGAGTCTCGGTTTGACAGTTGACACCCGTCCACGCTCAGGTGTTCTCGCGTCATGGCAGGGAAATATGTCTTTACGGGCCAATTGAGAGAGATGCGCTTCCTCTTCTGTCAGAAGTCGGAGCATAGCTCTGCAACAAGGTACTGCTTGATACATTGGACTCCTGAGCAAGCCCGCTACTCTTATTCTGATGCCGTGAAGGTTGTTCCTCACGAGAGCCTACCCCACCATGAAGAAGAACAACCCACATACACCAATTCTGTTGCGCGAGGCTTTGGGTACAGAGCCCCGGGTATACGCACGATACGGTACGGGGATTCTCGACAAGTCATCCTCACAACGCAGTGCTGATCGGTAATGCAGAGCGCGGCAAAGAGAGACAGGAATCCCTATCAGGTGGAGCCTTCAGCCCCACAATACTCAAAAAGAATCCAGCGTTGCTGATGCCCGTTGTCAGGTTTAACGGACAAGGAAATCGAGGATAAGGTTACAGGTTTGGTCAAAACAGCTGCATGAGTCGGAACTGTTCTTCAGATCTTCTACGGGCGAGGAGGACCGGTTGGATGCTTTAAACAGTCTCAAGGGCCGAATCCGCGTCGCCTGTCCGGCCTTGACTCTCTGTCCTGCCTTGACCCTCTGTCCTGATCTTCCACGTTTTTCGTATTCTACTACACGAATTAAAGTCCTTCAGATGAAAGCGACTTGTCCAAATCTATGTTGTGTCAAGCCTCCTTCCGCGAGCGTCCACAGTTTCTTCCCAGGATCATCTCAGCTGCGCGCGCCTCTACAAAGATTGGAAGTAGATGGTCAATTGTAGGATGCGCCTATCTTGCGTCTGGCCATTCTAAACGTTGAGTCATTGTGCGTTCGCGCTCAAACCCACTGCTCGTCACAGCAGCTCTCGAAGCTTCATCGAATCTGACCGTATATGGCATGGGCGTGGGATTGCGCAAGGTCCTTCGCATGTCACGAACTTTGTGTACCGCCATGGTCGAGTCCGCGCTGAACACCCTCCACCTCGATGCCCGCACTTCTCACCAAGCTCATCACTTCCTTGGCCACCGCCTTGCTTTCGACATCATGGTACTATCCTTTGTAGTAACTCTGTCGGAAGCCGTGAAGCTTCGGGATCCTGCTGCGTCAATTTGAGTTCCAGTAATTTCCACGTACTCATAGATCAGATCGGTCTTTTTCGGCCGTGCTGGGCTTGTCAACAGTCCCAGTATGATCTAGGAACAGGGGTATCATAGGTCTACACATATACCTCCGTGGCTGAGAAAGTAGACAGGCGTCTCATCCTGGCTCCCCAGAGCGATTGCGATGCTCAGGGCTGACCAATAGCTCAAGAAGGGGTTTCACCTGGTTAGCAAGTGGAATGTCACCTATGCTAAATCCGGACGATGTCAATACGTAAGGCCAAGTAAGGAAACGCAGCAAAGAGAGCAAAGATCATACCGGCAAGGTAGGCGTTAGTGCCGTTGCATGGGTATAGCTTGGAGAGCGACTGGGTCTTTGTCTTCCCGCGTCCATCGTTTCTCTCTTGGAGGAATAGTTATGTACACTTCCTTCGTGCTATAGAGCCAATCCAACCTTGCCATGGCGAAAGAACACATCACCCAGATCTGACACGAACCGTGTGTACGCCACCACTCTAACCTAGTAAATCCACGCGCACACCTCGCCGTGAGGCGAGGCATGACACGGTCCAGCCATAAAAGTTACAAAACCGTATAGAAATCGCAAACCTCACGAAGAAAATGAACGACAGCATCGTTCAATACCAACATGCCAACACCCAATGGACCTTATAAGGTAATATCGACTTATTTGCAGCAAGGCAGCCATGAACATAGTAACCAAACGTGTCAACATTAAGGTATAAATACCTACTGAAAGATACCTACTGAAAGGCGGGCCACCTACATGACGGTGCAGTCACCTTCTGACTGTTTGTTGACTGCAGAGCGGGAAACTCTGGACTTCTGCATTTTCGCGCCGCCCTTTCGCAGGTCGTCGAGGCGCTCACGGGCCTTTGGGAAATTCTGTGCTGTTCAGTCATCAGCAACCTGCACTTCACCTCCACCTCCGCTTAACCTACAGGCTGCGCGCCAGTACCATCGCTTGGCATCTTCGATATTAGCTGGGGCACCAATCCCGACCTCTGTGAAATAACCCATTGCGTATTCCGCCTTAGCCAGGCCAGCATGTGCCGCCTTACGAGCCCATAGATACGCTTCGATATCGCTTTGCTGTAAAACGCCATCGGACCCCGTAAGATACCAACCGCTCAATGCGAGCTCGCTTTGATGTTCCCCTTGGATTGCCGCACGACTATACCAGGCGATGCTCTGCCGTGGATCGATGGCGCAGCCCATGAGTCCGTACTCGTAGGCGCAGCCTAACCGGAATTGTGAAAATTTGTACCCGAGCTCGGCAGCTTGCGTGAAAAGTTGTTTCGAGTACGATTCATCTCGAATTATGTGGTCATTTCCACTGGCGTTCTCGTAGAGGAGGCCCTAAGAAACTATCAGCTGCTGAAGGTCGAACGTGAGACGGAGAGACCTACCAGCTCGTGTAAAGCGTGAGGGTTCTCGTCGTCAGCTCGATCCGCTGCCCGCTTCAGCCAGACAATTGCCTCCTTAGAGTTTCTAGACTGGCCTAGAAGACCTTTTAAAAGAATCATGCCCATCTTGTACATCGCAGGCGTATCTCCAAGCATAGCTGCTCTCTTATACCACTGCATAGCTTTCAATGGGTCCCTCCTTGTACCACCACCTCCCTCCTGGCCCATCTCGCAGCACACTGCTACTCTATACGCTGACTGTGCATGACCAGCTTTTGCTGCGGACTGGTATAAAGTGAAGGCTTCTTTATCATCGCTCTCCAGCCCTAAAAGGCCTCGGCCGTGGCAGTCAGCTAGGTAGAACATTGCATCAGCGTTACCGCTGTTCACGAGCTTTTTGATGATCTTGTGTGCATCAAAGATGTACTTCTCGCGATTCTTGCTCGTAGTCTTGGGATCAGCTCGACCTCCTTCATCTGCCAAGACTGAGGCTGCTTCTACCATTTTCTTCGCTAAGACTAACTGCGTCTTCTGATCTTTTGGATTGGCTTTGATCACTTGTCGAAGTTTTACAAGCTCGTCAAGAGTGACTGGGGTAAAGGTCCCCATATTTTGAGAAGCTCTCGGTAGAGTCTTTTGCGAGGTGTGACCGTTTTGCTGGATAGCTGAAGGACTCTTATCGTATTGTCGTACTGGAGGCGGTTTAGGAGCTTGGCTAGCCATAGCTCCCTGCATGAGACCTGGGCGCAGCGGTGTCGGATGTTCAGGCAAGGCATCGGGGTCGGAGCTTGGCGGATGCCCTGAGACTGGTTGGTTACCTGAACTCGATAACAGATGAGGATGAGCAACTCTTGCTCTTGGTTGTGCTCGAAGTGCGGATGTCTCTAGCTCCTGGGAAAGGGGTGGCACATGCTGGTTTCGAGCGTGGCGCTGCCAACCATCCTGCGACCGACCATCATCGAAGGGCCCCGCGGCGAGAGGCGCCTCCATGCCGGGTCTCATACCTTGCTTGTAGGGCTGAGCGGGGTGGTCATTGTATGGCCGATACGACATCGCATTGACCTTGTTCTCGTAGATATGCTGGGCCCTGCCAACCGATCGACTTCTACTGCCCGGACGCACAGCTGGTGCGTCTCCTACAAGCTCGTACACAAAGCCAGCGGAATTTTCAGGCAGTGTTTGACTCGGTCCACCGTAGTCTGGGTGGAAGATGCTCTGCGATACTGGTTCCTCAAAGTAGGGCTCTTGGTGCGTCTCAACCCCACTTACAGTAGAAGATTGCGACATCACCAAACCTGAGCCTGACCCTTGAGGTCGTAAATAGTGCTCGAACATCGGGTGTCGAGTGTGTTCTGCGCTTGTCGTGGGTATTGTGTCAAATTTCGGCATCTCATCCTCCAAGGAAGGCCAACGGTCAGGACCACCGGGGTCGATGTTGGGATCCTCTAAATTGTTCACGCCATACGAGTCGAAGAAGTCTCCGAGACTGTACTCCCGGAGGTGGCTTCTCGATACCTTGGGCCTTGCTCCATTGTCTCCACTGGCGTTATAGCTATGCGTGACGTCATCCAACCCAGAAGAACCCCTCTGGGATGACCTTTGGCCCCCTGACGTCGCGGGCCGCTGGGGAATAATCACATGCGAGTCAGGCCCGTAATAGGCGCCAGTTGGTCCTGGCTCTTGCCACTCCGATGATCCAGGGTAACATTGATGAGGGTCGGATTCCAATCTCAGCGTAGTAAATTCGCCAGGTAGAGTCATGCTTCGCTGTGAACTTGTATTGAATGCTGTAGCAGGAGGTAGAGGCGGTCCAGGCTTTATGTTTTCAGACTGATCAGATACTTGTTCACGCCGTTCGTGGACTTCAGTCTGACCAACAAACCTATCATCATGCGTGGATCTCGAAGGCAGACAATGTACGGAATTCTGTGCCGACCTAAGAGTGACTCTTGTGGAGTCTACTTCTCCTTGTTGTCCACCCCATCGATGACTAACATCACTGCGGGTAAAGTGATACTGGTGATCTCTTGAACCTCCTTGAACCACCTTTTGCAGGTAAGGTTGGCTCCTAGCGGTGCCCGGGCTTTCCTTGTCCCTGGATTCCCGCCGATGCCGGCCGTCAGGGCTCCCCCTCTCTTTTACTCCATCAGCATTTTTCACCTCTCCTGATCTATGATTGAGAATCTTGGCTTCTGTCGGCTTTTGCTTTGATCGACCGGTTGGGAAAGTTGGAAAAGGGTTGTCCCAAGCTGTTGACACGGGAGATGTTGGTTCAGGAATAATCGACTGTTTGACTGTAGCTCCTGAGTCAGTCGGTCGGTCGGGAACACTTCCCTTTCTTGGGTGAGTGAGAAATGAGGGACCCAGACTGACATACGGGGCTTTTGCTGCTTTTGTCCACGGATTGTTGCCTCGTTCTTTTGCGATTTCACGGGCCGTGTGTCAAGCCCTGGGCTTGCGCCTTCGCCTCCACCCCGACCTCGCCCTTGACTCCCAGTTTCCACGTTGCTGCGGTTTGCCCTTTCCGTGCCATTTTTGCGGTCATAACGCCTGTCATACGTGACTTGAGCTTCACTTTGAGCGGAGCGATAGCTGTATGGCTGATCCAGGTCGAGCCGGTCAGGTGCATTGACCCAAGTGTTACCCTGGACCCTATCGTGATACTCTCCATGTCCACGAGTGCCTCGAGCTCCGTTCTCATATTCATAGTCCCGCATATGTTCGAATCTTCGCTCGGAAGGGTCACTGACGCGCTGGCCGTGATTGTGTGGTGACGGTACGGCGTACGTAGCGTTTCGGTCCTCATAGTGCTGTCGCGATGGATTATTGGGAAGGAGACGCTGCTGGTATGCCATGGCCAACCACGGAACTTTTGACACCAGCGGATGGCGTGTTATGCTATCCACATCATAAGGCTACGCAGAGGTAAAGTATGTCCGGGAGACTACACTCTGCAGCTGTGGCATTATGGATGACAACGACTGTGCTATCAGCAATTCTCCCAAGAAAGAAACGACAGATAGGCCAAGATTATGGCCAGTAGTCCAAATTGGCGCGGTGTGCTCAGGCTATTTCCTCAGGGGGAGCCAACGATGCGGAAAGCGTAGACTGAAGGGTTCTCAAGAAGGTCTTGCAGAAGCTGGTAACGGTATCACACCAACGGTAGGACTTCTAGAGAGAAGGGACTATCTCGGGAAGCTCAGAAGAATAGAGGGTGCTGTGGAAGTTCTAATTCAACAAAGGCCAAGGTGGGGGAGGTATGAATGATAAAGATGTGCAAGACATGAGGGTGCGAATCTGGCCAAGACCTCAACCCTGATACCTGAACACCCATTACGAGCCTACCAGGTACTTTCTTGGTTATATTGCATCCGTTCAGATACAAAGGACCTACCTTACATATGTAGCTTGACTTACTTTACAATAATACCAGGTACCTTAAGGTAGGTCCTGTGAGGTAAGGTAAGGTACTGTACCTTAGTTAACAGTTTCACTTCTTGCATGCTCATGTGTCTATTAATTATTGTTCTGCGATTGGCCAGTAAGGATGATGCGCCAATGTGGCTCAGCAGACTCTTTTCTGTGGCTGTGCATTATCATAGTCTAGGTACAGTACGAAGTACCTTACATTACAATCGGCATAGAGTATACAGGCGCATAATCTTCGACAAAGTCGCCACTGTAGCCCATCATGTCGCGGGCCGGGCTATACCTCAGGATGCTTGCTGCGTAAGTTTTGGGAACTCCATGCTTGTTTGGCACGGGAAAAGTTACAGTATATCATGATTGAATCAATTCTAGAAGTGTTGTACTGTGCATCGGTGGTCCTGCGCTGGTCTATTATGTCACTCCCACTGAAGAGGAGCTGTTCAAGGTATCTTCATATCTTCTTACTTGAGCATGCACGCGTTCTGATACTCGGTCGCAGAGGTATAACCCAGAACTACAGAAAAAGTCTTTAGAAAATCGACAAGGGCGTCAAGAAGATATCAACGCCTTTGTGAAACAGTTGAAAGAGTACTCTAAGTCAGATAAACCTAGTATTTCCCCACCTTGTTGTCTTTCGATATTCTCTCTGACTGCAAGCATAGTATGGGTGGCAGCTGCCCAAGACGAAGCTCGAAAGAAGTCTGCTGCTGCCGATGAGCAGAGACGGTTAGAGGAAGATATCCAGAAACAGAGGGAGGACATCAAGCGGCATTCCAAAACTCCCGAGAAGCATTGATACCCATTCGATCTTATGTGTAGCGGCGCGACGACCAGGAGCTGGTTTTTCCATCGTGTACTGCAAAATCCCACACAATAATAATGTGGTTCGACTTCACTATGTACAGAACTACCGTTTGAGGGATATTGAAAGGCAGCCTCAACCACAGACTGGGTCGACGATTGGTCCTGTATGAGGCGTGCGTCGATACGTTGGTTTTGGGAAGGAGTCACCATTCATGATTTATCGCCGTTCTACCGCTTGCTTGTTAATCTCCACATATCGAATTAGGGAATAACCAATAGCACAGCACAGTCATTCGTGACAAGTCCCTGGCGTTCAGAATTCCGCATGAGTTGGATTGGATGTTTGCTTTCTGATGATATGGACTTAGGTCGCTTTGACAGAGTACGTCCTACCATTCCTAGCTGACGGCAAGCCACAGGCTCTCTACACCCTGGAGTTCCACTTATGGACAATACATTCGATCCCGCCAGAACGGTGTTGACTACAAATCTCACCGCACTTAACGTCATCAGGTGTTAGCCCTATTTATCAGACACTCCGGCGTCAGCAGCCAGAGAGGACTGTCGATGCAACAACATATAACACACATTGCCTCCCCATTACCACTTCAAATTTGCGAGCATATATCATTCGTCGTCCCTCATGACTGCCACCCTGAATGTGGACTCTGACACCCGATATATTATCTTGCGACGCAAGCTGTTGACCGAGTCAACACCGATCAGTCAATCAGAAACTTGCTGATACAGGGATGCCCTGCCAGGAGTTAAAAAGAAGAAACAGAGTACTGAGTTCGAGTTCCGAGAATATGAAAGTGTATGTTTTCGAGTATATAGAACTGTGCCACATTCAAAATGTATCTGGGAAGCCCTAGAAACGTATGTTGAACATGTCCGAGTTAAGCAGACCACCAGAAAGCTGCTGGTTTTGATGAAGGATATACGAGAACATCTCATCAGCTTATCATCGAGTGATTGGCTTGACCAAGGGCCGCATTGGAATATTGAGGTCGGATACATTCCGAATGCTACTTCTATATGACCGCACCATAATGGCCTACAGATCACTAAGGTACCCACGCAAAGACTATGGCGCAGTTCAGAAGCCCATGTCGCCCACAGAAAAAGTACGGTAGCCGCAGATTGGAAATGGAAACTACCTCGAAGAGCACGGCAAGCCGTCCAAGCCTAGAATGAATTATGTACCCCGTTCGTCACTTTCTATAGCTTGGCTGCAGGGCCCACCGAGGTTATCTCATTATATAGCAGCCTGAAACCGTTAGCTTTGGATCCACTGGAGCGCTGGAAAGGCTGCCCTTACGATGTCAAAAAGTCTGCGTAATCCTCCCCAGTGATCTGGCCAGAGAAATACTGGGCCGCTAGGTGGTACTTGTTACCCTTCGGTGCCTTGGAGGCTAGTTCGTCGGCTTGCTCCTTGAGCAGCTGTTGCGCGTACGCCTTGTCAACCTTCTTGCCCTCGGCGGTAGTGATACCATGTCGGCACCATTGCCAAAGTTGGCTCCGGCTGACCTCTGCTGTCGCAGCGTCCTCCTGCAAGCGGTGGTCAGTGCTTAACTTTATACTAAGGTTGGCATATCAAACCATCAAATAGTTGATGGGAACGCAGCCAACGCCTCGCAGCCAGCCCTCCATGTAGCCAAGGCCGATGTTCAAATTTTTGCGAATGCCTTCCTCCGTGATCGTACCTGGCATGTTCATGTTCAGTAGATCGTTGCCAGTTACTCTGACTTCCTCCCTCCTGACGAACATCTGGTTCGGCGTCGGCATGTGCTTGTTGAACACTTCCACGGCGATGGACGCTAGAGCTGGGTGGGCGACCCACGTGCCGTCATGACCTGCACGGACTTCCCGCAACTTATCGGCACGGACATTGGCCATTGCAGCATCATTGGCTTCTTTATTGTCTTTGATCGGAATCTGCGCGGCCATACCGCCCTGCAATCCACTTAGCAAGCTTGCGAATAACGATCCAGACCTTAGCCATGCTTACCATTGCGTGCACACCTCGTCTATGACACGTTTTGATGAGGAGTTTTACATAAGCGTCCATGAAGGGCACGGTCATTGTGACCGCCGACCTGTCTGGAAGCACGAAGTTTGGATTTTGACGGAATTTCTTGATGACACTGAAAATATAGTCCCAACGACCGCAATTGAGTCCGGCGCTGTGATCTCGAAGTTCGAAAATGATCTGTTCTCAATTTTAACTACGTTCTTCGTCGATGGTGCCGGCAGGGATTCCTTCCTTACCTCGTCCATCTCAAATGCCGCCACAATGGTCTCGATCAGAACTGTTGCCCGAATGGTTCCTCTTGGAATAGCTAAGTAATCCTGGGCAAGATTGAACGCGTCGTTCCAGAGACGTGCTTCTAGATGCGACTCCATTTTCGGTAGGTAGAAGTAGGGTCCTGTGCCCCTCTTCAGGAGCTCAACAGCATTGTGGAAAAAGTACAACCCAAAATCAAACAGACTACCCGAAATGGCCTCTCCATCCACAGTGAAGTGCTTCTCCTCCAGGTGCCACCCTCGAGCTCTTGCTATAATGGTAGGCAGGACTCGGTCAGTCCGCAGTTTGTAGTCCTTCTCACCTTGCTTGAAGTCGACTTGCTTGCGGATCGCGTCGTACAGGTTTACCTGTCCGTTAATCATGTTATCCCACGTCGGGGCACTCGAATCTACGACAGACAGAGTCAGCCATAAGATCTATCCATGTCACATAACATGTGGTACCTTCGAAGTCAGCCATGTACGTCCATACGTTGGAATTCAAGGCATTCACAACCATCTTCCGGTCAGTCGGCCCAGTTATCTCGACTCTCCTATCAATCATACCCGGAGCAGGTGGTGCTCCTTTCCAGGTATCATCATCACGGATGTGTTTGGTTTCCGGGAGGAAGTCTGGGAGGACGCCTTTGTCTAGCTCGGCTTGTCTGATCTCACGACGCTGAAGAAGTGCCTTGCGCGTGGGATTGAAGGATCGGTGGAGGAGCGCCAGGAAAGCAGTTGCTTCCTTGCTTAGAATTTTCCGAGTCTGGTCATTGAGAGGTCCCAGGATGGCAACATCTTTGAGGATTACATCCATGTTGGCCATGGTGAAAAGATGCTCTTCGGGAGGTTTGTGGAATGCGTGGGTGTGTAGGATAATCTATAGCAGTGATTTCTACGGTGCACGGCGGGGTTAAAGGCGGGATGATGCCGCCAAGCCCATGCGTCCCTACAAGTACCGCGGAAGCAAGTCCGAGAACTCCTGATCCAGTACTGTACCTTAACAACCTCCATGAAATTGCAAAATTCGCTCAGGCCTTGTCACAGGCCAGTTGGGCTGACGTCGATGCCACTAAGTGTTGTAATCCGAGCAGGCTTCGCTGGCTTCGCTGGCTTCAATCTTCCTACCTGATGTTCATGGCTGTTGGCAGTGGTCGGTCCTTCGGCAACGCCTGTGGGCCAAGCTCCCGCTGCCCCGCGGTCTTGACCTCGGCACAGGGTTTCGTTCAACTCTCAGACACGGAAAGGTCCGTTGGACTTGAAAGTGAGTTTCAGGCAGGACACAGCTTTGTTTTTCTGTTCTTCATAGATTTCATGCAGCCTGTAAGGCTGTGGCAGTTGGTTATTCTATTTACCTTATTCTTCATACATCCTACACAGCCTATAAGACTAGGAAAGTGAAGAATAGAGAAAAGCACAAAAAAGATTCTTAATATAAGAAATTTATATGTTAATATGCTTTTAATCACTTCTTCTCAGTCACATAATTATCTTAATTGTTAATTAACTTTTCTTTTTCTTTTCATTTATTTTGTTTTACTAATCAAGGTTCTTTTTTAACTTTCTCTTTAAATAATTATTACATAAATATAATCTCACAGGTTTCTTATCTATAAAAGACTTATATATTAACAAGTTAAAAAATTAACTTAAAGTTAGCTAACTCAACTTTAATTAGTAAAGTGTTATAACTATAATCTAAAGAGATTAAAAGTAGTAATCAGAGATATGCTGAGACAGTGTATTTATGAATATAAGATTGCTTAAATTAATATAATTATTGATGATTTTAATGAAATAATAAATTTTAAAAAGATCTATTAACTCATTCTACTTACAGATAATCTCAGAGAGCACAGTAATTCATTAATATATAGATAGACTTTTTCTTATAGAAATAAGTGTATTTAATACAATTATTACTTAACATAATACTATTCACTGATTAATCACTATGTACTGAACTTTTTATATCATAAACTTTAATCTTTAAACTCTATATCAGAGAAATCTTTAATTAAACTTAACTCAAAGCACTTTAAGCTAGCTCTGAGCGCTCTGAGCTGCCTTGAGCTAAAATTGAAATTCTGAGTTAACTTTGAGCTGCTTAGTAAGTATATAAATTGTAAATTTCATTTATATTATATATTACATCATATATTACTCATTACTATAATTAGAATTAAGCTACACACTAAGATTAAGCTTAATTACTTAATGTAAAAACAACACTAATGCTCTAATTAATGAGTCATCAACACTAGTGATTTTATATTATGAAATTTGAAATTTTTAAACAAAATACACTAGTATTTAATATATTATTAGTAGTAATACTACACATAGTTATAGTTATCAAAAATATCTAAAGTCAAGAAAGTTTCTAATAATAATATGCTTAGTAAGCTGTTTTATATGATGTTTTATATGATGAAATATTTGATTTTACACATATATTACATATAGATTACAGTTAGCTCAGACCACTCTGAGTCACTCTGAGCTGAATTTAAGTGACTTTAAGCTGTCACATAAGATTATGTACTCAGTCTAGCTCTGAGTGCTCTAAGCACTTAAATTCAGCTCTGAGCTACACTGCAAACTTGCTGATATACAATATAAAAATAATATTCAGTATACAAAAAGAAGCTTTCTTTAATTAATTAGATTAATCTTTAAGATCTTAAGAATTTAAATGCAATAAATAATGTCAAAATTAAGTGTATATAAGAAGCTAATTTCTAGCTATAATGTACTCACCATCTAGTCAAGCCAGTCACCTAAGTGAGTTACCTCAAAATCTTATAGAAATCATGAACATTTAGAAATTCATAACTTCAGAACATCTATATAAAATTCAGAGAGTGTAGTTTAATTTAACATTATATGAATATATTTACTTATAGCTCTATTATAATTCAATAAAAATACATAATCTTGAGT
>JAABUJ010004837.1_pt1 | contig 13888 bp, 15 predicted proteins | sample 5559131 | NCBI WGS metagenome assembly JAABUJ01 (sample SAMN10711875, study PRJNA513366) | rock metagenome | isolation source: Antarctica rocks | place: Antarctica: Victoria Land, Mt New Zealand nord | collected 2016-01-07
ACTTGAGCGTGCGGCGGAGCTGGAACTCAGCCCCGAGGTCATGAACCGGCTGGACGAGATCTTTGACATCAACCATGGCCGCGCTCTTCAGCGCGGACCAGCCCCCGAAGCATACGCCTGGTAAAGGCGCGACATCGTAGGAAGAGGCGCGCATAGCGGCAGGGTAACTGAGAGTTGGTCAGACATGAGGGTGGATATCAATGTCTGTGTTTTGTCAAGCGGCACGCATCGCCCGTACCCTGTCACGCCCCTACTCCCGTTTGGCTCGTCGTTGCAGAGGTCGCACGACGCTGAGGCGCGCGCACACGAGGCGCATGATCGTAAGCGGCCACCGGCACAGGGAAGTAGACCCCTACTACAGCGTCACCGACTCCACGGCTACGGCGATCCCCGCTTTCGGCCCCCTGGATATTCTTGAGCTGACTCCTGTGCCACCATCTATACGCCGCCGTCACATGCAGCGGCGAAGGACTGAAGCATGCCGACAACAATTATTCATATCGACGTGCGTGATATCCGCTTCCCGACATCGGGGACGCTGGATGGTTCCGACGCGATGAACCCCGACCCCGACTACTCTGCGGCCTACACCATCCTGTCCACCGATCGCCCCGACGGGCTGGCGGGGCACGGTCTCACCTTCACCATCGGACGCGGCACCGAGGTCGTCGCTGCCGGCATCCACGCCCTCGCTCCCCTCCTCGTCGGACGCACACTGGAGTCCCTCACCGCGAACATGGGCGGGTTCTGGCGGATGATCACGGGAGATAGCCAGCTACGGTGGATCGGCCCCGAGAAGGGCGCGATCCACCTGGCGACCGCCGCCATCGTCAACGCCGTGTGGGACCTCTGGGCCAAAGTGGAGGGCAAGCCGCTCTGGAAGCTGTTGGCCGACATGACGCCCGAGGAACTCATCGCCTGTATCGACTTCCGCTACATCACTGACGCGTTGACCCCTGAGGAGACGCTGGCGATCCTGCGTCGCGGCGAAGGGGGGAAGGCGCGGCGCGCGGCGGAGATGCGCGCCCAGGGCTACCCCGCCTACACAACGTCGGCCGGCTGGCTCGGCTACAGCGACGAGAAGATGCGCGCGCTCATCCGGGCGGCCGTCGCGCAGGGCTGGACGCACTTCAAACTCAAGGTGGGCGTGGACCCCGCCGACGACGCGCGCCGCGCCCGGATCATGCGTGAGGAGATCGGCCCGCGGCGCCACCTGATGCTGGACGCCAACCAGGTGTGGGATGTCGGACAAGCCATCGACGCCATGCGGAACCTGACCGCGTTCGAGCCATGGTGGATCGAGGAGCCGACGAGCCCGGACGACGTGCTGGGCCACGCCACGATCGCCCGTGCCATCGCGCCAGTGCGTGTGGCCACGGGCGAGCATGTGCAGAACCGTATGATGTTCAAGCAACTGTTGCAGGCCAAGGCGATCGGCTTCTGCCAGATCGACGCCTGCCGTCTTGGTGGGGTCAACGAAGTGCTGGCCGTGCTTTTGCTGGCGGCCAAGTTCGGAATCCCCGTGTGCCCGCACGCCGGTGGGGTCGGTCTGTGCGAGTACGTGCAGCACCTCTCCCTCTTCGACTACATCGCCGTCAGCGCCTCGCTGGAGGACCGTATCGTCGAATACGTCGACCACCTGCACGCGCACTTCGTGCATCCCGTCGTCATCCGCGACGGCCACTACATGCCGCCCGAGGCTCCAGGGTACAGTATCGAGATGAAGAGGGAGAGCCTCGACCACTACGCGTTCCCCGACGGCGCGGCGTGGGCACGGGAGACATGATGGACAGGCGTGAGGAGGCACGGTGCGACCGATAACCGTCGCGGTGGGCGGGATCGAGCGGCTCGGCGCCGTCATCGACGGATGCGTCATCGACCGACGGGGCGTGGCCGATGCCCTGGCGCTATCGAGGGCCGGACACGATATCCCGGCGCTCCCGACAGATATGATGACCCTGCTGCGCCTCGGCACTCCTGGCCTCGCTGCGGCGGGGGCTCTCTTGGACACGATGGGCGCTTCCGATACGACTAACGAGCGCGACCTCTCCAGGTATACGGCCACCATCGTACGCGTGACCGGCGACGCGGGGGGGCTCGGAGTGCCGCAGCATCGCGTAGGACTTGGGACGGCGCGACGGGATAGGTGGCCTGCCCGCGCACGAGGTGACCGACCGACGACCAGAGCGACGCGCGTCGCGCGGGCATGGCCAGACGAGTGGGCGAACAACGATACAGGTTGAACCACAGCGAGGCCGTGGATACATAGATGTGACGATTGGGGGAATGATGAATGGACCGGGTTGGGAGGCGCCGTTTCGGCTGGATGGCAAGGTCGCCCTGGTAACGGGGGCAGGTTCGGGCATCGGCGAGCAAATCGCACGGTTATACGCGCGCCAGGGTGCCGCCGTCGTCATCGGCGACCGCGATGAGGCTGGCGGGACGCGTGTGACCGAGGCGATCATCGCCGCAGGGGGGCAAGCTCACTACCACCACCTTGACGTGACCGACGCCGCCTCTGTGGAGGATGCGGTGCGGGCAACGGTGACCGTGTTCGGCGGTGTACATATCCTCGTCAACAATGCGGGTATCGGCTACGTCGGGGACCTCTTGGAGACCGAGGAGAGTAACTTCGACACGGTGATGGCTGTCAACGTCACGGGTGTCTTCCTGTGCGCGCGCGCCGCCGTCCGCCACATGGTCGACCATGGCGGCGGCGCCATCGTCAATATCGCGTCCGTCGCGGGAATCGTCGGTGTCGCGCGCCGCTTCGCCTATGGGGCCTCTAAAGGGGCCGTGATCGCCATGACCAAGAGCATGGCCGTCGACCTCGTCGCGCGCGGCATCCGCGTCAACTGTATCTGCCCCGGCACGATCCAGACGCCGTTCGTCGAGGGTTACCTCGACCGTTTCCACAAGGACAACAAGGAGGAAACGCGTGCCCAACTCAACGCACGCCAGCCGCTGGGCCGATTAGGCCGGCCCGAGGAGGTGGCCCATGCCGCACTCTACCTGGCCTCCGACGAGGCCGCCTTCGCCACTGGCTCCGCGCTCGTTCTCGACGGCGGCCTCACGGCGCGCTAGGACGCACGCGCCTGCGTTAGACAGCAAACGTATCTGCGCAGACAGACCTCGTTTAAAATGGTCTGGGCGTCAAGCGGCGGGTTGTCCTGGCTACTATACTCATCCGTAGGCCCATGGATGAGTATAGTAGCCAGGACACGGTCACCCCGACCCGTTGACGCCGCCGCGCGCCTATCATAGTGGCGCAGCTGGACACGCGGCAGGACGACGGAGGGGTGAGGGGAACATGGACGCATCGCGCCGCTTACGCACGGTGTTGGCAACCTTAGTGGTCCATTTCACTATTAGTCGTAGGGTTAAGCGCCAGCCGTTAGCCCCAACCGCACCAGGCGGATGCTCCCGGCATCCCTACAAGAGATTGTGAAACGGACCACTTAGAGGACTTGAGCGATGACGAGCTCCAAGCTGTGAGTGCGCGTGCCCTGAGCCTGCTGCTGGATCGACGGGCCGATCCAGCAGCAGGCTCAGGGCTAACACTACTTTGGCGACTTCCGACATCGCTAGACATATTGACCAATTAGCAGCGTGTCTGACGCTGTTTGCGTGGTTCGTAGAGCGTCGTCACCAGTTACGATGTCCAGGCATCGAGCTACGAAAACGGCATCACGCCAAAGTAGTGCTAAGCACATGACCATAAGTTCGACACGGTTTTCGCGCTTGGATCACGCGCAGATTAGGCCATGCCAGACTTGTGGGCATCTGTTTAGACGTGGAAGTCGTCGCGCATGAAGAGAGCCGCTTGCTGGGGGGCTACCGCGCGTTGGCCCTGCGGGCGCAACGCCGCTTACGGGAGCAGGTGCGGCACCTGCAGGCGCGCGCCGCCCTGCGGGGACGTGTGCTGATCCACTCGCGTCCCCGCACATCCGACGCGCGCCGCGGTGCCCCCTAGCATAATGCCCTGATGTCCGTGCAGGGGCCGCCGGCCGATGGCGCGGCTGGGCAGCAGCACCGGGACGCTGTGCGCGGCCAGCATCATCAGGGCCAGCGTGATGAGTGTCCCCAAGCCACCCGCGATCGCGCGTTCGTCCCTGAGGGCGCGTTCGCGACGCCTGTGGCGAGCGTGTCCGCGTGCAACCGGGCCAGCACGGGCACGGTCTGATCGACGCGGCTAGTAGACTGTCGAGTAAACTTTGGTGAGTTGGCGTCGACGGGGACCGCCGGCTCTCGCTGCGCTGCCAGCCGTCGTCGATCACGGGCACACGGAGTCGGTGTGCCCGACCAGGACGGCCGCGCTGGTGTGCCGGCTGGCAGCGCAGCGAGAGCTGGCGGTTCCAGTAGGTACGCGCGAACTGTCTATGTCAGCCTTGACAGGCTACTAGCCGCCAAACGAAAGAGTAGTATAACAAAAGTCGCCCACAGTTTGAGGTTGCCGGACGGTACCTACGGGATTCCATACAAGGCTAAAGACGGTACGAATAAGGTACTACGAGTGTGGAGACTGGCAGATCTCCAACCCGCGCAAACGGGGTACGGAGAGGAAGCGGTGGACTACGACCACGTAGCCTCTATCGGATGGATATTCCACCGGACTGAGGTTGTCAAGCGGTATCTCGCACACAAATGCGAATACTGCGAAGACACGACAGGGCCATTCGCCATCCACCACGTCCACAAACTCAAAGACCTTGCAAAGGGATTGGAGGATTGGCAGCGCCTTATGAGCGCCCGCCAGCGGAAGACGCTCGTATTGTGTCGTACGTGTCACAGCGAGTTACACCGAGGCACCTTACCATCACGCAGCGCACTACAAAAAGGAGTAAGGGGAGAGCCGGATGACGCGAAAGTGTCAAGTCCGGTTCGGGGGGGAGTTTACGCATGACCCTACGGACAATAAAAGTCGCAGAGGGCATACGGGGCTTACCCTACATCATCATCGGCAACGTGGGACGCGATCCCGAGACACGCCTGCTCCCCAGCGGCGACAACGTGGCCACGTTCAGTGTGGCCACGACCGAGCGCAGCAAGAATGGCGACGTGACGACCTGGTTCCGCGTCAGCGCCTTCGGCAAGCTCGCCGACACCTGTCAGCAGTACTTACACAAGGGGAGGGCGTTTCCTAACCCACTTTGAGGACCGAAAACGTGAAGTTATGTCGAACAAAGAGCGCATGTAGCGCCGCAAAAGGCTTGCCGAAGTCAGTTCCGCGCGTCCAAACCGGTACTACGTGAGCCATTCTGCTCGACACAACTTCTCCGAAAGCCACCTTTTACGTTCAAGAAGGTGGTTAGGAAACGCCCTCACAAGGGCTCATACGTCTACATCGAAGGCGCGCTCTCGCAGAACGAGTACACCAACCGCGAGGGCCAGGTGCGGCAAAGCCTGGAGGTGCGCGCCCGCGAGATGCGCATGCTTGATAAGGCCGGCGACCGGGGCGCGGAAGCCGACGGCGGCCACGATGCAGTGCCCGCTTATGGTCGTCAGAGTACGCCCGCGTCAGCGCCCGTCAGCGATATGGACGAGATTCCATTCTAAGACGCCTCTTGCTGAATGGATGACACCCGCCCGCCTGAGCAGCGGGACGCCCTCGCGCGACGTGTGCTCCATGAGTGGAGCGCGGCCAACGCGCGGCAGCAGTCCCTGCTGCACCAGATCATCGACTGGTTGGACGAGCGCGCGCACGACGCGGACGATGAGACGGCCTACGAAGCCGCGCAACGCCTCCTCGACGTGCTGCACGCGCTCGTTGACGATCAGCGGCGCGCGACGGCCGCGCACGATATGCTGGCGACGCTAGAGGGGCAGGACGAGGCGCGATAGGCGAGGTCCGTCGGCGCCTTTCTGCCGCGCTCAGGTGTGCCATCGGACATGTTACGCCACCCCCCGCAGCCGTCCGCGTGGGCGTACCGTCGTGCAGCGGCTTCAGGAGCCGCAACAGCGTGCCGAGGCCGCCGCCGTGCGTGCCATCGAACGCCGGCAACACACGCTCCAACGGGATCGCCGCGTCCTGCACCTTGAAGTGGCCCAGGCCGGTCCCGAGCGTGACCGAGGGCGGGCACGCCTGTACCGGGTCGGGTTCGTCACTCACGAGGTACACGGCGTCTTTGTGGACGGCGACGGGCGTATAGCCGGCCGCATCCATCTTGTGCAACGCCCGCGACAGGTGCGCATTGGCCTGCGCGATGACGAGGTGCCGCCAGTCCGGCCGACACAAACGAAAGAGACGAAGTGCAATGATCGCGGTGGGACACGTTAATGTGGGCTATGACTCGATTGCGTTCCGAGTCCTGACGCATCCCGCAGGCTGACTCCCCTGCCCTACCGGCGACAGCATACCCTCCTTTTTTGCGGCCGCTTAAGTTATGTCGAGTCTAAAGGGCGACGCTGTTTCCTTTCGGGCATGTGTATCAGTAACTACACAATATCGCGATATTGTGATAGCATAGCGTCGGGACAGCTAAATAGCGTAACGTTACGATATCGTGACGTTGTGATAGCGCGAGGAATGGTATGCGTACAATCAGCATTCTGAACCAAAAGGGGGGGGTTGGTAAAACGACTCTGACGACAAACCTCGCCCATGCGTTGGCAGAGCGTGGCCAGCGCGTCCTCCTGATCGACTGCGATATGCAGGCGAACGCTTCAATGCTCCTGCCAGATGTGGCTCCGCCGACGCTCACGCAGGTCCTCAAACGCAGCGTCCCGCTTTCCGCAGCCATCCGCGAAGCTCGACATAACTTGTGGATCGTGCCGGCAGATCGCGATCTGAACACGGCGGCCAACTACATCGTCTCTGAGGGTCATCGGGCCTACACGACGCTGCGCAAGCAGATCAACGAACTGCAAGGCTACGATGTCGTGCTCTTCGATCATGCGCCCAGTTATAGCGCGATCACCGAGGCGGCGCTTCTGGCCAGCCACGAGATGCTGATCCCGTGTGAACTCAGCAAATTCTCAGCGAAGGGGATGGAGGACATGGTACAGAAGCTCCGCGACACGCTTGAGGACCATACTATTGACCTGCTCGGGGTGGTGCCGTTCAAACTTAATAGGGCGCACGTCGACGAGCTGGAGTTCCTACGGCAGTATGAGGTGGTCTTCGGGCACTTCCTGCTGCGACCCGTGCGGACGGATGTTAACGTCCCTCGTGCCCAAGCCTACAGCCAGACGCTCTTCGAGCACAGCCCCAAGAGCCGAGCGGCCGAGGATATCGCCGCCCTTGCCGTCACGATTATGAAAGGGGGGACCGAGGATGGCCAGCCGCAAAGGACCGCCGCCGTCGGCATTTAGTTTGCTGCAGAGCGGGACGCTTGGAGCGCCACGCGCCGAGGAACAACATGATATCACGATATCACAACGTCACGATAGCGAAATATCGCGACGCGATGATAGCGCCGAGAAGAAGATGCCCCATACCACTCTCTATCTGGAAGCGGAACTCCTACGGGAAATGCGGGCATATGCGTTGGCGGAAGGGACGACCATGAGTAAAATCTTCCGTGACTTGGCGAAAGAACGACTGAGGGAACTCGGCCGCTGGGACGACTAGCGCAAAAGAAACGCGGCATACTATACCCATACCCACGCAACGGAGGTTAGCGCGCAAAAGCCTTGGGGTACGCTGATCGCCGGCGGCACGTCCACTGCTGAGGGCCCGCTCTTCCTGAACGGGCACCACCACCGCTGCGCCTCCAGGCCCACGGTGAACGCAGTGCCGTGGGATGCCAGGCTAATACCCTCGCGGGCCACGCTCCTCATCCAGCACCCCAGGGCTTTTGCGCGCTAACCAAGACGATGGTTTGGCCAGGGTCGACGCGGACGATGATCGCGCGTCGTCGATGCCGCGCCGCGCCGACGAGGAACGCGTGCGGATACAAAACTTACAGACAATCACCTCTTCCAGCCCTCCAATGGCCATTGTCATCTTGCTCGCTTTATGGCCCGAATTCTTGCTCGATCAGTAGGCCCATCGCTATTGTCTCTCCGCGTCGGCGACTGAAGCCACAGCCAACCTTTCGTGAAGTGAATGCGGCGCGATACCAGGGCGTTGAGCCGGCTTCCGCACGCGTGGGCGGACAAACAGACGCAGGGTTCACTTCCCAGAAGGGCCATTCTGTCTAGTGAAACGGCAGCTACATGGGGCCACTGATCGAGCAAGAATTCGGGCCATAAAGCGAGCAAGATGACAGGCCACGTCGCACGGGAGCAGGTGCGACCGCGCTGTTGGCGGACCTGGAAGCCCTCTTCAACTGAACGGATAGAATGATGGCATCCGACATGTGCAGGGCACGGGAAGGCGTGGCATGGTAAGCGACATAATACACACGGGGACGACAGATTGGCCGCTATCCGTCACCCTGACCACGGATCAGGGCACAGGCGACGCCGCCGGCCCGCTCGCCGAGGCCCTGCACGCCGCCGGCGTCGCGGTCGAGCGGCACACGTTCCTGCCCGTGCGCGGAGAGGAGCAGCACCCTGGGGGCGTACTCCTGCTGGCCGCGTCCGGCCCGCCCCTGCCTCTGGCCCGGCTCATCGTCCCCACGACGGCCCCGGCCGGCGTCGCCCTGGCCCTCGCCGCCGTGCTTGGGGTGGGGGAGCGCCCGGTGTTGGCCACGCTCCAACTCAAAGCCGACGGCGTGTTCGTCTCCATCAGGAGCCCGGATCTTATCGACATAACAACGGCGCTCGACGCGCTCCCGGCCCAACTCGCGCGCCTGGACACGCGCCGTGAGGAACGGCGGCTCGTCTATAGTGAGGGGGCGTGGCGTATCGACCCGTGAACTCGCGACGACGAGACGAAAGGATGCCTATGGAACACGACATAACCGACATGGCAGCAGCTGAACGCGACAGCACCACCGCTACAACGGAGGGTGCCGCCACGCCGGCAACCGCGTCGGAGGGGCACGCGTTGCGGCCCGTGTCGTACGTGTCCGTGCCCCCCAACGTATGGGCCTTGGCCCGCGCCGTCGCTGCGGTCCTCGATGAGTCGATGCCCCCAGCCATCCGCACCATCACCCGCGCGGTAGACCGCCTCGGCCCCGCTCGGGCGCGGGCCGTGCTCGGCCAAGCCCTCACCGTCGAGGCTCAGGGCGGGCTCACGCTCCCCGACGGCCGCCGCCGTACCCCCGGCGGTACATTCTTCTACCTCGTGCGCGCGAGCGACGCGATTAGCCGCGAGGACAAAGACTACATCTTCCCGCGCCAAGGCAGCCGCCCCACGAGAGCCGGAGGGAGCGGTACACTGGCCTCAGCACCGCCCGCTCCGGCAGCCCCCGCGCCGGTGGCCTGGACGGACACAACCTTTCGCGCGCTCGCGCAGCAGCTCCAGCAGGACAACCCAGGGAGGGCAACTACCGTGAAGATCACCGTCATCGGCCGGCCCGGTGCCGCTGTCGAGCAGGGCCAGGCCGTCGTCGTCGCGCTCATCAGCGAGAAAATACCGGACCTGCCCAAGGGCTTGCCGGAGCCGCCCGCCGGCACGCGCTACACCGTCTTCGTCGCTCGCAAGCAGTGGACGAAAGTGGCCGAGGCGCTCGCCGCCGACGCCGAGGACGCGGCCATCATCGAGGGCTACGCCGCGCTCGACCCTCGCGTGGAGGGCATCGCCGTCTATGCCACCAGCGTCACGACTAAACGCTTACAGGCCGCCAAACGCGCCACCACGACGGCGACGCCATGAGAGCCACGGGCGCAAAAATCACATCTTGAGCTTTTATGGAGGCGAAGGCATTCGGTGAAACCCCTGCACGCTCGGCGATTGGCGCTCGAGTCGGTCCCCTCGCACGATTACAGTCTCGCAGTCGAGTAGACGTCCGACCTTCTCTAGCGTCGCCGCCTCGTGGCCGATGCCCAGCGCGACGTGGTGCGTCGGTCCCTCCGCGCACCAGCGATTCACAAACGCGTCCGGCAGCAGCGCGAAGCGCAGCCGGCTGTTTGTGTTCCCGATGCGCAGAATCTCCCCTGGCTCGGACTCGCCCTCCGCCACACAGTCTCTCTCAAGGCAACAATGGACACCTACAGGAGTTCACCATCGCTTTTTACAAGGTGAGTTGCCATTTTGTCTATCCATTGGCGTCATCGAGACTGCGGGAGAGCAGGCATAAACCGTCGTCTTGCTGCGATGTCCTGTTCTCGCTTCAGATTAGCGCCACAACCGCGTCATGGCCGCGACCATCTAACGGTCGACGCGCAAGAGCCAGTCGATACTATTGAGCCATAACTGTCGCAGCGCGCCGCACTCGAACGCCCCCATGTCATGGCCATTCGCCAGGTAAACGGTACGCCCCGCGCCCGCGACGCGCCCCCCCTCGGCCGACAGGACCATCGGCACCGTGCGCTCGTGCGATGTCGCCCAGGCATGGATGGCAGGTTGTAGACCCGGCGTCACCTGTACATCATAGTAGAGCTCATCGAAGATGTCATAGTCGCGCACTCCTCTAACCAGTGGATGCCCTGTCGGGAGCACATCAACTCTGTGCTCCCCTAGCGGGACGTGGTCCGTGACGCCCCAGATCCAGGTAAAACCCAGCAACGCGCCGAAGCGCGGCCAATCGTCGTAGCTGGCGATTCCACCGTGATGGTTGAGAATGGGGCGGCCGGAAGCGACGTAGGCCTCGAACGATCGCTTCTGACGCTCGTTCAGAGGGTGATAGGTCAAGCTCCCCGCCCAGTCCTCGCTCATGTCCGTCCAATGCAGGCCCATGATGACCAGCACGTCGCATGCGGAGAGATCGTCGAAAGCTGTCGCGCCGTCGCGTATCTCGCACACATAGTCGTCGCCCAGCCATTCAGCAATGACAGCGGCTTGCTGCGCCGTGGGATGAAACGCCGGTCCGCCCACGTGAAAGACGAGGCGCGGCTGTCCATCGGTATGCATGCTGCGTGTTCTCCTTTATCCCGCACTCAATCGCGCCCGCGTGCCCTTGTAGACTAGCGAGGCTCCGCCTCAGACCGACGAGACGTGCCACAAGAACTTGACGCAATCGCAACACGTTCGCCCATATTAAACATCTAACCTTGTTCCGAGCGATGTCTCGGAACAAGAGGCTCCTGACGGAGCAGGAAAGATCGACAAAATTGTCGATGTCGACGCCGCCGAGGGGCACGCGTGCGCGCGACGTCAGCGGCTAGCAGCGACGCCTGCAGGCTTGCGCTCCAGCGCTAGCAGGTAGTCGCGGCTCGCCAGCACGGCCGTGTCCCCCGCGACCTCGAGGGTGGTATGGCCGTCGAAGCCCACGTCGAGCAAGGCCCGATGAACGCCAGCGATGTCGACGACGCCGGTGCCGAGGGGCGTGAGGGTCATACCGGAGCCAAAGACGGTCCCGCGGTGCGCCTCCATCTCGGCTGGCAGGTCCTTCCAATGTACATGCTCTATCTTATGTCCGAAGTGGCGCACGTAGGCCACGGGATCGCTGCCGCCGAGCCAGATGTTGCCCGTGTCCACGTTGATGGCGAGGTTGTCCGGATTGCCACAGGCCTCCAGGAGGGCATCCATCGTGTCGATATTATCGGTGACCGGCCCGTGGGGCTCGAGCAGGATGGTCACCCCGAAGTCGGCGGCGACGCGGATGGGCTCGGCGAGAGCATGACGGATAGCGAAGATGCGCTCGGACGGCGAGAGGCCGTGGCCGGCGGCCGTCTTGGGCTCGCCCTCGGTCGTGATGACGTGTCGCACGCCCATGGCCGCAGCGGCGCGCACGGCCTTGATGATCTCCGTGGTCCCGTAGCGCCAGGGCGCCGGGGGGTCCAGTAGATTGGCGTGAGCGCAGAAGGTGGTCGGGGTGAGCCCGTGACGCGCGAACATGCGGCGCAGGTCGTGGGGATTGGCGTCCAGGCTCACGCTGGCCGTGAAGCCGAACTCCGTGCCCAACATACCCCCGTTGTGGTTGTCGGTGACATCGGCGTAGGCAAAACCGAGACCCTTGATGCGCTCCAGCTGATGGTCCATCAGGCTGAATGGGTCGACGAGCGCGAAGCATCCGATATCCATCTGTCTCTCTCCCTCTGTCCTCTCACGGTCCGCCTATGCGGTCCCCATCAGGTGACCTACAGCGCCGCCGACGCGGCAAACAGGCGGTTCAATGGAAACTCCGGATCGGTGTACGGTAACGCGACCAGTCGCCGCTCGACGCCGGAGGCATAGGCGGCCATAATGACCTCCGTGGCGGCGCGCCCACGGTTCTTATCGAGTTGGGGGGCCGCGCCCGCCTCGATGGCGGCGACGAGATCGCGGACGGCGGCGGCGAAGCCGTCTGTCCACGCCGCTGCCCCGTCGTCCGGTGGCGCGGCGCGCGCCTCGTCCCCCCCGATGAGGCGCGGGACGGGCGCTCCATCACTGATGTCGATCTGGCCGTTCGCCCCGATCAGGCGTACGCCGGCGCCCTGCACCTCGGGTGCGATGTGCAGCACCGCAGTCACCCCATCGTCGAAGCCGACCATCGCGAGGCTACGATCTTCGACAGGATGCCCGTAGCGTCGCTGGCGCCGCGTGCAATCGATGCCGGCGAACACCCAGCCCGCAGGGGCGTCGCCCACCATGTAGAAGAACATATCCACCCAGTGCGTCCCCCACGAGAGTAGATCCCAGCCCCCGCCGACCCACGCGTCGATGCGCACCAAACGGCCGATGGCACCCGCCCGCAGCCATGAGCACGCCGTTGTGAACGGTGGAGCCAGCCGGCGCTGATGGCAAATGCTGAGTATGGTCCCGCTCCGCACGCAGGCCTCGATCATGCGATCCGCGTCGCCCAACCCCAGCGCCATCGGCTTCTCGCACAGGATCCCGCGAGCGCCGGCCTCCGCCGCAGCCACAACCATATCGACATGCAATCCGGGCCATGTGCAGACGCTGACGATGTCGGGGCGCGTATGCGCGAGCATCTCGTGGTAGTCGCCGTAGGCCGCCGGCACGCCGAACGTGGCGGTGAAGGCCTCCAGATTGGTCGGGTTAATGTCCGCGGCGGCGGCGAGTGTTACATTCCCTGCGGCTTGGTAGCCCTTTGCATGGGCGTAGGCAATGGCGTAGCCTTCCGCCACACCGGGCGGCGGGCCGGGACGCCCACAGCCGATCAGAGCGGCGCGATACGACGACATACATACCCTCCTCGATTTAGGCGTGTTTCACACGGACGTGACAGTGTTGTGCCTGCTGGAAGCGTAATGTTGTGCCTGCTGGAAGCGTAATGTTGTGCCTGCTGGAAGCGTAATGTTGTGCCTGCTGGAAGCGTAAACCGTCACGCGTGACCGAGCGTCGCGTGAATCATGTCTCAGTGTTGATGTTGATGCGTGGACAGGCCAGCCGTAAGCTGCGGCGTCAGGTGCTTGAGGGTGGCCGCGACCGGAGTCTGCCCGAGAACCATCTCGTTGATCGCCGGCTCCAGTGTTTTCTGGTCGAGCTCGTCCCAGTTCGGATCATTGGGGTTAAAGAGGGCGTACTGCGCGCCCCATCCGTTGATCCAGCCATTTTGCACCGGCGGATGTGGATTGTGCAGGAAGAGCGTGCTGTTATAGGCGGGATAATAGGCCGGGGGATAGATGCCGTGGAATGGCGCTGCCTGGTAGGCAGCCCGCCAGCCCGGTAGCCCCATGAAATACTGGACGAATTTGAAGGCGAGGTCGGCGTGCTTGCTGCCCGAGGAGACGCCATAACATGTCCCGCCGGTCGCATAGCCACGATCACCATGTGGCCCAGCCGGAATGGGCGCATAGCCTAGCTTAATCTGGGAATACTTTTGTGGATTGGTACCCGCTCAGAGGGTGCGCGACGCTACGCGGCGACCGGCAGCGGCCGGATAAGCGGCGGCTGTTGGGCCTGGGGCAGGAGGGACGGGGGCGGCGCGCCGGTGATGCGGGCCAGGCAGGCGTC
>JAABUJ010004838.1_pt1 | contig 13876 bp, 21 predicted proteins | sample 5559131 | NCBI WGS metagenome assembly JAABUJ01 (sample SAMN10711875, study PRJNA513366) | rock metagenome | isolation source: Antarctica rocks | place: Antarctica: Victoria Land, Mt New Zealand nord | collected 2016-01-07
CGCCCATGAACCGTACGCCCGCACCATCGACGCCCACGTGCCCGGCCTCGGTGAGGCGAACGTCCTACGCGACGAGCCGCTAGGTGTGCCGAGCTGCGGTGAGCCCCGGTCTCGCATTCACAAGCCTGGCGCGCAGCCGGGTCTGAGGCAGTCGGACAAGCACCGTCAGCCCGCTAAAACTCCCTCGCAGCGTCGATCAGGACCCAGTAGGACAATCACATGACCAACCAGCATCCGGACCCCCTCGCCGCTGAGCGTGTTCGCCTTCGACCGCTGTCGCCATCGGACGCCGGCGACCATGCTCGGTGGCGCAACGATCCGGAGGTGGTCTACTGGGCGACCGCGGGAAACCCTAACTTCGGCCCCGTTTCCCCAAACGCCGTCGAGCGGTGATTCTCAGAGAAGCTCCCCACCATGGACCCAAGGGTCGACGGTGTCCTGGCCATCGAACTCCTCGACGGGCGCCCTGTCGGAATGGTCGATTACCGGGACCTGGACACGATCGTCAGGTCCGCGACGGTCGGCATCACCGTCGGCGAGAAGGAACTATGGGGCCAAGGGCTCGGCACCGAAGCGCTCGGTCTTCTACTTCGGCACCTCTTCGACCGGCTCAACCTCCGACGGGTCCAACTGGACACCTGGTCGGGCAACGAGCGTGCCATCCGGGCTTTCACCCGGCTGGATTCCAAGAAGAAGGGCGGCTGCGCAAAGCAGTCCACGGCCCCGGCGGCTACTACGACACGGTCGTCATGGGACTGCTACGGCAGGAATGGCAGACCAACGCCCAAAACGGCTGATCCTTAGGACCCAGGTTGTAGACCACCCGATCCCGGCGGCCAGCCCGACGCACGAGGAGCACCACGGTCGGCGACAGCATCTCGTGCATGGCGCCGATCGGCTCGGAGCCGGTGGTGGGGGAGTGGCGCAGCCGGTAGGCGCCTGCCGGGAGCTGGCCGTCAGCGTCGGCAAGGCCGTACTCCCAGCGTGACTGACAGACGGGCTGCACGGACTCGGCTCAGCCCGCGGCCGCACCGAGCGAACCTGATGCGACGACGGTTCGGAGGAAGGCTTGGGTGCGTTGCGCCTCCTCGGAGTTGGAGGCCAGCACATTGACACTCATCTCGTCGACGCCGATGTCCGCCAGCTCCTCGACTTTTTCCCGCATGGCGACCTCGTCGCCGATCAAAGCGATCTCTGCCGGTCCTTGGACCCCTTCCCTATCGAGCATGGCCCGATAAGAAGGATGGCTCCCATAGGCCATTAGGGTCTGGGCGGCAAAGGCTCTGGCTGCCTCAGGTTTGTCGGTGACACACATCGGGAATCCGGCGACAACCTCCACCGACCGGTTCTGCTCGTCGGCCGCAGTGCGCAGCACCGGGATGATGTGCTCCGCCAGCGTTCGAGGGCCGGCCATATACGTTACGGTCCCCGCCGCCCGGCGGCCGGTGACCCTGAGGATCTGAGGACCTAGCGCCGCCACATAGACCGCCGGTGTCGCCACCCCGCTCATCTGAATAGCGCCGCGAGTGGACAGCAGTTCCCCGGTGGCGTTGGCCTCCTCACCCGCCAGGAGGGGAAGGAGGCCGTCGAGGTACTCGTTGAGCCGGCGAACGTTGCGTTGCCACGGGATCCCGTAGACGCCTTCGCTCGTGGACGGATGCGTCAGGCCGATGCCCAGCCGAAGCCGGCCGCCCGAGATCGAGCTCACCGTAAGGGCCTGCTGGGCCAGGACCATCGGGTGCCGGCTCTGGATCGCTACGACGGCGGTCCCCACGACGACATCGTCGACCTGGCTCAACGCGTAGGCCAACGTCGTCAGGACGTCGGGCATCCGAGCCGGCTGTGGGGTCCAGATCGCCTCGAAGCCTGCGGTACGCGCCGACCGCAGGGCCTCGACATAGGTCTTCACCGCCGAGGTCCCGTCCACCGGATCTGTCATCAAAATGATCAGACTCGTGCGCACATAACCTCCAAGAGCCACACAGCGACGAACGTAACAGCTCTAATTGTCGGCTGTCGTGGTCGCGAGGCACTACGCCAAACGCCGCCTCCGCCGCTCGTATCCTCGACACCCCAGATGACCGGGCGGTGGGAGGGCCGCAGCTCTCGAAGCCGGACCAGCCACCACTTCACCGAGCCGGCCAGGGTGCCACGCACCGACCTCCCCAGCGTCGCCGAAGTCGACCGGCTCCACGAGCGGACATAGCGGACCTTCCGGCTTCAAGTGGTACTAACTGACGCTCGCCTGGTCGCTTCGGGCGTAAACAGTTTCAAGAAACTATTTACATCGCAGGTCAGAGAGAGTACGGTCATTTCATGCGGTTGGCGATGTACCTGCGGGTCAGTTCCGAGGGCCAAGTCGATGGGTTCGGCCTCGACACCCAAGAGGCGGCCTGTCGGACGTGGGCCAGGGCGAACGGTCACCGGATCGTGAAGGTGTGCAGCGATGAGGGCCTGTCGGGGGCTCTGGACGCCGCCGACCGACCGGGTCTGGCCTGCGCCCTCGAGGCCATCGACTCCAAGGCCGCCGGCGGGAAAGTCGCCGACGGGGTCATCGTCGCCCGCCTCGACCGCCTCGCCCGCGCCCTGACCGTCCAAGAGGCCGCGTTGGCGATGTGCTGGCGGCTTGGCGGGAAAGTGTTCACGGCCGACGGCGGCGAGGTCCTCGCCGACGATGTCGACGACCCGATGCGCACCGCGCTCCGCCAGATCGTCGGCGTGATCGCCCAGCTTGACCGGGCCCTCGTCTCCAAGAGGCTCCGCGACGGCCGGAAGGCAAAGGCCGCGACCGGCCGGAAGGCGGTGGGGGACTACCGCTACGGATACGCCGGGGTCGGCAAGGGCCGAGACCGCGACGCTGCCCCCGAGCCGGCCGAGCAGGTAGCCGTGCGCCGGATCCTTGAGCTGCGGACGGCCGGCCAGTCGTACCGGGAGATCGCCGCTGCCCTCGACAGCGAAGGCCTGAAACCCCGCCGGGCGTCGACGTGGTCGGCGATGGCAGTGCGGAATGTTGTGGTTCGAGAAAGAGGGGAGCGGGCGCGTTGTTCGACATGACTGACGGACTGCTTCCCGGCCGAGTTCGTCGGAGCACAGCCTGCAGAGCCACAGGTCGGGCTCAGCAGCGAGAACGTCGCCCGGCTGACCGCACCGGCGGCACCGGTTACGTGTGGCTGACATCAGCCGGCCGTGAACTTCCGGGCTTCGCCGTCGGGCATCGTGACGGTGCCGCGGCCAGGGCCGAGCATGTGCCGGTCGACGCCTCGCTCGGGGATCTTTGTCCGGAGTGGGTTCTCCTCGGGCAGCTTCGGCATCGGCCGGTCGCCGTTGAAGAAGAGGAACATGGGTCCCGGCGTGGCGCCGAACTTCAACGACGTGAATGCCCAAACAAGGGCGTCCATCCGGTCCGGCGACTTGCCCATCTCGGGCACCCACCCGGCCATCTGGTCCTCGAGCTGCGGGAACGCACCGACGTGATGGATCCGACCGCCGGCCCAGGTGTCGGGGTTGCTCGGGTCGCCGTAGAGCGACGCGATCGGCTCAGCCCGCTGCCGTTTCCCTCTGGTGGCGGTGACGACATCGACTGCCCCGCGGAACCCAGTAGACCGCAGCGTGGCCTCAACCATGGCGCCGCCGTAGTTGGTTTCAGCAACGATCCGGTCGGCCTGGAACTCCTCGTAGGCCTCCAAGGCGACCGCGGCCCAGGTCTGCGGCGAGTACCGCCCGGATCGGTCAGCGATAACCCAGCCGCGGCCATCAGCGGTGCGGGCGCAGACGATGATGCCAGTCTCGTCGTTGTGCTCGGAGGATCCGCCGGCCGGGTCCACGGCGACAACCAGCCCGGTCGTCGCCGTAGGGGGCGTGTCGCGACGTTGGGCATCGATCTGGGCCAAGGACCACAGTGCGCCTTCGACGTCCTCGAGGAGCTCGCCGTAAAGTTCCTGGCGGCCGGTCCTAGTGCCCTCGTAGCGGGCGCGCATCTCGACTAGGGCAGTCGGGGCGAGGTTGGCTTTGTTGTCGAACGTCGAACCCCGCGTGATGACCACCGACCCGTCATCTCGTCTCACCAGGCTTCGGACGAGCTCTACCGGCTTGGGGGTCGTCGTGACCACCACACGAGGATGAGGTCCGATCCACAACGCCGGGATCAGGCCGAGCGTCCACGCTTCCGGGCGGCGCCAGGATGACAGTTCGTCGGCCCAGGCGCCCCAGAAGTTGAACCCGCGAAGCCGGTCCGGCTCGTCGGCGGAGACGAGCTGGATGGCGGCGCCGTTCCGTAGCGTGATGAGCCCGGTGGAAAGGTTGGTGGTGGCCAGGTGCTCTCCGAGGACAGCTATCAGGCCGGCAGTGTGATCGTCTCGGCACTTGACGACGTCGGACCAAGTGGGGGCGACGACACCCCACTGGCTGGCGGGGTGCTTCTTGGCCTGGTCGGCGATCCACTCGGCGCCAGCCCGGGACTTCCCGAACCCACGCCCGGACATGAGCAGCCAGATGTTCCAACGGTCGCCCACCGGAGGCCGCTGGTTGCCCCGGGAGTGATTACAGGCCGGCTGGTGGTCGGGATGCGCACCTTCGGGGTGTGAACACCAGTGCCACCAGCCGTGGGGGTAGCCGTTGCAGTCGGGCCGGTCGCAGTACCAGCGTGACCGGTCGCCAACTGGATCGAAGAGATCGGCGGCATGACCTGCCCACTGACTCGAAGATGAAGACGTCATGGCGTGACCTCGGTCAACACTGCAGGCAGCTCGAGCATCGAAGTAGGAGCCTCGGCGACCGGGTCGGGGACCCGGACATCCCGAGGAACGTCGACCGGGATCGGGGGCATCGACTCGCCCGCCATCTGGGCCCGTAACCGCGACGCCAGGGCCACCCGCATAGTTCGGGCCAAGTCGGGGGGTGCCATCTCAAGCACCGGCCCGACGAGTTGGACGAACTCCTCGCCCTGCCGCCGGTCGACCGCCATCTGGATCTGCACCAGACGCTCATCGAGATTCAACCGGGCCGCCGCCACCAAGAGATTCCGAAACTAACGGAGGCCCGCTCGTAGACACCGAGCAGTGGAGCGCTGTCCTGGCGACCGGCGAGGTCCTCCACGGTAAGCCGGTGCAGTCCATCGACCTTCTCGCGCATCGCCTCCTTGAAAGCCCTCATCTCGCCCAGGAGCTCAGAGAGCGCCTCGAGCGGGTTGGTGACCGGCGCGACGTCCTGCCCCTCGAGCAGCCTCGCCACCTCGGCCTCCACCGCCCGCTCTGCAGCCTTCGCCGCAGCAGCCGGGATAGCGGCACCATGGAGGGAGCAGCGCAGCGTCCCAACCTTCACGCGCCGCGAGCAGGTCCCGTCGACGACCTCAGCGTCCGGGTGCTTCGGACAGCCCTCCCCGCTACGAACCCGGCTGCCCCCGACCGAGTTGAGGCACTCTGAGCAGCGGAACACCGACGCGCCGCACATCTTCGAAGCCGTCATAGGGCGGCCGGGCGGCTCAGGACTACTCCAAGGGATCGCGCCTGCCGGAAAAACCGCCAAGGGATCGCGCCGGCGACGTAGTCGAGGCCTCGTTGTGCGGTGGTCATGCTTGGTTCCTCTTGTTGGTAGCGGCTAGGACGGGGCAGTCGTCGTCGTGGTGGATGGTGAGGTTCCAGACGCCGGCTGTGGTGGGGGTGACTGTCTGGTAGGCGTCACATTCGTCACAGCCTCCGGGGATCTGGGCGCCGTCGAGGGGTCCGAAGAGTTGGGTGAGCGGGTCGGTCATCTGGGGCTACGACTCCGTCCCGCCGGCATGGTTTTTGAGTGACCCCGTCCCGAGTGGGTCCACTCCGTCCCGTCTAGGGACGGGACGGAGAGACGGAGTCGTTCCCAGTGCGTCCGGGACGGAGTGGGGACGGAGTGGGACGGAGTCGGGTTGGGCTCATTCGCCGTCCTCGGTTGCCTCGCGAAACGGCCTTACGACCCGGTGCAATGTTGACCGTCTCGGTCCGAGCTCGGTGACGATGTACTCCTCGCTGATGAGGATCCCGATGGCGAGGACGACGTAGTCCTTTTTGCCTCTGACCGCTGCAAAGATGGTGGTCTGCGTTGCGCCGGGGTTGAGCTCGACGTACCGGGAGACCGATTCCATGAGCGTCGTTGGCCGGAAGTTGCCGGCGCTGTCGGTCGACACGGTTGGCTCTTCGAGCGTTGCGATGCAGCCGGCGCCGGTGGCGTCGAGGGCGAACTCAGCGACTCTCGTTCCTCGGACGTAGTGGCCGCATCTGTCTTTGGCGACGGTGATCTTGGATCGGCCTTCTCGGTCGATTCCGAACTCGGCGATGATCTCGACGAGCACGGCCAGGCCGGACACGGCTGCCCGTTTCCGCTGGGAGCCGATGGCGAAAAGCTTGTCCCGGCCGGTGACCTTGGGGACGTGGTCGATGAGGATGACGCCGGGGCCGAGGTCGGCGATGAAGCGGGGCACTCGTCGTGTCCAGCGGGCGACTTCGTCGTCGTTGTTGCCGCCGACGCCGTCGACGGCCATGCTCTCGCCGGCGGAGTCGATGACGACGAGGGTCGGCGTGTGTTGGAGGACCAGGTACTTGACCTCGGCTTCGGCGTCCGGGCTGAACGGTTCGCTCGGGCTGATGTAGTGGAACCAGGCCTTGATGTGGTCGGGTTCGGCGCCGAGATCGAGGAGGCGTCCGACGACACTGATCTCGTGGTCCTCGAAGTCGACCCAGACGACGGCGTGCCCGGCGGCGATCTCCTGGGCGCCCACGGTCAGGGCAAACCAGCTTTTCCCGTCGCCGCTCTCCCCGAAAACGGAGTTGACCCGCCCCGGGTAGAAGAGGCAGGCGCCGTCGGCCCGCCGGCCGATGGTCGGCGTTGGCCGCTCGAGGTCGCGGGCGACCAGGCCGTCAACGATGGCGGTGATGTCGACTTCAGTCCAGCTGGTCGGGGGTAGCGGCTCGAGGTGGGCATCCGGGTGTCGGTCCCGGTCGAACTTCTCGGCCCATGAGTGAATCGTCACGAGGCCGCCATGCCTGCGGTCAGGCCGCTGTCGATGGTGAGTCGGGCCTCGTGTTCGCCGAGCCCGATCTGTATAGCGACAGCGAAGAGCCGCTCGGCGACCTCGGATCCCCGGAGTTTGCCTTGGGCGACGAGCTTCCCGAGTCCGTGGGCTTCGGCGTTGAGGCTGTGGTTCCGGGCGCCGTTACCGGAGCTGGCGAGGCGGCCGAGGGCCCGTTCGAGCGCGGCCCGGCCGTATGCGTCACCACGGACCGGGCCGGGGCGTCCCGTTGCGGGTCGCGCCGCCGGCTGGGGCCGGTCGAGCAGGGCACGGAGCCACGACGGGGCCGGCAGGATCGATGCGGCCAGGCCGCAGTCCGGGTCGTCGGGGAGAGCCATCTCCCACGCCGCACCGTCCCCCCGCACGGATCCGGGGGCGACGACGTACCCGCCGGCACCGCGCCAGTCGATGCCGGTGAGTCTTCCGACGTTCACCGTGTTCCCCCGCCCGGTCGCTGCGACGTAGACGTGCCATCCGCGGGGGGTCAGGACCGTCGGACCCCAGATCACCGGGTCGTCGTCCGGGTTGTCAGCGACCGGCATGGCCACATCGAGGGCGTCAAGGGCCTCGGGCCCGTCGATATCGAGGACGTCGAAGCTGACACCGGTGGGTGTCCCGATGTTCGCCGCCGGCTCCTTACCCCACACCCAGAGGACACGGTCGACGTCGACGGTGGCGTCCTTGAGCCCGTGCGGGGCGAGTTTGCCGAGCGGCTTCTTGCCGCCGGGCTCGAGCGGGAAAACCGGGCGCCCGGCGGCGACGTGTTCCAGGGCGATGTCGACGAGGCTGGGGGTGGCGGTCATCGTGCGCTGCGCTCGCCGAGGGCGGTGTGAGTCTCGGCCCGGTCGACGGGGATGCCGAGCACCTCGGCGGTCTTGGACAGACCGGTGGGTACCTCATGGCCGAGGCGTCCCGCGGCGAAGGTTTCGACGCACAGAAGCCGATGCGACCAGGCGGGGCAGGCCCCATTCGCCTGGAGCAGTTTCCGGAGTCGCTCTTCGTCGAAGGAGACGACTGCGCCGGCTAGGTGCCGGCCGGCGGTGAGCCGGGAGAACTCGTAGGCGAAGGTGTCGAGGAAGGTGAGTTGGGGCTGCGGTGCGTCTACGAAGATGCGTAGAGGCGGAGCCTCGACATCGGCGTCCTGGGCCTGGTCGACTTCGTCGGCGGGGCGCAGCCGGTCGTCGAACGTGTGGGCTTGGGGGCTGCGCTCATAGAACCCGCCGATCGCGAGGGCGACGGGGTCCGGTCGGCCGAGGTCGACGGGCAGAAACCAGTGATGCTCCTGGTCGTCGACGACCAGCCCGACCTCCCAAATCTGATGTCGGTCCGGGTCCAGACCGGTGGTCTCGACGTCGACGAAGCACACCGGCGCCCCGGTGCGCTGCTGCCCGGCGCTTACTTCTCTTAGGGGTTGACCCACCTCGGACGCGTCGGAAGCGTCGCCTCGGCGTAGGTCGCCGCTATAGGCAACGCCGGTGCCGTTCATGCTGCGCGCTCCGCCCGCCACGCCCAGCTATGCATGACGGTCTGGTCTGCCTTGGAGCCGGCCCAGGCGACCTGGTCGAGGAGCTCGCCGAGGTTGAGGTCGCCGCGACGCCAGCCGTCGACTGCGGCCGTGACCGTTTCCAAGGCTTCGTCGGCGTTGATCCGCTGGAGTAGCTCCTCGGAGACGATGTAGTCGGTGAACTCCCGGCCTGTCCGACGGCGGTTCATGCCGGCGGCCATCACGCGCACTGCTGTTCACGGAAGGGCCTGACGGGTTGGACATGCCGACACAGCGGGTGGTGAGGGATGGCCGCCAGGGCCTGGTCGTCGTCGAGATCGTCGTGGGCGATGACGGCCGCGCCGCAGGAGCAGCGGACGGGGGTCACGCTGCGACGTCCTTGTGTCGGGCGACGAGCTCGCCGCCGGCGAGGCTGAATGTGACGCGGCCCGTGGTCCAGAGCTCATTGAGGGCGGCGCCAACCCGGAGTTTCTCGAGCTGGTCGTGCAACGTTTCCAACTCGGCCTGGGTGATCGGCCGCCGGAGGCTCCGGGCCGCTTCGCTCCCGAGTCGGACGAGCTCGTCGGCGCTGACGATAGCCTCCTCAGTGGCCCCAGGGCCGCCGGCCCACCACAACGACCACCGGTGTCCGCACGATCCGCATTCGTAGAGCGCTGTTCCATCGCGCTGGAGGTGGTACGGGACCCAGAACGCATCCCGATGACTGTTGTCTGCGCAGGACTCGCACCAGTCACCGAGCTGGGATAGCCAGACTGGTGTTGCGAGCGTCGGGTGATGAGTTACCATCGTGGTGTTCCTTTCGATTCTTCTTGGGGTCGGGTGGACGGTGAGGTGTAGAGCGAGTGGCCGGCCGTGGTGGGCCGGCCTTCGCATTTCTTGGAGCGGGGGATTACAGCCGGTAGACCCTCACGTGGCCGCCGCAGCCCTCGTGGGTGCCATGGGACGTGACCCGGAACGCGGCGATTCCGAATCGAGGGTCGGTTCCGGTCGCCGTGGCGGTGGCGCCGCACTGCTCGCATTGGGCGAGCATCGATGTGCGGGCAGCCTTCCGGCTCCCCGTCTGGCTGGGTGGCTTGCGATCCGTGGCTGAGGGCCGGATGCTCACCGGCCTGCTCGGCTGCCTTTGACCTTCATGCACTCAGTTTCGACGATGTCACGTACTGTTTAAGATAAACTCGCGATCGTTCTTGTACGGAGCTTGGAGCCTCGACGTTGCGGACTTATGCGGTCGTCCCGATCTACACCTGTGACTGCAACGCCGCAGGTCAGCGGCACAATGTGCGTTGCGGCAAGAAGATCGACTACAAGGACCCCCGGGGTGGTACCCGCTCAAAGCACCACCTGTGTTCGGGCTGCCGCCGGCACTGGCGGGAGGCGCGGGTCGCAGCTGCAACCCGCGCCCGTCACGCTCGACTGGGCGAGTGCGGGCATCCAGTAAGCACCCCGTTCACTCCCCTCTGCCGCGCGTGCTGGAGTCGAGGACCCCGCGGTCGCTACGACACTGACCAGAAGACGTCGTGCGCCGAGGCGGTCGAGGCGATGCAGCGGAAAGGCCTCACAGTGACGCCTGCCTCCTTGGCCAGGTGGGCAGGTGTTGCCTGGTCCACGGCCAAGACATACCTCGCCAGCCTCACCCATGATGACGACGAGCCCGACCTCCCTGCTGTTGACCACCCGCAGATCGGCACGGTGGCCGGCTGGAGTCGTCATGTCAAGGCGAAAGAACCACCGTGCAAGCGGTGCAAAGTCGCTTACAACGAGTCGGTCCGGCTGCGTAACCGATCACGCCGAGCCGGAACCTACGAACACCGGTTGGCGCCGTGCGGCACGATGGCTGCTCACCAACGACATCGACTGCACGGCGAGGCGGCGTGCGACGCCTGTCGGCGAGCCGCCAGCACATATCGCAAGGCTCACAAGGCGGTGAGAACGGTCGAGTGTGGTCACGACGTGCGCCACACTTCGAACTCTAGGCAGTGTCGTGTCTGCTGGAGGGCGTCCTTCGCCCAGGCAGAGTGCGGTACCAGTTCTGGCTACCGCCGCCACCTACGCGTCGGTGAGGCGACATGTGACCGCTGTCGAGCGGTGAGGAACGCACAGCATCGGGCGTACCTAACGAGCAAGGCGCCTCTCTGTCGCGCTGGTTGCGGTGAGCGGGTCTCGACCCCCGCGGCGTCGATCTGCAGCGAATGCCGCCGAAAGGGGCAGGCTGCGCGGAGCCCGAAATGGAAAACGGTCGGCGAGTGCGGGCATCCTGTCAAGTACCCAGGGGCCAAGAGGTGCGGGGATTGTCACAAGGCCGGCTGGTCGGAGTGCGGGACGAGGTCGGGTTACGAGAAACACCGTCGAAACGGTGAGCAGCCCTGCCAGGCGTGTCGTGAGGCGGTGGCCGCCGCGAAGCGTCAGAGCCTGCTGGCCGAAAGCCCCGATCAGCGGGCCCGGCGTCTTGCCCGCATGAGGGAGTCGAACAGGAACCGGCGCCACCCCGAATAACGGGCTTCCCTGCTGGGTGGTCACTCTGGCCTGGGAATGTCGGGCAGGTCACGTAGGCAGGGGCCGGCCCCCCTGATTGTGTACCGCTATTCCGACAGGAACCTCGTAGCTGTGCGCGGGGAAGAGCTGTTACGACGATGAGGACGGCGGCCGCAACGGCTTGGACGGCACCAGCGTTGTAATCCAGCCACGGTGACGCGATCACGGGGTTCACGCCGCGCCGACCGTCGTCGCCCCCGCTCCGCCCGTCTCGGACTTCACGTAATTTAGAGGTCCAGAGTTGGATTGCCGGGGTCGTCGTCGACCTCGGTTTGCAAGTCGACCCCCGGTCGCAGCCCCATCACGATCTCACGCCGTGCTCGCCACCGTCCCCCTTGTTTCGCAAGGAGGTTGTGGTTTTTGAGCGCGTTAAGGTCGCGGGTCAAGGTCTTCGTTGTCTTGTCGTCGTACCACGGCGCCATGTTGGGAAGAGCTCTGAAGATTTCACTCAATGCGAGCGACCTGTCGACTTCGTAGAGACTGCATGCCAATGCTCGCCGGCGTTGATCCGAGCGAGACTGCTCGCGGCCCAGGAGCTCATCCACAAGATCCCGCCAGACGAGTCGTTCCAGGTCGTCACGGAGCCGCTCGTGCTGCTCTTCCAAGCCGTCGAGCAGCCCCTGTAGGGCATAGAGCACGAAGGGAATGTAGTCACCGCCGCTCCTGCTTGCTCTCTCGAGTTGGCGATAATACTCACTCCGGGTCTGGTTGTAGTGGTTCGAAAACAGGTGCACAGCCGCTGTCGGAAGACCGGCCGACAACAAGATTTGAAACTCAAGTAGCCGCCCCGTGCGGCCGTTGCCGTCGCCGAATGGGTGGATCCACTCCAGGTACAGGTGGGCGAGAATGGCCCGGAGCAGCGCCTGGTGAGTTTCCGGGCCAGCTAGCTCGGGCCCGGTCAGCCAGTCACACATTCTCTTGACGAGGTAGTCGAGAGCACCGCTCGGCGGTGCGAGGTAAGGTCCTACGTGGACTGTTCGCGTCCGCCACTCTCCAGGGACAACATCTTCGTCAACGTCGAGGTTGTTGAGAACGAGGCGGTTGAGTTCTCGTATGCGATCAGGGCTTATCTCAGGCTGGTGTCCTGCTGCCAGATCTTGGGCGATCCCGGAGAAACCGCTGACTACATTGCGGACTTCCTGCTCTAGGTATTCCTTGGAGGGCCGAAGTCTCAGATCGTTCTCGATGATCTTCCTGACCTGCTCCTCGGTCAGGGTGTTCCCCTCGATGGCGGTAGTGGCGTGAGCCCCCTTCGCCATGTACAGCATGTGCAGCTCGTGGGCCACTTGCGGGCGAAGGGGGGTCTGTGCCAACTGCTCGATCAACGCGCAGGTCCGCCCGAGGAGCCACCACAGCTTCCCAGGCGCCCTGTCGAGGTACGGCCGGGTGGTGAAAGTTAGCCACGGATGCGTTGCTTGGTATGGATGTTCGTTGGTCACTGCGTGTCCCCGTAAGACTCTCGTCGGAAGTACATGGTACACGATTATGGAGCCCCTAGTGTCCGTTCGCTATGTCCGCGGGTGTGACCCACGATATGTCCGCTGACGCGGTCATTGCTCCTTGGTGCGCCTGAATCCCGTAGCTGGCGTGGGAGGTCAATCGCAGTGGGCGTTTCCCACGCCTCCGGCGACGCCCGGCCGGCATCTCGGCCCCGCAGGATCGAGCGTCAAACCTTGGGTGCGAACCTCGGTGGCTCGGGCAGTTCATCCGTCCCGGGGGTGCCGTCCCTGTGGACGCCTAGGGATGCCGGCGGCGTCGAGCCACCGGGTGATCGTGGTCGGACCCACCTGGTAGTGCTCGGCGAGACTCCGGATGCTGGCCCCGGCCTGGTACCGGCCAGCGAGGTCGCCGGGGATGTCGGCGCCACCCAGCAGGCCGTAGTGCTGCGCTCGGGCTGTGAACGCGGCCCGGCCTACGCCGAGGGCCCGGGCGGCGGCCGCGACGGAGCGGTGACCGGCGAGGGCGGTTCGCACCTGGTCCTCGTTGCGTTCGTGGCCGCGGTCGACGTGGCGGTGTCGTGGGGGGGCACCCCGATCCGCCGAAGCCTGGCCTGCAGTCCTCCGGTGGTCATGGCGGCAGCTTCGGCCAGGGCGTCGAGCGGTTCGCCGGCCTCGTAGCGCCAGCGGAGCTCGTCGTTGTCCACGACGACAGCGTGACTGGGCTGGGGCCGGTTGGCGACCTCGAGGAGCACGTCCGCGTGGCATGGGTCCCCGGGACGGCACCACGGCAGCCTGAGCGCGGCCATATGATTCACGTAGCTCACGATGGAAGCGGATCACCCGGCGGCGAACGGCCGGCAACTCGGGGCGGTCGTACGATGTGCGAACGGCCTTAGAAGCCGCGAGCGTGCGGAGCGATCGCGCGAGCCCTGGAAAGGCTGATCGGTCTTCTCTCCGATCAGGCGCCGGAGGATACGAGGCGCCGACGTGAAAGAAGACCGATCGCTCTGCGAGGTCTCGAATAGATTGTAACACCATGACCAGAGGGACTTCCCGGGCTGTGCGCTTCGATCGCTACGGCGGTCGGGAGGTTCTCCACATCGCCGAGGTACCCATGCCCAGCCCAGCAGCAGGGGGAAGGGGTGGTGTCGGTACGGGGCAGCGGGGATCAACCCGGGCGAAGCTGCGATCCGCTCGGGTGCACTACACGACCGCTTCCCAGCCACGTTCCCCTCCGGCCAGGGCAGCGATCTGGCCGGGGTGGTGACTGCTGTCGGCGACGGCGTCGAGAACTTCGCCGTCGGTGACGAGGTCTTGGGGTTTTCCTGGCGTCGCTCCAGCCACGCCAGCCACGTCTCGGTT
>JAABUJ010004840.1_pt1 | contig 13869 bp, 14 predicted proteins | sample 5559131 | NCBI WGS metagenome assembly JAABUJ01 (sample SAMN10711875, study PRJNA513366) | rock metagenome | isolation source: Antarctica rocks | place: Antarctica: Victoria Land, Mt New Zealand nord | collected 2016-01-07
TCCGGCGGTGGCGCGGCAGGTGGTCGAGCGCTCCCGCCAGGACTGGGGGCGGGAGCGGGCCGTGGTGGAGGCGGCGCGGCAGGCGTTCCTGGAGCGTCTCTACCGGCCCGCCGGCAGCCAGGTCCCTGGCCAGGGGGGCGGGCAGGCCACGACGGCGGCGCCCTCCTCCCCCACGGCGCCCGCTAGTGGTAAGCGGGTGCGCAGCAAGAATGCCCGGCGGCAGGCCGACCCGGCCCTGCTGCGCAGGAACATGCCATGACGCCCGGGCAACGTGGGGACGCGGCTGTGCCCGCTGCGCGGCCAGAGCTCCAGGGACGCCCCCCAAAGGCCAGGGCACAGGCGCGCGCAGCTCAGGAGGGCGCCCTCTTACAGGGACTGGCTCAGGCGCCCCTGGTCAGCGCCACCGACCTGACGACGGCGGTAGGCCGGGGCGCGATCGGCAACATACGGCGCCACCTGCGCGCACTCCAGGAGGCGGGCCTGGTGGAGTATGTCACGCCGCGTCGTGCGCTGCTGACGCCTCAGCGCCTGTACTACCTGACGGGGCGGGGCGTTCACCAGGCTGCCCTGGACAGGGGAGAAAGGCCGGCGGCGTACGCCCGACGCTGGGACCTGGGCGAAGGCGCGTTGCTGCGTCGCCTGGCCCGGCTGGAGCACCTGCTGCTCACGCGTGGCTTTTTGCTGGACCTCCACCGTGGTCTGCGTGCGGAGGGCGCGGTGACCCTGGCCCACTGGCGGCCCTGGCCGGTACACTGGACCTTCGACGCGGAGCAGGGCCGGCGGCAGACACTCCAGCTGGATGGGGTTGGCGCGCTTGCCCAACCTGGGGCACAGGCAGAGGCGGCGTTCGTCCTGCTCTGGGACGACGCGGATGTGGACGTGGACGCGCTGCGGCCCCGGCTGCGGGCCATCCTGGAGGCGCGCGCGGCACAGGTGGTCATCTCTGCTCTGGCCCCCTCTTTCCCCACGATCCTGCTGGTGTCCACGAGCCCTGCCCGCGCCGCCGCTGCCCATCAGATGGACCGGGCGCTGGCGCGCGACCTGGGCGTGGAGCCGTTGGATCTAGTGACCACGGCCGACGGGGCGACGCTCGTCACCAGCGCTACAGGTCCCCTCGACGCGGCAGTATGCTGGCAGGGGGACGCGATCCAGGAGCGAGACCTGGTGGGTCACCTCCTCGTCCGCATGGGGCGACCGGCAGCGCTGCCCGGTGGCCGGGAGGGGGGAGGGGAGACCGCCCGACGATCGGACGAGGAAGGAGGGGTGGGGAGCGACGGCACGGCAGCAGGGCCGGTCCGCGGGCGCTTCGCGGCGCGTGCGACGTCGCTCCCGGCGACGTGGGGGCCAGCGCCAACAGCCGGGGACCTCGCGCTGGTCTCTCTCGCGTTGTGGCCGCGTGAGGAGCGCGCCCTGCGCTGGATCGGCCTGCAGCCGCTGTGTCGCGCGCGGGAGCTTGCCGAGCTGACCCAGGACAGCCCCAGGCGCATGGGGCGGACCCTGACGCGCCTGCTCTCCCTGCGCCTGATCGAGGGAGACCTGACAGGGTCGCGGGCGATCCCCGCGTGGCGGCGCTACATCCTGACGTTCAGCGGCCTGCGCCTGCTGGCCGCTGGCGCTGGTCTGGCCCCAGGAGCGTATCTGCACTACACCGGGAGCAGCGCCGCTGCCCGGGAGACGCGCCCCGCCGGGGCAGGCGGGGGTGAGCAGCGATCCGCCGAGGCCAGGGGTCGCCGGCGGGGCCGCTATCTGGCCTGGATGGCCCGCTATGCGGAGCACACCGCGGGGATGCAGGCGCTCTATCTGCAGTTTGTGCGCGCGGCGCGGGAGAGCGGCGGCGCGCACGCGCTGGACGAGTGGCGCGGCGAGTGGGCCTGCGCGCGCCGCTTCGCCCACGATGGCGCGTGGCAGCTCCTGCGTCCGGACGCCATGGGACGCTACCGCGCGGGCACAGAGGAGCTCTCCTTCTTCGTGGAGTTAGACCGCGGCACCTATGGGGCGCGGGCGCTGGGGGCCAAGCTGGCGGCGTATAGCGCCTACAGGGCTAGCCGCGCCTGGGCGCAGGGCAGCCTGACCTTCCCCACCGTGCTGGTGGTGACCACGGGGGAAGGCCGCCTGCGCACGATCCTGGCCCGCAACCTGCAGGTCGCCGCGGCCCGCCTGGCCCGGCCCCTGGAGCTGCTGGTGACCACGCGGGAGGCGCTGGACCGCCACGGCCTGCACGGTCCCATCTGGCGCGCGGCCGTGTCCCTGCCTCCCCGGTCCCTCTTCCCCGCCCCACCGCGCCTGGCGTCGGGTTCTGCCAGGCGCCTGTCCCGCAGAGGGGACGCGGCTCTCGAGCACGCCCTTTCTTGCCCTGCGACATGAGCAATCCCGCGCTCGGGCCACGCGCCACCGGTCGCGAGCGGGCCAAACCACGACACGGCCCGCGATAGCCTGAAGGAAGATGACTGATGCCTCACCCCAAGAACTGCGCCACCGGTCCGATGGCGCCGCTGATCCTTCTGCCTCTCCTGCTCACGGGCTGCGGCGGGACGACGACTGTCCCAGGCGGCTCAGCACAGCTGGGGACCGCCCACTCCCTGACGCCCACGATCAGCATGATCCCGCTCTCCGGCGGCGCGCTGGGGCCCGTGGCACTCAGCGCGGCCGCCCACCGTGCCGTCGTCCTCGCTGCGGCGCGGCTCTTTCTGGTGGACACCGTTCGCGCGCGGCTGGTGGCCTCCCCCTCCCTGGGCTTCACGCCGGATGTTCAGCGCCCAGCGCTGCTGGCGCTCGACGAGGGGCGGCGGCGCGCCTACGTGGCCAGCCCCGGTGGCCCGGGCGCCGTGCCGGGCCTGTTCGCTGTCGACCTGATCAGCGGGCGTGTGCTGTTCGGGCATCCGCTCTCCCAACGGGTCGGCGTCAGCCTGGATGGGGTCGCCGTTGATCGCCACCGGGGGACCCTCTTCGCCAGCCTCTCCGTCTCGGATGCCCAGGGCGCGGGACACCCCCAGATCGTGGCCCTGGACAGCGCTGGGTGGGTCACGCGCCGTGCCCCGGCGCCGTTCAGCGGGGGCGCTCTCGCGGCGGACGAGACGCGACGCCGCCTGCTCGTTGCCGCGCCCCTGGATCAGGAGCTGGCCGGCCTCGACAGCAGGACGCTGGCCACGGTGTGGCGCATCTCGGGGCCGTACCCGCCCCAGAGTACGGCCTATGACGCGACGCGGGGCTGGGTCTGGCTGCTGGCCCCTGGGGGGCGGGCCACGGTCCTCTCCGTGGCTGACGGGCGCGTCGTGGCGACGATCCCGCTGAACGCGCCCCGGCTGGCCGACTGGCGGCAGGGCACTGACCTCACCATTGACGCGCGCACGGGCGCGGCGTATGTCTCCTGGTGTACCGGCGCCCTTGAGTCAGGGCTGCGGTGTGGGCTGGATCGGCTGGATCCGGGGCGCGGAACCCGCGCGACCCTGACTGGCCCGGGCGGACTGCTGCTGGGCCTGGACACGGCGCACGACCTATCCCTCACCCTGCTGGCGGATGGGACGGTGGGGGCGTGGCGGATTGGCGCCACTGAGGCGGTAGCCAGGCCCGTCGCGGTGACAGGGGGGATCGGGAGCAGTCCCCTGGTCACGCGGAGCGATACTCTCCAGTCGGTCGCCAGGGCGGCGGTGGCGACGCCAGAGGGGCTTCTTGTCGCACTCGACACGATCCTGCCTCTGCACAACGATGCGACCAACGCCCCCACGACTGATGGCTTGGTCCTGATTACGTTCACGGTGTCGCCACCTCACGGAGCCAGCCGCAGCCCGCCGTCCCGAAACCGGTAGTGAGGGTAGTTATGTGCCGCGAGAACGCTCTGGTGGGAAAAGGCAGGCGGGAAAATGTGGATATCTTCTGGCAGCCTGTGGAAAAGTGGCTGTTGACGCTTGACAGTTGAGGCAAGTTGCTGGGATACTATGCCTAAGTTGCGTCAAGTCGGGCAGTATAGCCAAGGAGTTGAGAGATAGTGGCATTCGGAACCGACAAGATACCGTACCTTGGGCACTATAAACTCGCCGAGGAGCCCTACTCGCTCTCACCCAATCCGCGTTACCTCTATGTGAGCCCAACACACAATCTGGCGCTGGAAAAGACCTCGTGGACGATTGCCGCCAAGCGGGGCCTCGCGCTCTGTTTCGGCGCTGTGGGTACGGGCAAGACGACATTGGCCCGCGAACTCGCTGGCCGCCTGGATGACGCGCCGGAAGTGAGCTACGTGTTTATCACCAATCCCAACTATCCTACCCCAAATCAACTGAGTTATCTGGACCTGCTCAACCTGTTCAAGGAGTTCCTGCGCAACCAGGCCGTAGAGGAAGGCAAGACGCTGGTGTTGATCATGGACGAGGCGCAGACTCTGACAGCCCCCCTTCTGGAGCTACTGCGGCAGATGATGAACTATGAGAGTAACGATCAGAAGTTCCTGCAAGTCGTGCTCTTCGCACAGGAGGAGTTTCGCGCGCGACTTCAACACCCACGCCTGCGCAACCTGGTTAACCGCGCCGCCATGTCCTCCACACTCGATACCCTATCCCTGGCAGAGACAGCCGCGATGCTGCGCCATCGCTGGCTCATTGCGGGAGGCAAGGAGTTCCCTTTCACCCAGAACGCCGTGGAGCGGATCTACGGCTACTCGGATGGAATCCCGCGCACACAGGTTATCCTGGCTGAAAACGCGCTTCTGGCGGGATTCCTGGCCCAGCGCTCCGGGATTGACGGCACGCTAATCGAGCAGGTCGTCGCCGATCGGAGCCTGCCGGACACGGAACCGGCGCTGACCGGCCCCGTCATCAAAAGGCGTACGAGTAGTGGCAAAGTCACGTCATTGAAGAGACGGGCCTAACGTCGTGGCCGACGAGACACCGGCCGCGACGAGTCCCTTCGCGGGACTGGACCGAGCGCTCCTGCGAGAGACGAAGAAGCCCCCCACGCAGGGCAAAGGGGCCACGACCCGCCAGTCCGGGCGGGCGACCAGCGGTGCGCCGCGGCGCGCCAGACAGCGGCCCGCGCCACCAGCCGTCACCGCAACGGCCGCTAGCTCACTAGATAGCACAGAAGATATCATTGGTGCTAGCACGCAAGCTAGCAAGGAAATTGGGAGGTGGGGCAGCGCCGATCATGTGGCCCGCCAGGAGGACGGTCCCACTGCGGCAGGCCAGGTCTGGGATACCGGCGTAATCGAATCATTGCGCAAAACAGTCAAGCCCCTGGGTGACAAAGTGTCGTATGTGCGTCTGACAGATGCTGAGAAAGACGGATTGCGGGAGATCGTCGCCACGTTGGGCGAGCAGGGGCTGAAGACAACGGAGAACGAGGTGAGCCGGATCGCTATCGCGTACCTGCTCGTTGACCATGAGAGGAACGGCCCGGGCAGCGTTGTCACGCGCGTGGTTGAGGCGCTGCTCTCTTGAGTGGACACGGTCCGGGCGATGGAGACGCTCCGTCAGGAGAGACAGAGGAAGAGACAAGAGGGTGACGCCGCCATGATGTGAGCAAGAGGCCAGAAGCGTCTGTGATCACCATAGCGTGAGACCCACCGGCACCAACCGGTGGGTCTCACGTGGACGATATCGTTTAGCTCTGATGCGCCCGTTCCACCAAGAACCATCAGAGCTACCGGGTAAAGGACAGGTCGCCCCAGGAGCGCCAACTCCGACGGCAACCTGGCTTCATAGGAGGCTTTTCTATGCGGGAGAGTATGTGGCCATCCTTCGGCCAGCATAGCAGTGCATTGGAAACTTGTCAATCATCGCTCACAGGGGCATTGCCCAGGCTGAGGCGAACGAGATGCGCCGGCCACGGATCGGGCCACCACACGGGTGTCAAGCCCTCTCTCCGGAGAAAGGAAGGGCTCCTCACCCGTGGCGGCCGGGTCAGCAGGCGGGGGCGGCCATGAGCGCGCCGGGGCCGGAGTTTAGCTATACAGCCTTCGCTGGCTTCATTGAGCCAGCCTACACGCAAGTGCCAGATATAATCCTGGACCAGATGATGGCCGACCTGGGGGAGGCCGAGCTCAAAGTGTTGCTCTACATCGTGCGCCGTACACTGGGTTTCAAGAAGCAGCGCGACATGATCTCGCTCGACCAGTTGGTTCATGGCATTCGCCGCACCGACGGTGAGCAACTCGATCGGGGTACAGGCCTCAGCCGCAGTGCGGTGCGCCGCGGCATCACCGACCTGCTGGCCAGGCGCCTGATCATAGCGTATCAGAACATGGACCCGTACCGGGGGCAGACACCAACCACCTACGGGCTACGGTGGGCTGGTCAGGGCGAAAATCCCCAAGCCAAAGAGGCCTGTCCGTCAGCGGACAGGGGGGATGCCCGTCAGCGGACAGGGGGAATGCCCGTCAGCGGACAGGGGGCCTATTCGGCAGTGGGCAGGGGTGGTGCCCGCCAGCGGACACCACAAGAGACAGACGGACAAGAAACAGTTGAACAAGAGACAGAGCTTTCGAAGTTTTCGAAAACTTCGAAAAGGCAGCCCCCATCGGAACAAGCTATGGGACGCCGAGAGCACGGAGGCCTCGGCATGCCCGAAACAGGAGACACATCCTCACGTGACCACTCCCCACAGGAGGCTCAGAACCAGCCTCTGGCACAGGGGCGGCCGCAACTTCGCCTCGACCCCGCCTATTGTGCCCTCGTGGACCCGATGACAGCCATAGGACGTGAACTCGGCGATGAGGCGCCAGCACGCTCCAGCATCACCCGCGCCTACCGCCTGATGGGGGCGGCCGGTATTGCTCCCGCTGAGTTCCCCGATCTTCTTGGTGAGGCCAAAGCGCTCACGCGGGCACATCAAGCACAGATTACTAAGAGGCGCGCGGACGCCGGAACTGCGCCACGAAAAAACCTCATGGCATACTTCTTCGCCACCCTCGAAAGCCTGATTTCTTCGGACCAGCATCCGCCCCGGCAGATCGGGCTGGCAGGGACGCCACGGACGGAGGCCCCTCAGCGGCTGACGCGGGGGCCTACCACCGCACCGCCAGCCGAGCCCACTGATGGCGTCACAAAGTACACAAGCGGCCGCTATGGCCATCTGGTGGAGTTGTAGTGTGGACAAGGACCAGGCCAGGACAAAGAGGTGGCCGGACGTCCCGCTCTCCTGCGTCGTCTGGGCAGCGATGGGGTAACGTCACGTTACCCCATCGCTGCCGCATTTCGTTGCTGGCCAGGGTAGTAAAGAGAGGGTAGGCATGACAGACGAGACGATGGAGAGCCAGGAGCGCACCGCTGAAGCAGCCGACACGACCTTGACCGTTGCCGAGCAGCGGCGGGTTGCCCTCATCGACACCGATGAGATCCTGGCGGTGCGTGCAGTGGACGGTGATATCTATGTTCCCTTGCGCGAGATGTGTGGCAATCTCGGCATCGCGCGGGTTGGCCAGGTGCGGCGCATCCGCGCTGACGAGGTCATGGCTGAAGGCCTGCGCGACGTGCGTGTGCGCACGCCGACCCGAGGCGTGCAGACCATGCAATGCCTGCGTCTTGACGTGGTGCCCTTCTGGCTGGCCGGCGTGGAGCCGAGTCGTGTCAAGCCGGACCTGCGCGACCGGCTGATCGCCTATAAGCGCTGGATTGTGCGCCGTGTCTGGGATGCTTTCTCCGCCGAAACTGGGCTGGACCAGGTGTTCCCGCCCACCTCAGACCCCGCCCTGGTTCCCAGCCAGGAGATGACCCTGGAGCAGATCGCTCACCTTGGCTATGCTATCGCCACGCTGGCCCGACAGCAGCTTGCGTACGAGCATGAGTTGGTGGAGATGCGCGGTCAGATCTCCACCCAGGGGATGCGGTTGGTCACCCATGGGGCGTAACTGGCGGCCGACGACGCGCTTCGACCGCGCCACCGAGGTCATTCGCGACGTGATCCGTGAGGTGCGCACCGGCAGTCTCGCCTCTCCGCCGGCGCCACGATCACTGACGAACAGGCTGCCTCCATTCAGACCCTGGTGCGGGACATCGCCACCGCCCTCGCGCGCAAGGAGGCCGCCGCAGGACTGACCGGAAAACGCCCCAATGTCTACCAGGCCCTATTCGGCGCCCTCTATCGGCAGTTCGGCTGCACCTCGTATAAGCTCATCCGAGCTGACCAATACGCTCAAGTCATAGAGTGGCTGCGTGAGTATCAGCAGGCCCACGATGCGCGATGCAACAACATCGTTTCCCCCTGTCCAGGCCAGCACGTTCGCTCCAACGCGTCCCCAACAACACTGCTTCTCCATCCCACGGCGCGTAGATCCACGATCCTGCCCGGCTGGACCTGACTCCCCTCAGGACTGGGCGCGACGCCCCACCTGATCCACGGCACGCCCGATGGCGACCAGGTCCGCCGCAATCCGCGCGTCGGTAATCAGGTCACCCAGTGCAGCCAGACTTTCTTCTACAGTTCGCCGCAAGGTGCGTGCTTGCTGCCGCGCCTGGGCGAGAGTGAGTGCTGGTGGCACGGTCAGCGCGGCCTTATCCAGAGTGTTGCGCAGCGCAACACTCTGTTGATCCTGCGTCCCGTTGGTGCTTTCCCCCGGTCCTAATGTGTTGCGCTGCGCAACACTTTGCCGCGCTTGGCCAATGTGCTCACGCAGCTCATCCCGGCTGAGGGGCGCCTTCTGCTTGCGCCGCCCAGCAATGAACTGCACCAGCCGGGGTTTGTCATCATCAGGGACGCCCAGGAGTTCCTGAGCATCGCTCTTGGTGATCTGCTCGTCAATGACCGCTTCCGCGAGCACGGGGTCCTCGTAGATGCGGACCACTCGGCTCACTTTCGAGGCTGCGATGCCCAGACTGTCGGCGATCCGGCGCACCGAGTAGCCCTGTCCCAGAAGGCCCTTGTAGGCCTCGCCCTCTTCCTCGTCGGTGAGGTTGGCGCGGTGCAGGTTTTCAATCAGCGCGTCAAGGAAAGTCTGCTCGTCGCTCGTATCGCGCACGATCACCGGCACCTCATCAAGGCCAGCCAGAACGGCGGCCCGGTAGCGGCGCTCTCCCATGATAATCGAGTATCCCTCGTCGTGCGGCCGAACGGAGAGTGGCTGAAGGATGCCGCGCTCGCGGATACTGGCAGCCAATTCATCCAGTGCTCCGGCATCGAATCGCTTGCGCGGCTGAGTGGGATTGGCCACAAGACGCGTGATGCGCACGAGCTTGGCACCCGGCATGATCCGCTCTCCCGGCGTCTCAGCGATCTGCGGCCGGTCAGTCAGCGCCACACGATTTTTCAGCGCCTCGCGCATATCACGCTTACCGGTGGGCATGTTGCGCCATCCCTACTCGCTGCAGAACCTCAACGGCCAGCGCCCGATAGTCGTTGCCCGCGCCATTGGCTGCCCCATCGAAGATCGTCTCGCCGAACGCCGCCGCCTCTTTGACCTTGGTGCTCCGCCGGATGACTGTGGTCAGCGTCTCGCGCGGCCAACGGGCGCGCACTTCTTCGAGGACCTGTTTGGAGATCCGCGTGTTGTCATAGAGCGTCAGCAGGGCGCCCAGGAAGCGCAGGTCGGGGTTATAGTAGCTGCGCGACTCGTCCACCGTCTGCATCAACATATCCAGGCCTTCAAGAGCATAGGGAGCGCTGTCGATCGGCACCAGGAAGTGGGTGGCCGCCACCAGCGCGTTCATACAGAGTTTGCCCAGCGAGGGGGGACAGTCGATAATGCAGATGTCCCAATCCGGGCTGGCCATGGTGCGGCGCAAGCGCAGGTCGCTCCCCGCGAGCTGAGAGAGGGAGACATCGGCGTTAGCCAGCGTCAGGCTGGCAGGGACAACGCGCAGATTGCGCCGTACCTCCACCGCCACGTCCTGGACGCTGGCGCCATCGAAGAGGACGTGGCGCATCGTGGGAATGCCGCGCGGTGCCACGCCGAGATGGCGTGACAGCGTGTGCTGAGCGTCAATATCAACGGCCAGCGTGTTGTACCCCGCGTCAGCCAGAGCAACGCTCAGGTGCAGAGCTGACGTCGTCTTGCCGCAGCCGCCCTTGGCGTTAGCGACCGCGATCGTCACGCTCATCTGGCCATCCCTTCCTCTCCTGTCACCCTACCTATCCTAGACGGATAAAGCGCTTGGAGCGTCCCAGCGCTGGTTCAAGTATAGTCGGTTCCGCTTCTCACCGCCGTTGCTACTCCGGCGCGCCTGGTGGGCGCCGGCGGATGCCCCAGCATGGTGTGCGTCCACCCCGACCACACCGGGCATCTCTGCGCATAATCACGCTGTCCCCGGACGCGCCAGGACTCCCGCCTGCCTCAACGGGAGACGCTCTCATCCACGGGATCCACTGGCGAGGCGGGGCATGCTGGAGCATCTATCCGCTCTGAGCCCTGGCACTGTCGAGAGGGAACGATGTGTGACTGCTTCGGCGCCCCCATGAATGCAACGGCGTTCCACCGTCTACGGGGCCGCTCTCCACGCTCAGGAAGCACGGTGTGCCTGCTCCCTAGCGCTCCCTGCTCCTGACGGTGATCGTTCCATCGTTTCACGGTCCGGACGTGACTCTCCGGGTGTCTGTGGACCGCCCTCAGACACACGGTGAGCCGCCCGAGCCTCTCTCCCTCGGCGGCTTCGGGCTGTCGGCTACGTTTCTAGAGAGCGCCGGGGTGGCGAGAGGGTCTACCCGCCGTCGCCCACGGGCTCGTCCGCGCCAGACGCGGTGCCCGCATCGCGCAATGCCTCTGGTGTGGTGTTGAGGGCCGTGGCCAGCGCGCGCAGCCGTCCCGTCGTAGGCTCAACGATGTCGTGTTCGAGGCGCCCCAGCGTGGTGCGCGAGATGCCCAGGCGCGTGGTCAGAGCGTCCTGTGTGAGGCCCAGCGCCGCACGTCGCGCGCGCAGGCGAGTGCCCAGCCCACCATAGCGCGGCCCCCAGGCGTGCAGATCACCGGGGTCCACATCCCCTAGCAGATCCTCCAGGGGCACGGCCAGGGCCGCCGCAAGAGCTGTGGTCACCTCGAAGCTCGGCTGGCTCAGGCCCTGTTCCAGCGCGGAGATATAGTGCGCCTTGAGGCCTGCCACGCCCGCCAGGGGCGCCTGGGTCAGCCCCCGCGCCCCGCGCCGTTGGGCCAGGCGCTGGGCAAACCCGGTCGGTTCCCCGCGCTCCTTGTGCAAGCGGGTGAGGGTAGAGGCGTCTACCAACTCCTCCAAGCGCAGGCCCAGCGCCGTGGCCAGGGTTTGGGCCACCATGCGAGAGGGCAGCCAGGCACCCCGCTCGATCTGACTGAGCGAGGTCGCGGTCACGCCGACCCTCGTCGCCAGGGTCTCGGCGGTCAGGCCCAACGTCCGGCGGCGCAGGCGCAGGCCTGCGCCGAGCCCGGGGCGGGCTGGCCGCGCGCCCGAAACGCCGCGCGGTCTTGATCCCCCAATAGCTCCTCCTCGCTCAGCTCCAGCGCGTGAGCCAGCTGCGCGATCACTTCCTGCGTGGGGCGGTTCCGCCCGGCTTCAATGGCCTTGACGTGGGAGGTGGAGATGCGCCCGCCGGGAGGGCCACCACGGCCTGGCTCAGCTCCAGCGTCTCCCGCTGGGCACGCAGGACAGTGGGCAGGCCCGTCTCTGGCCGGGACCGCTCCTAAGCGCGTGAGGGATGGCTGACGCCGCGCTCCAGGTGGGAGATGTAGCTGTGATGGAGACCCGCCCGCCCAGCCAGCGTTCTGACCGTCAGACGCAGGGCCATGCGCCGCTCGCGCAGTCGTCGGGAGAATCCCTCGGGCACGCTGGTCGGCTGCCGGAGATGCTCCAGGGTGACTGCGCCAAGCAGCTCCTGCACTGGGAGGGCCAGGGCAGACGCCAGCGCCAGTGCCACATGCTGGGAGGGGTGATAGAGCCCTTGCTCAGTGCTGGTGAGCAGACTGCGACGCAGGCCGGCGCGCTCCGCCAGCGCCTCCTGGGTCAGCCCGCGCCCCCCGCGGACCTGGCGAAGGCGGTGCGCCAGGTCCGTCCTGGGCGTCGGGGGACGCCAGAGCGTCGCGCCACCGGTGGGGTCATCGCCGCCCAGCAGATCGGCGCCGGACAGGCCCAGTGCCTCCGCTAGCAGCCTGTCGGAGAGAACTGACATAGGCGGGAATCGGATGAATGGCGGGTGAGGTCAGGCACGGAAGAGAGGAGGGCGTAGCTCCATAGAGAGAACGCGCGACCGATAGAAGTGGCGGCTGCGGTCAGCAGCACACCAGCAATGACCACCGCCGTCGCGATGTGGGCTGCTGGCGTCGTGCTCGGCACGCACCCACCCAGCAAGGTGTGGAGACGCTTGATGTTATAGGCGAGGCAGACCAGGATCCACTCACCGCTCACCTTGGCCAACCTGCGGAGCGAGAACTGCCGGAAGCCCATGGCTTCCTTGATGATGCCAATGGCCGGTTCCACCGTACACTTGCGCAAGCGGTAGATCGCCCGTCCTTCCGGTGTGGCGAGTTTGGCGGCCATCGCGACGCGCGGGCCAGGGTTCGCCACAACAGGCACGGGCGACGGCGAGGAGAGGACCTCGTCGAGCGACCAGCGGTGCGCCTCGCGTCCCGTGGCGATGGAGGGCTCAATGCCGCGAACCGCACACCCCGTGATGTTCGCGGCACTGAAAAAGCCGGTGTCACTGGCCACGGCGCGCGGCACGCCCACGGCTGCGGGAATGGCGTCCAGCGTTGGGAGGAGGGCCTGCACGTCGTTAGGCTGGTTGCAGACCAGCGCGCCGATCACCAGCATGCTGGCTTGGTCCACGACCACCTGCGCGTTGTAGTCTTGGTCGAACCCGCCGCTGGCGCTCTCCTTCATGATCCGCGACTCGGGGTCCGTGAAGTTATAGTGGTCTTTCACCCGCGCGCCCGGCGTGGGCGGCTGGGGCTCCTTCCCGCGCGGCGCTTTCCCCGTCCGCTCCGCTTTGGCCCCTCGCTCTGCCATCTGGGCCGTGTAAGCCGCGTGCTCTTCGGCGTAGCGGGCGGCGGCGCGCTCCTCCAGCACCGTTCGTGCCTGGGCTAACTGGGCCAGACGTTCCTCGCGCCGGGCCACCTCGTTGCTCAGCTGTGCGGCCACAGCCTCCTGATCTGCCGCTGCATCCGTCTCCGCAGCCTTGGCAAGCAGGACCTCCACCTCCGCATGCACCTCCTGCTCGATCTTCAGCAAGCGCCCGTAGCTCACCGCCGCGCTCTTCGACGCGTCCGCGTGGATCTTTGTCCCATCGGTGCTCACGGCCTGGAGGAGCAGCACCCCACTCGCCTGGGCCGCCACCAGCACTTGCACGAACACCTCCTTGATTTCCCCGAGAAAGGTGCTGCGAAAGTGCGCCAGCGTGTCATGGTCCGGATGCATGTTCCCCGCGATGTAGCGAAACCCCAGATCCTCGTGCGTTGCGCGCTCCAGCTTACGCGAACTGAAGACGCCGCGGCTATAGCCGTAGATCAGCACGCCACACAACACCGCCGGGTCGTACGGCAGCCCACCCCGCGCGCCAAAGCGCGCACGAAACCCCGCAAAGTCCACCAGCGCCAGCAGGTCGACCAGGAAGCGCGCGGGATGCTCCGGGGCCACACAGTCGCCCAGCCGCACCTGGACCTCCAATGCCGCCGCGTAGTCTGCTGTCCGGAACTGCCGACTCATCGTTCCCCTACCGCCTCGTCGCTCGTGCGATCACTTCGTCACCCTCGTCGTGCCCATCACCATAGCATGTTCCACCCACGCCAGCTTGCCCGCTTCTCTCCGACAGGCTGCTAGGATCAGGATACCCGAGCAGACGCACCCTCTGCTCTCCGCATACTGAGACCTGCCGCTTCCCCTGGAGCATCCCCGCGACCAACCGCGCCTTGGCGGCCCGTCGTTGCTCATCGTCCATCCACCACCTCCGCGCCTCTGCCAGGGCTCGTAAATTATCGGAGAGAAGACA
>JAABUJ010004843.1_pt1 | contig 13865 bp, 11 predicted proteins | sample 5559131 | NCBI WGS metagenome assembly JAABUJ01 (sample SAMN10711875, study PRJNA513366) | rock metagenome | isolation source: Antarctica rocks | place: Antarctica: Victoria Land, Mt New Zealand nord | collected 2016-01-07
CACACGGAGCGCACGCGCGCCGTGGTTGGTCTGGTCAACCGCCGCCTCGACCGCCAACAGCGGCGCCGGGCGGCGTAACCCGATCGACGGGGAGGGGGCCATGCGTCTCTCCTCCTATTGCCAAGATAAACTAGTAGTCAGAGAAAACAAGCTTTCGCTTTTTAACCGTGGGCACGGCAATTGCTGTATACTCCCCTGGAACGGGTGAACTTTCTGACTACTGACTACCGCCTACTGACTACCGCCTACTGACTACTCGTACGGCGCGCTATCCACAATATAGTGTTGACAAACGCACCGATTCCGGCTATACTTAGGGTATTAAAGACTCAAACTTCTTTCTAAATGTATCGAATAGACGTGAGTAGCGAGGCGGCCACGACAGCGGCGCTTCGCTACTCACGCGCATCTATTTCTGAGAGACTATACCCATGGAGGTTATTATTATGCCACGAGCTGCTGCCCGGTCGCATAGCGACGCTGACGCGCGGCCCCTGGAGGGCGAGGCCGCGAGCGACAATACTTTGGATAGCGAACTCGTCGTGGCTCCCAACGATCTGACCGCCGCGGAGAAGACGGTTGCGCCCACGGTAGCGGCTACCAGCGAGAAAGACGCCGACGAGGAGCAGGTCGACGAGCAGTCTATCGACGACATGGGCGGCGCGTTGCCCGAGTTGCTCGATTCGTACTTGCGCGAGATCGGCCATACGCCGCTGCTCAAGCCCGAGCAGGAGGTCGCGCTAGCCAAGCGTGTGGAGCAGGGCGATAAAGACGCTGCGAACATGATGGCGCAGGCCAACCTGCGCCTCGTGGTGAGCGTGGCCCGCCGCTACCTCAACCGCGGCCTGCCGCTCGAGGATCTCATTGCCGAGGGCAATATTGGCCTGCTGCGCGCGGTCCAAAAGTACGAGTGGCAGCGCGGCTACCGCTTCAGTACCTATGCCGTGTGGTGGATTCGCCAAGCGATCACGCGCGCCATCGCCGATAAGGGCCGTACGATCAGGCTACCCGTACACGTCGGGGAGGCCCTGACCAAGCGCTCCAAGGCCGTCGGTCAGCTGACGACCGAGTTGGGGCGCGAACCGACGCCCGAGGAGCTCGACGCCGTCCTTGGCGCCGACGCGTCGTTCATCGGCGCGGCCGTCGTCGCCGCGCAGGCGCCGCTCTCACTCGGCATGGCCGTGGGCGAGGATGGCGAGGAGCAACTCGTCGATTTCCTGCCCGACGAGGCGGCGGTCACGCCCGAAGAGGGCGCGGTGCGGCGCGTGTCGGCCGAGGAAACGCGGCAGGTCATGAACGACGTGCTGACCGAGCGTGAGCGCGAGGTGCTTAAGCTGCGCTTTGGGCTCGACGGCTCGTCGCCAGAGTCGCTCGATGTGGTCGGGCGGCGCCTGGGCGTGACCCGTGAGCGCGCGCGCCAGATCGAAGCCGAGGCCCTGCGCAAGCTGCGCCGTCCGACCGTCGCGGCGCGCCTGCGCATCAACTAGATCCTAAACCCATCAGGGTAAACGCGCGGCGCGGATCATGCAGTGCGATCCGCGCCGCGCGTTTACCCTGTTTTTTGTAAGATAATGGTTGGCGCGCATAAACCTTGGGGTCGCCACCCCAAGACTCCCGCGTGCTACCTGAAGAATGTCAAAGACGCCGGTGGGAGATGGAGAGGACAGTAGTCGCATGCGCGCACGGCTCGTCGATACAATCCTCCTCTCACAGCGTGGCGCGGCGCTCTGTTGTGTCGTTCTGGTGATCCTGCTGGGCCTGAACGCACTCGTCTTCTATCGTAATACGCAAACGCTGCTGGCCCAGGAGCGTTCGGTCACGCACTCGCAGCGAGTGCTGACCCGCATCAACGAATCTTTGGTCAGTGTAACCAACGCCGAGAGCGCGCAGCGCGGCTATATTCTGACCGGGAACGCCGCATACCTACGGACGTATACGACGGCCGCACGTACCGTCTACCACAGACTCGACAACCTGCGTGATCTTGTCGCCGACAATCCGCAGCAGACCCACCGTCTCGCCGCATTACGCGTATTGACGGACCAGAGATTGGCCGACCTCAGGCAAGCGATCGACCTAGAACGCACGGGACAGACCACCCAGGCCCAGAATATTGCCCTCGTGGGCGGGCGCGCTGACGTGCTGCAAAGCGCGTTCGGCGCGCTGACGAGCGCCGAAATCACGCTGCTCGAACGACGCGATGTCGATGCCCGGATGGCGGCCACGACGACGACCGTCACGCTCATCCTTGCCACGGCCGTCGACGCGGCGCTGCTGGCCGGCGTCTTACTGGCCATTCAGCGTACCTTCATCCGCCGGGCGCGACTGGCCGAAGAGCGCGGGCACCTGCTCATCGAAGCGCGCCGAGCGCACGCCGCGGCCGAGTCCGCCGTCAAGGTGCGCGATGATTTTCTGTCCCTGGCCGCCCACGAACTGCGTACCCCGCTCACCTCCGTCCTTGGCAACGCACAGTTGCTGCAGACGCACAGTGCTGCGTTCGCGCCGCGCGACCAGCGCCTCGTCACGGCCATCGCGCGCGGCGTCGACCGCCTGCGCGCGCTGGCCGAGTACCTGCTCGACGTGACGCATCTCGAACAGGCGCCGCCCGAGTTGGTCCTCCAGCCGCTCGACCTCGTGGCGCTGACCCGCGACATCGTCGCCGAAGCGCACGAGACAGACCCACGACCGACCCTGCGCGTGGCGGACGCGCACGGCACGCTCACGGTGCGCGCCGACCGCGGCCGATTGGCGCAAGTGCTGCAAAACCTGCTCGCCAACGCTATCAAATACAGCCCCGACGGCGGCGCCATCACCGTGACCGTCGAGCGGCAGGGCGACCGCGTGCGCGTGTCAGTCGTCGACAGCGGTATTGGTATCCCGCCGGATGCGCTGGGCCACATCTTCGACCGCTTCTATCGCGCCCCGAACGCGGGGCTCTACACCTACAGCGGGCTCGGCCTGGGGCTCTACGTCGCGCGCGAGATCATGACTCATCATGGCGGCACGCTCACGGTCCGCAGCGAAGAGGGCAAGGGCAGCACGTTTATGATCGAGCTTGCCGCCGCGCCGCGCGCGTTAGCTGATAGGCCAAAGCAGGGCTCTACCGGTGTAGGGTAGACTCACCATATATCGCTTTGAAAGGGGTCAATGATGGTCTACGCCAAGAGCATGGGCGCGCGTCAAGCGCAAAGAGGACCCGCGGCTGATGACGGGACAGTCGACCTACGTTGACGACATCCAGCCGCACGGATTGGCCTACGTCGCGATCCTGCGCAGCGTCTACGCACACGCCACGATCACCGCCATCGACACGTCCGCCGCCGCGGCGCATCCCGGCGTCATCGCCGTCTACAGCGGCGCCGCGTTCCGCGACATGGTCGAGCCGATGCCGCACGGCGGCGAGGGCGCCGTTCCGCCCGACATGACGCCCATCGCCACGCCGGTGCTCGCGCATGGGCGCGTGCGCCACGTCGGTGAGCCTATCGCCGTCGTCGTGGCCGACGACCGCTACGTCGCGCGTGACGCGCTCGACCTGATCGAAGTCGACTACGAGCCGCTGGAGGCCGCCGTCGACCTCGATGCCGCCGTGGCGCCAGACGCGCCCCAACTCTACGACGACGTGCCGGGCAACGTCGCCTACACCTGGACGTGCAAGCAGGGCGACCCCGACGCGGCCTTTGGCTCCGCCGATGTGACGGTGCGCCAGCGGCTGGTCAACCAACGCCTCGCCGGCGTCGCCATGGAGCCGCGCGGCGTGCTCATGCAACCCGACGCGCTCAGCGGCGGCCTCGTCGTCATCACCTCGACGCAGAATCCCCATACCGTGCGCCGCGAAATCGCCGCGACACTGCGCCTGCCCGAGATCGCCGTGCGCGTGATCGCGCCCGAAGTCGGCGGCGGCTTCGGCGTCAAGATCAGCTCCTACCCCGAGGACATGATCTGCGCCGTGCTGACCCTGCGCCTCAACCGCCCCGTCAAGTGGATCGAAACGCGCGGCGAGAGCCTCTCCTCCACGCACCATGGCCGCGCGCAAGTCGCCGATGTCGAACTCGCGGCCAGGCGTGACGGGACCATCCCGCCGCTGACCGGCTGGTTGATGTGCGGCGTCTACAAATACGACGCGGTCGACCTGGACATCCACGCCGTCTACACCAACACCATGGCCGTCGGAGCCTACCGTGGCGCGGGGCGGCGCGTGAAGTTGACGTCGGCGACCTTCGCGAAGCCGGCCCGCGTGATGCTGTGTTGCGAGGTGAAATTGCCGGGGGCCGTGCCGATCCAGGCGCGCCGGCGGCCCGCACGCCGCAACGCGGCGCACATGAAGCGCAGCAGCGCCGGGTAGTACCCACGGCCACGGTAGTCGGGGCGCGTGGCGCAGTCGTAGATATAGGCCTCGTCGGGCTTGAGCTGGAACGAGATGCCAAGGTCGCCGAGCGGTTCGGCGCTGTAGGCAATCCAGCCATACGACACGACCTTGCCGTCCGCCTCTATCACGTAGGGGTGGCGACCGTGGAGGCGACGCGCCCGCACGACATCGTCGAGATACGCGCCGCTGGCGTGCATCGCGTCCTGGAGCGCCGGCACATCGACGGCAGTGGCGGCGCGCAACGCCGCGTCGCGGATGTGGGGCGGCTCGGGCGCAACGGTCAGGTCGTACATGAACAAAGTACCATCGCGGTCCGGATCGGCCAGGGGCCGCGCTGTCGTCATCAGAGTCTCTCTCCACTATCCACTAGCTGTCTGTCACGCGCTATCCTTAGGGTAGCACGATACATACCGTACGACCTACTCACCCCAGCGCGGCCACCCGCGGCCACGCATGCGCCATTTTCCGTTCGCCATCGGCCAAGCCGAGCGCGATGCCTGGCTCGGCCACATGCACGCCGCGCTCGATGAGAGCGGCGTCGCCGAGCCCGCGCTATCGGCCATGCGCGACTACTTCGAATACGCCGCGACGTTTATGATCAATTCATGACTACAGTTGCCGGGCGTGCGCGAGGGCGTAACGCGAGAGCGTGGGGCCGTCGATAGAGGCGGTGAGTGTAGAGGGCAGCAGGGCCGTCCAGCGGTCCGAGGACGGACGCGCCTTGTCGTGGGCATACCACGACAAGACAATCGGCGCGGGGCATATGGATACCAACGTGTCCACGACTGCCGCGGCGCGGTCCCAGTCCGCCGCGTTGGGCGCGCGACTGTACGGATAGCCAACCACATTCTCGGGATCTACCTGTAGCGACCACCGACCGCCGGAGTCGCACGGGGGATTGGTGACGCGTGGATGGGCACTGTCACGGTACACCACGTCGACGGCGGCGATGTCGCTCGCGGGATCGGCGCCGATGAGCGCCGAGACCGCGCCATTGGGGTCGGCTCCCACCCCGCTCCTAATGCCGGGCAATGCGAGCAAACCGGGCTGGGGAGTTGCCGTTGACGGCAGAGGAGTCGCCGTCGGCAGCGCCAGCACGGACACGATCGACGTCGTTTGCGGACCGGGTTGCGCCGTAGCGGTGGGTAATGGCGGCGGTGGGAGCACGGGCGCGGACGTCGCGGCGATGAGCACGGCGAGGCCGCCCACGAGCGCCACGACGAGCCCCAGCAGCGCCAGCCCCAGGCGAATGACTATTCGGCGTGGCATGGCGGCGCCTTTCGTCGCATCCTCCACACCCGTGGCTTATGTCTATCGCCTGAGACCATCATGGATGCCGCGTAGGAACGCCGGCCGGGCCAACGCTTACCCGCGTGGGCAGCGGAACGAGCGTCGCCGCGGGCGCTGCCGGCGTCGCGGTCGTCAGCACGGACGGCGCTGCCGGCGTCGCGGTCGTCAGCACGGACGGCGCTGCCGGCGTCGCGGTCGTCAGCGCGGACAGGGTGGGCGCTGGGGCGACGGTCGGTACGCCCGCGACGGGCGTGAGGATAGCAGCGCTACTCGTCGGAGATGTGGCCGGCACGACGATACCGGGGGTCGTGGAAGCGCCTGGGACAGCCAGCGGTGTGCCGACCGGCTGCGGGAGGCGCGCGATGGCCGTCAGCGTCGCGGGAGCGATCGGCGCGAACGTCGGCAACGGCGCGAGCGGCTTTCCGCTAGTGGCCGCGGTCGCCGTCGGCTGCGGCGCGGGCAGCAGCACTGCCACGACGGGACCGCTCGGAGCGCTCTCGTTTTGTCCATCGAACGACGTCACCGTGTACACGTAGGTCGCGGCTGGCGTCAGATCGGTCGCGTCGGTGAACGACGTCAGATCGGGCTCATTGACCGTCCCCACGATCGTGTACGGCGCGAAACGCCCTGTCGCGCGGTAGATGCGAAAACCGACGGGGAGGGGACGGGGCGCGCGCCAGGAGATCGTGATCGCGCCGGCGGTCGTCCCCGTGATGAAAATATCGGCCGGGGGGCGTAGCATGCCCGTCGCACTGGTCGGCGCCGGGCTTCCCAGGGGCGCCTGGGCGTTCGCCTGCCGCCCTATGGACGGGGCTGGGGTTGAAGGCGGAACAATCGCCAGCGCGATCGCCACGGCAACCACGAAGAGCGCGGCCAGCGCCACGCCCGTTAGTGGTCCTCCACCTATACGTCGAGCGCGTCCCGTCGCCGGCCGACCGCCAGCCGGCGGGCGATCCCCATTGGCATTGGCATTGGCGCGCGGCGTCGCGTTATCCTGCTCCTGGTTACTATCAGCCACCTTGTATGTTTATCCCCTCTATCAATTGAGCGCCCCGCCGCGCGGACCATGTTCTATGTCTCAACATGTTCTATGTCTCAAGAGGTGGCGTTCCAGAGCGCGCGATTGTCGGCGAAGAACCGCTCGGCCGAGGCGTACGACTCGGGCGTCCCAATATCGAGGAACGGCCCCTCTCCGACAGTAGCATACAAGCTTTGACCGATCAAGGCAGGGAACGTCTCGCGCTCTAGCGAGACAGCGCGCCCTGTAGGGATAGCTTCCAACGTGCGGCGCTCGAAGAGATAGACACCCGCGTTGATCAAGCCAGCGCCGAGATCGGCGCTCTTCTCCCGGAAAGAGCGCACGCGGCCGTCGTCCGCGACATCGACCGCCCCATAGCGGCCGCAGTCGTCCATGGGCACGAGCCAGAGCGTCGCCCCTGCCGCCGTACGGGTATGCGCCTCGAGCAAGCGCGCCACATCGAAAGGACAGAAGGAATCGCCGTTGAGGACCAGCACACGCTCCGTGGATGTCTGCGCCAGGGCATGCCGCACGGCACCGCCCGTCCCCAGCGGGACGGTCTCATGGGCGTAGGCCAACTCCATGCCAAGCCGCGCGCCATCCGCGAAGTGCGCCTCGACCATCTCGCCCTTGTAGCCCGTCGCCAGGACCGCCCGACGCACTCCTTGCGCCCGTAGGGCCAGCAGCAGCCACTCCACGAACGGCCGCCCAGCCACCTCCGCCAGCGGCTTGGGCCGGTCGCTCACGACGCTTTGCAGGCGCGTGCCCTTGCCGCCGACCAGGATAATGGCATCGAGTCGGTTAGTGTAATAGATGGAGCTGTATCTGTTCATGAAATGACTAGCTAAAAGGGCGCGAGGCTTAGATAGAGCTACTACTCAAGCGTCTTGCGGCTGTGCTTGTTGTGGGACGAGAGTCGTGACACTGAAGCGCCCGCGAGCGATAAATAACGCAAACAGGACGACAAAGAGAACTGTATTGGCAATGACTACAGCTTGCACCAGATCCTCGACTGTGGCATGGCGCACAACGATGAGCGTCGCTTGGAACACACAGCAAGACACAACAGCAACAACGAATAGGCGACTTCCGATGGACAGGAAGTAGGAGATTAGGGTCTGCGCGAGCGCTAACATAAGCATAGCAAGACCATACCACACGAGCTGGTTCGCTACCGTCAGTAGTTTTGGATTGTGAAACAATACTTGTATCACTGTGCGAGGCACCAGCAAAAACACGATTTCCGCCGAAACAGATAGCGCTGCCACCCCGAGCAATGCCTGCAACACAACCGCCGTAGTTCGCTCTCCGCGCTCATGTGCTGCGGCCGCCTTCGGAAACATCACTGCCGCGACACTAGCGCTTACAAACAACACCGTCCGTCCGATGACCGCTAACCCGTCGTACAAGCCTGCCTTTTGCGCAGGGAGGAAGTGCCCGGCCAAGATAGTATCCATATTCAACAGCAAAACGCTACTGGCGAGAGCGATTACTGCCGTTACCGAATACGAGAAGAGCGGCCGTAGCGAGCCACTAGATGTACGAGGACCTGTTAGCAGCTGTCGCAGTGGCACGAGGCTAAGCAGATAAGTTAACGCAGCGCTCAAGACAATGCCAAGAAGTGCTCCATTGACCCCAAAACCCAGTCCCACCAGCACGATAACCAACATAAGCCGCGAGATAGGTGTAAAGACGCTGACAGCGGAATACCAGGAAAAGCGTTGCAACCCTTGAAGCGCACCACCGCTTACTGGACCGATAAAGGCAAAGACCAGCGCAATACTCATGATCATGACCTCTTGCCGCGACCGTATTTGTAAGAAAGCAGCAATCTTGCCACTAAAAGCCACAAATATGATAGCTACAATGATACCGAGTGGAAGCAGAATCACTGTAAGGCGTCTAAAAAGGTCATTCAACTTGGGGAAATTACCTGTTGCGCCCAAACTGGACGCATATTTAGCGATGATCGTACCTATGATTTGCGTTGGCGTTAAGATAACTGCTAAGAGCCCCAACAATGAGACAATTTTGCTATAGGTTTCCAGACCGAGCGTGTGCGTAAGCACAGGATTGAGGAGGTAGTTGAAAGCACCAGTCAATATGGTGCCAACAAAAACGATAATGTTGTGGACTAGATATTCATTCTTGACGAAACGCTGGTAGAAGCGGTTAAACCGCGACCGTGTACCCACATCGTTGGTGTCTACCATTCTACTGGCTGCACTCTCCACCCGTGCTCCTCTAACATATCCCTGTGTTCCGTCCAAATTGACGATAAAATAACAGTCACAAGTTAGCCCCAAAACTGAAGGATAGCACTCGTTTCTGTTTGCGCCTATGTATAATCATCAAACGGGCGCTAACCAGCAACACTATAGCATCAAGGACGAGTCCCACTAGGACGAGTTGCTGTGGCCAATATTCTACAACTACATGGTACGCGCCTGGTTTGCGAATGATCCACGCATTGGCATATCCATTGGCAACAACTCGATCGACGGTCGGTAATGGTTTGTGCAGCAGCAACATCCACCAATGAAAAGGCTCCTGGGCAGGCTCAATGAACGCAAGCCAATGAGGATCATAAGTTTGCTGTAAAACGAGATAAGTAGGAGCTTTCGTTGTATATATACGCATATCACATGATGCACCTGCGCTATACGATAGAAGGGTCATTTGCACAGCCTCCGGGCTTGCTTCGATGTGTGGAACTGAGGAAAATCCACCAATACAAATAGCCCCAAAGGTACATGCCGCACCGCTTGACACATGCCTAGCATCATGTGTTGCAAAGAGGGAGGGATAAGCCGAAGCATTGCTGAATATGTGTAAGCGCCCGATCGTTTGTTCTCGTTGATTGACAAACAATGTACGTGTTGCCGCAAGACTTATCGACGAGGGTGTATCTGCGATGACCGTAGGTTGGCCAATAAAATCACTGGCGACTGTTCCAGTAGGCACAACTACATAGTGAATCGAAAGTTCTTGTAACGTCCGTACCGCTTGAGGTGAGCGGAGCCAGGACCATGGTTGGTTCGTGTTGGACATGGTCTTGATACAGCAATTGCTCAGTGCAGTTGCATCGAGACCAGGATGTAACGTCGAGAAAGTGCCGAAACGCGGCCGCGCGGGTATCCACAAGATGCGGAAGAAATCGTGCTGATGATCAATGTACTTGTTGAAACGGGCATAGTCGCTCGGCACCGAGTTAACGACAAACGCGCCCTGTGCCCGTTGCGCAAGCGCAGGGTAGGCGGGGAAAACTGCCAAGCCGATGAAAACAGTGGTAGATGCAGACAACAACAAACGTCTCGATACAGTTCGATCTCCTATAATGTGTTGGAGCCGCCCCGCTGCCACGCCAAGGAGTAGTGCGTACGCAAATGCTAGAGGCTGATAGAACTTGGAGGGGTCACGAAAGAACGAAAATCCAGGTAGGTGCATGAAAAGCCAATCGTAAACACCGCCAGCGGGATCGTTATCTCCCTTGACCAAAAACGCAGCAACGAGGGCAACAACAACCAGAAAAAGGACGACACGTTCACTGCTCCGGCGAAGCAGCAGTCCGAAGAAGAGTAGGGGCGTGATAAAGAACAGCGGGTTGATGGAGGCTATACGCAGATCATTAGCAAACCAGAACGGATGAAATAGGGCTATACTGTTGCTAAGCGTCATGTGGCTGAGCGCATGTACGCCTACAACATCTACGTAGCCAGACGGCAATTGGGGAGCATGGACAAAAAAAGCCGGTAAAATCCACCATAGATTTAGCACAGCTAGTGTCCCCAGCGCCACAACTATATGCGCGATCCATACTATATTAAGCAACGGCATACTAGGAACAGCACACGAGTCGGTATGCCTTACCTGTAACCGCGAACAACATACTAGGCCATATAGCGCCAGCACTCCAACCGTTATGTAGGTCGACCGAATATCATACATTGCCTGGATCGCCATAAATATGCCCGTGAATGCGAAACCTTGTATCGTACCACGGCGCTGGCCACGTACGAAACCCCATAAAATAAGAGGAATGCATCCGTATGCGACAGCCACCCCGAACTGACCGCCCTCGTACAGAAGATAAACGTAAGAATTCATGACCACGGCAAGGGCGCTGACAAACGCGGCCAGATGCTGTCGGAACCAAGCCAGAGAGAGTGCATATGTCGATGCGCTTGGCAGAAAAACCGCTGGGATGATCCAGAGCAAGCGCTCACTCATACTCCAATCGATACGGAACGATGCCATGATGCCCTGAAGCAACGCGAGCGGAAAAGCAGGGGCGCTAAGGATGTTATACCCGCCAGTCGACGAGCTTGATTCCCACAACGACGGAAACGGAACTGCATCTAGTAAATGCGACACTGTAAAGTAGGGGAAGTCACCGGCTGTCACGAAACCGGTCTTTAACCAAGCGTGATAGAAAGCGGCGATTACCAAGCACACCGTGGCAGGCAGAATGAACGGTCGTAAAGAACGCCTACCCGATCTCTGCCACAGTAACATCCTGCGCGTCACACGCTTCGCTTTCACGGCCATGCGCGGTCCCAGATTATCGCGTTACTCAAATGCATGGGATAGCCATTCGGGATTCCTCGATGCGCGTACAACCTTTACCAACATCACCAATACTGCGGCGGTGGTGATCCCGGCCGCCGTTAGGAACGAGACCAGAGCGGCAAGATCGGTGAAGTGCTGCGCTCCAAAGTCGACGATAACTGTATAGCGGCCAGCCAAGCTAGGGTCTATGAGCCATCCGTTGAAGATGCCGAACGGGCTGAGGTGGTTACGAGGGGAAAGAAACCCGTTGAACCAACACGTCCAGGGCCAAATTGGCGTTCCAGTAGGTACGACGCATGCGTGCCAGTTCGGATTATAGATGGTGGAAAGCACCAGGAGTACCGGTCGTGTCGTCCGGTCAATCTGAACAGTAAACCGCACCGAATTGACTTGATGCCAGGGCCCTCGCATGACATGCGGTGAAGCGGCCGACTGCAGCACCTTGCCATGAGTCCTTGAGGGCGCACCAAGCGCCGACAACAAGTAATCATTCGGCACCTTTATCTGGCCGTATTTTGACGTGACAATCGGGGGAGCGGCGACGGTGTAGAGAATAGGAACGAAGGAACGCTGATCGACCTCGTACAGATCGAGCTTGCCGAACGATCGAACGAAGTGTAGATAGGACTGTGACTGGAGATAGGCCCGTACTTGCCGCGGAGACACGATATGGCGCCCAATCTCGTCAGTCACGATGTCATTACGCTGGACAATGTATCGCAGGCCTTGTGCTGCCAAATACGGCTCTATTGTAGGATGGGCACTGTCCTTCACTGCTTGCAGTATTTGACCATTGAGATCGACCCCACCTGATGTCGCTGCGACATACCCGCCTGCAGCGTTTATTGTGATATTACGATTGGGAATAAACTCTCCAGGTACTGCGTCGGCTCCATAATACCCCCAACTATAGGGCATTTGATAGTAGTCGTCGTTGGGCAACAGTAGCACCCCAGCATGTACGTCCTGCCGCGACAGATAGTCCTTTAATTGGAACCAATAGCTCGGAATGGCTATGCCGGGTGGGGCTGTATTCACGGGGCTACGTCCAACAACCTGCCCTGTGACAAGGGGGAAGGCGGTCACGATGAAGGCCAGGCCGGTAACGGCTACGACGCAAGATTTGACCAACACTACGCCTACCCAGCGGCGCCTCAATACATGAGCCATCTGTCCCGCTAGGCATTCGATTTGATACCCGATAAGCGGGGCATAAAGGACAAGAAGTGGGAAGGGAAACTTGGTATCTGGTTCACGGAACAGCCAGAAGAGCGGCACATGATGGAAAAAAAACTGGTTGACGTTATAGAAAAGATCCGGCCCGTGCAATCCCGTCGAGACAAGAAGCAATACCAAAGAGCCAGCCGCTGCAGGCACGACAATCCAGCGCGGGATTGAGCGATTAAGGAGTGCCGAGAAAGCGATCAAAGATGGGAGGAAAACAGTGGCGAGCAGGAGAGGGGTTTTGTAGACGGGCGCATAGGGGAAATAGTAGTCCCACGCCCATGTTGGATTCAACCAAAACATATTCATGATACTGGAGCGGCGCGCTACAAAGCTCCAATCCTGCGCCTGGGCGGCAATCACTTGCTGATGGCCAGCACCAAACAGGACGAAGTACGCCTGCGAAATCCAGTAAACATTGACGAGCACATAGATGACCATGAGAAGCGCGACATGTAGTAGAACTTTGTCCCTCCCCCTCCATGCTCGAGCGACAACATAGATGCTCATAAATACTGCAAAGAGCAAGAACACCATAAAAAGAGGGGGGTTAACGAACAGCATCCCGCTTAAGCTCGCCGAAACGGCGAAGACTGCCAAGGACAGGGCGTTTAACGATCCAGTCGCCAGCTGGATGAATAAGGCACTCATATACGGCAGGTACACAAGGATGAATAGGCCTAAGTAACCTGGTGGAACGAGCACAATGAAAGGGTTGAAACAATAGAATAGTGCGGCAACAATGGCTGCTACGCGATGTCCCGGCAACACCGTGAGTACAAAGTACGACATGGACAGGAATTGCGCCCCGTAAAGGAGGATGTAGAAAGCGCGCTGCGCTTCCGCAGGCGCAAAAACCGTTCGCAACAGAGCGTCAAAGATGATCTGCGGCAAGACCTGAATCAGACTGCTGGGCCCTCCCGCACCTCCCAGATCCCAAGCGTAACGCATGCGCTCCACCCATTTGCCTGGATCGATGGTGTAGGGAGGAAAGTTGTCGCCACCAGCCAGCAGTCTTCCAGGGACGAACCACTGTCCTGTGATCAACATTGCTACCAAAAGAGCCAACAGGCCGAGAATCAAACGCCATAGTAGCGGACTGATATCACCCGCTTTTCGCATCTGTATAAGTGCTGCTAAGCGTGTGGATGGGTGAGAAAGCCCTGTTCCGTCTTGGACCTGGTCGAGTGTTGCCAATCGCCTCATGCTTACAGTCTACCCCGCTTGTTACAGCGTGCCATCAAAATCTTCATTGTCATTTATCATTATCAGTATCTTATCGAAAAGTCGGGGGCTAGGCCGCCGCGAGCGCCACGGGGGCGTGGGCCTCAGTCGCGCGTTGGGTGATGAGGTCGGCCAGGGAGGGCATCCGATTGGCACCGGAGAGACGGTCGTGCA
>JAABUJ010004848.1_pt1 | contig 13858 bp, 13 predicted proteins | sample 5559131 | NCBI WGS metagenome assembly JAABUJ01 (sample SAMN10711875, study PRJNA513366) | rock metagenome | isolation source: Antarctica rocks | place: Antarctica: Victoria Land, Mt New Zealand nord | collected 2016-01-07
GCCTCAAAGCTCGTATCGGTCTTGTCGCTTCGCATGGCGATGCGTTTGAACTCCTTCAACTTGCAAAAGAAGTTCTCGATCAGATGGCGCCATTTGTAGGGCGTTGGCTCATGGCTCCCCTCATTCCGATTCAAGAACGTATAGAGAAAGAGGATCGTGCGACCGGATCGAAGTTTACGAAAAGACTCACATCGGCTTGTCTGACGATCGAAGTGTGATGAGCGTCGAAACCAGCTTGCAAGCCGCGCAGAGATGCGATTCCAGGCTCCGTGATTTGATGCATGGGGCTGGACGATGCCGACCAAGAAGCCGCTCTCGTTCGAGGGTGTCCATCGTTTCCTGAAAACGGGGTCTGAGGAGCAAGCGAACGGAAAACCTATGTAAGGCCGTGTCGCGCAACTTGTCGCGGCGCCTTGCTTTTCTGCGACATACATTTGCGACAGAAAAGCGCCCGGCCCGCTTTGCGCATGGCAGCTGTCGCGCAAGTCTTAAGTTGCGCTACAGCCCAGACAATGGCTCAGCCGAGTGCCCTTACATAGGTTTTCCGTTCGCTTGCTCCCCAGACCCCAAAACGCTGTTTGCGGACGACCTGCATGCCAAACGCGTGCTCTCGCTGGCGGGGGCCACGCTTGGGGTGATCGAGTCCGCTTCGCTTGCGGTCGCCATGATCGGCCAGGGCCTGGCGCTGGCCCGCGGGCGCCTGACCAAGCATGCGATCAAACAGGTGGACCGGCTGCTGTCCAATCCAGCCATCGATGTCGACGCGTTGCTGGTCCGCTGGGTGCCCTACGTCGTGGGAGTCCGATCGAACATCACGGTGGCGATGGACTGGACCGACTTCGACGCCGACGGCCAGACGACGATCATGCCGCCGCTGCTGTGCCGCCATGGACGGCCAGAGGTAACGAAACGTCCGGATTTGACAGATAAGGCCCAGTTAGCTCATAGGTGCCAAAACGGCCAACCTAATCTTGTTGCGCAAACCCTCGTTTGGGCGACATAAACGGCCCTCAATACGAACAAGAGCTTGCATGTTGCAGTATGCTGTTGCCCATGAGAATTTCATTGCAACCGACTTCTGCGACGTGTTTGTCATTCGTTCTGCGAGTTGGCCGTTTTTCCACCTATGAGGTGACTGGGCCTATCTCGTTGCGGAGCGACCACCTGAGGTGCTGCGCCTTGGCGCACGTCCAGTAGGAAATTAGACCTTATTCAGTTGGCCTCGCCAAAACTGATAGGTGGTGAGGGGTTCAGGGCCGAAATCCGAGCTCAGGACGGCCTCACGCGTCGAGTTCGCGCGAACTCGGACGCGCGACATCGTCCGTCATGCGCGGACCCTACCCCGTCCCGATCACGCTCGTAGAGCCCGTTCAGCGGACAAAATGGCCAGGGCGACGGGGCCGGGTCGAAAACGTTTACCAGCCTTAGGATAGGCCTGCCTTAATCGAGGCGGTCGGGAAAAACTGCTAGAATGTCAAACCTTGCAGGCGATGCCCGCGCCATCGCGCCGCCATGCCAGCGGGGCGTTCGGACGAGGGAATGCAGTGATGGGCGGCTCTTGCTGCCCGTCGTGCCGAACCAAGCGAAATCGTCGTTGCCGACCTGCGTGCAAACGGCGTTGGCGCCGCGATGGCGCGCACCGGTGTCGTCCACGCTGACCCAGTCCGCCGCTTCCAGCCCCGCGACCGTGACTTGGCCCTGGTGATGCTGCATCAGCACGAAGCGGCGCAGCTCCGGGCCGAAATGGCCGCGGATGCCGCTGGGCAGCGGCGCCAAGCGTTGGTGCACTCGGTGGATGGAGGGCGAGATGATCCCAGCCCCGGTCCGTTATGCGACGACCCGCTGGCAACGGACGGATTTCGGGCGTCCTGTCAGCAGCATCCGGTTCAGGACGGTCACGCCGATGGCAGCCTCGGCTTGCTGGGCAGCGAAGCCGCGGGCTCGCAGCCGTGGTCCAATCAGCGCTTTGTAGCGGCCCATTGTTGTTTCTACTGAAGAAAGCCGACCGTAGTTAGCGTGGTGCACGGATCGGGCGGTGGTTCTGAAGCGCTGGGTGACGTAAGGAACCGTCCTCCCCAACTCCGGATGCTCATCTTGCCTTTCAAGCTGAACCAGGACCGCCGTCGTCACATCCCGCGCCAGCGGCACAGGGTGACGAACTGGCCGGCCTATGACGCCAGCCTGCGCCAGCGCGGCAGCCTGACAGTTTGGTTTACCGACGATGCAGTTGCGGGAGGGGCGGCCGAACCACGCACGACCCGCGGTGGGCAGTCCTGGTATTCACCGCTCGCCATCCTGACGGCGCTCACGATACGCGCGGTGTTCCGCCTGGCCTACCGGCAAGCCGAGGGCCTGCTCGGCTCCGTCATTGGCCTGCTTGGCCTCAGCTTGCGCGTGCCGGACCACAGGACGCTCAGCCGGCGTGCGGAGATGCTGGAGGTGTTGCGGCCGGGGAACGCCGACGCCGGTGCTGGCAGCGAGCCCTTGCACCTGCTGGTAGACAGCACGGGCCTGAAGCTGTGCGGCAAGGGCGAGTGGCTGCTGGAAAAGCACGGGACGGCAACACGCCGGTCGTGGCGCATGCTGCATCTCGGCGTGGACGCCGAAACCGGCCGGATCGTGGCCTCCATGCTGACCCCCAAAGACGTGGACGACGCGTCCCAAGTCGACCCCTTGCTCGATCAGGTCGCAGGGCCCGTGGCCTCGTTCACCGGCGACGGCGCCTACGACCGGGATCGCGTCTACGCCGGCGTCGCCGAGCGCCATCCTAAGGCGGCAGTGGTTGTCCCGCCGCGCGCAAACGCCGTTCCGAGCGACACGGCCGAGAGCGCACCAACACAGCGGGACGGCCACCTCCAGCACATTGCCGAGCACGGGCGCATGGCGTGGCAGAACGCGTCTGGATACAACAGGCGCGCCCGGATCGAAGCCACTATGAGCCGGTGGAAGCAGGTGATCGGCGACGAGTTGCGCACGCATACGGATGAGCGCCGGGCGACCGAGGTGGCGGTCGCTGTCCACGCGCTCAACCGCATGCTGGACTTGGGATGCCCAAGCTACGTCCGCGTCGCCTGAACCTAGACGGCATTGGGGTCAGCGCGCCCACATCCTGGATCCGTGCACCACGCTAACTCACCCTGGACTGTGACGGGCGACATGCCCCACGCCATGATACCTTATACCAAGCGCCCTGACTGTTGACTGGTCCGAATGGGCTGGGACGCTGGGTGAAGCACATGGACTGGCGCTCCAGAAACCGGTCAGTCATCAGGGCGGTTGGTATTATCGTCGCGGCCTTGATCCGTGCACCACAGTCAGCTACCGCCGCTCGAGGGCGCTTTCCATGAGACCGGCCTGTGGGAAGCGGTTCTTGGCCCCGAAGCGCACCACCAACTATAGCTTTCCTCAGACCGTCGCCACCGGCGTTGCCGGCGACCCGACTGCCCCTGGCAGCCGCAACGGGGGTGCCGTCAGCATAAACCGGTTCCGCCCATGGGCGCGCAGCCAGTCCGCCAGGTCCGTCAGGTCCCACATCTCCCCCAGATAGACGCCCAGCCGGAACAGGCAGTGCGCGTGGAGCGGCAGGGTCGAGCAGAAATCCGCCTTGCAGGGCAGCGCTGGGGCAGCCTCCACCGCGAAGTTGTCCGCGATCAGCGCCACCAACTGCGTGTCCGTGATCCACTGCAACAGCCGCTCGTCGCGCCCGTCCAGCGCGCAGTTCGTCTTGCGTAACAGCTCCGCATCCGGCTGCTTGTTCATGCCCAGCAGCATCTTCGCAAACCCCGTGCGGAGGCACACGAGGTCGCCGGGCTCGACAACCACCTTGTCCCTCTCCAGCACGCCCATGAGCTGTTCGTAGCCGACGATCGTCCCGCTGCGGCCGAAATGCGCATCGAGGTCGATCATCACGCCACGGCCCTGGATGCAGGACTTGGCCATGTTCTCCACGCCCAGGCGCCGCGCGCCCTGCGGCACCGGATTGGGCGAGCCAACCAGGCCTGCATAGACCACCGGCCCAGCCACGTCGGACCCGGCGCGGAATCCGTTGTAGAACACGTCTTCCGGCTGGCCGTCGCCATTCACGTCGAACATCTGCCCGACATGCGCCAGCGTGTCCCACTGCGTCGAGTATTGCAGCGTCAACAGCACCTGGTCGTCGCACATGATGTCCGTCGCGGTCGGGTCGTAGCAGCGCAGCGGCAGCGCCATGTTGGCCCGTCCTTCCCGCAACGTTGGCCGCAGCTCCGGCGGTGGCCGCCGCGGGTTGATCGCGGTTCCGCCGGGATAATCCAGCGGCAAGGACAGGCAGAAGGTCCGCCCCTCGCGCACCTCCGCCACGCCCTGCAGCACCTTCTCCCGCGTCAACAGGTTCAGCCGTCCGACCTCGTCGTCGGGGCCCCAATCGCCCCAGGTCGATCCTTCCGGCCGCCGGCTCCATCGGCTGGTCTGGCTCACCCGCTCGGACATCTCCGTCTCCCTTGCCGTCATGCCGCGGGTTCGAGCCCGCAATCCTTGAATGCCGCCATCGCGCCCGACGCCCGCAGCGTTGCGAGAAACGCCACCACCACGGCCCGCGCCGGGCTTCCAGCCACCGCAGCGGCGGCGAACCGCATCGTCGCCTGCACCTCGGCAGGGAACGGGCCGACGATGTCGATCCCGCCCACCACCATCAACTCGCTGATCTGCTGGATCGCCAGGTCCGCCTCGCCGCTCACCAGCTTCTCCGCCGTGAACCCTGCCGGGATGATCGTCGCCTTCGCCCGGATCGCCTCCACGATTCCCAGCCGCTCGATCAGCCCTGCGAAGTAGATCCCGCTCGCCCCGCCGTGCGAGAAGGCCACAGACCGCGCATCGAGCAATGCCTGCCGGAAGGTGTCGGCCGTACTCAGGTCCGGCCGCGGTGCCCCGCGCGCCACTGCGACGCCCAGCTGCGACGTCGCCACCGCCACCCGGGTCTCCGCCTCCAGCGTGCCGTCCGCGACCAGTGCATCCACCGCCTCGGTCATAAGCAGCACCGCATCGGTAGCCTCCCCACGCGCCAGCTTGTCCTGAATGACGGTCGTCGGGCCCCAGAACAGCTCGATCGATCCGCCGCCCGCCGCATAGGCCGGCAGCACCACGCGGTCGAACGGCGCCCGTACCGCCAGGGCACACATCATTTGAAAATCGGCCATCAATGCACACTCCGCCGCCGCAGTAGGTCCGGCGACAGCTCCGCCAGGAACCGGACTCCCATCAGCGCCATGTCGCGGTCGATCTCGTCGCGCAGCAGCCCGATCGCATGCTCCACCGCCGCGACACCGCCCAGCGCCGCGGCGAACAGGAAGGGCCGTCCCACGAAGGTGAAGTCCGCGCCCAGCGCGAGCGCCTTCAGCACGTCCGTTCCCCGCCGGATGCCGCTATCGACGATGACGGTCATGACGCCCTTCTCCGCCGCGACCTCCGGCAGCACGTCCAGAGGCGCGACGGTATGGTCCAGTTGCCGCCCGCCATGGTTGGACAGGATCACGCCATCCACCCCCGCCTCCCGCGCCAGCCGCGCATCCGCCGGCGACAGCAGGCCCTTGACCACCAGCGGGCCCTTCCACTGCCGCCGGATCGCCTCCACGTTCCGCCAAGACAACTGGTCCCGCGCCAGCGTGTTGCGGACGGAGCCGCTGGACATCATCGGCGGCCCGCGCTCGGCCTCCGTATTCTCGAAATGCGGCGCCCCATGCCGCAGGAACGTCCGAGCCACCACGCCCAGCAGCCAGCGCGGATGCAGCGCGCTCTGCAGCATCACCCGCGGCGTGATCCGGATGGGCATGCTGAACCCGGTGCGGATGTTGTGCTCCCGGTTGCCCAGCATCGGCGTGTCCGCCGTCACCACCAATACGCGATACCCGGCCGCATCGACCCGCCGCACCAGCCGGTCGATCCGCACCTGGTCGCCTGGCAGATAGGCCTGGAACCAGGCATCGGGATTCTGCGCGTGCACATTCTCCAGGCTGATCAGGGCGGAAGCGCTGAGGATCATCGGCAAGGCGCGCCGCTTCGCCGCCTCCGCCAGCAACAGGTCCCCGCGATAGGCGACGAAGGCGGAGCCGCCAAGCGGCGGGATGCCGAACGGCACATCGTAGCGCTGCCCAAACAACGTCACGCCCTGATCGCGTCCCGACACGTCGCGCAGCAACGGGGGACGATGCTGTATCCGGCATAGGCCTCCCGCCCGGCCCGCAGCGCGGCCCCGGTCTCCACCCCGTCCGCCACGTAGTGGAAGATCATGGGCGGCAGCAGCCGTCGGGCATGCCGCTCGAAGTCGTCCAGTGCCAACAAGTTGCGGAACCGGTATGGTGTCGCCACCGCCCTGCGCTTCAGGCTGGTGACGATCTGCCCGGGGCCGGTTATGCCCGGCACACTCTCGCTTGGCGAGACGTCGCCCGGTACGCCCTCGCTGGTCGAGACGTTGTCCATCGCTGTACCTCCCGCTCCGCCGCACTTCATTTTGTAAGGCCTTACATCTAAGATCGGCCGGGAACGGCGTCAACGCAGGCGTCGGGCAGGACAGGGCAGCGGGAGTGCGGAAGCAGCATGGAGAAGCAGAAGCCCGGCATGAGGCTGCCGGTCGCGAGTGACGTCGCAACCCTCGCCGGCGTCTCCACCGCGACCGTCTCCCGCGTGCTCAACGGGAGCGGGGCGGTGCGCCCAGCCAAGCGGGACGCGGTGTTGCAGGCGGCGGCCACGCTCGGCTTCGTCGCGAACGGCGCCGCCCGCGCCCTCTCCCTCCGGCACTTCCACACTGTCGGCGCCGTCATCCCCAATATTGAGAACGAGGAGTTCATCCGCGCCCTCTCCGCCCTGCAGGCCGGGCTGCGCCGGGGCGGCTACACGCTGGTGCTGGCCAGCGGCGGCTACGACCTGGATGACGAGCTGACCGAGGCGACACGCATGATCGAACGTGGCATCGATGGCCTGCTGCTGATCGGCGACATCCACCGCCCTGCCCTGTTCCAGCAGACCGTCCGGCTGTCCATTCCCGTCGTCCAGGCATTCACCCTTTCGGAAACCCGGCCCTGCATCGGATTCGACAATGTCGGCGTCGCCGGAGGGGCCACCTCCTACCTCATGGACCTCGGCCACCGCCGGATCGCGGTCGTGACCGGCATCCGCAAGGAGAACGATCGCGGCGGCGCCCGGGCCGCGGGGGTCGCCGGCGCCCTGGCGTCCCGCGGCCTGTCGGTCGCGCCTCGACATGACCTGGTCGTCTCCTTCGGCATCGCCGCCGGCCGCGACGCGCTACGTCAGTTGATGACCGTCGATGGACCGCCCCCGACCGCCGTCATTTGTGGGACGGACCAACTGGCCTTCGGCGTCTTGATCGAGGCGCAGGCCCGCGGCATCGATGTCCCCGGCCGGCTCTCGGTCATCGGCTTCAACGATTCCGACTACGCCGCCTATCTCAATCCACCGCTTACCACCATCCGCGTCCATGCCAGCGAGATCGGCCGGGCGGCCGGGGAGCACCTCCTGGCACGCATGGCCGGCCACCCGACGCTGCGCGCGACCGTCATCCAAGCCGAGTTGATCGTCCGCGGCAGCACCGCCCCGCCGCCCGAAACCGATTGACGGCGGCGATGACGAGTGCATGATGTAACCGCTTACAAGAATGGCGCTCGCCAGAGGCGCTGTGCAGGAAACGAGCATGCCCGCCAAGCCCCGAATCGTCCTGCTCCACGCGACGCACATCGCCATGGCGCCCATCGAGTCCGCCTTCACGGCCGGCTGGCCCGAGGCCGAGATCGTCAACCTCCTGGATGACGGCCTCACCATCGACCGTGCGCGCGAGGCCGACCTCTCCCCCGCCATGATCCGCCGCTTCGTGGAGTTCGGCCGCTACGGCGCTGGCTTGGGTGCCGCCGGTCTCCTCGTCACCTGCTCCGCCTTCGGCCCCGCCATCGACGCGCTCGCCGACAGCCTGAACATTCCCGTCCTTAAGCCGAACGAAGCGATGTTCCACGCCGCCGTCGCCGCCGGGAGCCGCATCGGCATGCTCGCCACCTTCGGACCCTCCGTCCCCACCATGACCGCCGAATTCGACGAGTACGTTGCGGCCGTCGGCGCCCCCGCCACCCTCACCACCGTGGTCGTCCCCGACGCCATCGACCTGCTGCGCGCCGGCGACGCGGAGACCCACAACCGCCTGGTGGCCGAGCACGCGCCGGACCTGGTGGGCTGCGACGCCATCATGCTCGCCCATTTCTCCACCTCCCGCGCGGCCTCGACCGTGCGCGCCGCCGTTCGCACACCGGTCTTCACCGCCCCCGACGCCGCAGTCGCCCGGATGCGGGCGCTCGCCAATGCCTGAGTTCCAGATCGTCCCGCTCCGCTGCGGCCACGTCATCGACCATCCTATCGCGAGCTTCCTGTATCGGGCCCGATGGGCCGATACCCAGATCGACGCCCCCTGCATCGCCTGGCTGCTGCTGGGCCCGGGTGGCCCCACCCTGGTCGATACTGGGCCCGGCAACCACGCCCAGGCCCCGCAGCACTATCGCCCGGACGACCCCGACGACCTCCTCCCCCTCGAACTGGCCCGACACGGCATCGACCCACTCGCCGTCCGCACCGTCATCCTGACCCATCTCCACAACGACCATGTCGGCGGCGCTGGGCACTTCCCCAACGCAACCTTCCACGTCCAGCGGACGGAACTGCAGGAAGCGGTCTGCCCCGTTCCCTTTCAGCGCGCGATCTACGAAGTGAACCGCCGCGGCCACTTGCCGCCCTGGGTCCGCGTGCTGGACCGCTACGCAGCCCTCGATGGCGATACGATCATCGCGCCCGGCATCCGCGCGATGACCCTGCCTGGCCACACGAGCGGCTCCCAGGGCGTGCTCGTCGACACAGCCGCCGGCCCTCACCTCTTGCCCGGCGACCTCGTGCCCTTGCGCGAGAACTGGCCCGGCAACGGCGCCGACCCCGTGCCAAACGGCAACCACACCGACCTCTATGCCTGCGAGCGCAGCTTCCGCCGCCTGGCCGCGCTAGGCGCCACCGTCCTGCCCTCGCATGACCCCCGCATCTTCGACCAACCCGCCTACCCCGCCTGACAACAAGAAACAGAGAGAGGTTGCCTTGCTCTCACGTTGGACCCGCCTGCTGCCGGTCATGATGATCGCGTTCATCATCGCCTTCATGGACCGGACCAATATCGGCTTCGCGATCCCCACCATGGGGAAGGACCTCAACCTGGACCAGAGCGCCCTTGGCTTCGCCTCCGGCGTGCTGTTCCTCGGCTACGGCATCTCGCAGCCCCTCGGCGGCTGGATCGCCGACCGGGGCTACGGCCGGGCGCTTGTCGCGGCGCTGATGGTCCTGTGGGGCGCGGCCGAGATCGCGCTGGGCTTCATTGACACACCCACCGAACTGGCCATCGTGCGTTTCCTGCTCGGCTTCTTCGAAGGCGGGATCTTCCCGACCATGCTGCTGTTCGTTCGCACCTGGTTCGCCCCCTCCGAGCGCGCGCGGGCCAACGGCGTCTGGCAGCTGGCCTATCCGCTGGCCGGCATGGTCAGCGGCCCCATCGCCGGCCTGGTGCTCGACCACGGCACCTGGCGCACCTTGTTCATCGTGGAGGGGGTCTTTCCGATCGTCTGGGCCGCCGCTTGGCTGTGGGGGATTGCAGCCTCCCCGCAGGAAGCGCGTTGGCTCGAGCCCGCCGACCGCGCCGCCCTGCTGACGCGCCTAGGGGCCGAGGCCGAGTTGCCCGCCGCCACCGGCGCAGGCGGTGGCATCGGCGCGCAGATGAAGCGCCTTTCCGTGATCCTGTTCACGGTCGCGGTCTTCTTCTGGAACATCGGCTTCCTCGGCTTCATCATCTGGCTGCCCAGCGTGCTGCACCAGGACAAGACGCTCAGCCAGACGGCGGTCGGCTCGCTCAGCGCTCTGCCCTTTGCGGCCGCCATAGTCGTCATGCAGTTCCTGACCCGTTGGTCCGACCAGACCCGCGACCGCCGGCGCTTCGCCGCCTGGCCCATCCTGATATGCGGCGCCGCCCTGGTCACTGCCGCGCTGACCTATGAGGATAACGGCCTGACGATGAACCTGGGCCTGCTCACCCTCGCCGGCGCCATGCTCTACGGGTCGCAGCCTGTCCTCTGGTCCATCCCGGGCGACATCCTCCCCCGCCAGGTCGCAGGCGCCATCACCGGTATCATGAACGGCGTCGGCGTGTTCGGCGCGTTCATCGGCCCTTTCCTGGTCGGTTATGTCCGGGCCCTGTCCGGCAGCTTCTCCATGGGTCTGGGCGCCCTCGGTGCCTGCCTTCTGCTTGCCGGGGTCCTCGTCCATCGCATCAAGGAAGCGAGCCCCAGCGCCGACATGGGGGGCAACCGACAACATGGCCCAAGGCATCGGCCTGACATCGCGGCACATAGCGACGGCGCGGACCGCCGCTGAGTTGGCGGCAAGCAGAGTCTCTGATGTTGCAAAGTCGTCCGAGGAGCTTGCCGCGACGATCCGAGAGATCGCCGTGCAGGTCGGACGCGGCGCCGATATCGCCAACAAGGCGGCGGAGGATAGCGTCAGGACCGGCAAGGCCGTCGAGGACCCTCTCCGAGCCGTGTTGAAGCGGGCGACCACGTCAGCACGCGCCAGTATGCCCGTCTCGTCGGCGGTTGGATCGAGGCCGCCGGGCTCGGCCGCTCGGCCTACGGCACTCATAGCCTGCATCGGACCAAGGTCGCGCTGATCTACAAACGGACCGGCAATCTCCGGGCCGTGCAGATCCTGCTTGGCCATACCAAGCTTGAAAGCACGGTCTGATACCTGGGCCTCGACGCCGAGGATGCGCTGGCGCTGTGCGAGGCGACCGAAGTCTGACTGCTGACTAATACCAATGGGACTGTCGCAAGATTGGGGGTCAGGCGGCGATCGCCATTGGCGGGCATGGATCGTTGGCTGGCTGGAATCGCTGTCCGAAGCCGGACCCGAGCGTGCCATTATAGACGGCGCATCGAACCTGCAGCAGCAGGTCGGCGCCGCGCCGCGACCAGCGCATCTGCTGTGATTTGTTCATGCGGCGGTTCACCAGGACGTTGGCCGTCCCCTCGGTGATCGCGGTGCCCACCCGCAAGCCCGCACGGTGGCGCTCGGCGTCGTTGACCAGCCAGGCGCTCTGGCCGGCCAGATAGCCGTCCAACGCGTGCAAGGCGATCCACAGCTTGCGTGAGGGGGCTGTAGACCTTCGCTGATCCGGCTCACCCTGAAAATGATGCATGACCGCGCGAACACGATCGATGCTGGCGTGGGCATCCGTGGCTTTGCCATTCCAAATACGCCAATGCAGCCGCTCGACCTCCTCGACGATCACCGCCTTCGCCTCGGCCCGCTCTGGGTCGTCCGCCGACAGTGCGCTGGCGATCTGCTTCAGGTGCTGGAGCCGCATGGCGATATGGAACCAGTCGAGCATCGGCCGCGTGGTGACACCGGCGTCGGCGAGACTGCACCGGAGGCCAGGGCAGCCGTCGGTGAAAGCGGTCAGCGCCGTGTCCTTGGCTCGCCCGACAGCGTCAAGGTTGCGGCGGATCAGCGCCTGGAGGTCGGTATCGGCTTTGGCGACGGCGGCGAAAACCTGGCGGCCCCCGGACGCCGTCTCAACATTGCCGACCCGCACCTCCAGATGCCGCTCGCCGTCCTCGCAGCTTCGGATGAACGTCGAATCCAAGGTCACCATGATCGCCGACGGGTAGTGTCCTAGTTTGGAATAGCTCGCTCGTCTCTTTCTGCCTGCGGCAGCAGGGATCGATCCATGGAACACTCATGGCTTGTCAGTTCCTCTCGAAAGGAAATCCTCCTGCGAGCCCCGCACCGCTGGGCAGCCGAGCGGTGATCCTGGTGTGGTTCAGCCCAACAGTTCACCCTGTCGTTCGTTGCGCCTTCCTGAGCCGCCCTTCGTGCGCGGCGTCGCCGTCAATGCGGCTGCCAGCATGGTGCAGTCCAAAGTCGGTCCGGCGCATATGCGAGCGAGCAAATCCGTTTGGACGGGTTCGAGCAGGACCAACCGGCCCAATACGTTCAGGACGTTCAACAACTCCGTTGTGTATTCAGCGGGCCATCCTTCCGGCTGAATGTCACCCAAAGGTGAGGGCGGGCGACGATCACCAATCATCGGGCGTGTCCGGTCCCGTCCACGGTAGCTGAACCATTGCGTCAGCACATGCTTGCCGGAGACTTCATATGCCCAGACTTCCGGCGCGACGTTGTCCACGTATCCGACGCCGAGCAGCCGCCGCCGCGCGCCGGGGTTGTAAATAATCGTCTCCGGCAGGTAGTGGGTCAGTTTGAGTTTTTTGCCAGTGAGAAACTTAGAGATATCAATGCGTTCAAATGTCTCTAATTCGATACTGAGACACTACCCTCCGGCATGGCGTCTTACGTCGCCGGGATTGCGCCGCTCTCAGGGATGTGGGGCCGCTCCGCATCGGGCAGGCGCGGTGGGCCGGTCGGCCGTCCCGCCTGCGGGTCCGCGAAACGTTCGCCAAAAGTGTGCAACCAGATCACCTCGCGGCCGAGGGTAGCCGCTTCGGCAAATTGCGTGGGCTCTGCGGTGAGCGGGATGCGCAGGCCAGGCTGCACCAGGTCGGGCGCGAAGCGGAACGTGTAGGCGGGGTGCGCGGTGACTGCGGCAATGTAGGCGAACAGGTCTTCCGCTGAGACGGACGCACCGTAGGTTTCGGAGAGCTGTGCCAGGACCTCGGGCCTCAGATTCGAGGTGCTGGCGATCATGTCGGCCCATAGCGGGAAGGTGCGACCGCCCCGACCGTTATAGTGGTCGAGATCGGGAACACAGCCTGTGAAAGACAGACCGGGACCGTTGCTCGGAGATGTGCGGCTTAACGCAGTCAAATAGACTTGTCGCGTAGAGTGCAGGCCCCACAGCGTCGGGTTCGGCTGGTTGAGCAACCGGGTGTCGGGAATAACCCACTGCCGATCAAATGAACGGAATCCATAACGAGCCGGCGTCATCACCTCGCCTTTGTCATCTGCTACGGATATGGCGCGATGCTCGTGGCCAGCGAGTCCCTCAACGACCAGCTTGCCCGCAAACTTGTCCCCTAGATTGCCGTTCCGAATGTGCGGGTGGAACAGCATCTCCTTTCGCTTTCGATCCGGTTCGGAAACCAGCCGTTGCCATCGATTTGCCAACGACTGCTTGTCCGGCGCGATGACCCAGGTGCGGCCCGGCATCACACCCGAGCCGTTGTAGACAAACAGGCTGTCTAGGCTCGGGTAGGTCGCCCAACCGCCTGTTGCAGCCGGCAAAAAGGGTGCGCGCCAGTCTGACCGGCAATCCGTCCAGCCGCTACCGTCCAGCGTGAGCGCTGTGAGGGCCGCAAACTTGTCCTCGCGCCCGCCTACTGGAAGCGACCGAAAACGTACCCGCGCTGGCTTGCTCGTTTCGGGCTTTCCCGTCCGTGCTGCAAGCACGATGCAGACCGGCTGCTGCACACCCTGGAAGATGCGGCTCGCGATTGCCGGTTGATGGCCTTCGGGCGAGCAGTCCACCACCCAGATCTCATCGGTCGTGCGACGCAGGTCGTCGCGCATCGCCTGGAACCCCGGCCCGTTCAGGAAGCCGGCGACGGTGATGAAGCAAACGATGCCGCGCCGATCGGCCGGCGACTGGGGTGCGGTGATAGGGCTGTCACCAAATACCTTCCAAGTAGCCCACCGCCAGAAATAAATGTACAGGTTGCGTAACTGCCCAGGTACCCCCTCTCGGACATAGTCCCAGGGGTAATTTCGATGCCTGTGGTCGAGTTTGCTCATATCCATCGGCGTTTTCTGACCCAAACTCGCTCACAGCCCCAATTTGTTC
>JAABUJ010004849.1_pt1 | contig 13857 bp, 11 predicted proteins | sample 5559131 | NCBI WGS metagenome assembly JAABUJ01 (sample SAMN10711875, study PRJNA513366) | rock metagenome | isolation source: Antarctica rocks | place: Antarctica: Victoria Land, Mt New Zealand nord | collected 2016-01-07
AGCAGACCAGCTATGCCCACGCCGTGGAAGACCTGGGCCTGCGGCGGGGGGTGCAGGGGAGCCAGGCCGAGCACGCCACCCTGAAAGAGTTCTACGCCAAGATCCAGGAGCCCACCCCTGCCCGTGAGGAGGTGCTGCGCGCGGTGGACGTGGACAAGCCCGGCCGCCTTGTCCCCAATCCTGAGCGCTACGCCGCGGAGCAGCGCGACAAGCTCGTGGCCCAGCTCACGCCGGCAGTGGACGCCGCGCTCACCAAAGCGCGACACTTCGAGGAGCAGGCGGCCAAGGCGGAGGCCAACAACGTGGTCCTCGCCGCCCGAGTGCAAGCCCTGGAAGCCGCTTACAAAGAGCAGATCGCCCAGGCCCGCGCCGCCGACCTGCGCACGGTGCTGCCCGCGCTGGGAGGGCAGCCTGACCGGCACGATCGCCATAAGTGGGAGATGGGCAACGGCGACCATATCAGCGTCACGAGCGGCGGGAAGTGGTACAACCACGACCAGCAGCAGGGAGGCGGTGGAGCCATAGACCTGGTTCGGCACGTGGCCGGCTATGACTTCACGGACGCCGTGGCCTATCTTGCCCACGAAAGTGGCCCCCTGGTCGCCGTGGCCGCCGCTGCCCAGCATGGGGCTCAGCAGGCCCAGGAGATTGTGGACCGGGGAGACAGGGCGCCCTTCACGCCGCCCGTCGCCACTGAGGCGCGCTGGCCCCAGGTCCGGGCCTACCTGACCGGGGAGCGGGCACTGCCGGCCGGCCTGGTGGACGAGCTGCACGCCCGTGGGACGGTCTACGCCGACCAGAGGGGCAATGCCGTCTTCCTGCGCCAGGACGCCGCGGGCACCCCGGTGGGGGCCTCCTTGCGGGGGACACTGCCCGGCTCAGAGTTCAAGGGCCTGGCCGTGGGCAGCCGCCGCGATGAGGGGCACTTCTCCCTCACCGTGGGCACGCCGGCTGCCTACCATGCCCCCCAGGTCTACATCACCGAGTCGCCCATAGACGCCCTCAGCCTGGCCGCCGTGGCCTCCACACAGCGCGGGGAGCAGACGTTCCTGTCCACCGATGGAGCAGGCGCGCTTCCCCGCCGGCAGATTGATGCGGCCCTCGCTCGCGGGGCACTGGTCCACTGTGCGTTCGACAATGACCAGGGCGGGGCGAAGCTCTGGGCACAGGTGACCGAGGCGTACCCCGGCGCGGGGGCCATTGTGCGCGAGCGGCCGCCGCACGGAGCAAAGGACTGGAACGATGCGCTGCGCGCCCAGGGCCAGAGCGCCGGGCAGCCGGCAGAGCGCACCCCGCCGCCACGCGAGTACGACCACGACCGCTGAATGGCGGCCCCGGGGGGTCAGGGGGCCACGTCCCGGTCCTCGTAGTAGCGCCGTTGCTGCAAGCGCGCGGGTGGGCGTTCGCCGATGAGCGCGATCATCTCCGTCTCGGCGAGCCGGCGCACCTCGTCAGGGTTGATGAGCTGGCCCTTGGTCTCGCTCTGGCCGGCCCCACCCCTATCGGTGGTGACGTGGAAGCGGCCACGCTGGACGCTGCTGCTCTGGGTGACCTCCGTTGTCTGGCCGGCCTGGTCACTGAACCATGTGGCGTCCGCCCAGCTCATGTGTGACAGGCCAATCTTGGTGTAGCAACTGCCCGTGATGGTCTCGAAGTGCTCCGGCCCGTAGATGGCCTCGATCTGCTTGGTGCTCTGCACGGCCAGGACCATGCCCACGCCGGCGCTGCGCATCGTGGAGATCCACGTGGCCATAGCGGGGATGGCGCCCAGATTGCCGAACTCATCAGCGTACACAAAGACGTCACGGGGCAGCGCGTCGTCCGGGCTGGCGTCGGCCAACTGTGAGAAGGTGCGGAACATGTCCAGGAAGAAAGCGGCAATCAGGGGCTTGAGCTGCTCCTGAAGGGTGCGGTCCAACCGCAAGAACAGGGCGACCGGGCGGGCGCCAGGCTCCACCATGCGGGCAAAGTCTATCTCATTGCGCGATGTGACGGCCTGCACGCGCTCGTCGCCCATGAGCATGAAGCGGGGCGTGATCTCGGCAAAGACGGAGCCTAGCAGCTTCTCGTTCTTGCTGATCGCGGCCAGGAATGCCCCCGCCTTCTTGCGGGCCACCGGTGAGGGGCTCTCTCCCAGGGCCGAGGCGACCTGCTCCGGCGACTGCCCACACAGGAAGTGGTCAAGCTGCGTCAGCGTCACCTCATCGGCACCAGGTGCCGATGAGGTGACGCTGACGGCCTGCAGGTGGACGATGCCTGCATAGAGCAGCTCCCGGGCCGCGTTGTCCCAGAACGGGTCCGTGGCGCTCGCCCCGGTGTTCTTGATCCAGGCGTCACAGAAGGCGGTCGTGGCCAGGTGGCTGGTACAGAAGGCCAGCGGGTTATAGCCCAGGCTCTCCTGGGGCGCCAGGAAGTCCAGCAGCCACACGTCATGATGCACGGCCAGGGCGCGGCCCGCCTTGGTCAGCAGCTCCCCCTTCATATCGGTCACCACGAGCGATCGCTCTCCCCTCTCCCGCAGCAGGTTGGGGATGATGAACCCCGCGCTCTTGCCCGTATTCGGCGGCCCCACAAGGAGCACGTTCAGCACCTGCAGGTCTCTGGAGAGGGCCACGGTGATCCCGCTCGTGCGGCCGAGCATCAGCGGGCTGCCCGTATAGGGCAGAGCGCGCATCTCCCCCTTGGTCATCCAGCGGGCCGAGCCGTGCGCCGCCGACGGCGTGAGCTTCCGTGGCCGTGTGTACAGGAACCACACCGCACGGTAGACGACGGCAAGCGCTGGGGCCAGCAACACGCCGGCTTCCAGGGCGACCAGGCCATTCAGCACGCCCGTGTGGGCCAACTGGGCATAGCGCACATCAGCGTGCCGGGTCCAGACGTCCCACCCGCTCAGCGCCGAGGACCCGTGCGCTGGGTGGAACGCGGACAGCACCAGCGCCGCGGGATAGGCCAGCCACACATAGGCCATGTGAAAGAGATGCTGCGGCGCGCCTGTGAGCCATCCTAGCGCCCCCAACAGAACCGCCCCGAAGAAAAGGCGAAAACCCGTCCTGGGCCATCTGGCGGCCAAAGCGGGCCTACTGCGCCCAAACCACAGGCCGACTTTTTGGAAAGAAGGGAGTGGGGCGCGTGCGCGTCCCTTTACTAGCCATAGCGGACGATTACGGCGGGGGGCGTTACTCATCGGCCCAGCCCCCTGTGCTATCCGTGCCCAGGACTTCGTCTAGGTCTAGGTCTAGGTTTAGGTTTAGGTTTAGGTCTAGGTCTAGACCGGTCTCTTCCAGACAAACAGGATCCTGTTTGTCCCCCCATACGCCGTGGAGAACGTGCCGTGCAGAGACAGGGGCGATGCTGAGACGAGTTCCCACCCCTGCCGGCCCAGCTCGGCCATCTTGCCCTCGTACTCCTCCATGTCGTCGGGGCGCACCTGGGAGACGTGGTAGCTCCACTGTGCCCGTGCGGTCGTCGTTGTTGCCATAACCTGTGCCCTCTCTCTCTTCCACTACTTCAGTCACCAGTTGAGATGGGGCAATTATTTGCCCCGTCTTGGCTTCCTCTTGAGACGGCGGAAATATTTCCGCCGTCTCAAGCTGCCGGCTCTCAGAGATGAGCAGGCGGCGGCGCTCCTCGGCTTCCCGTTCCAGATACGGCAACAGGTCTGCGGCGACCGGCCCCCCGAGGAGGCCCTGCCCTGCTACCGTGTCCGTGTCCGTGTCCCCAGGTACTGCTAGCAGCAGGGCTAGCAGCGCCCCCGCCCCCACAACAGGCCACACCAGGGCCAGCGCGGGCAGGGCCAGCACCAGCCCGGCGGTGACCACCACAAGCCCCCCAGCGGCCGGCAGCAGGCCCTCCGCACGCTCTGACATGTCCTGCGCCTCCCCCAGCAAGCGCCCCGGCTCGTACCAGGGCAACCATGTCTTCCAGGCAATGCGCACACGCCGCGCGGGGCGTCTGCGAAAGATAGTGCGTCTCCCGGTCGGCATTGCTACTTCCCCCTTCCCGAAAAGAGTGTGGCCCGCGCCGCCGAGACGGCGGCCCCCAGGGCTCCTGTGGTCACCGAGCTGGCCACCGCGCCCAGGACAGCGCCCCCTGCCCCGGCGATTGAGCCGACCACGGCCGGCACGCGGTACAGCACCAGGACCAGGCCCAGGGCAGAGAGCGCCGCCGAGAAGCCGGAGAGCGTGCCCAGGGGTCCCCCACTGGACAGCATCAGGGCGATCAGCTTCAAGCACAGCGCGTAGCCCACGGGCCACAGGCTGAGAGTCAAGAATGTTTTGACCCACCATGTGGCGATGAAGGCGAAGTTCGGGGCCAGGTACGTGGCCAGGCACAGCGGCCCCACGGCGTAGAGCGCCGCCTGCACGCCCAGGCCGAAATAGCGCACGATGACCGAGCACAGCACCAGAATATAGCCCACCACCATCACCCCAATCTCGAACACGCCCTGAAGGCTGAACACCGCGCCCAGTGTGCCGAGTGCCCCGGAGAGGGCCGCCCATGCTGTCTCACCCGCCGTGAGGGAGAGCCCGTTAATCGTGGCGGCCAGGCCAGAGGAGAGCGTGAACGCCAGGCCCATCACCTGCTGATAGCCGCCGATCAGGCCGAAGATGAGCACGGCCCTCCGCAAAGGCGCGGTGAGCCGGCCAAAGCTGCTCTGGCCCAGCGCTTCCAGGGCGGAGCTGAACGTGCCCAGCAGGAGGAAGCCCAGCGCCAGCGTGCCGGCCATCAGCTGTAGCCCTGACTGGATGCCCCGCAGGCCGGCCCACGACGCGTCTGTTGTGAAGTTGGGCGAGCTGGTCAGGTCGGCCGTGAAGGGAGCCACCATGCCGGTGAAGGCATCGGCGAACGCGGTCTGCAGCGGGGCAAACAGAGCCGTGATGGCGGCGTTGAGCAGGCCGCCCAGGGCCGACCCAACGGCGGCAAAGAGTCCGCTCATGTCAACACACCAGCTCAAAAGTCCTGTGCAGTAGGTGCCCCCGGCGCCCACGCCCTGGGGGATAGCCGTCGGCGTCGGTGTGGCGGTCGGTGTGGCGGTCGGTGTGGCCGGCACGGAGGTCGGTGTGGCGGCTAAAAGCGAAACATGTTCGTATTTAGCAGCGCTGGCCGCCAACGTGCCCACCGTGTGGCCGACGGTGGTGAGAGCGCAGGCCAGGGCCAGAGCCACCCAGAAGAAAGAGCCCGTCCGTGTGCGGCTCATGGCTCCCTCCTCTCCCCGGTCGCCGCGCCGGCGGCGGCCAGCTCCTTGATGGCGGCGCCCACCGATCCCAGGCGGGCGATAGCCTCATTGCGCCGGGGCACGTCGGCCCATGTCTCCGTGGTAAAGCACTGATACTCCAGTGGTGGGGCCAGCACCTGCACCTCACCGCGCCGGCGGCTGCCATCCTTGGTCTGTGTGATCAGCAGCATGCTGCCCTGGGGCAGGCCGGTCAGCGTGTGCGCCTCCTCCAGCGTGCATTGCAGCACCGTGGCGGCCCACGCGGCCGTGTCCTCATGCTCGCGCACATCGGCCAGCCGGAAGGCGCAGCGCAAGGACGCCGCGTCAAAGATGGGCTTGGTGCCCGGCTTAATCAGGTCAGAGAGCTGCTGGGAGGCGAAGGCCAGGATCAGGCCCATATGCCGACTGCGGCGCGCCCAGTCATTGAGGTGCGCGGCGGCCCCCATGAAGTCACTCATGAACCAGCCCTCGTCAATGGCCAGGAACTCCGCGCTGCGCCCCCGCGTGGCGTCGAAGGTACTCCTGGCCCTGGTTGCCATGGCCGCGGTGATGGTGAACATGGTCAGGGCGTACAGGCGCGGGGAGAGGTCGGCCAGGTTCCAGCACAGCACGTCGGCGTCCACGTCGACCCCGGTGTGCCGGTCCACCAGATAGGCCAGCCGGCCCTCGCCATAGGTGGGGTCAGAGACGTACTGCAAGAGCGTTGCATGCGCCCGCTCCAGCATCTCCCGCTTGCGTGCGGTCAGCCCTGGGGCCTGCGCCCGGGCGGCCAGCTCAGCCACCAGGTCGCGCTCACGGGGCGCGTCCGTGCCCAGCAGTGGCCCGCCACTCACCCCCGCTCCCGCCCCCGCTCCCGCGCCGACCCCGTAGCGGGCGTAGACGGCGCTGATGGCCCGGTCCAACTCACTGCGCACCTCGGGGTCGAGATCAGCGCCCGGGTTACACAGCAGGATCTCATGGGCAGCCACGACGGTCTCCACCTGCCGGGCCGGGGTCACGCCCCGGGGCAGGTCCCACAGGTTCAGGATGGGCGGCGCGATGGCCAGGCCGGGGGCAAGGTAGACGCCGCCGCACAGGGCCACGAAGGGCTGGAAGTGATCCGCCCGTGCCACCAACGTCACGCGGCCGCCCCGGAGCCTGGTCCACAGGGCCAGCCTGAGCAGCAGAAAGGTCTTCCCGCTTCCCGCCGAGCCGGTCACGGTGATCACGCTGGTCGCCAGGCTGGGGTGGATCAGGTCGAGCAGCACCAGCTCGTGCCCCCGGGCGGTAAACCCCAGGGGCAGGCCGGTCGGCGTGCCGGGGGAGTTGCCCAGGAAAGGCAGGGCGTTGCCCACCACGGCCGTGTGCCACCGCTTGGCCCGCCGGCGCGCCGTGTTCTGGCCCAGGGGCAGGGAGGCGCGCCACAGTGGCCCCTGATACCCTCTGCCCCGGCCGGGCTCCACACCCAGGCGCGTGCGGATCACCGAGAGCGCCCGCCGTGTCGCCGCGTCCAGCGCGCCCAGGCTCCCCGCTTCCAGGGTCAGGACCAGCGTGCTCTGGACCAGGCCGCCCCCAGCGCCCCGTAGCTCACTCGCCAGCTCCGCCGCCTCCTCGGCCATGTCCTGGTCGTCCAGGTTGGGCAGCCGGCCCCTATCAAGCGCCCGGCGGACGGCAGACGCGGCCGCCTTCCTCTTGCGCAAGACGCGAGAGCGCTCCCGGTAGTTATCCAGGCCGCGCAGATGCCAGGACAAGCGGAAGTGGCACTCCAGGGCAATCAGGTCCCCCAGTGAGCCCGGGCTGCTCACCTCAAGGGGACCGAGCAGGTACAGGGACCGCGTCCACACGCCGCCCTCGTGCTGCACCTCTCGCCTGGTCTCCCGCCACCAGGTGGGCTGCAACGCGGCGGCTAACCCGCTAACAGTTAGCGGGTTTTCTAAGGAGGGCGGCTGGGGCAGTCCCGGGTGCGCCGTGCGCCAGAGGAGGGAGAGCGTCCCCGGGCGGCGCAGGCGGCTCCCGGCAAGGTCGGCCCTGGCCAGATGGGTGAGCACGTCATCCACCGCGGCGTCAAGGCCGTGCCGGTCCACCAGGGCCTGCGCCTGTGCTTGTGCCCCGGAGGTAGGCGAGCGGAGGCCCAGCTGGCTGCGCAGTTCCTGGGTGATCCCCGCGACACCGCCCCGCTTCTCGGGGGGTGGTGTCACCAGCACGTAGCCCACCAGATCGGGGACATGCCGGCGGGCCACCTCCGTCTCTAGCCAGGAGAGCGTGGCCGTAGCCACGTCACGCAAGGAGGGGTCGCCCGTGGTCACCTGGTCGCCGACCACGGCGAGCACGGCGGCCGGAGACAGGGGCCGCGACTCGATAATCACCTGCAGCGCCTGGCCGTGGGCCAACCCGTGGGCGAGAGCGCCGAAAGCGCGGGTGACCCGCTCCTGCCCATAGGGGTCCAGGCTCGGCAAGCCCAGGAAGCCCCGCACACCCACCAGGGCGCACAGGCTACCGTCGGGCAGCAGTATGGTTCCATCGGGCTCGACGGCGAGGGCGTGCGGCCCGTGTGGCAGAGGCAGCGGACCGCGCTGGCCCCGGGGCGTGCGGGGCGCTCGGGGCGCTCGGGGTGGCCGGGGCCAGGAGGGGAAGGGCAGTCGCAGTGGTCGCATGGGTGACGCGCTCCTTCTTCGGCTGATAGACATGACGGCGGAAAGAGTAGGTTAGGTGTTGGCGCACCCAGGGTTCCCGGTTGGCATCGGCCATGGCATAGAGCAGGGCGGCGGCGAGGCCCCCGACCAGGGCGGTACTGAAGCAGCGGGTCAGGATAGCCAGGAATGCCCCGCCCAGCAAGAACGCCCCACTGGCAAACCACACGAGGGCGGCCAGTAGGAAGGCGGCGAACAGGGCGGCCGTCTCGGCGATGGTGAGGGTGGCCGGCCCCCGCCAGGGCTCGTTGGGTGTTCTGGGCGAGTGGCGATTGCGTTGATCACGCATGGATGCCTCCTCTTTGGAAAGACAAAAGGGGGGAGCGGCGCCGCTCCCCCCGGCTCATCAGCGCACCTGCGCGCTACGTGGGCAGGGTCACACCCGTGGCCGTGGCGATCGTGGCGGCCAGGACACGCACGCAGAGAATCATGATCATCCCAATGACTGCCCCCCGTGAGATGTCAGCCCCGTGTCTGTAGCCCAGCACACCCAACAGGGTGCCCATGGCCAGGCCGATCAGCCCCAGAGCCACGGCGACGGCGATAATCTGCGTGCCGAACCCGTTAATCATGGTCACAATTTGCGTCATTGCTCCGTCTCCTTTACCGTCCCCGGTGGTGTAAAATAGACGCAGAGATGCGGGGTTCAGCCCCTGCGCTCTTGTGTGGTGTCCTGGGCCAGGCGTGCGACGAACACGGCCTGGCCCTCTTTACATTGAAGAGATGCTCCCCCTGGTCCGACCTCCCCCTTCCCCTTCTCTGCTCTGTGTTCACGTGACCGCGTCCCTTATGCTAAGGTCAGCGAAGCGGTGCGGTGCGTGGTTATGAGCTTAGTAAAACTCATTATAGCTTATCATAACGTATAATGGGGGGAGTGTATGGCTAGACCCAAAGGGGAAAAAAGGATGACGTGGCGCGCGGCAATCACATTGCCCCCCGAGGTGGGGGAAGAGGTCGAGGAGATAGCGAAAGACATGGCTGTACCACCAGCAGTGGCAATACGCATCCTGCTGATGGAAAAACTGCGTGAACGTGCGAGAGACACCCGCGAGCAGGAACTGCATCGAGGCCGAGGCGCACGTGCGTCAAGGGACCCCGTCCTGTAGGGCGGAGAGGAATGGGATGTGTTTTATGAAAGCGAAAAGGCCACCACCCGAAGACCAATTCGGCGGTGACCTTTTCTGTGTAAGGAGTAAAGGCGATGCTGTCCGGCGACCCCTTTACTGTGCCCTTCAAGCACAGTGTACCAAAATCAACCTGCCCTGGATACCCCCGTACTGAAAATAGGGGGACGCGCTGATGATGGAGCGCGCCTCCTACACCGAGCCCGCGGCCTCGCCGGCGGTGGCCCCTAACCCCCTGCTACCCGTGCTCCTCACCCTGGCGCGCCGGGCTGACGCGGCAGACAGGCGGGCTGAAGAGTCGGCGGCCCGTGATCGCGAGACCCGCGCCTACCTGAAGCGGGGCGACATTGAGTGCGGCCCCAAGCTGCTCTATCTGCAGATGGCCTACGAGCTCGACCACGGCCCGGGCAGTCCCGCGCCGACCGAGCGGCCCTGGGAGTTCAAGACCATCGTCAACGGGTGGATGACCAAGACCACGGGCATGAACGAGCGGGCGGTCGGCGCATGGCTTGAGGCCGCGGTGGATCCAGAGATGACAGGAGCGCCCCTGTTCCGCCGGCGCACCCACTACGAGACGAATCCCACGACCGGCGTCGTGGGCACGGTCTACCAGTACGCGCCCGTCGAGGGCCGGGCATGGGCAGAGGCCTGGGGCACGGCCAGTACCATGCCGGTGCCCAGCACCAACCGCCGGCGCGAGAAGGACCGCGAGAAGGCCCTGGCCCGGCGTGAAGAGAAGGACGCCGTGGTCGCCGAGGCGCGGCGTATTATCGCTGCCGCCTGCCCCCACTGTGGCAGTACTGACGTGTTCCTGGTCTGCCGGGCCTGCGGGACCAAGACCCATGCCGATGAGATCGCCGACGCCGGCACGCCCCTGACCCCCCGCAGGCAGGGGGGGGTACCGGACGATTCGTACACCCCTAGTAAAGACCTTTACCAGTTATCCCCTACCCTAGGGGCGGACGATTCTTACACGACTCCTGAGCCCACCACCGTCGCCGCGGCCAGGGCGGCTGGGGGGGTACCGGACGATTCGTACACCACCCCCCAGGGGGACGATGAAGGGGCGGCCTGCGCGGCGCCGCTCACCCCCCAGGAGACCCTGGCGGCCGCCCTGCGCGTGGTGGCGCCCGCTGTGCTGCCCTTCCCCAACCACATCGTGATGAAAGGCCAGCCTGGGCTAAAGTACCTGACCGAGGATGGGCCCCTCACTGCGGAGCGCCTGGCGGCTCATTTCCTGGGCTCTGCCACCTATGGCGGGGGCCTGTGCTGGCCTGACCCGGCCATGAAGAGTGGCCGCGCGGCGCGGGCTATCGCCTGGGACAGTGACGACGAGCTGGGCAGGCTCATCAGAGGGGCGACCCTGCTCCGCCGGCGCGGCCTGGCCCCTCTGATGGTGAAGAACCCGAGCAAGCCCAATAGCGGCCACCTGTGGCTGTTCTTCGATGCCCCTGTGGACCCCACCGACGCCCTGGCCCAGGCTGAGCAGATCGCGCCCTGTCTGCGCGCGCCCGAGGTACCTGAGCGGTTCCCCAGCCCCTCAATAACCGGCGACAAGGGGCCCGGTGGGCGGATACGGCTCCCGGGAGGGCGCTATCTGACCGCCGGTGCGCCTGCGGTCAATGTGCTGGTGGCGTTGGCCCCTGAGATCGGCGCCCCCGCGTGGCTGGACGGCACAACGCCCCCAGGGTGGGCGGCCATCGCGAACGCGGTCACTCATGCCCCTGACCTGTTGGTCACCTGGGTGGACCCGGCCCACCGGCCCAAGCCGCCCAAGCACACGGTTCAGGGCCGGCCTGCTGCCGTGCGCCCTGTCGCAGGGGGGAGCGAGTTCTTTAAGAAGTTCAACGCGGAGAACCGCGTGTCCGACCTGGTCACGGTCAACCGCCGTGGTTTCTTCAAGAGCCCCTGGCATACTGACACCGAGCCCTCGTGTAAGGTGAGCCCGGGCGGCTTGTGGTGCGACTTCAGCCGAGATCGGAAGGGCGGCGACAGCTTCGACCTGTGGTGCGCGCTCAATGGTTTCTGGCCGGATAAGGCCGACGAGCCGGACCGCAAGGCCGCCTACGCCTTCCTGTGCCCTCCTGAGCCCAAGAAGAAGGACAGCACGGGCCAGGACAGTAGCCAGGGGTAGCAGGCCACGATTGACGCAGCCGTCCGGACATTCCTGGGCAGCGACTACCGGGAAAAAGAAGAGGTATGGCCGGCTTGACCGAGGTGCCGGTGGTGGTGCTGGACGTGTCCGACCAGCAGGTTGAGGTGCTCCGCATTGAGGAGAACCTGCGGCGGCGGGGACTGAAGCCGAGTGAGACGGCGCGGGCCATACGGCGGCTGTACGAACTGCACGGAATCGGAGAGAACAAGGGCGGGCGCCCATCTAAGGGCTCGTCAAGCATTAAGTTCCCGGTGTCGACGGCACCGTGCAAGCAGCGCTCTCTATCCAAAACGGGAAGTTATCTTTTTACGGCTCCTAAGGAAACCACTACGGCCACCGTAGAGGTTAAAACCGCCCCCAAGAAGACCGTTGCTGAGGTTGCCCGTGATGCTGGGGTGAGTCCAACACAGGCCAGTGTCTACAACCGGTTAGCAGACCTAATTGGCCCGCTGATGCAGCTTCTTGACGCACGCACGATTACCCAGGAGATGGCCTACGGCTTTGCCCAACTCCCGGCCACCAGCAGACCCCTAGGGCGTTAGTGTCCCAGGAAGCGCCACCACCAGGGCCGCCGGCGCACGGTGCGCTCCAGGTGGGCGGCGCGCTCCTCGGCCTGGCGTGCCCGCTCCCGTGCGGCGCCCAGCTCCTCGGCCTGTCGCTCGATGGTGGCGTCCTTGCCGGCGATCGTCTCCTCACGGCGGGCCAGTTCGGCCGCCAGGGGCACAGTGGCCTGGGTTACAGCCTGGTCGATGAGAGCGCGCACCGCGGGATGGGGGACAAGGTCCTGTAGGTCACGCTTGCCCGCCCTGTCACGCTTGTCGGTCATGTCACGCTTGACGGACGTGTCGGACAGGGCAGGCTCGTCAAGCGCGTCACGCTGCCCGTGCAGGTCTGCCACGGCGGAGGCGGCAATGCGCTTCTCCCGCCCGCGTGGGCCGTTCACCCAATGGGACGGCAGCGCGCCCCTGTCGATGTAGCGATGCACCTGACGCGACGAGACGCCCAGGAGGGCGGCAGCCTGACTGACGGTCATGTCGGTCATGTCACGCTTGTCAGGCTGACCCACGTTACCCTCGGCGCTCATGTGTCCAGCCACGCCACGCGATCTCCCGCAGGGGGTCCACAACGCATACCCGTGTGGCGATTAGGCGGAATATGCGGACACGCATAGCACCCCTCTCCGCTCCGCCAGACCGGGCCATGATCTGGGCGCTCATGCCGCTACTCCCCGGCCTCGGCATAGGGCATGGGGTCACCATACAGCCGATAGCTGCCGGCGGCAATGATGTAGGCCTGCTCATACTCCGGCTCATGGGGCTCCAGAGTGCGCCAGGCCGTGGCCACGATAGCTGAGCCGTCGCCGAGCTGGCCGCGCACTTCCACCCGGACGCGCAGGGGCAGCCGTGGGGGATCATAGGGGGACTGCTGTTGCTGCTTGCTAGTCATGGCTCTCCTTCAGGGCGCTCTGCCAGAGCCACCACATCGGCGAGGCGAACCCGTTGCCCGACCCCGGGCACCAGCCAAGTGGGCAGCAGGCCCTTCTTCATCCACAGGTAGATACGGCTCTTGGTCACGCCGGAGAGGCGCACGACGTCCCGAATCAGAAGGGCGTCGGGGGGCATCGGCGTGCCATCTCCAGCCGCAGCGGTCATCATGTCGCGCTGCTGGGCAAGGGCCTGTACATCGGCCACGCGGACCAGACGGCCATGGCGACCGTGCCAGCTGGGGAGCCGGCCCTGCGTCACCCATGCCTCGATGTTCCTTCTGGTGACGTCCGTGAGCCGCAGGGCTTCATAGATGGCCACGGCATCCGCAGGGGCAGGAGGGGCAGGAGGGGGAACGAGAGCCTGCACAGCGGCAAGGCTCACCCGGCGCCCAGATGAAGAAGGCTGGACGGCGAGCTGCCCTCTCTTGATCCACTTATACACGGCGGCAGGTGTGACGCCCACCGCCTGTCCCGCCTCCCGCACGCTGACCAGGTCAGCAGGGACCGCCTGGGGGCTGTTGTTCACGGGCACGGCGCTATGCCCCCGGCTCGTCACTGCGGGGCAGCAGGCCCTGCTTCTGGGCAAGGGCCCGCACATCCCCCTCACAGACGAGCAGTCCATGGGGACCGCGCCAACTCGGGAGCCGGCCCTGCCGAAGCCAGGCCACGATGCGCCATGTCAGCACGCCCACGGCGGGGGCAACTTCAGACACAAGGCGCGCCTCGTCGGGAGGCTGAGGCTCAGGGGCAGCGCACAGCGCGCGCACGGCGGCCAGGCTCACCCGGCGGCGCCCTTGACGAGAGGCCTGGGTAGGGAGCATCCCTCTGGCTATCCAGGAACGCACCGCGCCCGACATGAGCCCGACCGCCTGTGCCGCCTCCCGCACAGTCACCAGGTCACTAGGAGCGTCCTGGGGCGCCGTCTGCCCGCCGTCTGCCGTGCCACCCATCACGTCTCCTCTGCTCAGCCTACCCACGGTCGTGTGTGGCGCGTTCCCGGCGTACCTGCTCCACGTCCTCTTTGTTCAGCACGAGATACACTCGGGACCCCGGCGGCGTGATGCGCTCTGCCCTGATCCGCCCTGCGCTCACCCATTTCTCGACCGTCTTGATGCTGACGTCCAACAAGGTGGCCGCCTGGCGTGTCGTCAGCCCGCCGTCAGCCTTGCCCGTGCTCACACGCCTACTCCCCGGCCTGTGCATCGAGA
>JAABUJ010004850.1_pt1 | contig 13855 bp, 10 predicted proteins | sample 5559131 | NCBI WGS metagenome assembly JAABUJ01 (sample SAMN10711875, study PRJNA513366) | rock metagenome | isolation source: Antarctica rocks | place: Antarctica: Victoria Land, Mt New Zealand nord | collected 2016-01-07
GTGGCAGTACGCGCGGCCGCGCGTGGAGATGCGCGAGGCGCTGGCGGGTAAGGCACGCTACATCGCGACGCCCGGCGTGTCTAAGCACCGTATCTTCGTATGGGTCGCCCCCGTCGTTTTGTGCAATCAAGGGACGTTGGTCTTCGCCCGCGACGACGATTACTTCTTGGGGGTGGTCCAATCGCGCGCCCATGAGCTGTGGGCGCGCGGTACGGGCACTCAACTCCGCGAGGCCGAAAGCGGCTTCCGCTACACGCCGACCAGTACCTTTGAGACCTTCCCCTTCCCCTGGGTGCCGGGCACAGAGTCGGGCGATGCCCCCCACGTTAGAGCTATCGCCGATGCGGCCCGCGACCTTACAGCACTGCGCGACCGTTGGCTTAACCCACCACAGGCTACAGAGGCAACATTGCGGGAACGCACCCTCACCACCCTCTACAACGACCGCCCCACCTGGCTCGCCCTCGCCCACGACCGGCTCGACCGTGCCGTGCTCGATGCCTACAGCTGGCCGCACGATCTCGCCGACGAGGAGATCCTGGGCCGGCTCCTCGCCCTCAACCTCGAACGCGCTGGCACCACCGATCCACCCGCTCTGCCGATTAAGGCGGCGTTATGAGCGACGCTGATGCGTTTCGCGACGACGGGACAGGGGGAGACGCGCTTATCGCTGATCCCGTGGCGGCCTACGTCGTCTACACCGACGGGTCCTGCAAGCTTAAGGATGAATGCATGGTTGCTACTGAAAGCTATCTACAATCGCAAGAGTTTCGCCGCCTTAGTCAAACCATTCAAAGTGGAGAGTGCGTGCTTTTTTTGGGCGCAGGAGTTTCTCTTGACTCTGGAGCCCCCGACGGACAGGGGCTGGCGGATGAGCTTGGCCAAAAATTCTTTGATGTCCCGCCCAAAACATATTCGCTCGATATGGCATGCCAGTTGACCGATGCCAATGAGGGACGATCCGTTCTTAACGAGTATCTCCTTGATCGCTTTCGTTGCTTAGAGCCGGCGGGCGCACTCCTATCAATCCCTCATTTCAAGTGGAAAAGCATTTACACGGTCAACATCGACCTTCTTCTCGAAGCAGCCTACGCTCGCACACCAGATCGTTTGCAAGATCTTCATCCGTTCTACTCGGATAAGGATTCTTTAGCACGGCTGCATTCCAATGAGGTCCCACTGTATAAACTGCACGGATGCTTATCGCGTGCTAATTCTGACGACGGCTATCTTACGATGACACAGGAGGATTTTGCGCGAGTGGAAGACTCCCGGCAAAGACTCCTAAATCGACTACTTGACGATGCCTCCGACTTTACTATTTTCTACGTGGGCTTCGGCCGACAAGATTCAGATTTTACGCGGGTGCGGCTCGGCGTCAAGCGCGCAGCTGGTCAACTAATGGGACCACGTAGAAGTTACGCGTTGCAGCCCGGCTACACCGAACCTGAGGCCCGTCGTTGGGAACAGGAGAGCATTACGCTGATCGACGCTAAGGCAGCGAATTTCTTTACCGCGCTCGAATCACACCTGCCCTTAGACCAAAGATTTGTGACTCACGCCGACGAGAAGCAGACAGAGATAGCACCTCTGATTAGACGCAAGCCCAAGATAACTACAGAGCTGCTTGTTGAGATCAGGCGGAATTTTGAGGTCATCGACGAGAGCATACGAGTGCAGGAACCAAACACTGATGATTTTTTGCGAGGCTCGCCACCAAATTGGGGAGCTATCGCGGCCGATGTCGACGCGCCTCGCGACTTGAAGAACGAAATCCTTGATCCTATTCTGCACGAGCCTGCCCTAGATCGTGGGGAAGCTCAGTTCGTTTTGCTCCATACTGAGGCTGGCACGGGTAAGACAACTCTACTTCGGCGCCTTGGCGTCGAACTCGCGCTAACCTGGGACCACATAGTTATCTCCTTAAAACCGTATGGGGATTTGGAGTTTTTAGACCTGGAACGCTTGGCGCAGCTCGCTGACGAGCGCATCTATGTACTTGTGGACGATGCCAGTAGTCAAGCACGCGAAATCAGCGAGGCGTTGAGCCGTGCCCGTCATGCCAACATAAAGCTAACAATCTTAGCGGCGGCTCGGACCAATGAATGGCGCGAGATCCAAGAAGGCTACTCATTCCCTGGCTTCTCCGATTTCGCATTCGAGGCACTAAGCGATGAGGAGATCGATGCGATCATCTCAACCCTTGCCAAGCACAATGCACTCGGCCTTTTAGCTGGTGCCAGTCGTGAAGCACAAATTGCTGCTTTCAAATCTAAAGCGGACAAGCAGCTTTTAGTCGCACTTCGTGAGGCTACCGAGGGCAAAGCCTTTGACGATATCGTGGTTGATGAGTACGATCGCATCCCTAGTCCCGCAGGTCAGCGCGCTTATCTTCTTGTCGCAGCACTCCACAGATTAGGCATTCTAACGCGGGCGGGTCTCTTGCATCGCGCTTTGAACCTGCCCCTTGCCGACCTTGGGCACCAAGTATTCGATCCGACGACTAAGGTGATCGTGCCACGGGACGCCCTGGGGGAGTCAGAACATTACTACTCCACGCGGCATCAGCTCATCGCCGAAATCGTCTTCGACCGCAAGATCGGCTCAGAGCGACGCCGCGTGGAGTATTATGCCGATCTTATTGGACATCTGGACCTAGGGTACAGCAGTGATGCAGATGCTTATCGCAAGCTCACCCGCAGTCGCAACAAACAGTTCCTGCGCGACTTCGATGATGTGAATAATAGACGGGAACTCATGCAGCAGCTCGTCCATATCGATCCAACGGATGCATTTGCACTTCAGCACGCTGCCATGATGGAATTGGATCAAGGCAATGTTGGTCCGGCGTCGAAGTATCTCAATCGGGCGCTTGAGTTGCGCCCTAATGACCCTTCGATTCGCGATACGGAGGGGCGGCTAGTATTGATGAATGCCAATTCCGAGCAAAATCTCTACATGGCAGATGGGAAGTTCGCGCGCGCGGAGGAGATTTTCACAAGGAATATTCAAAGGCGTCGAGATGAGCCATTTGGATATCGCCATCTCGCTGAGACCTACATCAACTGGGCTGACCGCCAGGAGCGGGATGGAAAGCGGCTTCATTACATAAGCCTGGCATACGGAACGTTACTAGAAGGTCTAAATAAATGTACGTCTGCGTCTATGCTCCTGCAATATCTAGGGGAGCTTGAGGAGAAATTCGGCAATCCAGACAAGGCGAGGCAGTCTTTCACGCATGCGTTGCAGGGGAAACCAGGCGACATCATCACTCGTTTCATGGCTGCACGGCTCGAAGAAAAACAGGGTGATTCGGGACGAGCGTTACAACTGCTGGAAGAGGGCCTTGAGGTGTCATCAGCGGAACCTGAACTGCACTACCGTCTCGCTGTCCTCTTAGCCGCTATACGGCCTGAGCGCGACACGGAAATCCGCAACCACTTCCAAGCCGCTCTCCTTGGTCCTCAGCGCAACTACAGACCCAAGTTAGCCTACGGAGCGTATTTATTCTCACGACGAGAGTATAGATCAGCTAATGACTACTTTAGGCAACTTGATGAACTCGTGGTGACGAATAAAGAACGATTTGAGCCTAGACGGTTCCGCTTTGGTTTGTTACGCGAGCGCCACACCGGACGCGTCAGCCGTGTTTCGTACGCCTCCGCCTCTGTAGAGTTCGACCAAGGCGCCACAGAGATATACCTACCCATGCGTCAAATCGCAGGGAACATAGCCCAAGGGCTGCAAGTCAATCGGCTTGTTAGCTATGAGATTAGGTTTAACATGAAGGGAGCTGTTGGAGTGTCCATTAGTTTAGCTGGCTAGCAGAACGGTTTAGCGGCTTTGCTGGCGTAGAGCTTACCAACAAGCCTATAGACCAACACTGTACGCGATGAATGAGGCTGGTACGGCCCACACATCGTCGCTTGCATCCATGGAGAGAATATCGCGCGTCGCCAATACACCGATCTTGATGTCGCTGTTGCGGATCGTCAACGCCTCTTGACGCCACGCGCCCGAGACATACTTGCCATCGAGCGCCGTCATCCGCGCGTTCGTGTCAGGGCACACGCCAGCGAAGTCGATTTCAGCGCGACTGTTCTTGTAATGCGTCACCCATCCTCCCGCGCGCGCTGTCCCAGGCATGATGTGGTCACACCACGCCATGAGGGCCGTCCCGAGTTGTTGTTCAGTGAGGCGCGTGATGTCGAGGGGGGGCTGGCCGAAGCGGATCTCGGGGAGGCGAGCGATCAGCGGATCGTAGAAGTATAGCTTTGCTTGACGGCTCTCGTCGGGACGGCCGCGCTTATCCGCAGCTGGGCAACGCCACACGATAAAGGTATCAACAAGCAGTGCAATGAGGGGATCGAGCGTCTTTCGACCAATGCCGAGTTCCTCGGCCAGACCGATCATAGAGACCGTGCTTGTCACCCGTTTGGCCAGGGCGGTGAGGAGCGCGCGGGCCTGGGGTTCGGGCAGGCCGGCCGTGCCCAAGTCGCCGCGCACGACATCGAAAAGCGCGCTGACGGTCGAGCTGTCGATACTATTGGATCGTTTCCAGTCTCCGACCGCTTGGGGATACCCCCCCACGTCGAGATACGCCTGCCAGGCGGCGACAAGGTCGTCGGTGTAGGGCAGCAGAGCGTTCCAGATCGCGCGCGCCACGTCTGAGCGCAGCTCGTCAGGCCGTACCGCCGCCCCTATGGGTGGAATCAGGCCGAGGCCATGGCAGAAGTGCGTGAAGTTCATCGGGAGCAAGGCTCGATTAGCGTCGGTGGTGTGTCCGCGCCGTCCAGCCAGTGCTTTGATCGCGTCATCGAGCCCGCTGTTAGACGAGCCCGTGAGCACCACGCAGTCGTCACGGAAACCCGTATTGTCACGAAGATCTTTAATGATCGACCACCACTGGCCCTGCGTAGCCGTAATCTCATCGATGAACCAGTAGCGGCGCGCGTCTGGCGGGAGTGACGTCGTCGCGGTGCGCGTGACCCACTCGTAGAGCATCCCGAGCCGATTCGCCGACCATCCGTCGACGCTGACACGGACCACTTGCAGCGGGTTCAGGCCGGTGGACAGCAGTTGGTGGATTTTGCGCTTCAGCGAGACTGTTTTGCCGACCCGACGCGGTCCGTAGAGCAGATAGAGCCCATCGTCAACTAATGTGCCGAGGGGATCTGGATCATACGCAATGCCTTGAGCCGCTGCGTCGCGCAAGTCGCGGTCGGTCTTCACCCAGTTAAGATCGCGCCACCATGGGCTGTCCCGACGGACGGCGCGCGCGACGTCACCTTCGTTGATAGCCATGGTCTCAGTATACCCGCAGATCATTGTCCCTAATGGCGCAAAAACCTGCGGGTTTCTGCCCCTGGTGGCGCAAAAACCTGCGGGTATAGAACGTGAGGAGAATGTACGTGATCTTCGTCAATTAAGTTAGATGTCTAGCGAGGCTCCGCCTCAGACCGACGAGACATGACGCGCAAACTTGACTCAATCGCATCATGTTTGCCTGTATTAGGAGTCTAACCTTGTGCAGGGACGGTGCCCTGCACAAGAGGCTCCTGACGGAGCAGAAAGATCGACAACTTTTTGTCGATGTCGCCGCCCCAAGCGCCTAGTACGTCATGGTCAGGCTCTCGACGTCGGTGATCTCTGCGGCCTGGCTGATCCCGTACGGCCCCAGCATCCCCGCCCCGAAGATGTCGGCGGCCGTCGCCGCGTGCCCCGCGTCGATCTCGTCGAGCACCAGACCCATCGTCGCCCCATCCAGGCGCAGCGGCGCGTTGTCATCGACCTGGCGCACCCGTCGGAACCGGCTCCGCTGCTCGTTCGAGACCTGCACCCAGCACTCGCACAGGTCCACCGTTAGCCCGTCGTCGCGCAGGCGCTGCACGTTCGCCGCCCGCTGCTGCGCGTCGGCGAGCGCCTTGACGCTGATCCGCAGCCCCGCCGTCGAGCGGTTCACGTCCCGCGCCTCCCCGCTCCCGGCATCCTTCTGCCACCGCTGCACGGTACGTACGCTGACGCCCAGCTCGCCGGCGAGGATGCGGTTGCCCTCCGCGATCTGGCTCCGGCCCTCGCCGCCGCCGAACTCGCGCACCAGCCCCCGAATCACAGCCGCGTCGAGCGTCACGTCGGCTGCCACCAGCGCGTCGATCCGCCCCTGCAACTCGCGCTCCAACGACGGCATCGCTACCCCTCCGCGTTCCCGCCGCCCGCGCTGCCAACGGCGGCGATGAGCCGCGTCAAGGTCTTGACGGCCGCTTCCCCCCTCTGCCGCTCCGGGTCGAAGGCCTCCACCACCTGGCCCAGGGGGATCGCCGCATCGCGCACCTTGAAGTCGCCCAGCCCCTCGCCGAGCTTGAGCGTCCCCTTCATGGCCGTCACCGGGTCGGGCTCGTCGCTCACGACGTAGGCGCAATCGACGTTGATGGCTACGACTGGCACGCCGGCAGCCTCCAAACGCCCTAACGCCCGGCTGAGGTTGGCGTTGGCCTGGGCGATGATCTGATGGCGCCAGTCGGGTCGATACAGGGGATCGTCGTGCTTGTACCACGTCCCACCCAACGTCGAGACCGTGACGGCGTAGGTGTATTTGAGCACGTCGAGGGCGAGCCGTGCCGCTGGTGAGGGATCGGCCTTCAGGGTCGCGCGGGCGTCGCGCAGCCGCTCGTACCAGCCCTCTAACGCGCGCGCCCGGCGCGTCCACACGTACGCCTGGCTGATCGCGACGGTCTGGCCTCGTTCGATGGCCCGCGCCACCGTCGGCGTGCAGTGCCACCGCTCCTCCGCACCGCCGAGCCGGGCCAGCCAGTAGCCCGGCAACCGCTTGTCGAATGCCACGCCGCTCCCATCGTCCGGAGCGCCGTCGGCGCTCCGGTCCTCGACATCGCCCAGGCCTAACTCGACCGAGGACGCCGCCCCCAGCCACAGGGCGTTCTTGTCGTACGAATGGAGGTAGGCGCGGCCACGCTCGTCGGGCGACAGCGTGCGCATCCAGGTCAGGTCGCGCACCGTGTTGGTGTCGAGCGCCGGCGGCGGCCAGTCCTCCACCGCGTCGCGCTTGCCCCCGCGCCGCGTAGTCTCGATCAGCAGGTCCAGGCCGGTCTTGCCCGGCGAGCGTACGTAGGTCCGGCCTACCGCGTTGGCGTAGGCGTAGAGCGCCGCCAGCAGCGTGTCGGCGTCGATGCCCTCGCCCCAGGTCGCATTGTCGTCGTAGGCCGGCACGACGATGGCCACGCCGGCGCCGGCGACGCCCTTCTTGTCGAGCGCGAGCCAGTGGGACAGGCCCTCGGGCCAGGCGTGCAGTTCGGTCGCGGCCAGGCCGTCGGCGACGAAGGGGTGCGGCAGGTGGCGTGGCCGCCCCCTGGCCCCACGCAGGCTCTCGGGTAGGCCGGCCGCACTCACCCAGGCGTCGGTGAGCCAGAGTTGCGCCAGGCCATGCCGCCGCGCACCATTGTAGAGGTCGCCGACGTGGCGGATCGCGCCCGAGATCGGGACGACGGGCTTATCGCGCAGGTGCAGGCCGTCCACATCGAGCACCCCGAGCGCCGGCGCCGCTGCCGTTGTTGTCATGGTGTTTCCTCCTCGACGCTCACGGATGGTCGCTGCGAGCAGCGCCGTCGCCCTCATCTAACGGGAAAGGTTTAGTCCCCAGGCTCTGGGCGAACCGCAACAGGTAGCCATCGGGGTCCATCACGAGGAACTGCCGTTGCCCGACCGCCGTGTTATCCCGTCGGTACCAGCGCTCGTGCGGCTCGACCATGAGCGGGTACCCGTCCGTGCGCAGCGCCTCGACCAACGGAGCGATCCGATCGACACCCATCTCGAAATTGACGCCGCGCCCATAGGGATGCTCCAGCGGTCCGGTCTCCCACGTCCCGTGCGCCTGCTCGATCATCACCTGGCTCCCCTGATAGGACAGGTAGGCGAACCGATCCTCGGGCCGTTGGTATTCGATGCGGAATCCGAGTACGACGGTATAGAACCGGAGACTAACGGCGAAATTGGACACGCTCAGTTCCGGGACCAACGGATTGTCGGTCATGGCGCCTTCTCCCCTCTCTCTTTGTGGCTCGCGCGCTCCCGCGCCCGCCGCTCCTTGCGCGGACAGCGGCACGGCAGGGCGTGACAATGGCGGCAGCGTTCGACGGTGATCGTCGCCGGCGCTGCAGGCGAGGCCCGCGCCGGCGTCGCGGCGGGTATAGCTGGGGCCGGCGGTGGATGCTCCATGTCGACGTTGGCTGCGGCGATTCCCTCGCCCCGGACCTCGAACACGATGCGAAGACCGGGCGCGACACGGCCGAGGGCGCGCTCGATCGGCCCGCGCAGGCGCTTGTCTAACCACTGCTGCGTGAAGCTGTCAGACACGCCGACGCGCAGCAGATCGCCGTCGCGGCCGAGTACGACGGCCGATTCCAACCACCGCTTGTAATTTTCCGGTGTCATCTCGCCGCGCAACTCGTTGAGCGTGTCACGCCAGACCGGCTCCATGCCCGGCGCCGGCGGCGCGATCTCCACCGTTTCGACGTCGGGTCGCGCGCCCGGCGCCGGCGTCCCTCCGTCCGCGCCCCGCTCGCGCAGCAGTTCGTCGACTTCATAGCGGATCATGCCGATGGTCAGCGTGGCGAGTCGCTTCTTCTCCGCGAACCGGGCGGCCCCGCGCAGCGCCTCCAAGACCGTCGCCTCGCCCACGCGGCCGATCAGCGCCCACACCTGCCGCGCCAACGCTGGGCGTGGCGCCTCCGGCCCCATCAACTCATGATAGAGCGCCCGCCAGCGTGCGTCGGCCGCTGTCGCCACCGCGTCCTCCGGGCGCTCGACCGTCAGCAGTAGGGCCGTCCCGCGCCGGGCCGCGCGCATCCGCGCCTTCTGCGCTCCGACGTGATAGACGTTGGGCAGCCCTTGCCCCTGCGGCGCGATGCGCAGGTGCCCGGTCCGCGCCAACTCGCGCAGGTAGGTGTACACGGAGCGCCGCGACGACGCCCCGACATCGTGCGCGATCTCTCCGACGGTGCGCTCGCACCGCCCCGCCGCCGAAGCGTGGTGGCAGAGCATGATGTAGGTGCGCTTGGCCCCCTGCGAAAGCCGCGCGTCGTCGAGCACCGCATTGGGCACCGTGGCGTAGCCTACCCCCTCGTCGCCCGCATGGACCGGGCCGACGGTGAGGTGGTAGACGTTGGCCTGGCCCTGGCCCCCGCGTCGCACCGTCACGAGTTCCTCCGCGCGCAGGTCGGCCGTCCGGCGCTTGACCGTGCGCACCGAGCAGCCCAGCTCGTCGGCAAGCTCGCGCTGATACGGGTGGCAGTCGTTGTCCTCGTCCCAGGCGTAGGACATGAGGAGGACGTGGGCCAGCCGGTCGTTGTCCAGCGGTGCCGTGTCCAGGAACGGGCGCGGCACCTGCGTCCAGCCGGCGCGCGGCGGCCGCTCACGCGGCGTGGGTTGCTCCACCGTCGCTGCGGCGTTCGTGTGAGCACTCACCAGGCGTACCCCGCCTGCAAGGAACGATGCCGCCAGTAGCGGTACTCGTACCACTCCTGGGGGGAGGCCTCGGCCAAGGCGCGGCGACGGCCCTCGTCACGCCGCGCGCGCACGTCCTCGTCGCATCGGTTGCCGGCCAGGTTCGCGCGTGCGCGCTCGAGCGCGCGAGTCAGGAGGTTGTCCTGGGGCAGGGCGGCCGTGATCCGCGCGCGGCTGTTGAGGACCGTGGTGTGGTCGGCGCGGCCCAGGGCGTGGGCCGTCGCGCTGTTGGTGAGGTGATAGTCCTCGGCGAGCAGGTAGGCGCAGAGGTGTCGCGCCTGGGCTACAGAGGTCGCGCGACTCGGCCCCAGGATCGCGTCGGGGGTTACGTCGGCCACGAGGTTGTAGGCGTCGTTATAGGCGTGGGCCACGGCCGCGATGAGGGACTGCGCATCGACCGTCCCGGTGCCTGTCCACGCGTGGGGTGGGTCAACCTGTTGACAGGCACGCGGGTCCGCGCTATCCTGTCGAGAGAGCATGGGTGTGCTTTGAAGCATAAACGCCTCCTGTGCAGGCCTGCTACCCGGTTCGGAGCTGGTAACTCCTTCGGGCGACGGCCTCCGTTTTGGTGGCTCTGGTGGTTCCTCTCCAATTGGTCACACCAGCGCCGGTCACTATTAAAATAGGTTAGAGCTGCAAGAGACTCACCGGTTGGTTGCCGGTGGGTCTCTTGCATTGTGGCCGCTTCGACCACGCATCTGTGCTACATGGCGCACTCCTTCATGATGAGCATTGTAGCCCACGGCCTGCCCTACCGCAATGTTTCCTCGCACGCGTGCTTCCTCTCTCTCGATCCTGTCGATTCTCTCGGTCCTGTCGATGGCCCTCACGGCAGCGTCGTCCACTTGACAGGTGTCCCCGTTCCTTGCTGAGGGTGCGCAGGTGTCGCGGGGGTCCAGCCCTGCGCCGCGCTCGTCGGTGTGCCCGGCTGCGTCGAGGATACCGCTGTCGTGGGTGTGTCGGCCTTGAGCTGTTTGGGCTCCTTGGGCGCCTTCGCCTTGCTCGATGCCGACGGCACTGCTGGCGTGGCGATCGGTGCCGCCGCGGTCACCATCGCCGGTGCGACGACCGGCCCGGCCCCACCCTCTACCGGGGTCTCGTGGCACTTGACCGGGGCCGATCTTTTCATCAGCCGGCGCAGCCGCCACACGGACCACATTGGTCGCGTGCGTAGGTCCATGGGGCGGGCCTCGCGCATGCTCACCACGACGCGCCGCCGCGAGCTGGCCGCCAGGTCGTCGGGGAACAGGAGGGGCACGCCCGTCTCGCTCGCCGAGCGGCTGTCGCGCTCCGGCCGCCGCCCGAACAGACCGCCCGGCGCGGCCGAGTCACCCTCCCCGCGCGCCAGCACGGTGCGGTTGCCGAGTAACCCACTGGCCCACTGGGCATCCTTGTCGCGCGTCCCGCCCAACCAGGCCAGGATGTTGCATGACTCAATGATCGCCTCGGCCCCCTCCGGGCCGTATTCGTCGACGAGTTGTGAGCGCATCTGGAAGCTGATGACGCGGGAGATGCGCGGCTGCCGGCAGATGTTGAACCACTTGGGCGCGTTGGGCACGGCGCCCATGGTCCCGAATTCATCAAGGAGGTCGCGCACCTCGCGCTCCAGCTTCCCCCCCGGTAGCGTGCGCGCGCGGTCCAGCAGGACGGTGAACTTCGTCGTGAACAGCGCCGCGACGAGCGGGCGTAGCGTGTCGTCGCCGGGCGGGATCACGATATAGAGGATGATTGGCCGCCGGCCGTGCCGCCCCAAACGATCGAGGTCGAGCGTACCCTGGCCACCGACGACGGCCCGGATCGCCGGGTCGGTGAGCACGGAGAGCCGCGGGGCCAGTCCCGAGGGGATGGAGGAGCGCAGGTCGCGGTGCTGGGCGATTAGCTCCAGGAACTGCGCCGCCGGTCCCGTCTCGGCCCCGCTCGGCCCCTTCTTCAACGCGGCGATCATCTCCTCGATGGAGGGCTTGAGCAGCAACTCGCGCAACTCGTCGAGTGTGCCGGTGGGGCGGCTGGCCGCCACGGCGACGGCGTGGACGTGCATGATGCCGGCGGCCATGAGCAGCAAGACGGCCTGCTCGAAGTAGGGCTGGGGGTCGGCCGTGTCCTTCGGCCGCGAGTTCTTCAGCCAGGCGCGCGCCCAATCCTCGGCCTGCGCGGGCGTGCGCACGAGGGCCAACGGCGCCCAGGTCACGCTGTTGGCCGGGTCTTTCATGTCGAGGCGGTACACATCGTGGGTCCGCCCGGCGGCGGCGGCCGTCTGCTGCCAGGCGTCGCCCTTGTTGTCCGTGGCGATGTAGTCCACGTCGGGGTCGGGCTCCAACAGTTGCGTCTTGAAGAAGGCGTTGGACTTGCCCAGGCCGGTTGGCCCGTCGATGGCCACCCCTTCGAGCAGCAGCGCCGCCGGCACGCCGACGGTGATCTTCTTGAGTCCGCGCCGCGCCGTCCCGAGGATCATGTCGCCGGGTTTGGCTTGACGACGCCGCAGTTCGTTCCACGTCTGCCAGCGCGATCCGCCGTACGTGTTGGCGTGTGTGGGGTCAAGACCACGCCTCCGGCCAATAGCGATGAACGCGGCGAACAGCGCCAGGAGTGCGAGCGCGCCGCCCAGCGCCAGGGGGAGCGCCGCGCGCACGGGTGCTCCGCTCGGGCTGTGCAGTTGGGCGTAACGCCAGGCCGCGCCGTGGCGCATCCAGAAATGCCACGATAGCTCCAGACGCGGGACGTGGGACAGGTAGTGATCCCAGTGGCCCAAAGCGTGGGCGTAGGACAGCGCGGCGGCGACGGGCAATGCCGCCGCGTCGTAGGCCGTCTGGTACGCGCGCGTGAGCGCGGCGGCGACGTGCCCATACAGGGCTGTCGCCCCGGCGGCGATCCAGCGCGCGCCGGCGGCTGGCCCGAGCCAGATAACCAGGGCGGCGAGCGCGCCCGCGATGAGGCCGGCCCATCCGCGCAGCAGCCAGAACGTGCGGGCGAGCAGCCGGCGCACGGTGCGCAACAGGGCGCGCACGAGCGCGTATGGGAGCCGGGCCAGGCGACGCACGGCGACGCCGGCGCGCGCCCGAGGGCTGGCAACGATGGGAGGGTTGGCGGGGGTGCTCATGATGTATGTCTCCTGGCTCCTAGAGGTCGAGGGCCGGCGTCAGGTCTCGGTCGAGGGCGGCGACGGGGGCAGGATCGAGGGTCAGTTCTATGCCCGCGAGGTCCGCACCGTTGTACGCGACCGCGGCCTGGCGGGCCGTCGCGTCGTCGGGGTAGACGTTCCCCGCGGGGCCGTCGTCGGGGCCGTCGCTGACGCGCACCGGCTCCCAGCCGTTGGTATCGCGCTCGATGGGGCCGGCGTCGTAGCGCCCGAGCGCGCAGCCGCCCCCCGCGTGCTCGACCTCAAGCCAGGTGTCGCCCCTGGCGATGAGCGCCTCGATCTGCGCGTCATAGAGCGCGGGGTCGGTCGCACGCGCCGCGTCAGTCGCCCACGCCGCGTCGTAAAAGTCGGCCGGGGTGATGATCTCGACGGCACCCTGCGCAGGGTGCGCCTCCTCATAGGCGGCGATCACCACCGGGTCGGTCACCTCGTAGAGTTGGCCCTCGCCGACGGCGGGACCGGTCTGCTCCCAGGCGTACACCGGCGTCCCCTCCTCAGCGGGGGTCAGCCGGTGGGGGTCGAGCGCGGCCGGCGCCTGGTCCACCCACACGTCATAGGGCGGGTCGCTGCCCCGCGCCAGCGCGCTCTCGATCGTGGCGATCTCGGCCGGGTCGGTGATCGCCTGCCAGCGAAAGTCGTCCGGGCCGAAGCCGTCTGGCTCGCGCGTGTAGTACGTCACCGCCGGCTCCCCGGTCTCCATCGTCGTCGGCTCGAACGCCAGTCGGTCGGGGTTGCCGTCGGTGAGCATCCCGTCGAACGGGGTCAGGAGCCTATCGTCACGGCTATTGTCTGTCATCGTCCCTTACCTCCTATCGCGCGCCCACGCGGCGTTTGTGTCGCCGGGGGGCGCGTGGCCGTCCGGCAGGTATCAAGTAGTTCGGCGGCGGTCATCCCCTCCCGCGCGCCCCAAGCGAGCAGGCGCTGCACCGGCTCCCAGGTCAGCGGGGCTACGAGGGTCCGCAGCGCGACGGGTGGCGGGGCGTCCGCGCGCGTTGTGACCGGGTCAAGGGGTATCGCCTCCCGCACGGAGAGCACGAGGCCCTGATCATCGACGGTGTAGGCGAGGCTGCCCCCTACCCTCTGATCCATCTTTCCCTCTCCTCTCGTGCGGTCAGGCCGCCGTGCCGTCGCCATTGAGCGCGCGGATCTCGGTCGCGCGCACATCCCCCCGCCGTCGCAAGAAGCCGTCGGGGACGTAGACCC
>JAABUJ010004851.1_pt1 | contig 13854 bp, 15 predicted proteins | sample 5559131 | NCBI WGS metagenome assembly JAABUJ01 (sample SAMN10711875, study PRJNA513366) | rock metagenome | isolation source: Antarctica rocks | place: Antarctica: Victoria Land, Mt New Zealand nord | collected 2016-01-07
GGCGATATCCTCGATCGTTTCGGGGTCATACCGCTTGGCCAGTTCACTGTTCAACTGGCCACCGAGCATGATGACCAGCGAGGAGATGTAGAAGACAAGCAGTAGGACGATCATGCCGCCGAGCGTGCCGTAGGTCTTGTCATAGCGGCCGAACTTGGAGACATAGAGGCCGAAGCCGCCAATCGCCAGCAACCAGACGATCGTCGCCAGGATCGCACCAGGCGAAATCCACTGGAATTTCTGCTTGATGTTCGGCCCCACCCAGTAAAGCACGGCGAGGGCGAGGGCGATGAAGGCGAGGATCAGTGGCCAGCGGAGGATGTTCCAGACGATGGTGAAGATGTGCCCGGCGCCGATGTGCCTGGCAATGACATCACCGAGCTTGCCGCCGAAGACGATGACGATGAAGGCGAGGGACGTAATCACGCCCATGAAGAGGGTGAGGAGGACCTGCAGCCCCTTCGCCTTCCAAATGGGTCGCGTCTCCTGGACATCGTAGGCACGATTGAGCGCCTTGATGAAGGTGCTCATCGCGTTCGAGCCCGACCAGAGGGCGAGGATGATGCCGACGGAGAGCAGACCGCCATTCTGGTTGCTCAACACCTTCGCCAACGGGGCGGCAATCGCGGAACGTGCGTCGGCGGGCAGGGCGGAAGTCAGCGCGCTCATGATCTTGCCGAAGAGGTCGAGGCCGAAAATGCTGTTGATGATCGCGGACATTGAGGCGGCGAAGATCGCCAGCGGGAAGATCGAGAAGAGGATGTGGTAGGCAGACTCCGCCGCGAGCCCGGCGCAGTCGTCCTGGCTGAACTCTTTCATGGTCGCACGGGAGACTTCCTTGTAATCGACCTTCGGTTTCTCTTTCGTCCCTTGCCGGGCGGTCATTGTGCGTGTCGCCGTCGCCATGTCGGAAACCTCCGTGTACCATACCAAACCTGAGCCGTTATCTCCCGTGCGTTGCAGGGCGCGTGCCAGTAGCCGGGAATCATCAGTCGGGCGGGCGGGCGCCTCGTGCATGCCCCGTCTTGCGATGGGGTCGGTTGGCCGCGTCGCCCGCCCCGAGCGGATGCGTCGGCACTGACGGTCTCCACGTTGGAGGTTACTCACCATCGCGATCTCCCTTTGGCGTCCGTCTTGCAATGCACAATATAGATCGCATGCAACGGTACCCGAGGCAAGTCCCATCCTGAATGTGACCGCCCGATGGGGCGCTGGAGCGCGGATCATGTCATAACGGAAGGAGTGGACGCATGGTATCTGAACAGCCACAGCGACGCAGTGACACGGGGGTCGAGACACCCCAAGCCGGTGCGAGGGCGCCGCAGGGAACATCCGGTGGTGATACACAGCGCGACGCGGGGAACTCGTCGCAAACACCGACCGACACGGCCGCGAAGGCCCAGGATGTCATCGAGCAGACGCAGCAAAAGGCGGGCGAAGTCGTTGACTAGGCGAAGCAGCAGGCGACGAGCCAGTTGTCCTCGCAGAAAGACCGGGCCGTAGATAGCCTCGGCACCGTCGCGGATGCCCTCCGGCAGACGGGCAAGCACCTGCACGAGAATGATCAGCACGGATTGGAGCAATACGCGAACAAGGCGGCGGAGCAGGTGGAACAGGTCTCCGGTCAACTGCGCGAGAAGGATGTGCAGGCGATCGTTCGCGACGTGGAGCGGTACGCCCGGCAGCAGCCCGCCCTCTTCCTCGGTGGCGCGTTCGTCCTCGGCTTGCTCGGCGCGCGCTTTCTCAAGAGCACAGCGCAGCGTGAGGATGATCAGGAGGGCGAGACCAATCAATCCACCAACCGGCCGGGGTATTCCGCCGGTGGGAATCGCGACGCATACGGCCGTGGCGCGACGAGCGGACCACGCGGCGCTGCTGGCACGGGCGAGCGCAGTTGGTACGTCCGTGGTACGGAGACGCAGTGATGCAGGAGCGCAGCGACGAGCGTTCACTCGGTGAACTTTTCGGCGACCTCGCCCGCGAGACGAGCGTACTCGTCCGCCAGGAGGTGCAACTCGCGAAGACCGAGATGGCGCAGAAAGCCTCCGCGATCGGTAAAGACATCGGCTTGCTCACGGTCGGCGGTGCGGTCGCCTACGCGGGATTGCTCGCGCTGATTACGACTGCGATCATCGTGCTCGGCACGGTTGGTCTGCCCTGGTGGCTCGCGGCCCTGATCGTCACTATCGTTGTTCTGGCGATCGGCGGCATCCTCGTGCAGCGAGGCCTGACCGCCCTCAAGCATGAGAGCATGGCGCCGCAACAAACGATTGAGACGCTGAACGAGGACCGCCAATGGGCGAAGGAGCAGATGCGATGAATGAGGACCGACAGCCGAGTGACCCCAACCGGCAGCACGCGGCCCGGGCATCCGTCGAGAATGAATCGCCGGAGGAGATCCGGTCTGATATCGCGCAGACCCGTGTCGAGATGAGCGGGACGATTGACGCCATCCAGGAGAAATTGAATCCCGACCGCCTCAAGGAGCAAGTAACGAGCGCGGTGCAGGAGCACGTCGAGACGGTCAAGGAGAATATCCGCGACGCAACCGTCGGGAGGGCCGAGCAGATGGTCAGTAATGTCGGCGATTCGGCGCAGCGCGCCGGGTCTGGATTTGTCGAAACGATCAAGCAGAACCCGATCCCGGCGGCGCTCGCCGCGCTCGGCATCGGCTGGCTCTGGACGAAGCGCTCCGGCGGGTCGTCCGGTGGGCAATACCGCCCCAATGGCGGACGGACCTACGACGCGGGTAGTCAGCCTTCGTACGGGCGCGGGCAGGCGCAGTACGGCGCCGATCAGGAAGGCGACGACCAATCGCTCGGTGACCGCGTCGGCAACATGACCGGCGAAGCGAAAGACAAGGTTAGCGACGTGACCGGGCAGGCGAAAGATACCGTCACCGATGTCGCGAGCCAGGCGAAGGATCGCGTCGGGCAGTTTGCCGATCAGGCGCAAGATCAGGCTGGCAAATGGGGCGGGCAGGTGCAGTCCGGCGCGCGGCAGGCGAAATCCCGTTTCGACCAGACGATGCACGAGAATCCGCTCGCCGTCAGTGCGGCGGCGGTTGCCGTCGGCCTCGCGGTCGGCCTCTCCCTGCCCGATACTCCGCTCGAGGACAAATTATTGGGCGAAGCGCGCGACAGCGTGATGGAGAAGGCCCAGGCGACTACCCAGGAGACGATGCAGAAGGTCGGACAGGTCGCGCAGCAGGTGCAGCAGACGGCCACCGAGACCGCGAAGGACGCCGCTCAGAAGCAGGGCCTGACCACTGGCTCGTCCCAGCAAGGCAGTCAGCAGAGCAATCAGCAGCGTCCGACGGCGAACGCGCCGAAGCAGCAAAGCCAACCGAGCGCACAGCAGGGTCCGACGCGGTAGCATGGGTATCCTCACGACGGTGGCACGCGGCTGGAATGCGCTGCATCCGGGACATAGGACGGCGGCGGGCATGCTACCCACCGCCGTCCTGGGGACGATACGAAAGAAGTCAGTCAGCGCGTTATTTCGTACTTCCGGGTCGTCCCCGGCTGCTCGGAGTGCTCGTTGTCCACAAGGTTACCCTGCGCATCGTACGCGCTTGTCGGTGACCGTCTTCCTGCTCCTTGAGCAGACCCTCGATGTCTTGCTTCCCGTCCTGCAGATCCGGCTGCCATTGCCGGGCGGTTCACTTTCCGCTTGATCATGGCGATTTGCGGTGGTGGCTCAGTTTGAAATGGGTGGGGCGGGATTTGACCTGCTAGACACAAGGGCATGCATCTCGGTCGCGATCTGACGCATTTCGTAGATGATCGGGCGGCTGAGGACGATCCGCCCCTCTCGCGTGAGACGCCCGGCCTCATGCTCGAACGTCACGGCGGCGAACTCCATCCGCAATTCGTCAGCCCGCACACGCAACTGGGCGATGCGTACCCGCCGATCTTCCGCCTGCCTACCCTACGAATCTTCCGCTTGCTTCTTCCACCGCACCGCCAATGTCACTGAGCAGCCGCAAGTCTAGCACGATGTGCCTGACCGAGGAAGGTCGCCGCCTGATCCAACTGCTCTCGCAGAAGAAGGGTGTCAGTCAAGCGGCCATCGTGGGACTGGCGGTGGCGTTGCGCCTCCGGTTACGGGAGCGGCAGTCGGCGTTTGCGCCGCCACCGCGACACTGCCAAGAGCCAGAAGGGTTGTCATCACGCAGGCGAAGACCACCCTGCGCACCCAGGGTGTGTGCATCCCGTCCCTATCCTTTCCTGCAAGGGAGTCCTCGCGGTGCGTGCTTCAGGAGCGAATCACGATAATTCGTTCATAACTAATTCATGCTTGTCTTCCGAGCAAGATGGATGCCATCATCAAATTACGGAAACCAACGATGCTGGCGGCATAAGATATGCAACGGAAAATACCCGGAATCCCTCGACAACGGACGATCGCGGAAAGGATGCGACTTATGAGCTTCTTGAATGGATTGGGCGGAAACTTCCTCCAGCGACTCGCGGGCGGGAACATGAATCCCGCGCAGCCCAGCGACCAACGGGACATGGGCCAGTTCCTGGGCGGCGTGCCACAGGACGCCTTCCAGCAGCACATCGCCACTGCGATGAGCCAGGTGGACCCGCAGGAGTACCAGAATCACATCACGCCAGGCGTTGGTGGCACGAACCCCCTCGGCGGACTGGGCAAGGGATTGCTCGGCTCGCTCGCCGGCAGTCTCGTTGGCAACATGCTCGGCAGCCAAATGGGGGGTGGCGCGGGCAGCCTCGTCGGCTCACTGGCAGGGAGTATGGTGGGCGGGCAGGCGGCACAGGGCGGCATCGGCGGGTTGGCGAATATGCTTGGCCTCAGCCATACCGATCCGCAGCAGATGAATGAGCAGGATGTCGCGAAACTCGCGGCCCACGCGCAACAGAACAATCCCGGTGCATTGGCGGCGACCGCAGCACAGTACCAGAACCAGCCTAATGTGTTGCAGGGACTCCTGGGCAACAAGGGTTTGCTACTCGCGGGTGCGGGGCTTGCCGCAGCGGCGATGAGCGGCAACTTGCCCGGCGTCAGCCTGTAGCACAATTGCCTCCCCATCTTCGCGGAGGCGTATCCGTTTCGTGAGGGGAGCGTGATGGCTCGCGCACGGTACCGTGCCGTCGTGGATCGGTTCGAATCGTCCCGCCCGGGATCGCCCGCGGCATACGAGGTAGTTGTCCTGCGCGATGTCATCCCGGTCGCCGGCGGCGCACTCACGGGCGAGCAGCGGCTGGCCCACGGCGGCGGCATGCAGCCAGCGACTCGACCTCACGGCGGGCAACCTGATCGAGTTCGCGGCGCGCTGCGACGCATATGACAGCGATGGCAGGTGTATTGGCAGCGACATCACTGATCCGGGGGACTTCGCCGCAGCGGGGGAGCAGGGCGACGCAGCCATCCCGGTGGGGATCACATTCCGCCTGTCGTACCCAGGGAGACCCGTCAAGCTCGCGCACCGGGTGTGACGCCGCGTTCGTACCTTCTTCCCCAAGGCATCGTTTGTGCATTGGCGTTCCGTGAATGGCTCATGGCGCACCGGGCGTCGAGCCGCATCTCGAAAGGGAAACAACCATGTCCACGACCCAGAGCAAGCACCCGTCCCACGAGAGCCACCACCAGGCGGCAGCGCATCATTCGGCGGCGGCACACCATCACCTGCAGGCGGCGCACCACCATCAGATGGGCGAGCACGACGACGCGAAGAAGCACGCAACGGCGGCGCAGGAGCACAGTGAGCAGGCCCACAAGCACACGACCACTGCCCGCGAGCAGTCGCACAAGTAGAGTGGTCTCGTCCTCATTTTGCAGAGGGGCGGCGCGAACGACGGTTCGGCCGTCCCTTTCCCTCTGTATCGACTGGAAGGTGATGCGTGGCCGATGATATGGAGGTCGGGACGGATCGGGTGCAGGAAGATATGGAGGAGCGACGCAAGGAGGCGAGTGGAAGCGAACGAGCGGAAGGCGGGCGGCCGCGCTGGCTCGACTACCTCGCGATCAGCACCGCGCTCTTCGCGGTCTTCGCCGCCGCTGCCGCACTGGAGGCGGGTAACTACGCGAACGAGGCGCTCTTCAAGGCGAATCAGGGCGTCTTGCAGCAGACACGCGCGGTGGATGCCTGGAGCGAGTTCCAGGCGGACAGCATCAAGAAACAGACGCAGCAAAACCTCGCCATCCTCCTCGCCCATGTGGGTGGAACGCCCGCCGAGATCAAGGCCGCGAATGACGAGGCGGCGCGGCGGCAGGGGCAGCAGGACGATCTGATGAAGGAAGCGAAAGCGCGCGATACCGAAACGGCGGCGCTGACCGCCGAGTCGCAAGATCAACTCGAGCATCACCACCGCTTCGCCGTCTCGGTAACACTCTTTCAGGTGGCGATCGGCCTCGCCGCAATCGCCGCTCTGTTGCGCCAGCCAGCGGTCTGGTACGGCAGCCTCGGCGCGGGTGCGCTCGCTCTCCTCGCCTTCATTGACGGTTTCACGCTCACGTTCTGAGAAAGGGGAGACGCGGTAATGGGTCAGGTGGAATCGGATCGTGCCCAGCGGTCGAGCGATTCCGCTCTCTCCGGTATCGTCCGGTCCATACCCCTCGTGGCCCCGAAGGTGCGAGCGGGCGACGTTAGAGCAGTACGAGGCAGCAGCGCAGGAAATGGCAGGATGGAAGAAGGGGACCAGTTGATGGACAAGAAAGACGAAACACCGAAAGAGACGGGCAAGCAACTACCCCAGCCATCAGAACGTGGCGGTGAGGAGACCGAACGCGCCGAGCGGTCGGAGCCGGGGACAGGCGGGCTATCGAAAGCGGCGTATGACAAAGCGACCGAGCAGGCCGTCAAGGACATCCACGGCTAAGGATCGCGTCTACCGACGCGGGAAAATCCCGCCCTATCCGTTTTGAACTGACCCATTGCTCCGTGCATCGGGAGTGGGGTTTCGTAGTGGATCTCTGCAATAAGCAGCAGACTTCTCGGACGGCGGTGCCCATAACGGACCTGCCTCCCGACGAGATAGTCGGTCGCGGTCCGCTCCGTCCTCGTGAGAGATATCGAGCGCAGTACGTATTCAATGGCATCCGCCTTGCACTCCCGTTGGTACGCAGGGACAAGGCGGGCGTCCCAAACACATCACTGGAGGTCCATATGCCCATCACGACAATGCAGGAGATGTTTACCCATGAGCTCGGCGACATCTACGACGCTGAGCGGCAGTTTCTCAAGGGCCAGGCGGAGATGGCCGAGCGCGCCACCGACCTCACACTCAAGGCCGGGATCGAGAAACATATGGAGGAGACCGAGCAACACATCAAAAACGTCGAGCGGGTCTTCACGGTCATCGGCGAGAAGCCGAAGGCGGAGCGGTGCCCCGTTGCAGCCGGCCTAGTGACGGAAGCCATGCAGGGGATGAAGGAAGCACAGGTCGACGCGATCCGTGACTGCATGATCGGAGAGGCGGCGGAGAAGGTGGAGCACTACGAGATCGTCAGCTACCGGGGACTGATCGCAAGCGCGGAGCTGATGAAACAGCCGGAGGCGGTGAAGCTGCTGAAACAGAACCTGGCGCAGGAGGAGAAGACGGCACAGACGCTGGAGAAGGGCGCGCCCGGACTGCTGAAGAAGGCGATGGCCGCAGGCGCGTAGCATTCGCCAATCGGTGGATATGGACGCACATCAGTGCCCAGAGGAGGAACCATGTATCTGCGCATCGACAAAATCGCGGTCGATTTCCCCGAGCCGAAGGGCCCGTCCCCCGATTCCGCCGCCGCCCTCCAGGAACTCCTCGGCGGCAAGTTTGGCGAGATGTCCACCCTGATGAACTACACCTTCCAGTCGCTCAACTTCCGTGGCAAAAGCAATGCCCGCCCCTACTACGACCTGATCGCCAACATCGCCGCCGAGGAACTCAGCCACATCGAGACGATCACCTACGCGATCAACCTGCTGCTCACCGGCGCCACCAAGCGGGGCACGAATCCCGCGACCGCACCCTTGAAAACGGCGGTGGACGCGCGCAATACCTACCACTTCCTCGCCAGCGGCCAGACGGCGCTGCCGGTGGACTCGATGGGCAACCCGTGGACGGGGATGAACGTCTTCTCCAGCGGCAATCTCAAGCTGGACCTGATCCACAACTTCTTCCTCGAGTGCGGGGCGCGGGCGAACAAGATCCGGGTCTATGAGATGGTGGATGACCCGGCGGCGCGCGCGGCGGTCGGGTACCTGCTGGTGCGGGGCGGGGTGCATATCGTCGCGTACGCGAAGGCGCTGGAGGAGTTGACGGGGGCGGACCTGTCGAAGCTCTTCCCGATCCCGGACATCAGCAACAAGAAGTTCCCGGAGGCGCGCAAGTTGGAGGAGCAGGGGCTGCACCAGATCATGTTCCGCTTCAGCCCGTCGGACTACACCGAGATGGCGAAGATCTGGAAGGGGACGCACCCGGAGGACGGGTCGGCGTTGCGGGTGGAGGAGACGATCCCGGAGGGGTTTGACCCGCCGGAGTTGGCGGAGGAGCCGCAGCTGACGGCACCGGGGATCGACCCGGAGATGGTCGCCGCCGCCGCTAAGCGCGTGCTGGGATAGATGACACCCGCAGCGACGGGTGCCGTTGCTCGTTGCACGTTTCGGAGGGGACGGGATGCGCGCACGACCGATAGCACCTCCGCCCAGCCACCCAACGCGGCGCGGCGGAGATTCCGGGATCACCTTCGCCGCCCGCCCAGCACCGCAGGTGTCACCCTCGCGGGGGAGAGCATCGTGCCCGACCTCAGCGGCGCGATGAGCGATATCCCAACCGCCGCCGAGGGGGTTGTCGAGGTCGAGGGTATCGCTGGCGACAATACGAACATGCCTGCGCAGGGTGCGGTTCGGGCGTGGCTCTTCCAGTTCGATCAGCCGTCGCCCGAAGTGACGCTCGATGCTGTACCCGCTCTTGTCACGGCGGACGAGACCCTCGTCTGGATGGACCTCTCCTCCTACACCGAGGCGGACCTGCGGGCGGTCGCCGACGCCCTCGGCCTCCTGGCATCGTCCCCGCCTCTCGGTCTATCCCAGTCACTTCTTCGTCAGCGCCACCGTCGCCGTCCTCGACCCCGACCGCCACCGCGTCGAGGCCCGCGAGCTTGATCTCTTTGCTGGGAAGAACTTCTTGGTCACCGCCCACAAGCGTCCCCTCCCTTTCGCCGATCACCTCGCGACGCGGGCGCACAACAGCCCCGAACTGGTCGCGATGGACGCCTCCTTCATGCTCTATCTCGTCCTTGACGAGACGCTCGCCTACTACGAGGTGCTGAACCGTCACCTGCAGGCGGAGGTCGAATTGCTCGAAGAGCGCGCCCTGCGCGATCCCACCGAGGCGTTCCTCGAACACCTGCTGCGGTTCAAGCGGTATGCATATGCGCTTGCCCAGCTCGCGGAGCAGCACCGCGACGTGTTCGCCGCCTTCCTGCGCCCCGACTTCCCGTGGGTGGCGGGCACCGAGGCGGAGGAGTACTTTCGGGATTTGGAGGCCCGGCTGGCGCGGGAGGCGGTGGTCGGGGCGTTTGACATCGACGTCTCGCACATGGCGCACCGGACGAATCAGGTCATCAAGATGCTGACGATGGTCTCGACGATTATCCTGCCCGCCACGCTGATCATCAGTCTGTTCGGGACGAGCATCGGGGCCAGTGTGCATGACCTGCCGGTGCAGACACCGGTCGGCCTCGCGCTGATGCTCCTCTGCATCGCGCTGGTCAGCGGCGGCATCCTCTGGCTCTTCCACCGGCGGGATTGGTTGTGGCGCCGTCGCCATCGATCCGCACTGGCGCCCGTTGCGGCGACGGTACCGTGCCGCTGCGATCGTCATCTCTCTCGCGATCCGTTGGCGGCGGCCGTTTTTGACGCCTCAGTGCGGTGTGATAGCATACCAGGCGTTCCGGTCGTGGTGACGGCGATCCGGGGCAGAAGGGGGACGCACGGATGGATCAATCGACCTTCGAGGGGCTACTGAACGATTTTCAGCAGCATTGCAGCGGCGAGAACACCCTGCCCGACCTGGCGGTCGCGGCGGGGCGGCTGGACGCGCCCGTCGTCGTGCTGATCCATGGCATCGGGGGGAATGCCCAGCACTGGGCCGATCCCGTCGGCCTCAATCCCAATGACACCTGGCTCTTCAACCTCGACGCCCAGCCGCACGGCGCCAGCGGCCTCGGCTCCTCCCCACCCTACCAGCCGGGCAGCGTCACCGCATGGGTCCAGCTGCTCCGCAATGAGGGAGTCACCGCCATCACCTGGAGTCAGCGCCAGCCCGGCGATCTGATCCAGTACGCCGTGACCGAAGCCGTCGCGGTGCTGAGCGCGCTGGAGCAGTGCGTCTTCGCCCCGTATGATCGGGACGTGGCCGCGAGCGGCGGCGCGATTCCCCCGCTTATCTTGCTCTGCCACAGCCGGGGCGGCCTCGTGGCACGGTTGGCGTTGAAACAACTGGGAAGCGGGGGCGTGCCGCACCTACGGAAAGTGATCACCCTTTGCACGCCGCACCATGGCTCGTACATGCCCAAGTTGGCGGACACATACAACAGCACGCTCAGCAATCAGATGGATTTCAGCAGCCTCGGCCATAACCTGCCCGGCCCACTGGGCAGTATGCTCGGGCATCGGATCGACCCCATCCTGGCAGACCTTGCCAACCGGGTGCGCGAGGCACTGCTGCATTCCTTCGGCACGCTGGCACAGGGGCCGGGATTCGACGAACTCGATCCGCAGAGCGCGATGCTGCAGGGGTTGGCGGACGGCGAACAGCCGCTCCCGGGCGTGCGGTATTACGGCTTCGGCGGCACGAACCCAACCTTCATCCATTTCTACCTGTGTGAGATGGGGCACACCGTCCACCTGCTGGGGACGGCGAGCGCCTTCCTCGTGGAGCAGTTGGCGCGCATCCCCGGCGTGGCGGATCGCTTCGGCGGCCTGGCGGAACTCGACAAAGGCGACTCGGCGGTGGGGCCGACGAGCAGTACATGGCCGGACGCCTTCGGCGCGCCGCACCAGACCTTCGCCGTCAATCACATGCAGGCGCTGATTGATCCGGCACTGCAACAGGCGACGCTCCAGGCCCTGCGGGAATAGCAGACAGCAGGACCAATCGACGGTTGGAAGACACGTCCGGCTCAATCATCATGCGAAGGCAGGGGCGGAATGGCGGCGGGCCAATCCTTCCCCGTATGGGACCATGACGGGCCGCTACGGAACGATCGTGACATCGGCGGCGAGCTCGGCGACGATCAGCTGTCGGACGATCGCGCTGATGCTCGTTTTCTGCACATCCGCTAATGCTTTGAGCGAGAGGCGTTGCGCGGGGGTCACTGCGATCGTCAGGGGAATGACGGTGCGTCCGCGCGGCCTCGGCCCGGGACGGCCTTTCGATAGTGTTACTCTGTCGCGGGATATGGTCATACAGTTCCCCACGCACGATTCAGACAACCCAGAACAATCCCGCACCATCCGTCGCCGGAAGGGAACCCCACTCCATCGGTATCGTCGAGGGGGCTGCCAGACACGTACAAGTATACCACCGCACTCCGCGCGCGGTGAGCGAGCGGACGATCTGACGGAGATCATCGAGGTTGCGCGCCAACCGGTCCATGCTGTGCACGACCACCGTATCGCCCTCGCGCGCGAAGCGCATGAGCGCATCGAGCTCAGGCCGGGCGACATCCTTGCCCGACGCTGTGTCGGTAAAGGTGCGGTCTACCGAAATCTGTTCGAGTTGCCGATCCGGATTCTGGTCAAGCGAGCTGACCCGGACATCGCCGATCCGCTGTCCATTCATCGTTCTCTCCTCATTGTGTCAGGAAAGAGTCTGTGATATTTAGAAACAGATGTCAAGAAAGAACAAAAGCGACCCTATGCTGACGCGAAGGGACGGGGCTGACTGACATCAGGCTGGGGTAGACCCCAACTGGACACTCCGTCGCGCTCCGACCATCGCGTTTCTTTGCGTCGGTGCCTTGGCAGACGATGTTGGCCGTTTCGTGACGTGACCCCTTTATCAACAGCCTCGTTTACTTACGATACGAACGAGATATGGTCCGACCCAAAAGACGTTCCTTCCTGGAGTGTCACGCCGTGGCGCTCTGTAACCTCGGTCTCCGGTGCGATCACACGCACCCGGCGACCGATAGGCCGATCATGTCGGCAGTCGCCCACCGGTGTGCGGAGGGGGACGAGGATGACGGTGAGAGCGAACCGCCCGCCCGCATCGCCGCTCATGGAGTGGGGGTGTCAGCGGAATCGGCCCCGTGCCGGTCGAGGTTCCCCGGTGCTGCCGATTCCATCAGCGCGTTGAGTGCCGCCCCGAAGACGAGCCACCGGAGCACCTCCACCGCGATCAGCACCGCGTTGTGTCGCGCCTCCCCGCCCGCCTCGCGTACCTCCGCCAGCGGGTAGACGACCAGCAGCACGAGCACGAGCGGCGGGGCGGCGAACAGCGCTACGCGGGCGGGGTTCGGCAGCCGGTGCAGATCGAGCAGGTGATACGCCGCGCCGAACAGGCTGGCCGCGACGAGGAAGAGGGGCCAGCCGAGCAGCAGTCGCCAGCCGCTCCCCACCCCCGTTGAGGCGAGGACGCCCGCACGCCCGGAGAGGCGGAAACCGAAACGGAGAAAGCCAAGCACCCCGTTGGTCGCCAGCAGCGCCATCATCCCCGCCAACACACCGAGCACGACGGCCCGCTCCTCGCGCAGCGCCCCCCGCGTCTCCCGCGCCACGTAGACGAGGGCGGCAAGGGCGACGAAGGAGCAGAGGGCGGCGACCGGCAGCGAGAGCCGCTCGAAGGCGGACAGGGCGGCGGGCCCGACGAACACCCCGACCAGCGTGAAGGCGAGGATGTACAGGAAGCCGCCGAGGGCGAGGGCGGGGAGGAAGAGGGCGTATGACCCGCCGAGCACGCCGGCGGCGACGGGAGTGACGACGCGCAGGCCGGGGATGAGCCGCCCCAGCACGACGGAAAGGAAGCCGTGGCGGGCGAGCCGCGCCTCGACCGCGCCGAGGCGCTGGGGGGTGAGGTGGATGAACCTGCCGTAGCGCTCGACGAAGGGGCGACCGACGCGGCGGCTGGCGGCGAAGAGGCCGGACGCGCCGGCGAGGGTGGCGAGCGTCATCACGAGCAGGACGACCCAGAGGTGCTGGCGGTGCTGGGCGACCTCGACCCCGGCGAGGAGCATCAGCAGGTCGGAGGGGACCGGGCTGGGGACGCCGAGCTCCTCGACGAAGATGAGGGCGGCGACGACGAGCAGGGTGTGGGCGGCGAGGAGCGCGCGGAACGAGTCGCCCAGGGCGGCGGCGAAAGCGGTCAAAGGAGCCTCCTCATCGATCTGCCGCGCACCAATGGACGCCGCGTCGCTCAGGTCACTCGAACAGGGTCGCCCGCACCCTCCCGACCCCCTCCTGCCGGGATCAGCTGACGTGGATGACGGGCCGCCGCTTCGCATCTGGCTCCGCCTTGCGCAGCACCTCGTGCGTCACCGGCGCCGTGTCCCCCTCCCCGAACAGCACGTACCGCACCACCAGCCCGAACGGGCTGCGCTCGCTCCAGTCGAAGTAGGCGTGCGGCACGCCGCCCCGGTCGTCCCGTAGGTGCAGCAGCAGCGCCGCGATCGCGTTCGGCACCGCCGCGCTCTCGCCGCGCAGCACCCGGTACCCGTCGACCTCCGCCCCGGTCACCGTCAGCTCGGGCGCGAACTCCGACGCGTCGCGCACCGCAATCTCCAGGAAGAGCGGGGGGTCGCTTTCAGGGATCCGGTACTCCGTACGCTGCGCCGCCATCTTCTCGCCATACTCCTCGGTGTTGCGGGCGAAGGGAGAGTGCGCGATCAGATGCACGGTGCCGG
>JAABUJ010004854.1_pt1 | contig 13847 bp, 14 predicted proteins | sample 5559131 | NCBI WGS metagenome assembly JAABUJ01 (sample SAMN10711875, study PRJNA513366) | rock metagenome | isolation source: Antarctica rocks | place: Antarctica: Victoria Land, Mt New Zealand nord | collected 2016-01-07
ACTAGCGTAACATTCCGCTGGCGAGTTGTCAACCGCTCGAGGCACTGGCTACCAAGCGAAGGAATGCACCTCCAGGGTCGGGCGCCTCGTCTTCCCAAAAACGTCAACGGTCATGAGGCGCGGTCCAACGTCAGAGTGTCTGCGCCGATCCGTCCGGAGCGTCAGAGTGCGTGCGCCGATCCACGCGGAAGGGGTGCGTGTGGATTGGGGGCGACGGCGTCCCCGGGGAGGGTCACGTGAGGGTGAAAGAGGACACGTTGCCCCAGCGAGAGGGCCAGTGATGCGGATTGGCGCACGCACTTTGATGTTTCCGGCGCAGGGACTCTGACGTTCGGCGCAGGGACTTTGACGCCTTACAGCCGGGGCGCGGCCGGCGCGGCCGACGTGGGGCTGTGTGTAAGATCCCACAGTTATTGAGCTGATCCCAGGCGTGGGCGGTGCTGGAATTCCACAGATAGTGAGCGGATTGTTCCACAGTACCTGCGCCACCCTGCACGAAGTCTCACAGAAGGTGCGCCGATCCGCACGCTGTGATGCCTGCACGCCGCGCTCTTTACGGTCGATGGCGGGGCCTGTGCAGGCTGGCGCAGGAACTATGGGACGTGTGGCGCAGGAACTGTGGGATAGCGCGCACCAACTGTGGGATCTTACCTGGCGATCCGCACAACTCGCCCCGTCATCGGCGTCGTGGTGCTATAGTGGCGTCAATCATCGCGTCGTCGTAGGGAGCGGATGCGCCGCAGCCACCTCATCCTTGCGCTGCCCCTTGGCGAAGGTGAACAGGGGGATGCCCTGCGTGCGGGCGAACCGCTCCAGGGCGGCGACGAAGGCGGTGGTCAGCGGGTCCATCAGCGCCGAGGAGGCGAACGTCGCCCCCCGCTGCGCCCGGAAGAAGTGGGCCACCCCGCCCGTACTCTGCAACCGTGGCACGTACACGTTCAGGTACATCCGATCAATGCTCTCGACTTCCAGGGTGACGTGCTCACGCAGAATGGTGGACACCGATTGTGTTATGCTCATCGTAAGCCTCTGGTTGTGGGGTGCTCTTTGGAGCCAACTGACCGCTTGACGGTCCTCTATGGAGTTCGGTATACCCGACTCCTCTCGTTCCTGCAACCGGAGGCTTTGACGATGACGCGTCCGCTCTCACCGCGTACATCTCGTCGGTCTGAGGCGGAGCCTCGCTAGTCATTGGTTGTCCATGTCGCCGTCGATCGAGGACGGCGTGGGCCGTTACCCCGTTGGCGGAGCCCCCATGAGATGAGGCCTCCCACGGTAACACCGCGGGAGGCCCCGTTGTACGCGACGCCTTCCCTGTCTACACCGGCTGAGGGCGTCGCGCGTCCCATAGCCGGCGCGCCACGCGTCAGCCGCCGTCGTCTGTGGACGGAGTGTCCCCATCGCTCGTCCCGCCGCCGAGGTCCAGCTTCTCGGCCGGGTATGTCCCGCCCGCGCCCTTGGTCCCGCCGCCTGGCGCGGCGGTCCCGCCCACGCCGGTGTCCGGGGCGCCGGCCTCGTCATCACCGCCACCGCTGGCCGCGTCCGTCCGTTGATCGTCGCTCATCGTTCTCTCCTCTCGTCCTCTCGCACGATCCCTGTCTCCTCGTCTCCGCGATGCTCTATCCGTGCGCGATCCACGCGCCCCCTCGATCGTGCCCTCCGCCCGCTCCTGGGGCACGGCGGACACAGAGCGCGGCCTGTCGGGGCCGCCGTGTGGACCGCCTAGCCGCCGTACCGTCGATACCACTCCTCGCCGATGGTCTCCGTCTGGAAGCCGGGGTTCTCGCGCTCGGGCCACGGCTTGGCGTAGCTGTGCGCGATCTCGATGAGGGTGCGCAGGTTGTCCACGGCCTCGGTGGCGAGGAAGCGGCGGCGCTCCTCGGGGGCCAGCCCGATCGCCTTCTTCCAGATGGCGCGGCCGCCCAGGAAGCCGGAGGCGCCGTTGTGGCAGGCGAACTGCACCTGCGTGCGGAAGATCTCGATGTCGACGCCGGCGCTGAGCACGACCCAGGGCACCTGGCACGCCGCGTCGAGCTGCTTGCAGTAGTCGGTAATCTTCATCTCGTCCTGCTCGTACGTCGAGTCGACGGGGAACTCGGCCTTGTAGACGTCGACGCCGAGGCCACTGAGCATGCGCGCGGTCTCGATCACGAGCTCCGGTTTCTGTGCTGCAAACTCCGGCGAACCTGCCTTCACGTCCCCGATAGGGTAGGCGAGGCATTCGAGGACGAAGGGGATGTCGTGCGTCTGGCACTCCTCGCCGACGCGCGCGATGAGGTCGCGCTGGTAGGTCGTGCCCTCGCCGCGGTCGGGCCGGACGTAGGCGAGCAGCTTGACGCCCGAGGCGCCCATGCGCTTGATCTTGTCGACGCCCCAGCCCTCCAGGATCTTGGCGCGGCGGTCGTCCCCGACCTGCTCGTAGTCGGTATCTTCGAGCGAGACGAGCAGGCCGCAGTTGCCGCGCAACGCCCCGCTGGCGATGGACTGCGCGGCGCCGAACTCGGGGTCGATGAGCATGGCGCTGGCGTAGGGGCTGAGCGCGCGGCAGATGTCCGTCTTGACGTCGGTCATCGCCGCCGCGCTCACGCCCTTGGGGTCGTCCGGGTTGAGCATTTTGCGCATGGAGCCGCGCTGATCCTCGGCGGCCATGGTGAAGATGCCGCCCTCGTTGGCGATTTCGCGTAGGCCGCGTCGCTTACCGAGGGTGAGTGTGTGTGCCACGGTGTTGTCCTCCATCTCGTCTTTTAGTAGGGGGTGTCATGATGACGGCGCCCGCGGGGCAGGGGGAGCGTCGCGGCCGCCATCATCATGACCCCTCCGCCATCCGAGGCTACGCTCGATTGTCACGGGAGGCGTGCGGGTCGTCGACGAGCGTGTCGGCGTCGCTGTTCGGCCCCGCCCCCGGCGCGTCGGCGTGCCCGCGCGCCGCGTCGATCGCCACCATCTCGTCCGCCGGCTGGCGGTCGTAGCCGCCCGCGTACGGCGTGTGCTCGCCGCGCAGTCCCCCCTCGTCCACGCCCGGGAAGCTGTCGTCGCCGTCCGGTTGCCCCGTGGCTCGTACGTCCTGTGCCATCTCCATCCCTCCCTCTTTGCCGTCCGGTTGCCCCATGGCTCGTGCGTCCTGTGCCATCTCCATCCCTCCCCCTTTCTTTTCACGACGGGCGCTCTGCGCTCGTCCGTCGACCTATCGCGCGGCGCGTCTCCCGCGCGTCGCCGTGGACGCCCGCGGGTCGCGCACCCACTTAGGCGTCCCCGTCCACGTCGCCCGCCTCCCGCGGGATGATGTCGTAGGTCCCGGTCACGACCATCATCAGCGCGTCCGTCGCGGCGTCCATGAGGCGCGTCTCGCGCGCGATCAGGCGCTCCGTCTGGTGCAGCGCGGTGCAGCGGGCGATGACGCCGCCCTCCGTGACGTTGGTCAGGTAGTTCGCCTTGGCCTCCAACGTGACCGCACGCGCGTCCTCCCCCGCGAGACGACGCGCCGTGGCCCCCATGGCATAATCGGCGAGCGTGAAGAGCATGCCGCCGTGCACGTACCCGTAGCGGTTGAGCACGTTCGGCGTCACGTCCATCGCCAGCGCCGCGTCGCCGTCGCCGTCGTCGGACTCGAGCGCGCGCATATTGACGAGGCCGCCGAGGTAGCCGAAGGGGTCCCCCGCGTCGGCCGCGCGCGCGGCCGCGACGCCCTGGAGCGCCAGGTCCCGCGCGTGGGGCGAGAGGCCGCCCACCATCCGCGCTACCGTCGCGTCGTCGGACGCCCCCCCTCCCCGGCCGATCCTCTCGTCCATCGTGTCCCCTCCTCCCGTCACCCCTGTCGATATCAGTAGCCGGCGCGCGTGTCGACCGTGTCGCGCAGTTCCTCGCCGGCGAGGAAGCGGCGCACGTTGTCGATCAGGAGTTCGATGCCCCGCTCCCAGTACAGCGGTGTCCGCCCCGCCGTGTGTCCCGTGATCAGGACGTTGGGCAGCGCCCAAAGCGGGGAGTCGGCGGGCAGCGGCTCCGGCGTCGCCACGTCGAGCCCCGCCCCGGCGATCGTGCCGTCGCGCAGCGCCGCGACGAGCGCCTCCTGGTCGACGATCTCGCCGCGCCCGACATTGTAGAGATAGGCCGACGGCCCCATCCGCGCGAGTTCGTCGCGGCCGATGAGATGCTCCGTCGCGGGCGTCAACGGGAGGCACAGCGCCACATGGTCGGCGGCGGCCAGGAGGTCGGGCAGCCGCTCGCTCGGCCGCAAGGCCTCGATGTAGGCGGGGGCATCCCCGTTCCCGGCGTCGCGGTCGGTGGCCTGGACGTGCATCCCCAGGGCGTGCGCGCGCCGCGCCAGCTCCTCCCCGATGTCGCCGAGTCCGACGATCCCGAGCGTCTGGCCCGCGAGCTCGAACGTCGGGGGCGCGTCCGCGTGGTTGTCGCCCCACTCCCGCCGGTCCTGCCGCCGGAGCAGCGGCGGCAGCCCGCGGGCGAAGGCCAGCATCAGCGCGAGGACGTGCTCGGCGATGCTGGGCGCCGCGATACCGCTGAAGTTGGTCAAGACGATGGGGCGCTCGCGCAGCGCGGGGATCAGGAACCCCTCGACGCCCGCGATCGTGGCCTGGACCCAGCGCAGACGGGGGGCTGCCGCCACCTCCTCGGCGGTGATGGACGCGCCGCCGATCAGGGCGTCGGCGTCCCCCAACGCGGCGCGTAGCGCCTCCGGCGTCGTGCAGACGCGGATGCGTGCCTCCGGGACCTCCCGGCGCAGCCGGTCCAGGTAGCGGTCGTCCAGGTCGACGCGCAGAACCAGTGTCGGTGTCGTGCTCATCCCTCCGCCTTCCTTCTTTGCTGTGTCTGGTCATAGGGCGCCATCGCGGGATAGCGCCGGGCGGGCAGGGGCCTGCCGGGGCGCGCTGCGTCTCGCGAGACACCGGGCGGCGGCGTTCCCTCTCCCTTCGATCGTCCTCGACGGTCATGCCCTCATACGCCCCCCTCCTCTGTGTCGGTCTTTTGCTCGCCGCGCACCTCGGGTCCCGCCGGCCGCGACGCCTCCCGCAGGGGCGAGGTGTCGTAGTGCGCGAGCAGGTCGGCCGGGTCGTCGTAGATCGCCCGGGCGCCCTTGAGGTCGTCGTCGGAGAAGCCGCCGCAGCGCAGCGCGATCGTGCCGACGCCGATCTGCTCGGCCGACTCGATGTCGTAGGGGGAGTCGCCGATCATGACGGCCTCGCCGGTCCGCAAGCCGCTTTTCTTGAGGGCAACCTCCACCACGGCCGGCGCCGGCTTGGACTCCCCGGCGTCGTCCATGGTGGTGCGCTCCCGCAGCAGGTCGTCGACCCGCGCTACCGTGAGCAGCATCTCCAATTCCTGGGCGCTGGCCGAACTGGCCACGACGATCGCGAGCCCCTCCTGCCGCGCGCGCTGCACGAACGCGCGCGACCCCGGCGCCGGCTGGAGGGTCGGGCCGAGTTTCTCAATCATCAGCTTTTTGCGCGCGTCGGCGATCTCCTTGCCCGCGCCCTCCTTGTCGTTGAGTCCCGGCGCCAACTCCGGCACGACCTTGTCGCCGCCCATGCCGATCAGCGGGCGCACCTTCTCGAACGGCACGTCGTAGCCGTGCGCCGTGAAGGCCTCGACCCACGCCCGCGCCTGCGCGTCGTTGCTGAGCACCAGCGTGCCGTCCACATCCAGCAGAATCCCTCGGATCGCCATAATGTCCTTGTCCCCCCACTCTACTTTTTACCCTCGACGCGTGGCCGGCCCGGACCCTCAATGGACCGTCGCCGGGGGCAGGGCCGCGTCGGCGCCACGCCCGATGTCGCCGCCCGCCATGACCCCCTATCCTCCCCCGCGCCCCCGCCCCACGCCGTGATCACCCGTGCGGCGCCGGCCGCGCGAGGACTGCCCGGCCCATGAAGGGCCGACCGACGCGGCCAGCGGTGCAGCGCGCCACGGGCGCGGTCGCGGGCCGGACGTCCTACTCACCGACGACGGGGGCCAACCGCCGGTCCTGGAGCACCCCGTCGATCTCCGCGCGCGTCTCCTGGTCGAGATGCCAGTCGGCGGCGGGCGCGACGCCGGTGATGTGGTCGGGCCTGCGCACCCCCACGATGGCCGACGTGACCGCGGGGTTGGCCAGCACCCAGGCGACGGCCAGCTGCGGCGCCGTCTTGCCGAAGCGCCCCGCGATCGCGCGCAATTGGTCGACGATCGCTAGGTTGCGCCGCAGGCCTTCCCCCGTGAAGTTGGCGTCGTGCGCACGCCAATCGCTGGGCTCGAACGTCTGGGTGGCACTGTAGCGACCGCCGAGCAGGCCCGATGCCAGCGGGCTGTACGCCACCACCCCGACGCCGTGCTCCTGGCAGAAAGGCAACAACTCTCCCTCGGCGTCGCGATTGAACAGGCTGTAGGGCGGCTGCAGCGCGTCGACATGCCGCACGGCCAGCGCCTCCGTGAGCAGCGGCACGTCGAAGTTGGAGACGCCGACGTAGCGCACCTTGCCCTGGCGCACAAGGTCGTCCATGGCGCGCATCGTCTCCTTTACCGGGGCGTGCGTCCCGGTATCGGGCCAATGCAGCTGGTAGAGGTCGATGTAGTCGGTCCCCAGGCGGCGCAGGCTGGCCTCGGCCTCGCGCATGACCGAGGCGTAGCGCCCGTTGTTGGACACGTTGCCCGCGGCGTCCCACACCAGCCCGCACTTCGTCGCCACGACCACGTCCACCCGCCGGGCGCCGAGGGCCCGCCCGAGCACCTCCTCGGAGTGGCCCAGGCCGTAGACCGCGGCCGTGTCGAACCAGGTGACGCCGCACTCAAGCGCCGCGCGGATCGCCGCGAGCGAGTCCCGGTCGTCTTGCGCGCCCCAACTGCCGGCCCAGCCGCCCTCACGGCCGAGGCCGCCCATTGCCCAGCAGCCGCAGCCGATGGTCGTGATCTCCGGCCCCGCGCTGCCCAGTCTGCGTGTCTCCATCGTTCGTTCCCTTTCCTTATCCCTTTTCCTCAGGCCCCATCCTCGATGAATCGTCGTGCCCGAGGGTCTGTCACCCGCGCCTGGCGTGCGTGTCACATGGGCGCACGCTGCCCAAGCCGACGCCGGACTCAACGCGCTCGTAGGGGCTAGAGGGCGCGTCGATCTCACTCGCTAAGGGGCTAGGGGCGCGTCGATCGCGCCCGCTGAGACGCCAAGGGGATGGAGCCCCGCGCCTACGGCCGGACGAGGAGGATGAACCTTCCTCGCGCGCGGGCGCTACAGACATGGGGACGCATGGAACGTGCCAGATGGCTAACGGGGAGTGGCGCTTACCCCTATCCCTGGGCTAGGCGGGTGTAAGTTCCCATATTAAGTGAGCGGGAGCCAGGCGTCAAACGGCGCGGTATCCCACGCTCGGTGAGCCGAGAATCCCACGCTCGGTGAGCCAATCCTCCCGTTGACCCCACGTTAAGTGAGCCGATCCGCGCGGGAGGGGTGGGCGGCGGGCGTCGTCCAGAGCGCACGTCAGAGAGCATTTTGACCGTGAGAGCGCCGCGCGGTGGCGGTGGAGGGGCTGCACATGGGGGATGGCCCACCGAGCGTGGGATTTGTGGCTCACTTAATATTACAACGTTAGGACGAATCGTGCCGCTGGAGGGTGCGCGTGCGATGGGACAGATAGGCGGCATAGTTCTGCTGCTGGATATAGCACAGGTGGCGCAGCACCGTGGGGATGTCGTGGGGTCGGCGCGGCAGCACCGCTTGGAGCAGCAGGCGCACCTGTGGCACGGTCAGCGCTGGCGCTTTTTTTCCCCAGATGGAGGCGTGCCCGGACCAGGAAATGATGGGCGAGGAACGAGAGCGTGATATGGTGATGCCAGCCGACCCAGCCGCGCACCTCATAGTGGTCCAGGCCAACCTCGCCCTTGGCTTCCCGGATGCCGGTTTCCACCGGCCAGCGCATGCCGCACAGCCACACCAACGTCGCCAGCGGGGTGTTCGCCGACGCATTGGAGAGGTAGGCCTTGAGCGTCGGCGCGTCGCCCCGGCTGCGCCGCAGCACCACCCACACGTCCGGCCCCGGCTGCCCGTCACGCGTGGCGCGTGCCCGCACGCGCGCGATGTCCGCCTCCAGTGGCCCCTTGGCCCCCTCTTTGATCAGGTGGCGCGTCCAGGCCGCCACCGGCAGCGCGGCGGCCAGCGCCCCCACCTCCACCGCTGTGGGACCGGCGGGGGCGGCGTCATCCTCCGGCGCCCGCCACACGCGCGTCGTGTGCGGGACCTCGGCCAGGTAGATCAGGTCGGCGGCGGTGAGCTGGTCCAGGAGGGCGGTGTTGGCCCCGAAGCCTTCGTCGCCGGTGACGTAGCGGAACGACAACACCCCCCGACCGCGCACGGCGGCGACGATCGCCCCGGCCAACTGCGGCTTGGTGCGGAACGTCACCTCCGGCGGCACTCCGCAGCGCGCCCGGCGCTCCGCATACGCCGGGGTGAACCACTTCTCGGGCAGGTACAGGCGACGGTCGACCAGCGTGTAGCCGTGCTGGCTGGCGTAGCAGGCGACGACACTGGCCTGGCAGTTCGCCACCTTGCCCAACGTCCCGCACTATTGGCGCGCCACGCCGACCGACTCCGGCCCTTGCTTGGGGAAATCGCAGCCGTCCACGATCAGCACGCCGGTCGCGGCGTCGCCGCGACGATCTCCTGGTGGCGGAGCAGCACGGCCTCGGCGTCCCAAGGGCTCTGGCTAATGAACTGCTGCAACGCCTGCACGTCCCCGTCGGGCAGCGCCAGCGCCAGCGGCTCAATCGTCTTGCGCTCCCGGTCGAGCAACGGCCCCTGCAGGTAGCACAACGCGCCACGGCGTTGCTCCGTGCGGGCGAAGAGCGGCGCGAACAGGGCGTGATACGCGGTGAGTTCGTCGGCCAGCGCCGCCACATCGCGCGGCGCCAGGTTGATCGCGGGGGGCCGCCCCGACGGCGGGGGGATCGTCTGCATGACCGTGGCTATCGTTTCCATCTCCCATCCTCCTGCTGCCTTATCCCGCAGGATCGCGGCCACCTAACGTTGTAGTATTAATGTGGGTAACGGCCCATCGAACGTGGGATCTTACACTACCCGCTATGTACCCAAAGTGTAACGTGGTGCTGCGATTCTCGCAGCGACCGTATAGAGCACCACGCGCCCGCTCCACCGCCGCCGCTATGCAGCCTCCCTGCATACTTATGCGGGATCGCACCCCCTTCGTACCGCTCCTAAACGGGGTCAAGCCGCCGACGCGCCCGCTCCCCCACATCTTCGACGGAGCCTCCCCGCCGACACGTTGGAACGCGCACCGGCACCACCCCCCAAGGCCGTAGCTCCCCGCCTAACCTCCTGCGGAAGGTCTAGGGAGTGAGAAAGTCTGGGGCGAGAGTTGAGTCTTGATCCTGCGTCTTGACTGTCGGCAACCACTGTCTCCTCACGTCGGCATCACACGTCCCCTCATCCACCCTCCTCCGTCGGCACTACCTGTCTCCTCATCCACCAGACAGCGCCGCCATAACGCCCGTGCCTCGTATAGTACAGTGGGGGACTGCGCGCTGTTCGGGGGAACGTGCGTGCGCTCCCCCGCCTCCTGCCGCGCCCATCGCCCGATCGCCGGCGCTGCGCCGGCGCTGCGGTAATGACCTCCCGCGCCACCGTCACCGCCGCCCCTCAGGGAGCGCTACCCGCGCCGTCCCTGTGACGCGCCGCGTCGCGCCGCTACCACCCCTCGCCCCTCGGCAGCCTGCCTCCCCCCACACCGCCCCCTCGTCATGTGTTACAACCAACCATATGGACAAGCGGGACCAGTGGCGCATGGACAAGCGGGACCAGTGGCGCATGGACAAGCGGGACCAGTGGCGCGGCGAGAAGATCTCTCTCGATCCACGCCGCCGGCGGTTCGCCACCCGCGCGCTGGGCGCCCTGACCTTCGTCATCCTCACCGTCGTACTCGTCATCGTGGCTGGCCCCCTGCTCCTCCCGCTCGCCGCCGTCGCTGTCCCCTTCTTCGGCCTCCTCTTCCTCTGGACCCTCTCTCGTCTCCTCCGGCCCCGCCCCCTGCTCACCATCGACGCCCAGGGTATCCGCGACTCCTCCTCCCTCCTCGCCGCCGGCGTGCTGCGCTGGGACGAGATCGCCCGCGTGTCTGTCACCGGCCTGGGCCGCCACCGCTTCCTGTGCATCCTCCCCGCCGACCCCGCCGCCTTCCTCCAGCGCCAGGCCCCCCTCACGCGCCGCCTGATGCGGGCCAACAGCGCCCTGCTGGGGGCGCCGGTGACCATTGCCCAGGCCGCCTTGCCCCTCTCACTCGACGAGGTTATCGCGGCCATGCACGCCTTCGGACTGCCCCTGCCGGACGACGAGGCCTCGCCCGACTAGCTACCGCGCTGTCTCTCTCGCTCATCACGCTATGTTGCCTCTGCGCCCTGTAATCTGACGTCTTACACCGGCACACGAACCCCACCCCCGCGCATGCCGCCCGCCACGCATGCCGCCCGTCGCGGCGCCCCTTCCACCAGAGACGCATCGGCGCCTATACTAGGGACAACGAGCCACACCCCACGACAACAGGAGATACCCCTCATGCCCCCGCGTCCCGCCGTCCCCCTCACCTGCGTCACCTGCGCCGCTCCCTTCTCCCTTACTCCCCACGCCTACCAGCGCCGTCGCGCCCGCTATGGGACGCAGCTCCTCTGCCCCCGTTGCCTCGCCGATGGCTGGCTCCGCTCTCCGCATGGCCGCACCGCCCAAGAGGACATCCTTCGCGACGACCCGTTCCCCTCTGACACCTTTGACCGTACGCCTATCCCGTCGCGCGTCCGGCCTCCAAAACCTGAACGACGCCTCCCGCACCCCGGACACGCGTCGGCCGCGCCCAGGATCACTGCTCTCCCCAGCGTCACGGATCGCGGGCGCCTCACCGCAGCACCCACACGGACACCACGACACCCCACGCCCACGCGCATCCTCCTCCACGACTGGTACACTGCTGTGGCAGCCACGGACGCACGTCTGGAGCGCCCCGTCGCCACCTGCCCCTCACACCCCCCCTACGTCGCCACCGTGGCTCATGCGTCTGACGGCCGCCGCCCCGCCCTGGCGATGTGCACACCGAGAGGATCACCATGCACGACACCCCAGACCATCGCCGCGTCCTCCTCGTGTGGTACTGGCCCTGCGCCCTCGGCACCCATATCCATTGCGGCTACGGCCTCTCCCGTCTCCGTGTGCTGGCCTCTCTCGGCGCAGCCCTCTCTACCACCGTCCTCGTCGAGATCCTGCTCCTTGCCGGTGATCGGGACAGCGCCGCCCTCCTCGCGGTCCTCTCGTGCGGCCGCCACGCCCGTGGCTGGTATCTCCTCGACGCCTATGGCTCTCCCACCCGCTATCTCTCCGCCACCAAACCCCACGCCCTCGCCGGCCAGCGTGCGACAGGCATGGAGCGCCTCGCCTCCGATCTGCGCCAGACCCCCACTCCCGCCCACGGCCACTACAGGGCGTTAAGGGCAGCGTTGGCGCAGCGTGCGCGGGGGAAGGCTCTACCTGCGCTCGTGCCCTCTAAGATAGGGAAGCAACTGTAAGGCGTCACGATCATTGCGCCGAACGTCACGTTCGCTGCGCCATCCTCCACCCGCTCCTGTTTGCGCCGACGTTAGGCCTCATGTGACGCTCACAAGAGCACCCGTCCGCCCTCACTCCGTGCCTGACCTTCGTTCCCCGTCCGCGCGGATCGGCGCACCGACCGTGACGTTTTTGCACGATTGGCGCACCGACCGTGACGTTTTTCGCGCACTGATCGTGACGTTTCGTGCCTCTCCACGCTCATGATTGGCGCAACGATCGTGACGTCTTACACCCTCATCCGACAGACAGCCGCCCCCAGGGCCACCGCTAGCGCTGGCGTCGGTGTGATATAGCGTGAGCCGCCCCCGGCCACGTACGGACGTGCGGACGCACAATCTCCGCTTCCCCACCACGCCCCCCATCCTCACCGCGCACATGCACCGTAAGTTTTCTCCCTGTCGCACCTCTGTACTAGTAGATGGTTGCGCGTGCGACTCCGTGCGCCCCCTCTCTGTTCCCTAGAGTAGAGGTACCCTTGACCATGACCACGACCCTGGACCCCCGCCCCACCCCCGCCCAGGTGCACGCCTGGCTCGCTACCACCCTCTCCGACGGCGCCTTACGCGCGCTCGTCGCCGTCTTGACCACCGACCCCAACTGGCGTCTGCACGCCATCCCTGGCCCCACGACGTGGAACGCGGACCTGCACTACTCGCCCGAGGGCACCGCGTCTCACGTCCATCTGGTGCGCCACACGCCCACCCCCGCTAGCCGCTGGCACCGCCTGCGCCACCGCCTGCGCCACCGGCCGTCCCCGACAGCGACAACGCGGAGGTCCCCCACGCCCCCCGCCCCTCCACCGGCACCGGCGCGCCCCACCCGGCGCTCCCGCCACGGCACGCCATCGGCGTCACCCTAACCGTGCCCCCACCCGTTCACAAAGTGAGTTTTGCATCATGCGCTGGCGGCGCTCCCGCCCCTATCCTGCTAGTGGATAGGGGGTCGATGAGCCGTTGTGGGGACGCCGGCTCACCTGCCCCCTAGACGTATCGCTGTCCGCCCGCGCACGCGCCGCACGCAGGCGGACAGGCCCGGAGCCATCCGCCCCCTGCCCGCGCCAGCAGACGCCGCCGCACAGGGCGTCACGCGTCGCTGGCCGTGCCGCGTGCGCGGACGATCGTCGAGCCTGTGGAGGTGGACCGTGTGCGACATCGTGCAAGAGCGCTCTGCGGGCCGTTTCGTCATCGTCACCCCCGGCCAGCCCCCTCCCCGTTCTCTTCGCCTCCCCCCGCGAGGCCCAGGACTTTGCCGCTGCCCTGTCCGCCCAGGACCGCGCCGACGATCCCGTCCCGCCCCTGTCTCTCCGACTGGACAACGAACGTGGAGAAGGTCAATGACACCCGCCGGTGAGCAGGCCGGCTGCTAGCGCGTTACCCTTACGGACACCTCCACCCCCTCTCCCCGCCCTCTATCTTCATGACCGCGTGGACAGCCTCTATCAAGACCTGTTTACAGAGAGACCGTGCGAGAAATTGATCCCCCTCCCCGTGTTTGTCACTCTCCTGGCCTGGCTCAGCTTGTCCCTCCTGCTCGCCCTCCCCATCAGCACGCTCCTCCACGACGCCTCACGGCAACATCCCTCCCATCTCGCCCCACCGCGGTGAGGGGATGGCCAGGTGACTCTCGCCGCGTGACCAGAGCGGTCAACCGGTCTACTATGTCCACGAGGGAGACTATGCGCGGAAAGGACACGCCCTAGATGGACATCGACGACCCCACCACACCCGACACCCTCCTCAGCGTCGCCGAGGCCGCCGCCCTCGGCTTGCGTCCCGCCACGATCAAAGATGTAAGGCGTCACAGGTGCTGATATTGTTGGCGAAGTGGTCCAGCACCCGCGTCCGCGGCCGGTCCACACTCACCATGCGACAGCTTTCACCCGTGGCGACGACGCCCATGGTAACTTCGTCAACACTATCAGTTGCTGCGCCGAACGTCACAGTTGCTGCGCCAAAGCGGTTAGCGGCTGTTGATGGGTTTATGAGGGGCAGGCCCACGATTGGCCTGGGGTCACGCGCCAGCGGCCCCCAGCGGATACCGGCGCGATCCCGGCAACGTCGGTCATAGCCTCGCCAGCGTCTGATAGTGGACACAGGTCTACGGCATCGTGTACAGTCCCCACAGGGAGAGTCACAGGATACCCACTCGTCAACTCGATGACGCGTCCACGACGCATCCACGCGTCACTGAAGACCTGAGTGTGTAGACCGTGACCACCGCGACGCGGCGGCAATCGTGCAGCGCTCGCCGGCCGCCGTACGGC
>JAABUJ010004858.1_pt1 | contig 13842 bp, 14 predicted proteins | sample 5559131 | NCBI WGS metagenome assembly JAABUJ01 (sample SAMN10711875, study PRJNA513366) | rock metagenome | isolation source: Antarctica rocks | place: Antarctica: Victoria Land, Mt New Zealand nord | collected 2016-01-07
CGATAATGGTTTGGGCGGGTTTAGCGGCTTTCAAGCAAATGTTAGTCCAGGCGGGTCACGGGCGGCCCATGATCAGCCCATTGTTACGTCTGCCCTGGTCCCTGACACGAAAAAGGTTGAAAAGATCTCATTAGAGCCTGCTCAGCCCCAGACAAGCACTGATGCCAGATCACACGGTCGTAAGCGACGATCTGATGATGAGACCAGTGCTCCGAATGGCCTACCCTTACAAGGGCGGAATATCAGAATGAAGATGATAGATGGTACAAAGTTTGAGCCAAGCGTTAATCAGCGCGGTTTCGAAGAAGGGGTTGCAGAAAACAATGACAGCCAAACGGCCGCAACCTTGCCCGAGGGTCTCGAATGGCCTGCTGCTGGTCAACCGGCCTCGATGGCGTATTACGATCAGTCGGAAGAAGTTTTTGTTGACGACAACAATCCCATAAACCTCCCGGGAGTGGACACGAATCGCGAGAAGATCGAAGGAAAGGCAATTATGGAAAGATCGTTCGAGATTTCTCACAAACAGCATGCTATCATGGTAATTATCGATATATCCGATGAAGAAACTGTCCACGACAACAATGATCCGGATTTCTTGAACGACGACGTCAACAGCGAGCAGGACGAAGAGGAGGATGTCTGGGTGGAACTGTCCGGGAGGGCCTCTGGAGAACGGAGGTGCGGGAATTGCCGCCAGCTTGACCACGATCGACGCTTCTGTGATCAACCAATTCAGGAGCCTCAGAAGATCACGGGGTCTATCGACCTGCTCGATGAAGGGACTGATGTCCTCGACGACGATTATCTGGAAATCTCGAGATATGACCGACGCGCATGTCCGGAATCAATCCAGGAATCGCGAGAGACCCTCGCCAATCTCCAATTGATATTACAGAAAACCCCGATAGACCTTACAAAAGCAGTGTCATTCACTAGGTCTCTCCTGAAATTGTTCGAAAAAGCAACCGTTATCGACCTTACCCTTGACGAGGATGATGCTCCATTAATTGCGAAATCCGGCGCATCCAAGCCTCGTGGTCGTCGTAATACACTGCATAGCGTCAACGGTCCTACTGGTCGCCAGAAGCAGGGAAAGCGGGCGAAGGGTACGGATGCTGAACAAAAGACGGCACGATACGAAATGAAAACTCGAGCAACGGTCGAACTCGAAGCAATTCGTTCTCGGGAGACTTTGGAGCATAGGCGTCTTGATCTAGAGCAAGAGATGATCGAGGCGGGGAACAAACGTCGGAAGGATTTACAGAAGATGTTGGATGTGGGGGACGAAGAGTTGCACAAGCTCTCAGAATTTTTGAAAAAGTAGGATGACTGCCCAGCTTAGCAGGGACAGAAGGGTGCTCTGAGGTCTCCGATGCTTGCATCTGTGTGTGTCTTAATTTCTTTATGCATGCTACTTCATCACTACTGCTAGCGGTATGTTCATCAATAAAGCGCCCATTTCTTAAGCCGCTTTCATATTATGCTCAACTTCGCGGAGGATGACTTGCTGTCGGTCTGATGCAATTAGGACAATGTATGTTGAATACCCGCTACTCGAGCACTACGATCTATTGAAAGGATGCTCGAAACCAACCAGGCACCCTGCTATCGTGAAAGGGGATTCCCAAGATTGGTCAACTTTGGGTTACAAGGTAGTAATGTGACATTCTTTCTAACACTTGCTACTACTGCTTGCTGCTGCTTTGGGAGACGGTCGCTTGTATACATTAAAGCATTTTGGGAAAGACCCCGCCCCAGAAAGGTCGGCTGGACTCATTTGGTCTATACGCAGCTGCCCACTGATGTTATGTGCTTGGCAGTGGGAGCAGCTCTTTTTTCAGAACTTCGGATTTCGGGAGCCTGGCAATTGAAGTCTTACGGCCCGCATTCTTCGATACCCAAGAGCTAGTACCGCAATTGAACAGCCACGAACTATGACTTCGGAAAAAACACGGCGCAAGGGTGGCAGTCTGGCCCGATCTTTCAATGTCGCCCTTGTCGCCCAGGTAGCATCTCTTGCTGAATCTCGTGTGTGCGAGTATGCCGCCAAAAACCCGGATTTTCTTCGAGCGTTCGAGGGCCGACAGCATGACTGTGGTCTCTATTTAGGGAGCAAGCTACTTGGTGGCACTCTAACTGATAGACTTTATATGCTACAAGACACAGAGGACTGGGAACGTGAGTCGATAATACCCATGGATGTCAAGAACCCAGGGCCCATTGCCGACCACAAGGGCTCGGTCTTCTGGGTCTTTCACATTACCCAAGAACAAGTCAAGGGATGTCAAGTGCTACTCATATCCAGCCCCAAAGCACCTGACTTCGTTACTCTTCTCCCCATGCACTATCATCGCATACGATCCAAGACTCTCCTACGCGGGAGTGATAGCTATCGACCCTCTTGGACCACACACCCATTACCGGCCTTCCCACCCGAGTGGTCACCATTCGTGATGCATATCTCAAAAATCGCAGACGCTCTTGCCAATATGCGCGAGTACGCAAACGGAACCATCGATACTTGGTAAGCGAATCGTGAGCTAGGCGATTGGAATTAAGATAATAACATATCCCACAGGATCAACGACCACACCGGAGCCGAGCTCGAAGTGTCCCGACCTGTAGCATTTGACGCATCCATTCTTGCACCCAATTTTGGACCTTGGGAACAGGCTCTAGCCATGGTCACCCATATGTACAGAGCGTTCGAACATTGATCTAAGAATTTCGAAGTCGAATTCGCGAACATCGTTCCGATCTCTTCGAATCTCAAGATTATACATAACGCTACCGATACGAAGACCTTCGTAGAGGCGAAGAAGGATTACTGTAAAATAGAGCTCGATTCGTTCACTCGCGCCTACATGCGCCATGCGATGTACGGTATAGGGTACAAGACAAAAAATTGTTCGACTGAAAGGCATCCTGAGACTATATTTGGACTTCTATTAGACGCACGAATACTTCACTCTTCATTTCGCGCAATAAGATTCCAGCCAGTTGGTAATCCGAGATTCCGGAACAGTAACACTATTGACCAACAGAGAATTTGGAAACCCTCCGAGAGTATGTCGTTGACATGAGCTCGGAAGAGCATCTGAACGCAGATGTGGAGAAGATCATTAATTCCACTCTACGGAGTACCGGCTTTCAACGTCTACCCCCTTTCCACCAACGTTGAAGGCGATGTAGTTCGCTCGAATCTCGTTGTACCATCCCAGATACACCTTTGGCACAATCACTAAGACGGCTTTGCAACCGGAGTCTTCATCAACGAAGCCGCGTAAGTGGATTGTATGCTGCAAAGCCTTAGTCTTGCAAGCGCGGTAGGGTATCTTGGGACTCACCCTTGCTATCTCGTCGTAGGTAAGATCAATCGGCATGACCAATTGTTTGCCAGCTATGGAACCACTGCGAGCGTTCAAGAGAGCGCACCTATCTGGTTCCTTGTCAGCGAGTGAATTCATAGCTTGTTTTTCATTATCTGTCGGTAGCTTGTCGGTAGGAACTGTCTCGTCGAAATGGAGTTGTACTCACCAGTGTGCGCCATAGTTGTTCATATCTCTTGATCTTCTTCCGTCCACCGCTTGGGCACGTAGATGAGCTGCGGTAGGCGATAGAACGCACGTACTGATGCCTTAACAGACTCTTTGTCCCTAGTCGTCTTGGTGGCCTTCCAGGACAGCTCTTCTTGCATGGGAAAGTAAAGCACCTGAGATGACACACTGTTTGTAAGCAAAACATAGCTGACACAGGAACAGAAAGTGGGTGTCACCTTTCCTATCCTTATGCTACAACAGATCTCGGTTAAGGCCAAAGCAACAAGGGCACGCTGAGGCATGTAACCACGCCCCTTCCGCGCCGGCCGAAAGATGTTTTGCCGTAGGTATAGCTTACCATTTCGACCTATTCCCTGACAAAATCCCTCTGTAGACGGAAATTTTCCGATCTCCATCTCCTCTGTTGGTCGAGGTGTCTCGTCTTCTGCCATGTTGACCATAATTTCCTGGAATGGGCCAGTGTTGGAGCTGACTGACAGTAGTCCTCTTCGATTGTTTTCCAGGTACATTGCTGAGCGGTAAGACTTTATGGGCTGCACTGCAATCAGTTTGTTCGCTCAAGCCAGATAATCTGTCTGCAGATTATCGGTCGATAACGGTTGATGTGCGTTGTGCTATGCTCCTTGGAAGCAACCCTGCATGGAGTTCTGCGAGCGATAACGGATTATGATCTCGACAGGATGATGCCTTGAGCAGATATCGCTCTGCTAGCAGGGACCCGCACATCGTATGCAGTGAGCTATATTCGAGAGACTAGGGTGGCGCATCTGGTACGCCATTGAATCCGAGGCATTTGGCAATGCAAGCAACCGAAGATGACTGCATAGCCGACCAAGAATTGCGTGTTTGCGTTTACGGGGTACCAAGATTCTCGTTGGGCACCCTTTGTCTCCAGGTGACAACACTGGCTAGAGTCCATGTTATCATCCGGCCCCATGGTTGTTGGACAAATTGAGTATCGGAGGATGCAAGTGACTAAGACTAGTCTGACAATCGATAATCTAGCTCCGTGGGTTGGGGTTCGAAACTATCTTCACGCATAGATGTCAATAAGCGCAACGTCTAAAGGTGCCCCTTCTCCAATGCTGCTCGGACCCGTCTGAGATCTGTGTGGACATACTCTGCTGACATTTTGTGTTGGCCAATATCACGTGCGACTTGGTCATTCTCAATAACATAAGACTGTTGTCGTCTATCCACCACAAGGACTTTATATACTTCAGCCACTCATTGCGTCAGGATTCGCAATGGACCAAGCAGATGACTTTCGGAAAAAATTCGCCTTGACTGGGCTCAACATCAACAACGCCATACATCTGAGTGGCTATCAAAAGACAGTCATCAAATTCATGGACTTCGTGCGAAAAAATGCTTTCAGGGGTTCGGAGGGGGAAGAACTCATGCGGAGATTCTGCATTTATGTCAATCATGAAAAAGTGTGGCATCTGGCTGAGCTGGTCGTACCAGAGTTTCAAGAGTCATGGTCAGAGCAGTATGACCTCCCACAACATTCACAATCCACAGTCAATCCCCAGCTTACGGTCTTCCTCTCTTTCTAGAAAGCTTCGCCGCAAGGGGAGGAGGGAGACTTCGCATGCGTGGACTTTGTACTCGCCGCAATCACCCGTCTACCGACTAAGACTGAGAAGAATGTTCTTACTACCGAACAAGATATGCTCCGACATAGGTTTATGTCATTTGTCTCATATCTGTTCACTGGGGGATATGGGGGTCATGAATTCTCATCCTCTCAACAAGAAGCGCTACAGCTAATCGAAACCAAATTGCAGGGTAAGAAGCCCTGCCTTTGAGTGGAGATCATTACTCACGTCTCTGTGTAAGAGCTTATCTTGAAGCACAAGAAAAGAGTAGTCAAGGCCAGAGTGAAGCGAGAAAAGATGAAGGAAGAGAATGCTTCCCCGAGCGTCAAAGAAGAGCCCGAGGTAGATGCAGTCGCACAGAATTATTCAATCTCCGGACGAAATGAGAGCATCGTAGGGCAGAGGCAAGGGACATCTAAGCCCAAAGTGAAGCGAGAGACGATAAAGAAAGAGAAGTCTTCTTCGAGCGTCAAGAAAGAACCTGATAGAAATGGACACAGACAAGGATTCACAATCTCCGTACCAAACGAGAGCATCGTAGGGCATAGGCAAGGGGTGTCCAGCCACAGTGTGAAGCGAGAGCCAATGCCTGAAGAGAGTCTCTTCTTGGGTGAGGGAGAAGACGCTGATAGGGATGCACCCGGACAGCATTCGTCCATTGCGGGAATACAAGATGAACTTGCGCCTACCTCATCAAGCTCCAGGAAGCAGCCAGGTGGATCATCCAGACAAGGCACTCCCAGCTACGGACGGCAGACCAGACACTCAGCCGGACACATGTCTTTGAGATCCGGCACGCGGACTGGTGACTTATCACAACAGGATTCTCTTTCGCCCATACACGGCTCATCAAACACCAGGAAGCAGCCCGACGGAACGTCGAAGCAGGATCCATTAAGCTCTGGACCGCAGACTGGATTCTCGCCCAGACACGGTTCCTCCAGCTCTAAAAAGCGCCCACAAGACTCACCCAAAGAAAATGAATCAGGCTTCGAAATAGAAGCCGATGTCGAAGGCGCTTAAGGTACACGCAATTCTCGCTGAGCTTGGGACAGGTGACACGTGGTGGCGCCAGAAAAGCCCCGTTGAGCTCGGAACAGCGTAGTCAAGCGCTTCTTTGCCAGGCTCTCCAGATCTTGAAGTACAGAGCGGTGGTGTTTCCAGGGAGAATAGCTCAGGCTGCAAAGATTTGGTACATCAGAATGGAAGCCTGTTCGACCAAGGTGATGATGCTCGACGGGCGATCGCTACGATTACTACCTGGTAGCTATTGATCAAAAAATAGGATCAATTCCTAGCATATCAACGTGTGAAGTGAAGTTCATATACCAAAGCATGATCATAGGCTGCCTCAAGCTCAGCCCTACAGGCCTTGGCACGCCGACCGTACACATCCACCACCCCCCTCTCTCGGGCATAATCTGGCTTGTAGGTTTTTAGAGATTGTGGATATTGCGATTATGCCCGAGAGAGGTCTTCTTACATTCTGCATTCGCAGATTACCCTGATGCTCAGACACCACATGTATATCTATTGCTTCTAGGACCCTGAGACCCCGAGATTGCCCCTCCTCGCCCACCCTTTTCCCAATGCGAGTAGCATGTAATCTGACTTTGCCCGCACTCCAACTCCCCAATGACCGTCTTCAAACCGTCCGCTTCATCCGGAGAGGTGAGAAGTCTCTCAGGAATTCACAGTACGTTCTGATACACGGCAATGCTGTCAGATTATGCAATTACGGTTTCTCAGGCCGTACAAGCAGCATCTGACAGATTCCGGCGACAGACCTCGCAACACCTCCCAGACACCATTCCAAGGCGGGAGAACACCTTGGGTATGATGATGGGATAATGTCTTCAACAGAACATGGCTCAGCATTGAGACAGGGTTCTCAATCCCCACGACAATGCTTTATCATGGTTTGAGAGAGGGTTTTCGAGAGATCAGATGAAATAATCGTGTTTGGAAGGTTCAGCAATCAGTAGTCTGTCAAGTGTCAACATTCTTATCCATGTACATCATTCAACTCAAGCATACGGTGGACAATAGGTAGACGTTCACAACGGATATGGTATTTTCTGCTCAGGTATTCCGTTGTCCATTGAAGGAAACCTTTCGCCGTCGCCGCAGAAGTATACAGCTTTGTCGACGTGCCAGTCCTTGTAGAGTATGCAACGCTTACGTGCAAATAGAGGCACGTAGCGAGCCAAAATCGAAGTTGCTCAACAGACAAAGGGTGTTCTGCCATCCAACGCTTCAGTGTAACCCTTCTGCTAGCCTGTAGCGATATTCCTTCAGCCAATCACGGCTTTCCCTTTTGTTTTCGCCAAGCGATTGTAGATGAGGGCACGATTTGACAGCCGTCTATGTAAAGGGTGTGCCGGCTAGGTATGGTTTTTGGGTTCGTAAAGAAGCTGCCAGAAGTCAGTGAAGTGTTCGTGCACATAATAGGGCGATAGTATGTACCCGCTTCCTAGCTGCGTGTGTGGACATAGCCTACCAACCGGGCAAGGGAATCCGCGCAATGGTCTTTGATAACAGACATAGGCCTGCGAATGAGGCGGCAGAATCTGACAGACAGCCAGAGAGATTTTTCTTGGGTGCTGCGCGGAATAGCAATTGCGACCCTTCGTGGTCTGGAATGAATGTGGCATCGCAGATTAGGCGTCTTTGCTAGCCGCGCGCCGCTGTGTCGAGAACTGTCTATTGCTGGAAATTCGCTCCGTTAGCTGAGGGCTAGATGAGAAGATCATCATTGTGAGACAACCTACTGTGACTGTACTCTGATTTATGAATTATGAAGTGGTAAGGATGACTTGTGGGTGTGACAATGTAGAAATAGATGCCTGGAGCGGGGCACGGATTGATAAAAGAAAAGTACTCAGACCGTGGAGTAGTCAGGCATTGCTTGCCAGCTTCGAATCTCCCCAACCGATGGGATCTAACCCTGCACCCTGAAGACCGCCCCAACCCACAGGTCTATTAATTACAGTCCTTTTGGCTCTTCCCTAATGAGATTACTCTTCCACCCTTTCGTACAGATCCAAGGTGAAAAGCTCGCAGGCAGAGCTACTTTACAGTAATGGCGCGTAATAGCCGCCAAGGATACGATTCACGTAGGACGTAATTACTATCGGAAATTCGTCATCAACCGAGATGTTTTCTAAGATCTCCGAACCCAGGTAAATTAGATGAAAGGTGATAATAGAGACTGTAATCTCAAGGCATAGGTGCAGGTTGGAGAAAACAATCACACGAGCCTATCTACTTTAGTAAAAGCTTAAAAACTTTGGCCAAAACAGATGCCGCTGCACCGGCTTTGCAGATTTTTAAGCCTGTTGCAGTTCTTTCCCAATTCTTACAAGACCAGATGAAGTTTCCAGAATGCTCCAAACTGTCAGAAAAATCTGCAGAATGCTAACACCAACACGTTTCGATCGTGTGTCCTCCCGATCAGTACGCTAACCTGATCTGGCTACAATGAGAAATTACCAATAGAATGTAATATTGTAACTTCTTTTTCATAAATCAGCTTCATGGCGCAGCGGAAGGTAATTTCCATTTCCAAGACTCTGTGTCAAGGGCTAACCCTAACCCTAAGCGCGCCGGGCTCATATTTTCAACACTTGAATGTACGTCACCCGGAGGACACAAGATCGAAACTTGTTGAAGCTAAACTTTTTTCCGGTTTTGACCCATCTTTCGCAGAGAGGTACTTTAGGTTCGGGCCGCGGCCGCACTAGAAGTCTTTGTACTCATAGTCATGGCCTCGCAGTGTCAGAGCTGGATTCTGCAACTAAGAGCACAGAAGACTCTCCCACTTTCCTGCACTGAATGGAGCGGAAACTTCGCTCTGAGTCTAACCTCATAGAGATGCCTAACACCCATCTTGCATGTTATCTTCATCGTATTCTAATATGGCAAGAAATCAGGCGCAGCATTCTTCTCCCTGCTCATATCGACATCAAGGAAATGTACATGCTCTGAGTATGTCTCCATCATCAATTGGGAGGGCGATAAATCTGCTCTCGCAGACACCCATTGATGTGACAGATCCGCTTCGCCGGGTTCATTCGTCTCGCTCTTGCATGAAGCTCAGGCGCTCCTGGGGCATCATGATAAGGTTTTGGGTCTGGCACTATGTAGTGCTGTGAATATATAGCGTCTGTATGGCGACGTCAAATGTCCAAAGAACGCGGTCAGCCCCCTTCATTATCATTCTCAACATTGACGCTGACAAGCCTGCTACTACCTTAAGCTATCGAAAGCGCTCGAACCATCCTTTAGTGCAGCACGTCCTCCGGGGCTAGTCGCTTTACCTTCCAGTCATGGAACAAGTCAAGATGAAGGATTATACCAAAATGCGAGTAGGAGAGCTCGAGGCTGAACTTATCTCTCGCATGCTAGATCCCTCTGGTTTGAAGCCAGCTTTGGTAGCCCGCTTGCTGATTGCGGACCTTAATGCGATCACTCCTCTCGACGTTCCACTCAGTATTCTGGAGCCGAGAGCCGTAGAGCTTGGAAACCTTCGGCGTCCCGATCTTCAAGAAATTCTTCTCAGCTTCGGCGTGCGACCCGCTGGCCTCAAGGCCGACTTGATTGCTCAGGTAATTCTGGTCGAGAGGGGCCTCAACAGGTACGCCATTGGACACTGTTTCCCAGAGGCGTGGCTGCTAAACACTTGCTCTGTTCATCTAGATCTACGAACTTACCAGAAGCCTCGCAGCCCGAAACGTCTAGCAGTACGCCCGCTGCACTCCAACAGGACGCGTTTCCCCAGGGTGCCGTCCTTGATCGACCGCCAACTTCTACGCAAAGGGCTACTTCCTTGCCCGCTGCCATCATTACTCCGGGAACAGTCCCTTATCCGAGCCTTCGTCGAATGGGAACTCCCTTACAGGCGGCGACGCCCTTGCGGGTTAACCTCAATCAACGTATCCTCGCTCCAGCGGCAGTCTCACCAATATTCCCTCAAGTACGAACGACGGGCCTACGCCAGACTACTCCTAACCCGCTGCTAAATGCCTCGTCGGCACAATCGACAAGGCCGCAACAGCTTATTCCGGCTCCTCTATTCACTCCCCCACACCAAACGTCCATCACCAACATAACGCGTGAGCGGCCTCAGGCCCCGACTATCTCGCAGCCACGCTTCCTACCCCAGCCGACCTATCCTTCTCAGGCGGCCGCTCCCTCACAAACAGGGGTCATTCCACAGACAGCCTCATCGCCAGGCCTCTCGCAAACAGCTTTAGATTTTCAACAGGCTTCCGCGACTGCTCATTTGCCCCATAGTTACGCCCTTCCAACAGTAACGTCCCCTCCAATGACCGCTCCTTCACCGGGTGCAAACATTGTGTCCGACAGGCTTCGAGAGAGGCGAGCAACATGGTCGGTTGCGCGAATGGATCAGACAGAGCCCTCCGCCACTCCAGCTCCCGCGGCGACCGTTGGAACCGACCAGGACGAACCAGTTGCAGAATTGGACACAGCAACCTCTAACGCCAGAATTGTTCAGGAGTACCCTGGAACCAGTAGCCCTCATCTAGTAAGTCATACTCAGTCAAGCTCTACCGCTTTAATATTTTAGTTTGCACCCATTAACCTCTATTACCATCCTAGCCTCTGCGTTACCCGAGCCCGGACGAATCACTCGAACGCAGTGACGTGAGACTCCGAATGGACCGTGACTTCAACATCGCCTACGATGCATTTCTGGATGCAATGAGGCTTGAAGAGGAGGTATTGGCACAATATCACCTTGCCTGCGAGAAGTGCGCACATGCTCGCGCCAGGATGAAACGCTTGGACAGGATCAGGATCAACCACGCTTAATGCGTTTAAAATTGATTGGTCGCAGAGATGATCGCATCATGGTAGGAATGGCAGTATTGTAATTTTGTAGACAGCTTATGCTTTGTGTTCTTGACTTCTTCTGGCGCTTCAAGTATACAAAAATCATTTCACGGATTGCCCTAGTTTCTTCGAGGTATCTCCTTGACAATATCTCAATGGACTGAGTTCGAATACTCTGTTCAGTATACGCATGCATAAGTCGGCGAGTTAATACAAGCCTAGTGTCCACATTCCAGGTTTGAGATGAGAACCAGAGCACCAGGAAATGAATGCATGGTGTGTAAGACTCGAGCTTGTGAAAGAGCTGGAACGGATTTGAACACAGCTTCTCGAGGAACACGGGCTCCGAGGACGTAGCTACTACTGCGCATCTCACAAGATCGATTGGAAGGACCGCAGATTACACCGTGAGGTTAACGTGGTTTAAGGATGCCTTTCGGAGAATTCGCCTTCCAACATCTGGGGAATCAGCGGGGCGGATGGACATTGCTACGCAAACGCGGTTAGGTACATCTGTTTGCTACTTTGTTCTCCTGTGTCGCAAGTTGTAATCTTTCCCTTCCACCTTCTCGCTCCGCACTACATGTTCGTGAAGAACGGCGGTCCTCCTGGAATGGCGTCTAATGACGTGGGAGAGCACATTCAGCAGCTGAGCGGGGCGGAAGTCATGCTGTTGTGGGAGACATGCGAGGACTATCCGACAGCACTTCAACTCAACCGAGACTTCCTTCGTGGTCGTCATAGTTGTACTCCTTATCATGGACCGCTTAACACCGAAACATTCGGTCTTCTCGAAAATTTACATCGGCTTCACGATTTTGGCTTACTTACCAACGGAAGTCAGCCCAGTGAACATAACAAGCCATTTTTCACCGTTGATACCACAGAACGCCGCACTGAGGTCCGAGCCATTCTTGGTTTCACGGACCGATTAGCGAGCTTTATCCGTCGAGTCGAGCATATGGAAAGGTATCTTCATGGTGCTTCGAAATTGGAGGAGGTGGGAGACCATGTGACCGAGCCAACCTCTCGTCGAGGGCAAATGGGCGCAATCGCACTGGTAACAGCCAAGCTAGAGGAGGCGAAAAGTAGGGTTGCTGGACGGAACGTAAGTTCAATCTCTTCGATGTGGACACTATGTTGACTGATACAAAACACAGACTTCCATTGCAGATGTCGTTGATTATACCAGTGACAACAATCACACCAGTAGCGACAATCACACCAATAGAGATCGGGCTACTCAAGATCTTGCTGGCCTCTTGAAGGATTGGGACCAATTATTGCCGCGCCTTGACCGCGGTCTCGGATCCTGGAACGAAATTAAACAACGACCATACGTCGCCTTCCTAGCTCCTACGGACGGAAGCATTCCAATTGGCTGTCTTGAACGATTTTGCTCCCTACTGGCCGAACATCCAGCTCTTGTTGTGAAGATCGATGATGAACTTTGCAGCTCGTTCAAGCACAGTAACCCTCTAACCAAGGATGAAGATGTAACGTTAGAGCGAGAGCACTCAACGCTGGAAGGCTTATCTTCAGCGCCGTGGGTGCCATGTTCGGCGATAGCGCACGAAACACACGAAGCGAATACAAAGGAATTTCTGCCTCGTGTGGTGGAGCTAGTGCAGCCTCTAGACATTGAGATTACAACGACATCATGGGATCCAGACTTCGAGCTACTGGCCGTGATCGTGGAAATTGCTACGTTGGCAGGCATTCAAGACAAGTTTTCTGAGCTATAGATCTAGCAGTAGACAGCTTTCAAATCGCAAATCGCTGGCTTATCCAAATTTTGTTGCCTGTCCTTTGCATAATACATTCTCTCCGACGTGTGGCTGCGTATCGGTGATCGATGGGGTGACTGCAACCACTGGAAGGTGGAGAGGGGTTGGTGGCGATGAGGTACGTGCACAGCAAAGCTGACTCTCCCTCTCGGTCACAAATCGGACCATAGCGATAACCACATCCAGGGTCGATGTTATGTGCTACCGAGAGCAGGTTGATCTGGTACACCAGCAAGATGTCGAACAACCGGTCGATTGAACCCCTGATCGGGCTTGATGCCGGGTACTGGGACTTGGACTCCATCGGAACCGTAGGTCAATACAGACTGGGACATTTGGATTGGACACGAAAAGAACGCTGGGGGCCAAGATCGCCATGTTTCATTGGGTCTCTTTGGAGCCCAAGGTCTAGGACAGATTTTGCATCCCGGTTTGGAATTACACATACATGCGCCATCAGCTAGATCCACATCTAGAGGGCCCGATCCATGAGCATTCGGATCCCGGGATGAGGACACTGAGTGGTTTACATGGGTGGATAGGGCAAGAAGCCGCCATAGATCAAACACATGGACAAATTCCGAACGGCCCGAACCCGATGCTCGCAAGCCTTGCGTTCCTGATGCACCAGTGGGGTATGGGATTTCCCGGCAAGTCCAGGCGCATCATCGTTGATTAAACATCCAACCCCGAGCCTAAAAATTAAGGATACGTCTCTGAGGCTATTCCCGGATTCCGTAACAACTGCATGCAGATCTGCGGCTCTTGACACCAACAAGGTTTTACATGAAGAAAGTCGTGCCGATAGGGCCATCCTAGTCCATAAAGAGCATGAAACAGACATTCGTGTCTTACGAGTCCAAAGGCACGCGGCCTATACCGATGGTGTCCCGACCATAGCGATGATCTGTAGACTCAGATGCTTTGTTGTCCGTACACTTTTTGAAAGATAATAGTGTGACCGAATTGTTCACACTTCACTTGGCCTGCTTCGCGTGCTTGTAAGATCACCCGCGCACGAACATGTAGGGGTAT
>JAABUJ010004859.1_pt1 | contig 13841 bp, 10 predicted proteins | sample 5559131 | NCBI WGS metagenome assembly JAABUJ01 (sample SAMN10711875, study PRJNA513366) | rock metagenome | isolation source: Antarctica rocks | place: Antarctica: Victoria Land, Mt New Zealand nord | collected 2016-01-07
ATGGGGAGGGGGCACGGGCCAGGCATCGGTACCGCCACTTGGACGAACAGCACATGGCCGGCCAGGACACCCCTGACCACCCCTACCCTACCACATCCCCTAACGCATTTCCGCGCCGCTGTACTAGGTCGATAGTTCACATCCCGCGCGCCACGCCGCTGTCGAGTCCGCCCTTGATAGGCCTTTAAGCGTTACTGGGGCGAGCGACGAGGGTGAGCGGCTGGGAGCTGAGCTAGCATCCCGTGAATGGGGCGAAAAACTCCTCCAGTGTCACACCTAAGGCCGCGCAGATTCGCGCCAGCGTCACCACCGTGACGTTGGTCTCGCCGCGTTCCACGCGCCCGATGAAGGTGCGATGTAATTGCGCCGCGTCCGCCAGCACTTCCTGCGACGTGATCCCACGCGCGAGGCGCAACTCGCGGACACGCTCGCCGACGCGACGCGCCAATTCCGGGCCGGACGGGGTCGAGTACTTCGCCATGACACCGATCCTACGCAGGAGGAAAGGGATACGCGACAGCATACACGTAGCACTCGCGCGTCGGCGGCCGGCACCGGCATTGCCCGCGCCAGGGTGCGATAATCGGGCGAGGCTGTCCATCCCGAACGGGAGGCCGATGGGGCAGCATATCGCTACCAGCAGCGCCGAGGGGGACCGGTTCCTCGCGGCACCACCCATCCCGGATGCGCCATCTTACGGAATCTGGCGGGCGTTCGTCTGGGACAATCACGGGGTGTCGCAGTACGGCGCGCGGCTGCTGCCCGACCCATGCGCCGTGGCGGGTACTCTTCGCCGCGCTCGACGCGGCAGGGTCGGCGCTGCCGGGCGACCCGATTACTCCACATGAGGAGGCCGACGCGATCGTGGCCTGCTGCTGGCGCTACGGCTCCTAAGCGCACGTCTTGGCCACAGGGGAACGCTATCCGCCCTTCCGCGCCGACCCCGGCCTCGCGCGCCTTGGGGACGACGAGATGCGGCGCATCAACCTGGAGTGCTCGTCGGGGCTGGCCGACTGGCTGGCGACGCGCGCAGCCGACCCGGCAACGAGCCGGCGGCGGGTCCGTGCGGCGGCGCACCTGCTGCCGATGACGCGACGGGCGCGGGGGATGGATCTGGCGGCCGCGGTCGGGGCTCGACCTGACGGGCGAGGCGCTACGCGCGCTCCTGGCGGACCATCCGGCGCTGGCGGGCGCGCCGCCCGCGGCGCCGCGCGAGGAGGCGAACCATGGCGTGGCCTGGGCCTACCGCAACGGCCCCATCCAGGATCTCCACGCTGGCCGGTGGAACCGGGGGATCGCCCTCCCAGGCTACCGGCGACTGTACGCCGACGAGGTCGACCGCATCGCGCGGACGACCGCGACGAAGCTGGCGCAACATCCGAGCGCACGCAACCGTTTCGGGGGGGCATACTTGCGGGCGGGGGCGTCTAAACTAAAGCCCAGGTGAGACCTACATACCTGTTGCAGGAGACCATGTAGGTCTCATCGGCGATTCGGTTTAGCCGACGCCCGACACGGCGACCGGCTGGAGCCTGACGGGAGAGGCGGCACCGGTGGACTATCCCGGCCTACCCGGTGGCGGGCCGCTCGACGAGCAGCTCCGCCACCTCGCCGCGCGCTGGCCCTCCGCCTACGAGAACCATCACCGGCGGGGTGGTGCCGTCGTGATCGAGCGGTTGAGGCCCACCGACGACCGGGCTGGGGGCAAGCCGGGCGCGAGTGTCGGCCACGCTCGTGGGATCCCTCGCGATGCTCTCCCTGGCTCGCCGGATATCCCGTTCGCGGCGGGGCTCACGCTCACCCTGAGCCGCGCCGACTTGCTCTGCCCAGACAGACGGTCCTGATGGTGCGAGGACACCGAGATGTATCGAGAGCATCCATCACGACAAGTGCTCTCCGACCAGCTACAGCTGGGCTCAGTTCGCGTCGGCGGCTGGATCGTCCGGTTCCGTATCCCCGAGCCAGTACCGCGGCCCCGGACCATGCCGAGCCAGGATGTCGTCGGGGTTGAGCACCGCGCAGCGCTCCAGCGACAGGCAGCCGCAGCCGATGCCGCCGGTGAGCCCGACCTTCAGGCGCGCCAGTTCGGCGATGCGCGCGTCGATCCGCTCCGCCCAGAGGCGCGTCAGGAGGGCCCAATCCGCGCTCGTAGGCACCCGGTCGGCGGGGAGCCGCGCCAGCTCGGCGCGGATCTCCGCCAGGGTGAGGCCGACGCGCTGGGCGAAGGCGATGAATGCCACGCGGCGGATCGCGGCGCGCGCGTAGCGGCGGTGCCCGGCCCCGGTCCGCTCGGGCGCGATCAGGCCGCGCGCCTCGTAGAACCGCAGCGCCGAGGTGATCACCCCGGTCCGCCCGGCTAGTTCGCCGATGGTCAATGCTCCGCCTGTGCCCGTGCTCATGATCCGCACTATAGCGCGGATATGCCCTTGACTTCAACCATGGTTGAAGCCCTACCCTCAGAACGAGCGGACCCGCACGGGCTCGTGATGAAGCCATACGAGGCTGTGCCCGTAGGGACTCCTCGCTCGGCTAGCCCATGATTGCGACCCTCGTCGCGCTCGTGAAGGGTTGGTACGGTGACGACAACGCCCGCCTCTCCCGCCCCGCACCTCCTCGCCCCGCTGCGCCGCCCGGCGTTCCGGCGCCTCTGGCCCGGGCTGGTCGCCTCGCGTCTCGGCGACCACTTCACCACCATCGCGCTCCTCTGGTTCGTCCTGCAGCTGACCGGCTCGGGGGCGGCCCTCGGCGTGATCGTGCTGTGCTTCGCCCTGCCGGGGCTGGTCACCGGGCCGCCGCTCGGGCGGCTGCTCGACCGGTACCAGCCGCGCCTGGTGATGGGCCTCGACAATCTCGCGCGCGGGCTCGTCATCGCCGCCATCCCCGCTCTGGCATTCGCCGGGATCCTGCGGCTGTGGCAGATCGCCGCGCTGGCGCTCCTCGCCGGGGCCCTTGCCCCCGCCAGCCAGGTGGGCGCGCGCATCGTCGTCCCGCAGCTGGTCCCGGACGACGAGCTCGAGCGCGCGAACGCCCTCGCCGCCGTGAGCATGCAGCTCTCCTACCTGGTCGGCCCGGCCCTCGCCGGGCTGGTGGTGGTGGCGGTCGGCGGCCCCTGGGCGCTCCTGATCGACGCCGCCAGCTTCCTGGTCATGGCCGCGCTGGTGTTCACCCTCCCCGACGTGCCCCGCGCCGCGCCGGTCGAGCGACGCTGGGACCGGGGGAATGAGCTCGGCTTCCGCCCCCTCTTCCACGTTAAAGAGGTGCGTATCGTCACCCTGTTGTCCCTCGTCTTCTTCCTCGCCTACGGTCCGCTGGAACCCGCCCTCCCGCTCTACAGCCGGGAGACGCTCGGCGCGGGTGCCGCCGGGTACGGCCTGCTCTGGTCCGCCTTCGGCGCCGGGATGCTGGCGGGCCTGCTGCTGACGACGCGCCTCGTCGGCCACGGGCGGCCCGGCGTCGCCTTCGCGGCGATCGCCGTCCTCTGGGGGCTCCTGCTGGCCCCGCTCGCGGTGCTGACGCAGCTGGGCCCGGCGCTGCTCTGCTTCGCGCTGGCCGGGGCCGCGTGGGCACCGTACAGCACCGTCGAGCTCTCGCTGCTCCAGCGGCGCATCCCGGCGGAGATCCGGGGGGCGGTCTTCGGCGCGCGGGCGACGCTGACGGGCGGGGTCGTGGCGTTCGGGCCGGTGCTCGGCGGCGTGCTCCTCGACCATCTCGCCGCCCCCGCCGTCATCGGCCTCTCGGCCCTCGCCTGCGTGATCACGGGACTCGGTGGCCTCCTCTCGCCGACGCTCCGGGCGGTGCGCCACCAGCACGCCGACGATCGAGCCGGGGCACCACCGCAGAACGACCGAAAGGCGGGGCGGATCGCCGCACCGTGCGGCAGGGTGGGGCACGGTGCGGCGATCCCGCGGCACGGCGACCGCTAACCACCAAGAAAGCCCCCGGTACAACGGTTTCGCACCTGTCGCCATGGGGCGACCCGCGCCGACGCAGCGGGAGGCACATCGTGGCCGCGCCAGGCGCGGGCCAACGACCTCGCACGGGGCCATCGGCGCGCCGGGTCGCCCCGGCACGACGCGCGACCCGAAGGTCCCGACGGTTGTGGGGACCTTCGCCCCATTGCCGCTGGACGACCCGTGACGCACACTAGGTTTACGCCCAGACCACGCCCGGACCGATCGAGCATGCCGAAGGTGCACGCGACCATGCCGCTATGCCGTGACCATACCATCGCCGCGCCCCTCGGCGTGGGCGACACCACCGCCGACCAGCGGCCGACCACGGAGGCCCTGCGCCTCTATGCGCGGGCCAGCGAGGCGGCCACCGCCGGGATCACGGTGAGCGACTGCCGCCTACCGGACCTGCCCCTCGTCTACGCCAACCCCGCCTTCCTGCGGATGACCGGCTACACGCTGGGGGAGGTCGTCGGGCGCAACTGCCGCTTCCTCCAGGGCTGCGACACCATCCAGCCCGGACTCGCGACCCTGCGGGCGGCGCTGCGGGCGGGGCATGACTGCGCGGTCCTCCTGCGCAACCACCGCAAGGATGGGACGCCGTTCTGGAACGAGCTCACCATGGCCCCGGTCCGCGACGAGGCGGGCGTCCTGACCCACTACATCGGTATCCAGACGGAGGTCACCGCCCGGGTCGAGGCGGAGGCGGCGCTGCACCGCGCGAATGCGGAACTGGAGCGGCGCGTGGCCGCGCGGACGGCCGCGCTGACGGCGGCGAACGCGGCCCTCGTGGCCGCCCAGTACGAGACGCTGGACCGCCTGGCGCGGGCCGCCGAGGCGCGCGACGACGACACCGGCCGGCACACCGCGCGCGTGGGCGCGACAAGCGCGCTGCTGGCGCGGGAACTGGGCTGGTCCGTCGAGGACGCGGACCGCCTCGAGCGCGCGGCGGTGCTGCACGACGTGGGCAAGATCGGGATCCCCGACGGGGTGCTCCTGAAGCCGGGGCGCCTGGACGCCGCGGAGCTGGCCGTCATGCGGGCGCACACCACCGCCGGGGCGGCGATCCTGGCGGGGAGCGACCACGCCCTGTTGCAAGTGGCCGAGGCGATCGCGCTGACCCACCACGAGCGCTGGGACGGGGCGGGCTACCCCCGCGGGCTGGCGGGCGCGACGATTCCCCCGGCCGGGCGGATTGTGGCGGTGGCGGACGTCTTCGACGCGCTGACGCACGCGCGGCCCTACAAGGCGGCCTGGCCGGTGGCGGACGCCGTGGCGGAGATCGCGTGGCAGGCGGGGCGGCAGTTCGACCCGGCGGTCGTCGCGGCCTTCCTGGCGCGGCACGCGCGCAGCCGTCACTCGAGCGCGTCTTGACGCGGCGATGGGCGTGCACGGACGACGCCGGCCCACCGGGAGGAGGCCGCGACGCCGACGTGTACGCCGCCGCGCCCGTCCCGCCCTTCGCCGCCGGGGTGCGACGCGGGGCCTACGCGCTCTGCTTCGCGATCGCCGCGCTCGTCCTCGCCCTTGGCCAGGCCCCCTGGTGGGGTGCCGCGCTCGACCGGCCGCGCCTCGACGCGGTCGGCGTCGGCGCGCTGTGCTGGTTCCTGGCGCTGGCCCGCCTGCCCTGGCAGCGCCTGCCGGCCGGGCTGCTGGTGCTCGAGCCGCTGAGCACCGTCGCGCTGGTCGCCCTGGGGGTCGCCGCGACCGGCGGGGCGGACAGCCCGCTCAACGCCTGCTACCCGCTGATCGTCATCCTCGCCGCGCTCTACCACCACCAGCCCGGGCGTGCCCTGCCGATCGGCGCCGCCGTCGCCCTCGCCGGCCTCGCCCCCCTGGCGTACGCCCCGGACGCCGCGGCGGCCGCGCCCCGCCTGGTCGCCTACGCCCTGAGTTACCTGCTCGGGGCGCTCGCCTGCGCCCTCCTCGGCCGGGAGCTCCTGCGCCGGGAGCGCGCCCACGCGCGGGCGCAGGAACGGGCGGACCGCGACGCCCTCACCGGGGTGCTGGGGCGGCAGGCGATCCTCGCGCGCCTCGACACCGCCCTGACGGCCCCTGGCGATGTCGCGATGCTCTTCCTCGACCTCGACCACTTCAAGGGGGTGAACGACGGGTACGGGCACGCGACCGGCGACCGGGTGCTGCGCGAACTGTGCGGGCGGGTTGCGGTCGCGCTCCCGGCGACGGGCGCGCTCGGGCGCTACGGCGGCGAGGAGTTCGTGGTGGTTCTCCCCGGCACCGGGCCAGCCGCGGCGGGCGGCGTCGCCGAGGCGGTGCGGCGCGGCGTGGCCGACGCGCCCTTCGCCGGGCCGGCCGGGCTGCCGCTGCGCCTGACGCTCAGCGTCGGGGTGGCGACGGCCCGGCCCGGGGGCGAGGGGCGGCGCGACCTGCTGCACCGGGCCGACACCGCCCTCTACCGGGCGAAGCGGGCGGGCCGGGACCGGGTCGCGGTCGCGTCCGGCACCCCGGCGGGCGGCGCGGGAGGGTCGGCGGATCGGCGCAGCGTCGGGCCACCGTCCGGGCATGGCCTGCCCGAACCCGCGGCCGTGCCCCCGCGGTAGCAGCTGGGCATGGGGCGTGTGGTCGATCGACCGGGACGCGACCCGCGCAGACCCACAAGCGCCAGCTGCCCGCCGATAGCGAGCCGGTGGCGCGGGGGAGCTGGAGCACGGACGACCTGTGGTACGCGATGCTCTTCCCGCGCGTGCGCGGCGTGCGCCCGGTGACACGCCGGATGGACGCGCTCACGGGCGGCACCCCGAACCCCGACCAGCACGTGACGATCGGCATCCTCCTCGTCACAGACCCGGGGACCGACCTGGCCGCGCCGCTGCGCCACCTCGCCGGGCCGGTCGTCCCGATCCGAGCTTCCGAACCCTACAACTACAACGCGCGCTATCGCCTGGACGCGCCCACCACGCACGCCACCCTGGTCCGGGTGGTGTCGACGGCCGCCCTGCGCGGGTGGTACGGCGCGCTCCACGCCACTGTGGTCCGCCTGGACGGACGCACGTCTCCATCTCCACGCGGTGCGGGGGACGACGCTGCCCCCGCCTGCGGCGATCACGCTGCTCGTCTCGCAGCGTCCCTCGCCCAACCCGCCTCGGGCGAGTAGCGCCGGAGCGCGATCACGGGGGCGCTCGTCCGACGCACCCTGATCGGGCGCATCGTGGCAGTGGCATGCACGCGGTGCCCGCCGCCCACGAAGCAGGCCGCATGGCCTACGACAGCACCCGTCGCCACACCCCGCTGTCCGCCGCGCGCGGCTCTGCGGCCCAGTCGGCATCAGTTGTCCCCGATCGCCCGCGCTGTCGGGGTCAGGATCGCCGCCAAGCGGGCGATCGGCGCGCGGGCGCGGCGCTGTCCTCGCACCTGGCCGCAGAGCCGCCGCGTCGCGTCGCCCGTGCGCACGATCGGGCGCTGCCGCCGACTCCGCGCCATCCAGACCGTGGCGTCGGGCTGGACAGGCACGAGCAGCCCCCGCCTCCCCCACCAGTCCCGGCACGCACAGGGACACGTATTCGCGCACCGGCATCGCCGGGGTGATCAACTGGTCGTGCGGATCCGTGAACGGGGCGACATGGTTCGCGCGCTGCCACGGCCCCGCGATCCCCGGGTGATGGTCGCCCGACCACAGCTTCGCCTCGACCACCCAGAGGCCGGTCGGGCCGATGCGACCGCGTCGCTGTCACCGTGACACCCGAGGTCGACGTTGCACTAGGACCACGTCGACGGTGCCTGGGAGCACGCCGAGCGGCTGCTGGACAGCAGCCGCTCGGCGTGCATGTTGAGGTGGCCTCGGTGAGACGGAGGTGACCGCTGGCGTACGATGGTCCTGGTACAGCGGGACTGTTTCCCCGCCCGATCATCCCGCCATGCGCGGCCGCCCCGCAGACGGATGACCTATAGCCACGGGACGTGCCCTCGCCCTATCCTGAGTATGGCAATCGAACGGACACGTCTGCCGCGTCGATGCCGCATGAACGACCGCAACTGTCTCAAGGCTACCCCGGGGGAAACGCCGGGCGCGCAAAGCCACGGGCCTACCGTCCGCGAGGATCAGGGCAGCCGGGCCGCCGGTTGCGGGGGCATCACCCCCGCACTAGCCGGGGGAGGTGTTCCCCCGTGGCGCGGGGTATCATCCGCAGGGAGGATATCCGCATGAAGTTGACCCGTCGCGAGTTCGCCAAGCTCGCCGCCCTCAGCCTGGGGGTCGGGGCGAGCATGGTCGGTGGCGGCCTGCCGCCCCTGACGCCGGGGGCGCAGGCCGCCGCCCTACCATCGATTGTGCTGGATCCGGCGCTGCCGCTCCACCCGCTGCTGCAATACGGCGCGCAACTCAATCCCAAGGCGGTGGCCACCGTCATCGTCCAGGCGACCGGCCCCGCCGTGAACATGGCCGCCATCGCCAAGGCCGTCAATGCCACCATCAAGGAGAGCTTCCCCTTCATCAGCGCCTACGCGATGGACATCCCCCAGGGCAACCTCGTCCCCCTCGCCCGCACCGCCGGCGTCCGCTACGTCACCCCCAACGCGGGGCTGCGTCACAAGGGCGCGGTGGACCCGGCGGCGCTGAAGACGACCTACGAGCAGGCACTGGGCCTGCCGCAGGTCTGGAACGACGCGACGCGCGGCGCGACGGGGCGGGGCGTGACGGTGGCGATCCTCGACACCGGCATCGCCAAGGACCACCCCGCGCTCGCCGCCGGGGTGACCTGCATCGCGCTCGATAAGGCGAAGCTCAAGCTCCAGGACAAGCACGGCCACGGCACGCACGTGACCGGGATCATCAAGGGCCGCGACCCGCAGGGACGCTACGTCGGCGTGGCCCCCGACGCCACGGTCGTGGCCTACGACGTCGCGGACAAGGACCAGCAGAGTTCGCTCCAGTACCTGCTGCGCGGCCTGCAGCGGGTCTACACCGACCGCGCCGCCGCCAACATCCGGGTGCTCAACCTCTCCGTCGGCGTCGCCATCCCCGAGCACTACGCCACCAGCCCCGTCTGCGCCGCCGTCGAGCAGCTCTGGTTCGCCGGGGTCACGGTGGTGGTCGCGGCGGGCAATCGGGGGAGCGCCGCCGACGCGGTCTGGTACGCGCCGGCCAACGACCCCTACGTCATCACCGTCGGCGCGCTCGACACCGCCGACACGGTCGCCGTGGGCGACGACCGGCTGGCCTCCTTCAGCAGCCGCGGCCTGACCCAGGACGGCTTCGCCAAGCCGGAGATCGTCGCGCCCGGGCGCCGCATCGTCGCGCCGCTGTCCGATGAGGGCTCGTTCCTCGGCAAGACCTTCCCCGAGCGGATCGTGGACAGCGATTACATCCGGCTCTCGGGCACGTCGATGGCCGCGCCGATCGTCGCGGGGGTCGCCGCGCTGCTCCTGCAACGCTTCCCGGCCCTCACGCCCGATCAGCTCAAATGGCTGCTCGTCGGCACGGCGCGCCGGTACGCGGGCCAGGCCGACGCCGCCGGGGTCGTGGATCCGGTCGCCGCGATGCGCGGCGCCAAGGGGCCGTTGGGCGTCGCGAATCGGGGCATACGCGCCGCCTCCAGCACCGCCTTGCCGTTGAAGATCACACCAGGGGGTAATCAGCCCTGGGACGCCTCGTACTGGGATGCCTCGTACTGGGATGCCTCATACTGGGATGCCTCATACTGGGACGCCTCGTATTGGGACGCCTCGTACTGGGACGCGGACACCACGATCGACTGAGCCCCGACACGCCCTAGAAACGCACGATACCGCCGTGGCGTGGCAGGGATCCGCCCCTGCCACGCCGCCCGCGGACGAGCAGCGAAAGGACCGGCGATGGTCAGCGCGATGCAGAGACAAACCCCGGTCGGCGACGCGACCGATAGGCGCGCCACGCCGCGCAACGCCCCGCGCGATACGCCCATCTATTGGGACATGTAGATCGCGCGCCATTTGCTGTTGCGGGACACATGGGCCATGCCGACCGCGCCGTCTGGGTGGTAGACGGCGCGGGTCGGATCGGGTGCAATAGGGTGGGGCCAGCCCTGCCTGTTCGCAGCCGCGCGACGGGAGCTGGGCGGGGAACCGTTGGCCGCAGCACCACCCGGAGGGAGCGCCCATGGCCCGTCTCACCGCCGCCACGCGCCTCTGGTTCATGGCGCTCGCCGTCGCCTCCATCGGCCTGGTGGCGAGTCTGGGCTTCACAAGTCTTGCCCCCGCATCAGGGGACTGGGCCGCGCTCGCGGTCTTCGGTCTCTGCGCGGCGGTGGCCCACCGGTTCCCGATCAAGACCGCAGCGGCGGCATCGTACCGCCTGACCAACATCTTCCTCGTCGCCGGCGCGATCGTGCTGCCGGTGGCCCTGGTGCCCCTGCTGGTACTCGTGGCCCTGGTCCCGGATACGATCCTCGGGCAGCATGGCACGAGGACATTGCGGCGCTTGCTCGTGAACGTCCCGCCGACGACCCTTGCCGTGACGGTGGGTGCCCTCTGGATGGCGAGTGTCGACGGGGGCGAACCCCCCCACGGCCTGGTCGCGATCCTCGCCTTCGGTGTCGCCGGTGCGTTGGTGACGCTGGGGCAGAACGTCCTCCTCGCTATCGGCATGGCCCTGCACTTCCAGCTGCCGCCGCACCGCACCGATCCGCTCCACCCGACCGCCTTGCAGGGGGACGCCGTCTTCGCCATCCTGGGCATCGCCGTCGCCACGCTGTGGCGCGCCGAGCCGGCCATGCTGGTGGTGGTCCTGCCCCTCCTCATCCTCGTGCATCGCCTGACGCGTACGGCGCACCTGGCCAAGCTGGCCCAGATCGACGTGAAGACCGGGCTCTACAACGCCCGCCACTTCGAGGAGGCGCTGGGCGCGGAGGTCGCGCGCGGCGCGCGCCGCGGACAGCCGTTCGCCGTGCTCTTCGCCGACCTCGATTCCTTCAAGGAAGTCAACGACCGGCACGGCCACGACGCGGGCGACCGCGTGCTCCACGCCTTCGGGGCGCTCCTGGCCGGGACGCTGCGCGCGGGCGATGTGGCGGCGCGTTTCGGGGGGGAGGAATTCGTCGCGCTGCTGCCGGGGGCCGACGCGGCCGAGGCGCTGTACCTGGCCGAGCAGGTACGGGCGGCGACCGAGCGCCAGCCCTTCATCCTGCCGGGTGGCGCAACGATTCGCCGCACCGTCAGCATCGGCGTCGCGACCTATCCGGAGGATGGCGCGACGGCCGCGGCGCTGCTGGCGAGCGCGGATGGGGCGATGTACCGGGCGAAGGCGACGCGCAACGCCCTGGCCCGTGTTGAGCGTCTCCCGTCCGTGCCGCGGCTGCATGCCGCCGCGCCCGCCGCGCTGGGTTCGCCCGCGCCAACGTCCGGCCCGCCGCGCCGCGCCGCGCTCGCCCTCTGGGGCACCGTCGCGCTCGGCGGTTGCGCGTTCGCCGCGAGCCTCCCGGGCCTGCTGGCGGCGCACGACTGGCACCTGCTGGCCGCGCTGATCCTGCTGGGCGTGGTGGCCGAGTTCATCACCATCCAGATCTTCGAGAACGAGCAGCAGCGCCTCTCCTTCACCTTCAGCGACGTGGCGCTGCTCGCGACCGTGGCGGCGTTGCCGTCGGGCGCGCCGCTGGTGGCGGCGATCGCCGGTCTGGCCCATGTCGCCCAGCGGCGCCAGTGGCGTCGTGGGCCGGGTCGTGCGCTGTTCAACATCGCCAGCCCGGTGCTCGCCGCGGGGGTCGCCGCCGGTGCGTATGGTACCCTGGTGCCCGTTGTCGCGGTGCATACGTGGGCGACCCTGCCCACGGTGGCGCTCGCCACGGCGCTGTATTACGTGGTCAACAATGGGACGGTCGTCCTGGCGATGGCCGCGCACACCGGTCGCCCGCTGCGCGCGGTGCTCGGGGACATGCGGTGGGCCGCCCCCACGACGCTGCTGCTCGGCTTCACCGGGGCGTTCCTCGGGGCGCGCTTCGCCCTGCTGGGGCCGCTCAACGCGGCGCTCTTCGTGCTGCCGCTCCTCGTGATGCGCCACACCCTCACCTTCGCCGCGCGCAAGTCGGCGGAGGCGCTCACGTCGCTGCGCGCGGCGAAAGCGGAGGCGGAGGAAGCGCACGAGGAGAAGGAGCAGACCCTGCGCCAGCTGATCGACGTGGTCGCCGCGATCATCGATGCGCGCGACCAGGCGGTCGCCGGCCACTCCGCGCGCGTGGCAACCTACGCCATCGCGCTCGCCGAGGAGTTGGCGCTGCCGGCGCGCGACCGGGCCTATCTGCACACCGCCGGGCTGCTCCACGACCTCGGCAAGATCGCGGTGCCGGAGGCGATCCTGCACAAGCCGGCGAAGCTGACCGACCAGGAGTTCGCGGTCGTCAAGGAGCACGCGGCGATCGGCGAGCGGATCCTGGCCGAGGTCCGGCCGCTGGCGGAGGTGGCGCGGATGGTCGGGGACCACCACGAGCGCTTCGATGGCGGGGGCTACCCGAGCGGCGAGGCGGGCACGCTGATCAGCCTCGGGGGGCGGATCGTGGCCGTGGCCGACACGCTCGACTCGATCCTCTCCGATCGGCCCTACTCGCAGGGCAAGCCGCTGCCCTGGGCGCTGGAGGAGCTCGACCGCTGCGCCGGCAGCCACTTCGATCCGGCGGTGGTGGCGGCGCTGCACCGCCTCGTGGCGGCGCGCGGCCCGGCGTTCTTCCGCAACGGGACCGCTCCGGTCGCCGACCCCGAAAGGCCGGACACCCCCACGGGCGTCGGTCGGCTCATCCCGTTCCCCGCCCGCGCCGAGACACCACCCGAGGTCGCCCGGAATCGCTGAGACGCGCCGCCTGCGGAGCGCGAAGTACTCCTGCTGCAGCAGGGGCGGGGCCTCATCAGCGTTGAGATCGCGGCGAGTCCGGAATCTCGCCGCGCCGGTGGGCACAGCGCCGAGCATCGATTCCGGCACTGGTGGGGCCGCGCTCCACCACCGGGTGGTAGCAGGCCCTTGTCAGCACTCCCCGGATGCTCCCGTTACATTGTGTGGCGCAGGGCAGTGACCGCTGATCGGGTACGAGGACGACCCCCGGTTTGTTGCAAGGGTTATCCCGAGGGTGTAGCATGGGCGGCACCGGCAGAGGGCAAGGGCAGGCCCACCTGGGCGCGGGCAAGGGGCACACGCGGCGCAATCGCACTAAGGCGCTGGTATCAAGGGCCAGGAGGAGTTGCGTCGTGGACGGGGCGGCCCGGCGCTTGTCGAGGTGGCCGACGGCGAGGCTGCGGACCACGGCCTGGAGCGCGCGACACAGCGGCGCGTGTGCGTCGAAGCCCGCCGCCAGGTGGGCTGCGTGGGCCTGGATAGCCTGAGCCGCCTTGACGAGGCTGCGGTCGGGATGGTGCCAGCAGCCGACCAGCGTAAGCCAGTGCAGGACGAGCGCGGCCAGGAGCTTGGCGTAGACCTCAGTCAGGATGCGCCAGGGGTTGGCGCTGCGCCACTTGTCCACGCGCAGGTGGCCCTTCCAGAGCTTGAACAGCCGCGCGATCTGCCAACGGGCGCGGGCCAGGACCAGCGCCTCGCGCAGCGTCAGGCGGTCGGGCGGGACAGAGGAACGCCGCTCGGGTTGTAACAAGCCGGCGGGGTGGCGAATGGCCATGTGGCGTGGCGAAGGGTCGGCGCAGTGGCCTTCGAGTCGCATTAGGCTTGATTAAGTTACGTAGTAGAGCATATCGGTGAGGCATTCCCGCAAGGTGCGCAGGACCTTTGCCGCGCTCTTGGTCACAAATAGCTGTCTGTAAAGTCTGGTGCCGCCACGGCTCGAGCCGGATGAGGGCTAGTACTACAGTTGTAGTTATGCGAGAATACCTCGGTGTGCGGAGCGCGGCGGTGGCGGATGGCGGCGATTACGGAATGGACCGACGAATTCGCGGCGGTGGTGGGGCGGATCGGGCCGCGGTTTG
>JAABUJ010004860.1_pt1 | contig 13841 bp, 11 predicted proteins | sample 5559131 | NCBI WGS metagenome assembly JAABUJ01 (sample SAMN10711875, study PRJNA513366) | rock metagenome | isolation source: Antarctica rocks | place: Antarctica: Victoria Land, Mt New Zealand nord | collected 2016-01-07
GGTCTGCGTGTTGCCCAGCAGCGTCTCGTCCTGCTTGTAGGAGTCGTAGCGCACGCCGTAGTTCACGGCCAGCTTGCGGGTGGCCCGCCATGTGTCCTGAATAAAGGCGGCATTGTAGTAGCCCGAGCGATGCACCGGAGCAATGGGGGCGGCGGACCCAGGCGAGAGAGAGTAGACTTGGTGGTTCAGCACGTCCATGATCGGGTTGCCGGCGGAGTCCACTTGCAGCGCGCCGGTAGTGGGGGCGAGCGAAGCCTGCGTTGCGTACAGGGCATCCAGCGCGAGCTGGCTGCCGGGAATGAACTGATAAGTCTCGCTGCCGCTTTGCTTGTCCAGAAGCAGGCCGAGCTTATAGGTATGCACCCCCTGCGACTGGGTCAGGCTGCCCGCAAACTCCGAGTCGGTAGACTTCTTGAGGATTGTGGGGCCAAACTCCACCGGACTGTCGACGGGCAGCGCGCCTAAGTCAACAGCAGGGTTGTTGTTGCGGATGTCCAATCGGGAACGGGTTGCCCCGTAGGACACCAGCCCTGTCAGGCCACCGCCGAACGTGTGGCGGTAGTTGAGGTTGCCGAACGTATTCTCGTCGTTTTGGTACACGTCCTGGCCTGCGCTGTTTTGGCTGGGCAGGACAAGTGTCTGCCCGCCTAGGGCGGTGGGGTCGCCGCCCGGCACCGTACCGTCGGCATTGCGGATGCCTGCGTAGCCGTAGCCCTCGCCCACGGGGGCGTATTTGTCGGGCAGGCCGGTGCGGTTGGCGACTTGGGTGCGGGCAGGCGCATCGCTCAAAGCGAGCGTCAGCACGTCTTTTGCTCCGAGAGTATAGTTGAAGTTGCCGAAGAAGACGCCGGACGTGCCGTGGTTATGGGTGCTTTGGTTGTTGGGCTGAGGCGGCTCCAGCACGTTGGATGTGCTACGGTCGTTGATGTCTACCAGGTAGCCGAACTTGCGGGGCACATCTCCACCTCCTTCATACCCGGCGAGAGGCGACCCGCCCTGACCGCCGAAGACGAATGATCCGTCATAGGTGGAGTAGGTGCCGGTATCGCCCGAAAAGCTTTGGAACGGCTTGATTGTGCCCGCCCGCAGGTTGACATTGAGCACCGCTGCCGTTTCGCCGCCGTATTCCGGCGCGTAGCCGCCGGTTTGAATGTCGGCGCTTTGGATTGTTTCCGGGATCAGCACTTGTCCCGCGCGGCCCTGAAATGCGCCGGGAAGGCGGAAGCCGTTCAGGTAGATGGAAGTCGCCGAGTGTTCGCCGCGCGGGTGAGATTGATTGACCGAGTCCTGCGTGAAGCCAGGGTTGGTGGCAAGATAATTGCGCAGGCTCTGCGGGTTCCCGGCAGTTGCCGGGAACCGGCTTAGAAAGTTCAGGTCGCGCCGGGAGGCGTTTGTCGTGAGGTTGCCTGAACTAATGGCAACCGTGCGGCTTCCCCGAATGATGTGCTTGACAAGCGCGACATTGACATCGGTTGTGGTATCGGCGGCCACATTCAATGTCCGCGTGTTCGTTTCAAACGTGACAAGCTGCGAGGTCACTTGCCAGGCATGGTTTTCCAGCGGCGGACTGACAGCGATGCCTTGCGTATCCGTCCGGGCACGCACATCGCCGCGCACGCCGGTCGGGTCATGGAAGGTGACAACCGCTCCCTGGACAGGCTGGCCGGTATCGCTCTGCACAACAAGGCGCAAACGTCCGAACACGTCGGCATGGGCCTGCGTCATGGAGAAAAGGCTGAGGGCTGGGACTGCCAGCAAAGCGGCGGCGACGCGCAGGGCGGGTCGCGAGGAACCGCAAGATCGGTTCTTCATGGTGAATAGTATCCCTTTCGTGAACGCCCCAAAGCGTGAGGCGGGCAGGGCGACGGATGCGCGGCAAGGCACACGGCATGGGACAACGGCGAGAGGCCGTCGTCTCAGGCAGGCGTGATAAAGCACGGAAACCGTCGGCTGCGAGTGGTGGAGGGTGGACGAAAGGGCGAGGACGTGATACAATCACCATGCGAGAGGCGTGTTCAGATCACAAACGTGACTTAGTCGCCGGTGATGTGCCGCGTCCGCCGGGCGCACAAGTGTTTCAGCACTTGTGCGCCTTTTTTCGTCACCCCAAGGCTGCGCCGAAAGCCTGCTTGGAGCAAGGCTGTGGCAACGCGTGCCAGGGTGTGCGCCTTTGGAGGCGCAAAAGGAGCGTATGAGGGTGGGTTAGGAAACGGTGGGAGGCCCGCGCAGGCAAACAAAGTCAAACCCCCGCAGGTGAAGGGCGGGGGGTGGGGTCTGCCGGAGGGAGGCCAGGGGGGCAAGCGCGTGAACAACAGAAATGCGGGCCGCGCCCAGCGTCTGCCATGCGTTCATCCACTCGTGGGCGACACACGGAACATCGGCAGTGGCAGGCGTGGGGGCCGCGACAGCCGAGCGGCCTGCCGCGAACGTTCGGAATACAGACAGGTCATCGGTATGGCGCAGGGTTGCGCCGCTGCTCATCCACAAGCACGCGAGTGCTAGGAGGAGCGCGCCCCGATGCAGAACAAGTTGTGCCGTCCGCCCGCGTCTTGTCATTGCGAGGCCATTTTACCACAAGAGCCGCAAAATGGCAAACACAGATTGACAAACAGCGCGGCAAACGTTTTGCGTGTGTTGTGTCCACGCGTCGGCGGGTCGCTGCCAGGTTGTCTCGGAGGCGCAGCCAGGGCGTTTTTATGGCGGTTTAAGCGCGTACCAACGACGGAACAAATCGGTTCGTCGTTGGTACAGGCTCCAAACGAGTGGGCAGCGGCTTGGCAATGCCAGGGGAACACGCGCACCTGCCGGGTATCGCTTTGCCTGCACGGTTTACGTGATTTTGCGCGCGGGTAGAAAGTGCCGGACAAGGCACACTTTTCACAGCAGCATAGACAGGAAATAGAACATCATGAAAGCAGTTGTTTGGCACGGCATCGGCGATATTCGCCTGGACGACGTGCCCGAACCCACCATTGAGCAGCCCACGGACGCGGTTGTCCGGCTGACGGCAAGCGCGATTTGCGGCACAGACTTGCACTTCATACGGGGCACAGTCTCGCCGATGGTGCCGGGCACGATTCTAGGGCATGAAGGCGTCGGCATTGTGGAGCAGGTCGGGGCGGACGTGCGCAATTTGAACATTGGGGACAGAGTTGTCATTTGCAGCACCATCGGGTGCGGGACATGCTCGTACTGCCGCGCGGGCTACTATTCGCAGTGCGATACGGCCAACCCGAATGGGCCGGAAGCGGGCACGGCGTTCTTCGGCGGCCCGCAGGACAGCGGGCCGTTTCAAGGCTTGCAGGCCGAGAAGGCGCGCATCCCATTCGCAAGCGTCACCTGCGTCAAGCTGCCCGATGAAGTTTCTGACGACCAGGCGATCACAATCTCGGACATCTGGCCTACCGCGTACTTTGGGGCGGATTTAGCCGACATCAAGCCGGGCCACACAGTGGCGGTGTTTGGCTGCGGGCCGGTCGGGCAGTTTGTGATTTCCAGCGCGCAAAGCATGGGAGCGGGGCGCATCTTTGCGATTGACGCTATCCCCTCGCGTCTGGATATGGCGCGCAGGCAGGGGGCCGAGACTATCAACTTCAACGAGGAAGACCCGGTGGAAACGCTCAAGCGCCTGACCGGCGGGACAGGGCCGGACTGCGTGATTGATGCCGTGGGCGTGGATGCCTACCATGCCACGAGCGGCCCTGCCGGGGAGCAGGCCAAAGCCGAAGAGCAGACATTCGCGGAAGAGGTGCAGAAAATCGCCCCAGAGCAGCACCCGGACGGCGCAAACTGGATACCCGGCAATGCGCCCTCCCAGGTGGCAGAATGGGCGGTCAAGGCGATTGCCAAGGCAGGCACGTTCGCCATCATCGGCGTGTACCCGCCCACCGATCAGTTCTTCCCTATCGGCGCGGCGATGAACAAGAACTTAACCATTCGCATGGGCAACTGCAACCACCGCAAGTATGTCCCGCACCTAATTGACTTGGTCAAGAACGGCACGGTAGACCCCAGCAAAGTGCTAACCGAGATCGAGACCATGCCTGACGCCCTGGACGCCTACAAAGCGTTTGACGAGCGCCGTCCCGGCTGGATCAAAGTGGAGCTGGCTCCGGCGGGTTAGGGGCAAACGCCGCCCTGCCCGGAGAAGTGTTCCTCCGGGCGGGCGCGCAAAGAAGAACAAACACGATGCACAAAACACTTTCCCCTGTTGCCCACGGGGTGCTGGATTACTCTACAGTAATTGCCACCGCACTGGCCCCAAGCCTGTTGGCATTTCCGCCCAAGGCCGCGCGTCTGTCGTATGCGCTCTCGGCTACGTATCTGGCGCTGTCTGCCGTCACCGACTATCCGCTCGCGCTCAAGCGAATGGTGCCGTTTCGGACGCACGGGCAGATTGAGTTCGCCTCGGGCTTTGCCCTGCCGCTGCTGCCGTGGATTGTCGGCTTCGCGCAGCACCGGGCCGCGCGCAACTTCCTGCTGTCGCTTTCGGCGGTCACATTTATCGTGTGGGCACTCACCGATTGGGACGCGCCAACGGAGTGACTGGCATGCGTCAATGGCCTGATGGGGACGCGCCAACGACTTGATGGGGACGCGCCGATGGCCTGATGGGGACGCGCTGACGGGCTGCGAGCGCTGGGGCATCTGTGCGCTAAGGGCTGCGCGGGCGGTCAATCATGGGCACGCAGGCGGGCGACGAGCGCAGCGTTGGCGGACGGGAACTCGTATTGTGGCAGGGCGGACGGCAGCACCCAGCGCACTTCCCGGCTGGCGAGCGGCAGGGCATCGCCCGTCTGCGCCCGGCACAAAAACGGGTGCAGCGTGACAGTGCGCTCCGGGTAAGCGTGGGTGATGGCAGGCCAGGCTTCCAGCACAACAACGGCCAGCCCGGTTTCTTCCCGTGTTTCGCGCACGGCGCAGGCATCGGGCGCTTCCTCGTCCCCGCATTTGCCGCCGGGGAACTCCCATAGGCCGCCCATGTGCGTGTCGTCCATGCGCCGTGCAATCAAGATGGCTTCCGTGTGCGGGTGGCGAATAATGGCAAGGGCAATGTCCACTGAGTGCGCCCCGCCAAAGTCTAGCTGTCCCTGCGCATCGGCGGCAATCAGTTGTTCCAGAAGCCTAGTTTGCGGGGTAGCGAGCGCGTACAGGCGTGTGTGTTCCAGCGGTTCCCAGGCAAGCGCATGGGCATGGCCGCCCATCTCGCTGCCAGCAGCCTCCCCCTGCCAGCCGTGCAGCGTGACGCGGCGATTTGCCACCGTGTGCTTGACATGCCCAAACGGGCGCAGATTATTCACCGTGATGCCTGCGGCTTCACACGCCGCACGTGCGGCGCAGGCGGGCAATGTTTCCCCTGCCTGACGCGTCACGCGGGGCAGCTCCCACAAGCCGCCCCACAGCGGCAGAGCGGGGGAGCGCTGCGCCAGCAGAACGCGTCCCTCCCGGTCGCGCACAGCGACAGACACGTCTTCTATGTCCAGCCACTTCTTCGTCTGCATAAACTGTGGATAGGCAGTCGGCTCGCCCAATTCGTAGGCCGCACATAGTTTGGAGACCGGGCAGGCGGCGCACTTGGGCGCATTGGGCACGCAGACTAGCGCCCCAAGCTCCATCATTGCTTGATTGAAGTCGCGGGCCTGGCCGGGGGGAATGAGCTGCTCGGCCAGTGTCCACAAGTGCGCCTGCACTGCGGCGGATGTTTTGGGGTCGCCCGCCACGGCATACACGCGGGACAGCACCCGGATCACATTGGCGTCTACAATAGGCGCATCCTGCCCGAACGCGATAGACGCGATAGCTCCTGCCGTGTAGCGCCCCACCCCAGGCAGGGCGAGCAAGGCGTCAGGCGCGCTTGGCACCTGCCCGTTGTGCAGGGTCAGCACCGTCTGCGCGCCCCGGTGCAGGTTGCGCGCACGGGCATAGTAGCCCAGCCCGGCCCAGTGTTTCAGCACATCATCCAGGGGAGCCTCGGCGAGGCTTTGCAGCGTGGGGAAGTGTGCCATCCAGCGCTCATAGAACGGCACGACGGCGGCAACTGTGGTCTGCTGAAGCATAATCTCGGACACCCACACGGCATACGGGTCATGCGCCAGCCGCCGCCACGGCAGGTCACGCTTGTGGGCGTGATACCAGGCCAAGAGAGAAGAGCCGAATTGTGCGTCTTTGTCGGGCATGGGGGCCAATGTCATGGTCTCTTCCCGGTATTCATCCGGCAGCAGCACGGTCTCTCCCCGGTAGTGACCCGGTATCTACTTGGTAGCAACACGGGATCACAGGGCGGGTGCGGCGGCCTCGGAGGGGCGCACGCGGTATTTGTCGTCCCCGTCGGCCCCGGCGTCCAGCGAAATGTCTTCGTTGGGCGCACTGCCAAAAAGTACGCTGTCATAGGCGGCCCGCATCTGCCGGGCGGCGCGCAGCGGGGGCATGAAGCCGTTGGTTGCCGCGAGCGCAGGCACGAGCAAAGTCTGGACGATGTCGCCATGCTCGCTGTTGAAGCGCGCGACTGCCAGCAATGCCCCGCGCAAAGCGAGATAGGCATTCACGGTGCGCGCAAGGTTCTGCGGCACGCGCATGGTGGGCGCGCAGACGAGAATGGGAAACTGTCCCTGCGGCGTCAGCAGCACTTCCGCCTGGCCGACCAAGAGTTCGCCGCCGTGCTCCTGCGTGATGACGCTTTGCAGGGCGCGCTGCGTGTCCTCGTCAAACAAGTCCAGCACGTCATGCTCTAGGCCGCCGTCCAAGCGCCCAAAGGCATTGGTGGGAACGACCAGCGCATCCGCCGCCTGCCCGGAAAGGTCGTCGGTGAGTATCTCAACGCCTGCGAGTGCGCCAAAGTACGCCTGCCATGCCTCGGTCATAGGCAGGCTGCGGTCACAGAATGTGAGTTGCAGGGGCATGGTGCGGCTTATGCGGCCAGTTTCTTCCGCGCGTCTTCGGCGTCACGACGCTGCTTCTTGGCGGTGCGTAAGATAGTTATCACCAAGGCAAGCGCTACGGCGATGGCAACACTCATGGACACAAGAGCAATGTTGATTGCCTCGTTTTCAAGGGCTGCCATCATGGTCGGCGTGGCTGCCGGGTCGTGACTGCGCCTCAAGAAGTGGAAAGCAGACACTAACACAACGGCGTAGGCTGCGCAGAGCAGTAGAATCAGGCTCACGCCCCAGGCTGCAACGCCGCGCGCCTGCGGCAGTATTGCGTGGCGGTCGCAGTAGTCATTGACAATGGCACGGCACTGCCGAGCGTCTATACCGCGCTCCTTGCGGAGTTCCCCGGCAAGGGACAGGCGCGACACAGGCCTTTTGTCCGATAAGTTCAGCACACAAGAGGTCAGGAAGCCATCGTGTGCGGCCAATGGGTCGGGCGTGTTAGGTGGCGGGGGCCATGTAGACGGGGCAGCCATACTTATTCCCTCAACTTGCCTCCGGGCTGGGAAGCGTCTCCGGGGGCGGCGGGCAATGGGCGAAATCTACCGGCGGCAGGGCTTTGACCCCCTCGCGCAGTGTCTTCGCCCACTGGTCGCTGATGGCGCGCAGGTTGGCGTTCTCCGCCGTCAGCCGGCAGCGGCGGGTCAGGTTTAGCTCGCCTTCCGCGTACACGGCCAGGTCAATGGGCGGGCCGACTGTGACATTGGAGCGCATGGTGGAGTCGAGCGACAGCAGGGCATACTTGGCGGCTTCCTCCAGGTTGGTGTGGTTATAATGCACGCCCCGATCTAGGATAGGACGGCCATACTTGGCATCCCCGATTTGCAGGTACGGCGAGTCTTCCGAGGCGCGCAGGGGGTTGCCCTGCGGATAGATGAGAAACAGGCTGGACTTCTCGCTGCCTATCTGCCCGCCGAGCAGCAAATGCACGTTGAACTTCAGGTCGTCGCGCTCTAGGGACGCCCGGTCCAGGTTGGACACTTCCCGCACCTGCCTGCCGACTTCCCGCGCGGCATCATAGAGTGTCGGCACAGACGCCAGCCCAATGCCCGCGTCAAAGTCGCGCCGCAGCAGCGTGATGACCGACTGGGTCAGGGACAGGCTGCCGCTGGCGAGTATGAGCAGGGCGCGCTCGCCGGGCGTCACAAACGTGTGCATCTTGCTGAACACGTTCACCTGGTCATGGCCCGAATTGGTGCGCGAGTCCGAGGCCATCACCAATCCCTGGCGCGTCATAATCCCGAGGCAGTAAGTCATGCGTCCCTGTTCCCCAATCAATCCTTGGCAAAGCGCCCGTTTCTCGCGCGGGTTGTCCGGCACAGGCGCATTGGCAATCTGCCGTGTATTGTACCCGGCAAAGTGGATAGAAACTCATCAGGATGGCCCCTTTATTGGGGCGGGGGCATTCTGGCTCAGGAACCACCCTGCCCTGGCGCGGGTTGATGCCGTAACACTTTCCCAAAGGCGGCACGCAGTATGACACCCACACTCGGCGGCATTCACCATGTGACGGCTATCGCGGGAGACCCACAGGCGAACTTTGACTTTTATGCAGGCGCGCTGGGGCTGAGGCTGATCAAGCGCACCATCAACTTTGACGACCCCGGCACGTATCACCTGTACTATGGCGACGGCGTGGGCACGCCGGGCACTATCTTGACATTTTTCCCCTGGGCGGGGGCCGCGCGCGGGCGTGTCGGCAGCGGGCAGGCTTCCGTCCTCGCCTTGAGCGTTCCGCCGCAGTCGCTCGCTTTCTGGCGCAGCCGGTTGAACGCTCACGCTGTTGCCTTTGCGGACGGCGAGCCGCGCTTTGGCGCAGCCGTCTTGGCCTTGGAAGACCCCCACGGCCTGCCCCTGGAGCTGGTGGAAAGCGACATTGCTGACCCGCGCACAGGCTGGACCGAAGGCGCTGTGCCTGCCGAGATGGCGATACGCAGCGTGGAAAGCGTCGCCTTGTCCATCGCAGACCCCACCCGCACCGACCTGCTTTTGACTAATCTGCTCGGCTTCCGCCAAATCGGCAGCGAAGGCAGCCGCACCCGCTACACCCTCGCAGATGGGTCGCCCGGCGCGCGGCTGGACGTGCTGCACACCCCGAACACCCCCGCAGGCACGCAGGGCGCGGGCACGATCCACCATGTCGCTTTTCGCACCCAAAGCGACGATCAGCAGGCGCTTTGGATGGCGGCCCTCAAGGAAGCCGATGTGCCTGTTTCCCCGGTTCGCGACCGGCAGTATTTCCACTCGCTCTACTTTCACGATCCGGGCCGGGTTTTGTTTGAGATTGCCACCGACACCCCCGGCTTTGCCACCGACGAGGACAGCGCGCACCTGGGCGAAACCTTGTGCCTGCCGCCGTGGCTGGAGCCGCAGCGCGCCCTGGTAGAGCGCAGCCTGCCCCCGCTCCGCACAGCGCTTTCCTAAGCATCGCTAGGGCGTTTTTGCGTCTAATCAAGCGCGTTGCAACGACGGAAGAGTTTGTTCCGTCGTTGATTATGGCTTGGCACGCGCTGGGAAAGAGCGGGAAAAGGGCGGGAAACGCCCAGGCCGCGCCTGCATCGCCCGCTCGCCGCGCCGCCCAAACCAGGCTAAAGTTCCTGCCCCCGTTGTCCGATACTTAAGGTGCGCGGGGGGCTGCCAAGCCTGCCCGCAAACCAAGACGCACTTGAGTGCATAAAGAGGGCAGTAATGGCTGAAAAAGCAACCAATAAAGCAGGGGAAAAGCGGCGCGAGGACGACAAAGAACCAGCGGCAAAAAAGAAACCGGTGGCACTAATCGGCGGTATTGTCGGAATTGTCATTCTGCTGGCGGCGTTCATGGTAGGGCAGAAGGTGTCGGCAAAATCGCACCCCACAAAGCCTGTCAAGGTGGAAGCCGGGCCGGTGATGCCGCTGGATGAGTTTCTGGTCAACCTAGCCGACCCCGGCGGCGACCATTTTCTCAAGATTACGGTCAACCTGGGGCTGAGCAAAGAAAAAGGCAAAACCGCCGAGGGCCTCAAAGAGCAAACAGCGGAAATCCGCGACGCAGTGCTGACAACCCTGGGCAACAAAAACCGAGACGACATTACGCCGGTCAAGGGGCGCGAGAAGCTGAAGGGCGACATCAAAAAGGCAGTCAATACAGCCCTGGGCGAAGACGACGTGCAGGACGTGTATTTCACCAACTTCGTCACCCAGTAACAATTCCGCAAGCGAGGAACACAGCCTGGTAATCGTGCCAGGAATTTGTCTGCATTCGCGTGGCAATTTGTATACATTCGCGTGGCAACATGGAATAAACAGCACCGGGACGCCTAGGGCGCCCGGTGTTTTCGTTTTGCAATGCCAGAACAGAGTCAAAGCAAAGTAAAGGATATTCCCAAGTGGCGGCGGTTTTATCACAAAGCGAAATTGAAGCCCTTCTCAGTGAAATGACAGCGGGCGAGGGCGACTCGCCCTCCCCCGCCGAAACCGAAGGCGGGGCGGGGGGCGAAACGCAGGGCGGACAAGGGCCGCGCACGGCAGGCAGCAGGGTGATTTTGCCGCTGCACAAGCGCCGCCGCGCCCTGGCCGAGCAGATTTTGGGGCGCGGGCATGGCGGGGATGCGCCCGCCCCCGAACCCTATGATTTCCGCCGCCCCGATAAGCTGTCCAAGGAGAACCTCCGCTCCCTGCAAATGCTGCATGACACGTTCACCAACCACTACTCGTCGTCGCTGGCGGGGTATCTGCGGTCGCAGGTAGAAATTGAAGTGGTGAGCATGGAGCAATTGCCCTACGATGAATACATTAAAACAATCTCATCATCGCTGCTCAATATCCTGAATGTGCAGCCACTCGGGGGGCAGGCAATCTTTGAAGTAGACTTCGGCATCCTGTTTTCCATGATGGACCGGCTGCTGGGCGGCAGCGGAGCGGCGGGGCACATCGCCCGCGACCTCACTGACATTGAGCGTGTGCTGGCAGAAAACATCGTGCAGATCGGGCTGCTGGACCTGGTGGCGGCGTGGGAGCCGGTCAGCCCGCTGGCTTTTGACGTCGCGAGCATGGAAACCAGCGCCCAGTTTGTGCAGATTGTGCCGGGCAACGACACAGTGGTGCTGCTCCGGTTTTCCCTGGCGATGGGGGAGCACACAGGCAGCATGAGCATGTGTATTCCGTACCTGCTCCTGAAGCCAATCCTGGCGCGGCTGAGCACGCAGCGCTGGCTGTCCAGCACGGTCAAGAAGCCGTCCCCGCTGCATGCGGCAGGGCTGGCCCAGCGTCTGCGCACCACCAAAGTGGCGTGTGTCGCGCGCCTGGGCACAGCGCAGATTTCGGTGGCGGATTTGGTCAAGATGGAAGTCGGCCAAACCCTGCCGATGAGTGTCGGCAGCGAGGCCGACGACCAGTCGGGGGCCGGGCGCATCGGAACCGTGGATTTGCTGATTGGCGGCCAGGTTAAGTTCCGGGGACGCACGGGCCTGCGCGGCAAAAAGCTGGCCGTGCAGATTGAGCAGATTGTCGCCGCGCCCCTGGAGCTTGTTTCGCACAAAGAAGCCCAGTAGTTTATGAGTTTTATCATCAATCGTTTGCACTAATTTGAAGGAGTAACACATGGCGGAGCAGGAGCCAGGCAGCATCGGGGCGGACGTGGAGACAGGCGGCGGCATTCTTTCCCAATCGGAACTGGATGCCTTGCTTGCGGCGGCGGAAGGGGAGAATATCGGCGGCGAATTGGGCGAAGAGCCGGACGCCTGGGACGAGAATGCGCCGCAGGCCGAGGCGGAAAACACGCCCGCTGCCCCAAGCGCGCGCTCCATAGTGGAGCTGCCTTCATTTGACGCACCCGGCGGCAGCGGCGGGCAGGTGGGGGGCGGCGCAGGGCACAGCCCGGCCAGCATGAGCCGCGTCCGCGATATTCCCCTGGATGTTTCCGTGGAGCTGGGGCGCACGCGCCTCTTGATTCGGGACATTTTAGACCTGGGCACAGGCTCCATTATTGAGCTGGACAAGCTGGCGGGGGAGCCGGTAGACCTGTTCGCCAACGGCTTGCTGGTGGCGCGCGGCGAGGTGATTGTGATTGACGACAACTTTGGCGTGCGCGTGACCGAGATTATCACGGCGGCGGAGCGCCGCCAAATCCAGGATGCGGAGGCAGATGCTCTTGCGGCATAACAGTTTGATTATCGGCTGTCTCGGCGCAACCTTGCTTGCCACCCCCGGCGGACGCGCCGCATTGGCAGACACGCCCGCCGCGCCTGCGCCTGCGCCCACGCACAGCGACAGCCATTCCGGGCCGTCTTCGCCTCACACCGACAGCCATTCCGGATCGTCTGCGGGGCATAGCGACAGCCACTCTGCGCCTGCGCCCTCGGGGACAGGCGCCCATACGGACGCGGGCAAGTCGTCTGGCACAGCGGGCACGCCGTCTTCGTCAAGTTCCTCTCACGCTGCTTTGCCCTCTTCCAATGCCCCGCCTGCGTCCCATGCGCTGCCAGACTATGGCGGGCGCGACGGCATTGCGGGCACGACTGACGCCGCCCAATCCACGCCTGCCCTGAACCCTCTGGCGCAGGCCTGGCGCGCGTTTGAGGCGCTTGCTATTGTGCTGGCCCTGATAATCGGCGGGCTGTACCTGCTCCAGCGCTACGGTTTAATCAAGCCTGACGGCGGCACGTCTGTGCCGACGCCTCTGCTCGCCGCCCTGCCAGGCTTTTTGAAGACTGCGACTCAGGGGAAAGGCACGGCCCTGCCCCCGGCTCCCCCGCCCGGTTCGGAGGCTTCCTGGATTACCATGATTGGGTCGCAAGCCCTGCCGAACGCGCAGGGGGCCAGCCTGCACCTGGTGTCGCTGGGCGGGAAAACGCTGCTGCTGGGCGTGACCGGCCAGTCAATTTCCCTGCTGTCCGAGGTGGACAATCAGCGTGAAGTGGAGGGTGAGCGTCAGGCCGCGCCTGCCCCCTTGATGGACACGGGGCGAATGCCGGCGTCCTTTGACGGCTTCCTGATGCAGGCCGACCAGTCCCCGCAGCGTCAGTCCAATGAAACCGAGCTGTTGATGAATGCCACTACCATGCGCCTGCAAGCCATGATCGCCCGTAGCGAGGCGCAGACAAACGGCCATCGCTCCTAGCCTCTTCGAGTCTTCTTGTTGCCCCCTCCCCCACAAGCCACGCGCATGAAAACAAACCACTTCCGACTGGCTTCCGCCCTGACTGTGACGCTGTGCCTGCTGGGCATTTGCGCGGCTCAGGCCCACGCCGCGCCCGCCAGCCTGCCGGGCCTGTCCCTGCCGACAATCCCTGGCAGCGGCCCGGCAAAAAGCCCGCAGCAGGTGGCAAACACGCTGCAAATCCTGCTGCTGCTGACTGTGCTGACTTTGGCCCCCGCGCTTCTCATTATGACCACGGCGTTTACGCGCATCGTGATCGTGCTGTCATTTTTGCGCTCGGCCCTGGGCACGCAGAACATTCCGCCGAACCAAGTGATGCTTGGCCTGGCGTTGTTTTTGACGTTCTTTGTGATGGCCCCCACGTTTAACCAGATGAACCAGGATGCCGTGCAGCCGTATCTTGCGGGGCACATGGCCTTTCCCGACGCTATCAACCGGGGTGAAACTCCCCTGCGCCGCTTTATGGTGGCGCAGACCTATAAGGACGACCTCAAGCTATTCTTGCAGATGAGCAAGACCCCGCCGCCCAAAATTGCTGATCCCAACCATCCCGCCGACTCCTTGCCGATGGTGGTTGTGGTGCCTGCGTTTGTGATTTCCGAGCTGAAAACGGGCTTCATCTTCGGCTTTATTGTTTATATCCCGTTTGTGATTATTGACCTGGTGGTTTCGTCGCTCTTGATGAGCATGGGCATGATGATGCTGCCGCCCACTGTGATCTCGCTGCCCGCCAAGGTGCTGGTCTTTATCCTTGCCGACGGCTGGCACGCCATCGC
>JAABUJ010004864.1_pt1 | contig 13834 bp, 13 predicted proteins | sample 5559131 | NCBI WGS metagenome assembly JAABUJ01 (sample SAMN10711875, study PRJNA513366) | rock metagenome | isolation source: Antarctica rocks | place: Antarctica: Victoria Land, Mt New Zealand nord | collected 2016-01-07
TCTTGGCGGAGTAGTTCGTCAGACCGAGCTCTTTCGCCCGCTTCTTCAGCTCGCTGACGGTCCAGTCGTGGTAGGACGGGGATTCACCGCCCCGTTCGGCGACCTTCGACTTGCCGTCCCGCGCCGCGGCATTGGAGATGCGGGCCGCCTTCTCCTTGGAGGGCACCCTCCTCGCGCAGGTCCTCGTACATGTCCGGCTTCTTGAGACTCGCGTTCTTCTTGCCTGGCATTGCGACTCCTCAATGCTCGTTGGTGGTGGTCTGGTTGCTGTCTCCGAATGCGAGTACACCATCACCCGGCGCCCCGTAGGACGCGAGCAGTTCTTTGACCTTTCTCCACGCCGGGTTCGAATCGGGCAGCTCATGCGCCAGCGTCACGAGTCGCTCCGCGAAGGGGCGGTCTGCGCAGACAAGCAGTTCGGCGTAGCGGGGGTCAAGCACGTAGGAGTGCTCGTCAGACGCAGCCTTCGCTGCAAGGCGGTCGAGGAAGATTTCGAGCTTGCGGCCTGCGTCTGCGGTGCCCTTTCCGTCGGGGGTGATGCAGTTCTCGCTCGCGGCGATCGTGTCCAGGTCTGGGGACCACTGGGCCGCCGTCTCGGGTTCCGGTTGTAGCGTCACGATCGTCCCGAGGACTTGCGGAGCAGAATTGTCTGACGAAGGTTCCGCTTCCTTCTTGAACAGGTCTCGCACCTCCTCGGTCAGCCGTTTGAAGTTCTCGTCTTTGAGCGAGTAGCCGACAAAGAGCACATGCCGAGTCATCAACAACGCCTGCACGATGCTGCGCAGCGGGCCCCACGAAGTCTCATAGGTGTCGTAGTCTTTGCGGCTGAACACGACGTGGCTGCGGTCGATACCACCGTGCATCTTGAGCAGCCAGGGCAAACCCGGCTCGGCGCGCTCCCAGGGCAGGACGCGGAGCCTGCGTTCGCCGAAGGTGACGGCCGCTGACTGCTCGTAGAGATTGTCGAAGTTGGTGGTGATCACCTCGTCGACCCGCAGTGATGCGAGCAGGGCGTGTCCGAGCGCGTGTTCGTCGCGTCGGAGCTGCTGCCCCAGTAGCTCCGCGAATTCCTCAGCGTTGGACGATTCCATGAGTGCCGACGCGGCGTCCGGCGGCGCCATATCTGCGAGTTTGGCGGCATTGACCGTCCCGTTTGGGTTCGCCTCCGCGAGCTTCTCGATCAGCTCACCCCAGCTGGGCAGACCGGCCGGGATGCTGACGCCATCACCGAGGAACAGCACCAGGCGCCCTGCCCGTGCCCGCTCCCCCAGCCTGTCGGCAACCTTCAGCTGCTTGTCACTTAACGCCGCACTCGAGAGCTCGAGGCGCTTCGGCCGGTATTGCAGTGCCGCGTAGTCGGACCGGTCGTAGCAGACGATCACGATGTCAAAGAGGCACGTAGCGACACAGCTAGTCAGGCCTGGGCGGGCCGCACGGATTGGGGTGCGGCGGTTCACCGAGCACGCCTGGCGCCACGCCCTACGCCAAGGGCAACCACAACACCGTCGCCGGACAGTTTACGGCCGCGATCCGGACCGCCATCGCGAGCCAGCGTCCGGAGGCATCTCATGCGAGGAGCCTGTCGATCAGCGACTCGATCGCGGCAGACGAAATCGAGCCGTCGTCGCCATCGCTGGTCGTGATCAACACGCCGTTCTCGCCGCCACCTGCTGCCTCGTCCAGTATCCCGTGAGTCGTGTACCAAACCTTCTTGGCCTCCCACTTCTTGCGGTACGACGGGCGCTGGAGCATGCCGAGGTGCTCCCAGTAGTACGTCACACCCGACTCGCTGTCCTCAATCGTGAAGTCGGGGAGCTTCCGTTCCCCGGCGATCTCGAGCGACCTCTCGTAGTCGAAGTCGATGCCCTTCGAGAAGAGCAGGTCCGCAATGATGACCTCAGACTTGGATCGGACCGCGATCCCCTTCCGGGTCTTGTGGATCAGGCCTGCTTCGAGGTACTTGCCGTCCAGTTCGACCGGGTCGGGGTCTCGGAACAGGTTCGTAACACGCTGCGCTGCCTCCGAGTAGGAGGCCTTCGAGTACTGCTGAAGATCGGAGATGTCGCCCTGATGCAAGACCGTCACGTGTTCGCGCTGCCGAGTCAAGGCTGTGTAGAGCAGTTCACGGGACAGAAGCCGGCATGGACTCGGGACAACGACAAAGGTCCGCCCGAACTCGCTGCCTTGTGACTTGTGAATCGTGATCGCGTAGACGAGCTCGAGCGGAGGTGTGCCTTCGTCCCCGCCCATCTCCCGCAACCAGAACTTGTAAGCGGTTCCTCGTTGGGTGGAGAACTCGACTTGGAGCCGATCCAAAGGAACCTTTCCACCCCTGCGTCGGAACGGCCCTGTGACGACTCCGATCTCACCGTTCGCGACGTACTCGAGAACCCCCCCGGGGTCCGGGTAGTAATACTTGCGCCTGCGATTCGTGATGTTGATGACCTTGTCCCCGTACACGATCTCCTGAGTCCCGGCGGCCTTTGGAATCTTTTGCTGCCACCCTTTCAGGCGGGCGAGTTCGCGCACAGACGAGCGGTAGGTGCGCTGAAGCATGCGGTTGAGCTCGTTGACCCCGCCTCCTGACGCGCGAACAGGCGAGAGGACCTGCCCGTGCTCGGCCATGTCCGCGGCGCCGAGATTGAAGTAGACATGGTCACCGACTTGCGAACCGCCATACGACGCCTGGAACCCGTTCGCATCGTCCGGTCCGGACATCGCCCCCAGGCCAGCGCTGAGGACAGCGCGCAAAAGGCCAGTGAGCTCCTCCACCGTGTCCCACTTGCGCAGCGCAACGGTGCCGAGATCCTCGCCACGCCGAAGACGGTCCCACACCTCGTCCGCCCCCGGCCCGGTCTCTCCCCCACTGAACCATTCCGCGAGTTGGAGGTCGGCTCGGTCATCATCCTCTACCGCGTTGAGCGCTGCGAGCTCCTCCGGCGTCGGGTTTACCTCCCATCGGTGAGCGTGGCGCGGCATGAAGCCGCCGATGATCTTCTTGCGGTTGCGGATCAGCACCTCAGACAGCAGATGATGGCTGGCCAGCTTCTCGCAGACACGAGCGATCGATTCCTCGCCGGCTGAGAGCTCAGCGGCGATCTCACCTGCATCGCGGTCGAGCCAGCCGGCCACACGGTCGATGATCTCCTCAGCGTCCTCGCCGGGTGGCGGAAAGCCGTGGAGGGTCAGTTCGTGGACGAGTCGACTGAGGCCAGGAACGTCTGTCCGGTGCCGCTCGAAGTGCTGAGCGGTGGGGAACAACGCGGGGTCAAGCATTTCGACGAGGCTGTAGAGCTCCTCGCTGTCGAGCTGCATGGGGGTCGCCGTTAGAAACAGCGCAGCCCGTTTCGAGAACGCCTCGGGAGAGACGACCGCGCGGACCGCGCGATAGAGCCGCGTCTCCTCGCGCTTCTTCCCTGCGATCCGTACCCGTGCGTGGTGGGCCTCGTCGACGACGACCATGTCCCATGGCACCTCGGCCATGAGTTTCGACCAGGGCGCGCCGGAGATCCACCGGCTTGACACGATGACGCTGTCGAACTTCTCGAACGGGTTTCCGTCGTAGCCCTGCGATGACTTGAGATAGCGAACGGTGTCTGAGTTCAAGATCGAAAAAGTCTCGTTGAACTTCGACTTCAGCTCGAACTGCCACTGACGGACCAGGTTGGGCGGAACGATCGCAATGCACCGCGCCGCGCCGCCGCGCGCGCGGAGCTCCTTGAGGACGAGACCTGCCTCAATCGTCTTGCCGAGGCCCACCTCGTCGCAGAGCAGAAAGCGGTGCGGATAGTCGGACACGACTCGGTGAACGACGGAGACCTGGTGCGGCTTTAGGTCCACGCGCGACTCTCCGAGCGAGACGAGGTCGTTAGTCAGCTGCTCGATTTCATACCGCCGCGCAGTGACTGCAAGCGCGAACTGACGGGCGCTGTCGAATCGCCCCTCCTCCGTGCGACTGCGCGGGTCGTCGAGTACATGGGGGCGGAGATCAACCTCGGCGATAGTGATCACCCTGCTTTCGATGAACACATGCCAACGGGGCGGAGCCGCAGTCGTCATCCCCTGGATAACTCCGACATCTTCGGTGCTGATCCGCTTCACCATGCCAGTTAGCAAGACGCGCTCGAGAACGCTCGCACTAGCGCTGAATAACTTGGGTTCGTCCTCGCCGTCGAAGAGAACCGAGACCAGACCACCCCCGTAGCTTCTGACGACTCCGGTCGGGCAACCCGGTGCCATGGGCCAGCGAACCAAGGACCCCTCGCAGACCGGCCCCACGGAGGCACTTCCCACCTGCTCAACCGACTCCGTGTTCACTTCGAAGCGCCCCCTGTCCTCGTCACCCAAACTCACACTGTCACGGAGCCCCGACAAGCGTAAGCGCTTCCTCGGATTCGCGCGGTCATCGCAACAGCAGCGGTCCGATCGCTTCGATCGGCTTTGTGAACTGTAGGCGTTCGCGGGGCCGGTCGTTCAGCTTGACGGCAACGACGTCTAGGTCGGCTTCGGTATGTACCGACAGGTCGCTGCCCTTGGAGAAATGGTGCCGCAAACGACCGTTTGTGTTCTCGTTTACGCCATGCTGCCAGGGCGAATGCGGGTCGGCGAAGGAGAAATCGATGTCGCTGACGAGGGTGACTTTCTTCCAGTCGTCCTCGCCCGGCCCTGCGCCGCTCTGGACAAGGAGCAAACACTCACCGATACCGACTGGTGCTCGCTCGCCTCCCTAAGGCCGCTGCTCGAGGTCGGCGTGTTCCGCTGCGCGCCTGCCTCCACGAGTCCCTCACGGACATGGACACCACCGATGACGTCGAAGCCCGCGCCAAGAAGCTGCAGTCACTGGTCAATCGGGCTAAACTTGTTCGCACGTTGGAGTTGCTCATCGTCGCGCAGCAATCTGAGTACCTCTGGGAGCGGATACGGATCGAACGAGTGCGCATCGCCGAACCGGACGCCCTCCAAGCAGACGCTGACCAACACCGGCGAGCTGCTCACCGAGCATCTCGCCGCCGATCAGGCGCTGGCCGAGCAGTTGAGGGAAGTCCTCGATGCCTACGCCGTGCTCAGACTCCCCGAGGTGCACCACGTCACTGCAGGTCGTTGACTCGTACGATCGCGCCGAACGCTGTCCGATGGTGTGGAGCAGTTTGTCGAGTTGCGCACCCGCCAGGCAGCGGACTGGGGCGACCTGTACGACGTCACGTTCCGCGACGCCCTGCACGCGGCGTCGGCCCAGGCCGGCAGGTTGGCAATCGGGGCACGTCGGGGCATCGCCTCGGGAGCAGCGAACGTCGCGAAGTGGGTGGACCCCGACGATCCGGCGGCACCGTGACCGCTGCCACCTGCGAGCGCAACGTCGCGGCCGGCTCCATCGTCGTGGTGCGCGACGAGGAGTGGCTAGTCACCCCCAACGACGCCACTGTCCGTCAGCTGCCCGCGACTGTCACGCGCATAAAACTTCACACTTGCCAGGCCGCTCAGGTCGCCACGCGCTGCCGGAATCCAGCACCTTCCCGGTGACCCACCCATGCACCAAGTCATCGAGCGCCGCGTGCCGTGGCGTTGACCGCCGTACCATAGGTTGACAGTGCGCTTAGGCCCTCGGCAACACGCCTGGATGGCCGCGACGTTCGTACCGGGGCAGCTATTGCGGACGCGCTACCTGTGCCGCGGCGTGCCCCTGGACACGGCCGGGGTCCATCGTCACGGGGAGGAACGTAGGGGTGAACGGCACGACTCAGCAGGCGTCAGTCCAGCCGGCGGCCGGTCACGCTCCTCCGGTCGCAGCCAGCGTGGCCGAGGCGGTCGCGCATTCCCGCGGCAACAAGCTGACGAACTTGATCACCACGGTGCAGAAGTCGCAGCCCGCGCCCAGCAAATGTCTCTGGCATCTCGGCACGGTGATCGGTGTCGATCAAGCAGAGCGTGCAGCCCTCGCGTGGCTCATAGCGGACGCCGTGATGGAGAATCGGAGCGGAGCATCGAAGGCAGCCGGACTCTGGCGCGACGCGGCACTTGCTGGCACGAAGTTGATCGCCCGCGATCGAGAGATCGTGACGGCCTTCATCGACGGCGTGTTCGGCCTTCCTCCCGATGGCAAGTCAGAGGACCATCTGATCGGACACGTCGCGGAGTGGTTGTGGTTCTTGCACGCCCTCGGGACCCAGTATGCAACCCGGTCTATCGCCCTGGTCGACCCGCCTAAGTTCAACGTTACCGAGCCCGGCGCCGACGGCTTCATCGTCTTCTCCGACACCACCACGGGGGAGACGTCGTTCCGTCTGTGGGAGATCAAGCAGCACGTCGGCACATCAGCCATCTCCAACACTGTGGGCGATGCCTACAGACAGCTCGCGACCAACGCGGCGCGGTACCTGGCGCAACTGACCAGTATCCACTCCGCACAAACGGGCCCGGTGGGCGAGCTGTGCAAGCAACTGGTCGATTTCTGGGTCGATTGCAACGACCGGGCCGGTGCGGGGGTCGGTGTGGCTTCTGCCACAACCCCCGCACCGAGAACGTGTTTCAGCACCATGGGCAAGCACTTCCCGGGATTCGCCGAAGCCGGCCAGCTCGAGGGCCTGCTGGTGACGATCGAGAACGTCGCTGGACTGGCCCACGACGTGAGGGGCTACCTGTGGACCGTGCTCTGAACCCCGACACGCTCGCAGAGGCGCTCGGTCAGCACGCACCCGAAGCGCTGCCGACAGTCGAAGAACTGACTGACCTCATCGCCGATGTTGAGGTCCGGACGTTCATGCGACCCACTGCCGTGGACGACGAGCTACTCAAGGCAGGCTGGTACCTGCACGGCGTCGCATCCGCGTCGGCCGCGGAGGAGTTCTACACCCCCGCCCGTCAACAACGTGCGTTCGCAGTCTCCGCCCACATCTTCGATCTAGCACTGAACGAGCCGGACCGCTTGGAGCATGACCGCTTGACCCTCGCCTTCGGCGCCCAGGTCGGCTATCGGCGGGCTGAACTAGATCCCAACGCCACCGCGATCTGGCGACGGGTGGACGATCTGCTCGACGGACCAGCCTCCGGTTCTGGGTCCAACCAGGCGTTCGACGATGGCGTCTCGAATGGGGAAGACAAGGACGATCCGGAACTAGATTCGTCCGAGGCGACCGTTGACCCGGAGAGCCTCATGACTATTGCGCTTCGGGCTGGGATCGCGTTTCTGGGGCTGGACGTCGCGCGCGTCGGGCGACTGCTGCGCGTATGGCGCGCGGAGACCGCGGCGATGGCGAGCCTGGTCGGGGTGGAGACGCTGCGATCTACCATGTTCGGTCCGGCCGAGGCTGTGACCCTTGCCGTCTCCGATCTAATGGCCTACTTGCGGTATGGCGACCGTCAACGTCTTCAGACGGCACAGGCCGGGCTCGTCTCGGTCATAGATCTGAGCGCCGGACAGGGCGATCACGACGCTCGGTGGGTCGCCGCTCATCTCCTCTCGATAGCCGATGGCTTGGGGACGTCCAGCGTCTGGAGCGTCTTGCCGAGCGGAACGCCGGACGCGGTCGCCCAAGCTTTCACAGTGGGGGCGCCACCCGTGCTGACTCTCTGGCCTCCTCAGCGGGACTTCCTGCGGCGTGCGACTGCCAATCCTCTCGACCCGGCGACGAAGCGGCTGCTGCTCTCGTTCCCGACCAGCGCTGGTAAGACCCTGGTCGCACAGATCCTGATCTGTCACCACTTGGCGACCCAGCCCGGGAACGTCTGCTACGTCACCCCGTTGCGCAGCCTCGGCCGAGAGATGCGCCAAGCGCTGTCCGGACGGCTTCGGGTGCTTCAAAAGGGCCTCGGCGGCGACTTTCCCGACTTCGGCGACATCAGCATCGACGACTTCTTCGACCTCATCGGTGAGCCAGCCGACACCTCGGTGGAGGTAATGACACCCGAGCGGTTGGCGCACCTGCTGCGCCGCGACCCCGCGGGCGTGCTCGACCGGTTCTCGATGTTCCTTATCGACGAGGCACACCTCCTCGCACAACCGGGCCGCGGCTTCCTGCTCGAGTCGCTGCTGGCGGTGCTGTCGACGACCGACGCGCGCCTGGTATTGCTATCGGGAGTGATGGGCAACGCGCAACAGGTCGCGACGTGGCTCGACAACGCCGACGCCGACGTGTTGTTCAGCTCCGCGTGGCGCGGGCCGCGACGGTTTCACGCGCTGCTTTACTCGCACGTCGTCTGGGACTCTGAGCAACGCTTACCTGCGAAGTCCAAAGCCTTCGACTACCGAGCCCGCTACCCCATGATCGCCGATCTGCGGGTCCGCCCGGCGGAAAGCAAGGTCCACAAACTTAGGACGTCACCGGACAGTCCAATCGGCGAGATGTGGCGAAGCGTCCGTAAGGACGGCACCCACAAGCAGGAACAGACGCCGTTTTATCGGCTGTGCGCACGAACGGCCCACGCGCTCTTGCCTGCTGGCAGCCTCCTCATGACCCTATCTCGCCGCGACTACGCCCGCAACGCCGCCCAGGAGATAGCAGAACTGCTTGAGGTCACCTCGCGCACGAACGCATTACGGGAGTTCCTTGAGGAGCGGCTCGGCGCGGACCACCCGCTCGTTGACTGCGTGCGCCACGGGGTGGCCTACCACCACGCCGGGCTGCCCGTCGACGTGTTGGGCGCCCTAGAGCAAGCCATGCGCTCCGAAGTGTTACTGGCGATGTCCGCCACCTCGACGCTGACCGACGGCGTCAACCTGCCGGTCCGAACCGTCCTGATCTGCGAGACCCGGTACGAGGGCCAGGACCCCGGACAGCAACTCGACGCGCCACGCCTCCTCAACGCTGTGGGCCGGGCGGGCCGAGCCGGAAGGGAGACCGAGGGCTGGATAGTGCTTGGCCTGAATCAGGCCCCCAGCGATCACAACTTCGAGGTTCTTCGTCCTGCTGCGGACGAGCTCGAGATCCGCTCGACGCTCGACTCCGACCACGCACTTACGCGACTGGTCGAAGCAGAAGCGCTCATTGCCGAGTCGGCCGACGCGTTATTCGAACTGGCGCCCGGCGAGGGCGCGGACTTCGCTGCGTTCGTCTGGTTCGTACTATCGGCCACGGAGCGGCTCGCCGCTTTGGCAGCCACTGTCGATCTATCCAGCGCTGTGCGGCGCCTTCTCGCGTTCGTCCAAATGCCTGACGACATCGAGGCGCGATGGATCGCGTTCGCGGAGTACGTGCAAGAACAATTCGAGCGGTGTCCGCCCGTCAGCCGGCTCAGGTGGACGGTCACCGGGACCGGACTGGGAAGTGCCCGGGCGATCGAGCAGATCGCGATCGTGGTCGCGGACCAGGTCACCGCGCGACACGGCGAACGTCGCGAATTGGGCGCCGCCACGGGTCCCGTGACTACGCTCCTCACGACCGACGAGGCAGTCGCAGTCCTCGAGACCGCGGGTGCGCTTGACCGCTTGCTCGAGCTACCTGAGTCTGGTCACGTATGGCGATTCAAGCCAACCGTCGGGTCCAGGAGCACTGTCGATGTTGCGGTGGGTGCGGCGCTGCGTGGTTGGATGGCCGGTCTGGATATGCCGGCGCTAGCAGCCGAGATGCTGCCAACCGTTCCGGACATGACGTGGCGGCTCGAGCAGACAGTCGACGCCGTGAGTGGGACTTTCGAACACTTCCTTAGTTGGACCGTGGGGGTGGTCACCACGCAGGCTAACGAGCTATTGGTCGAGCGCGGCGGTGTGGCCGCGCTCCCCGACGACTTGGCGTATTTGATCCGCTTCGGCGTTAACACGACGACTGCGTTGAACCTGTTGACGAGCGGCGTCAGGTCGCGCCGCGTTGCCCATGTCATCGGACGCCGCGCTAAGGCTCAGGACCTTGAGTGGAGCCAGGTGCGCGATTGGCTTCGCCAGCTGCACATCCCCGGCTGGCGTCGAGAGTTTGGCGCCACGCCTCGTGAAATCGAGGATTTAGCCGAGTTCTGCCGCTCCCCGGCCAGAAGCCCGCTGCGGCAGTTGTTGGAGAACCATGAGACCACAGTCGACCTGGCCAGCCCGATGGAGCCCCTGCTAACGCATCCCCTGGTCGTCGAGCTGCACATCACCGGTTCAGCCGACCCCATCGAAGTGTGGACACAGGGTCATCGCGCCTACCGCGTTGGGATTGTCGCAGCAGCTTCACACGCCGATGTACAGCTCCTCCACAATAGCGGGGTCGAGTACTTCATCACCACCGACGGCACCACGCTGACTTTCCGGGAGACCCGCTGACTTCCGTTCGGACATGTCTCAGCCGCACCTTGTTGCCGGCAGCGCAGGCCGGACCTGCCGGTGAGACTGCGCCTCAAGGCATGCCACTCGGGCGGTTCGCCGCGCGACCCAGTACAACCGACCTGCTGGAACGGTGGACTGATTTAGAGTACGTAGTATTCTCGGGCGACAAGGGACTTATGGAGGATCTTGACCGGCACGGCAACGCCAGAACGTGGGCTGGAAAGGCATGGGAGGCATTGCTCGCACTGCAGGACTACGCCCGTATCAGCACCTCAGAATCCTACGATCGAGACGTGAGCGGGTTCCTCGCGGATACACCCCAAGGGTGCCGGAGCTTCTCGGCCAACAGGCACACCGCCAGAGAGTCTGAGGGCGTTCAAAATAACCCGAGGTATCGGCGGCCGAGAGAATTGCCAGTGCCGGTATCTGTTGACCCTGCTGGGCGGATCTTCATGGGGCCCATTTCAAAATTGCGCAATCAACCACGGTAAGCCCACGGTTGCACTATCTGGACGCGACGGCTACAGCCGGCGTGATCTACATCGGGTACCTCGGCCCCCACCTGCCAACCGCCGCTTCCTAACCCGCCGTCGAGTCGCAGACCTTGATCGTGTACCCAAGCGCATACTTGTTAGCCCATCGGATCGGAGCACGCCCATATGACCTTCTACGGTGACCTCACTCCCGAACCGTCCCGAGAGGCGGGTGGAGGCGGCATGTGGGGGAGGCTTGTCCCCTACGCCTGGCAATTACTGCAAGACCCGCGAGGCGATAGCCCCGTGCCCGCATGTCCGAGGCCACAGAAAGAAGGTGCTGACAGCCCGCAGATCGCTTGGTGGTCACCGCTGCTGCAACTGCAGTTCTACGGATTGGGATGGCCGCGGCCTGAGTTGGGTATCAGGCGCTGGATAGACGCTGGAAGCCCGACGGACGACGACGTCCTGCGGCTCGTCAACCGGTGGTGGGGTGAACGGGCTGAGTACATCGCGGCTTGGGCAGCTGAGTTCGGGCCTCTCGAACAGGCCGGGCAACGTATCCATGCAGCGGTCGGTGGTACTCACTACTACGGTGGCCCACTCGATGACCGTTGGGACCGAATACGGGCGACGGACGACTACCGACAGGCATTTGGTGGAGGGGGGGACTCAATGCACCTCACGTACCACTGTGAAACAGCCATCGCATCTGACGATCCGAATCCGCCGCGTCAGCGCCTGCTTCGCCCATCGGAGAGCAACCATTCTCGTCGTCTTGCGCTGGTTGTCGAGAACTACGAGGGTTGGTACCAGATGCTGAGCACCGTCCCGCCCAAACAGACACCCGATGGTCGGAGCCAGAAAGTCGACGTATTCTGTACCAAAGTCGGTTTCCTGGGCACCTACCGGCACTCGCGCGACACAGGACGGTGGTTTCGTGGGCAGCACCGCTGGCACCTGATGGGCGCTAACCTTTCTTGATCCATGATCCGGCGTGTCTCGCGCAGGAAGTATAGACGAACGGTAGATGTTGTACATAATCTCTACAGCAGAAGGGTTTTCCAGGCCGACCCTGCGGCGACAATCATCCCTTCCACCCACAGTGCAATACAGAAGATGAAAGTACACTCAACGACTGCACAAGTTTTTGTAGGAACGGATGTTTTCGTCGCCCTAAAGCGCATTGAGGAATGACGCTGAGTCGGATGCCCGGATCGGTTAGGTTCCCAACTTGACGTGCGCCGGCGGTGTCCTAGGCCATCGGGATACAAATACAAACGATACAGGCCGAGGATCTTTCGGTAGAACAGACAAATGCAGGCTTGTTCCAAACTCTCGCCTATCAGGTAGTGACCCCATCATCGGGAAGGTTGCGCGATCACGCGCAGTAGAATGATGAATGCCTCGTAGCAATTACACCCAACAACGATTGCAGACACCCTTGCCTCGAGCTCGCGCCTCGGCCGCCGAGACGTTCTCGACAACAGCGCCCTCCGAGCCGCTCCGGGCACTATTGCGAAGGCCTTGCTGATAGCCAGGGCAGTGGGTGCTGCGGTGAAAGACGCGCCCGGTGAAGGTGACGATTCCCCGCGTAGGATCTTCCGGCCACGGAATGCGGAACTGAGTCGGCAGGTGGCCTTGTGCTTCCATCACACGATCAGTATGGCTGATCGTCCCGTCCTCAACGACGACGGGTCAATCTTCGTTCCAGGTGGCCAACAGCCATGCGAAGCCTGCGGGGCAGACCGCCTGTCCACATCTTGATTCGCCGATGTTGCCACTGGGGCGTGCCTCGGCGTCGCCGTTGGTCGGTTCTAGCCGCCACCCCACGGCGAGCAAGTACGCGGTGACTGAGCGCGTCGTCCGGGCCCCGACGGCCTCTGCGCGCGCATAAGACACCGGGACTACAAACCGGCGGCGGGTCCGCAGCGGCGATTGCTGCACCGGCGCACCGGGCCCGGTGGACACGGGGAAACCAACCACCACGCCCACGGCGTCGCGGAAATGGTTTGGTGGGGTACATCAAGCGTTGCACCTGGCCACCCTGCATCGGCTCGCCACGGCACCTGCCACGCCGAGCAACTACTTTTTAGTAGTACTACTATCGAGTAGTTTCGCTGGTGTGATCATCGACTGGCCGGCAGCGTTCGGGGACGCTCTCGACCGGCTCGAGGCCCGTGGCGCAGCCGGTGATGAGGAAGGCGCGGTTGCAGCTGGACCGGCTCATCGTGGAGCTGCGCTCGTTGGAGCGGCTCGACGCTGAGCCCACTGAGGACAGCGCGGGGCTCAAGCGGGTGCGCCAATCCGGGCGTCACCCGCTGTGGCGGCTGTCGCACCCGTTCCATCCGACAGTCGCGGTGCGCCTGATCGTGTGGTTCCACCCGAGCAGCGCGACCGGATCGTCGTCGCGTTGTTCTCCGGCGACAAGGACATGATGGGCGATGTGTTCTACGGCAGCGTCGCCGCCCGCGCCGACGCCACGATCGAGCAGTGGAAGTACCAGCAACGCAGCGACAAGCGAGAGGACACGTGATGAGCGAGAACGAGCGGTTCGTCCGGGGCAACGAGTGGCTCACCCGGGCCATGTCCGACCCCGACACCCGCGAGCGGGTGGAGACCATCGAGGGAGAGATGGAGCAAGTCGAGCGCACCCCGCGGTGCAGGACCAGGTCCGGCGCATCCTCGAGCGCGGCTTGCGCGGCGACTGGGCCACCCCCGACGAGGTGGCCCAGCAGCTGACGATGAGTACGCAGCACCTGCGCCGCGTACTCCGCGAAGAAGGCACCTCCATGACCCAGATCAGGGAAGAGCTGCTGCGCGACGCGGCGATCGCCAGCCTGGTCCGCGGGGAGGAGTCGGTGGCGGACCTGTCCGAGTGCCTCGGCTTCTCCGAGCCCTCGGCCTTCTATCGCGCCTTCCGCCGCTGGACGGGCACTGCTCCCGGCTCCTACCGCCCGACCAGCCAATAGCCGATCAGTCGAACAGCTCGGCGCGGAGCTTGTGCTTGAGAATCTTGCCCGAGGGGTTCCGGGGGATCGTCGAGACCACCAGCTCGTGCGGGATCTTGTAGTGGGAGATCTTGTCCGAGCTGAACTCCCGTAGTTCCTCCAAGCTCAGCGAAGCA